>Ga0164290_1001710_pt1 | contig 25723 bp, 23 predicted proteins | sample Micstemetagenome_FD_108782 | JGI IMG/M metagenome (GOLD analysis project Ga0164290, IMG submission 108782) | Contaminated culture microbial community from soil near Moab, Utah, USA - Microcoleus steenstrupii SON62 (Illumina Assembly) | ecosystem: Environmental > Terrestrial > Soil > Soil crust...
ATTACAGTTATTAGTAAGAAGCCTATTTGTAAAACACTTCTGTCCAATGGCGGGAAAACTTAGTACCCCAGGCTATTTCTAATTCCTTATCATTAATAGGGAGACTCAATTCCTGTTTAACAGCTAACAAAGGCAAATTCACTCCGGCACCTAAGGCCGCTACTATCGTACCTTGAACACGGGGATTGATCTCGAGCAGCAAAGGTTTGTTCTCATCTGAATATTTAATTTGAATACCAATGTTTCCATGCAGGTTCAGTGCATTGATGATCTTAGAACAATAATTAATTGCCTCGTCATTCCGTATAAACTCTCCTTCCACACTAATGCCATTGATCATTTTATTTCGCAGTCGCGGAACTACTAATACTGCTTGCCCGTTTTTAGCCAAACAGTCAACCGAATATTCGTCCCCTGGCATATACTCACTTACAAGCAATTGCGGAAAAACTTTGAATTGAAGAATTTTTAAAGCATGGTCATAAGTGATCCATGAATGATAGGGCTTATGCTCAAAAAGCAAGGCTGATTCATCTATTGAGTCTGATACTATTCGAAATCCCCGGCTACCATTAGATACAGAAGGCTTAAAACAAAATGGCTTTTGCGGATAGCCTAATTGAAAAGCCGCATGGATAAACTCTTCTGAAGTATTGGCAATAAAATGTTTTGGAACCGGAATGTTTGCCTCTTGCAGAAACCGGTAACAGGCCGATTTATTATTGCTTAGATCAATAGCTTCTTTCGATGATACCAACACTTTGATTCCGGCTTCTTCAAAAGAACTTTTATACAACGATAACGGAAACAATTCTTTGGTGACCAAAGGAAGAATGACACCGATTTGCTTCTCCTTGCAAATTCTTAGAACCACATCAATGAAAGAAGGATCATCTCCTTTGGGTATTTGTACAAAATCATTTACAAGATGTCTGCCAACAGCATGTTCTGAAGCATCGGCAACAGTAAGATAAATGTTTGGATCTTGTTGCAGACACTTGATAATACCCGCAGCACCGGGTGCACCGGCGCCTGTCATTAAAATATTGATGGGAGAATTCAATCAGGCGGGTTGTGGTTGGGTAATGTGATGTGTTATCGTTTCAATAAACGGTTCATATTGCTGTTCCAGCTTTCGAAATACAAGTTTGCGATACCGGCCATTACGTAAATGAATAGTAACGTTTACGTTCAAACCGTAAGGTTCTTCTTCTTCAACCTTAATTGCTTTGATACGATCTAAGGGAATACGTGAAGCATAGCTGCGCCTGATCAATCTGTCCAGGATCTCGGGAAGGCGGGTAAGCATTAAAATGCCCCATAGGACAATTCCTATGTTTCTTTTTGGTCCTTCTTCCCTAAAAAACTGCATTATAAAAACGGCTACAAAAAGCAGTGGTATCAGCAATTGTGCTAAGATGGTTTTACTAAAAGGCACATCTAATGAACGTATATGAAGAATGTCTTTTTCAATAATGGCTTTGCCATACAGCATCACAAACTCCTGTTTCATTCCCGAATGTTTAATGATCAAATTTACTTAAAGATGATTTGAGTGGAAAATTTTGCCACGAAGGCTCAAAGACACGAAGAAGAACTTTTGTGCCTTCGTGTCTTAGTGGCTAAAAAACTATTTATGCGATAATCATCACAGCTTGTTTCACCCTAAATTGCATCATGCCATTTGTACAAATAGAAAGCTTGCCTTCAAAGGAGATCATTAAAGGTTATCATGCAAGAACAATTCATACAGGAACAATGACTTTGGTGTATTGGACAGTGGAAGCAGGTCATTCTATTCCTGAACATTCACATCTGCACGAACAAGTAGCCCATGTACTGGAAGGCCAATTTGAATTAGTAGTTGATGGCGAAGCGAGAACGTTAGAACCAGGGGTTGTTGCTGTGATACCTTCTCAGGTGAGGCATGGCGGTAAAGCTATTACTGACTGCAAACTGTTAGATGTATTCCATCCGGAAAGAGAAGACTATAAATTTTGAATGGAGAATCTGGAATTAAAAATTGAGAATAAGATTTCTTCCTTCCCATTTTAAGATTAAGAGCTTACTACAGCTTCCTCGCCATACATCTGCGCCTTAAATTTCAGTGACGGTGATGGAATGAATTCAACCAAGCCCAATTGGTTCCACTTTTCATCCACAACTTTTATAGTAGCATCATCCGACACAATGATATTTGGCCAGTCTCTTTGAAAGTTATCAAACTCTTTTGTTTTAATAGTGCCATCCAGACCCAAACAGGCAAATGTTTTATCAGGATGAATCAATGAAGGTCGTTGTATTAATATTTGATCTCTCTTCGGATCAAGATTATTGCAAAAACGCCATAGGGCTATACCGAGATCAGTTGCATCAACCGTATGCTCCACATAAAGTATCATTTTCGCTCCTTCCACTTCTTTCATCTCACAAATTTGCTGATGCAATTCTCTCACATGTCCCTTACGATTCTTCTCAACAGAAACAATCAAAACAGGAATATCCTTGTCCAACAAAGAAGTATTCACCGAGTGAACTTCTTTAAATGTTTCAGATAAGACTGCACTATTTAATCTGAAATCTGAAATCTGAAATCTGAAATTTTCATCTTCTTCTTCTTCAAACTTCTTCGTACCATCAATACACATCTTACCACCAAAACCCAACTTACTACAGCTATGATCTAACACATCCATCGGCCCCTGGGAAAAATAAATATCCGTTGCAGGATTTAAGTTCTTAAATACGTACTGTGCTAACTGTCCATAGTCCTGGATCTTCACACCTTCATCTGCAATCACCAAAATCTTATTGAACATCATTTGGCCTGCACCCCACATGGCATTCATTACCTTTTGTCCCTGGCCTGCATAGTCTTTTTTGATCTGTGCAATCACTAAGTTGTGAGCCACACCTTCAACAGGCATATCCATATCAATGATCTCAGGCACCATAGTCATTTTCATTGGTGCAAGGAATATCCGTTCAGATGCTTTGATCAACCATGCATCTTCCTGCGGTGGAATACCAACGATGGTAGCAGGATAAACAGGATTCTTTTTATGTGTAATGCAGGTGATATGAAAACGCGGATACCAATCAGGCAATGAATAATAACCGGTGTGATCGCCAAAAGGTCCTTCCCAAATTAGTTCATCGTCAGGATCAACATAACCTTCAATAACAAAATCAGCATCTGCAGGAACTTCAATATCTGGTTGCGTGATACATTTTACCAATTCAACTTTCTTCTTCCTTAGAAAACCAGCCAGCATGTATTCATCAACATTCTCAGGCAGTGGCGCTGTGGCTGAATAGGCATATGCAGGATCACCACCTAATGCAACAGCAACAGGCATTCTTTTATTAAGCTTCTTATATTCATTAAAATGCTTTGCAGATACCTTATGCTTATGCCAGTGCATGCCTGTAAGCTGCGGACCAAATACCTGCATGCGGTACATGCCCACATTTCGTGCAGCCGTATTGGGATCTTTTGTATGAATAACTGGAAGCGTAACAAAGGGGCCACCATCTTTAGGCCAACAGGTAATTACAGGAAGTTTAGTGATGTCGGCTTCATCGCCTTGCAATACCACCTGCTGACATTCTCCCCTTCCACTTTTCACCTTAGGCATCCATGATGCAAACTGCCCCAACTTAGGAAGCATCTTTAATTTGTCGAGTATATTTTCCTTTGGAGAAGATAGTAAATGAAATAGTGCTTCAATTTCTTTTGCAACATCATCCAAATGTTCAACACCTAAGGCAAGGCACATTCTGCGTTCGCTGCCATAAGCATTCATCAACACCGGAAAATCATAGCCTGTGTTTTCAAACAACAATGCTTTACCACCTCCTGGTGTTTTGCTAATGCGGTCTGTGATCTCAGAAATTTCTAAATGCGGATTGACATAGGTTTTGATGCGAACCAATTCACCTGCTGCCTCTAAAACGTCGATAAACTGCTGCTGATTTTTGTATGCCATGCGGTTGCAAAGGTATTAACCGCCACGCAACCCTTTTGTTCAAAAGACGTAGTAAAATCTTAAAGTGGCACTTTTGGACAGCCATATCCTTTTTTACCTCTTCCGCCACCCAATCCAAAACCATCACCCAGGTTAAAAGTAAGATGCAAGCCAGAGAAATAGTACCAGTCCTTTTCTTTAGCACCGCCCCGCTGCGCACCTTTTGTTGGATAAGCCGGGTTGCCATTTGCCACTTCATCACCACGGTAAGCCAACTCAACTGCTTTTGGACCTCTTACTACTAATAGTTCAGCTTCATCTGCATAATTGGTACTAACATCATCAAGATAGTCTGTGAATAGTTTGCGGAAACCAACTTCTAACCCAAGATGTACTTTGTCGCTAATGGCATATTTCACACCGCCGCCAAAAGGAATGGCTAGTTGAGTGAGAGAATAAGATTCAAAATCGGGGTTGGAAGGAAGCTTTTGGCCTTCTGTGCCTAAGGGCTGCAAAAAGACCTTGTTGCCCTGCTGATCGAACGTATAAGGATTATAGTGATAAACGGCCACGCCTGCAAAACCATAAGGCGTCCAACGCATGCTGGATAAGTTGAACACGTTATACTCGCCCCTAATGCTAAACTCCGTTATAGAACTTTGAAAACTAAGGTTGCGTTGCCTCAAATAATCTTTATCGTGCAAGCTATCTGCACCGGCTACTTTGGCAAAGGTCAGTCCCGCCCGCAGGGCCAAACGGTCCGAAAACTGGTAACCGCCTGTGATTCCAAAAGCGGCTTTACCAGCCTTGTAAGGTTTGTCAATTAAATCGCCCTGGTAGTTAGATAAGCCGGTGAAAATGCCGACCTGGATCTGGGAGTAGGATGCAGTAATGCTTAGGGTAAAGATTAATACGGCTAAGAGCTTTCGCATTCGGAGGTTTTTTTTGTGATTAACAAATTTAAGGCCGAACTACAAAAGCACCTTACTTAGAAAACTCTCGGGCATTTTTTGTAGTACCAGTCATGCTGACCTTTGAATAACTTCAAAACCGAATGTTTAATTGTGTTCATTTTGATTTCTGCCGAAATTCCCATCATATAATACCAATCTTTTTCGGCTGGGGTGCCCCGTTGCTCGCCATGTAAAGGATACTCATTTGACCGGTCCAGTTCATTACTTCTAAAGGCCAAAGCCACTGCCCTCTCGCCCCTGGCTGCCAAAAGCTTCTGCCGGTCTGCATAAGAAGAACTTACATCATCAATATAATCTGTAAACGTTTTTCTTTGGCTGAATTCAACATTCAGGTTGATCTCATCGCTGACCGTATAGCGTAAACCAAAACTTCCGGCCAGGGAAGCCTGTGTTAGTGAATAGGGCTTTCTTTCGGGGTAGTCTGCCAGTCCCTGGCCTTCTGTAGAAAAGGGTTTCAGGTAAACTTTTTCTCCGTTTAAATAAGTGTAAGGGTTGTAATGAAAAACAGAAATACCGGCGAAAAAATAAGGAACAATGTTGTTGGAACTGGCAGGGAGTACAGTAACCTCTAATCCTGCATAAGCTTCTTTTATGGAAGAATAAAAACTCAGGTTTCTTTTCTGAAGGTAATCACGATTGAATTTATCATCTCCCTGCACCTTGCCTAGTCCGACTCCTGCTTTTAAGGAAACATGAGCAGTAAGCGGTTGCCTAACAAAAAGGGACACGAATAGATTGGATTGGTTGAATGTAAAACTGGAGGGTTGTAAATCTCCCTGGTAGTTCATTAATCCGGAATAAACTCCAATGGAAGGTGTTTTGTCAAGATCCTGTGAAAGGGTTGAATGCATGATAAACATGCAGAGAGTGGCAGCAATTAAGTTTTTCATGGTTGGCAGTTAGCCCGGCAAAAATCGGCTTTCCTGGAAAAGAGACAAATTTTATTTTGAGTACAAACCGCTGAAATGCACTCCCAGTCCGGGTTCGGAAGATGCGAAAACATGTCCGTCATCTTTAAAGTCTAGTCCTTCCGCCAGGTCTTCTTCCAGTAATAAAGGCCCGTCAACATCTACATGATCAATCAAAGGCATGAGGTGAACTATTGCAGCGGAACCTAAAGTTGATTCATTCATACTTCCTACCATCAGCCTCAGGTTTAGTTCCCTTGCTTCTTTTATCATTCGTAGTGCTGGCGTAAGGCCGCTGCATTTGGTAAGCTTAATGTTGATGCCATGAAAATGGCCGACACATTTCTTTACATCCTGTTCGGCCACACAACTCTCATCAGCAAACAGAGGCAAAGGTGATCGTTCATACAAGAACTTCATTCCTTCCCAATCATCTTTGGCTAATGGCTGTTCGATGAACTCAATATTAAAATCTTTAAACACATTGATCTTTTCTAACGCTTCTTCTGCAGTCCATGCTGCATTTGCATCAATGCGGATGGTAGCATCCGTATGCTTACGCAGTTGTTCAATGATTTCTATATCTCTATCTGTACCTAATTTGATCTTATAAATTGGCCAAGGCTTCTCCTGCATCTTTTCTACCATCTTTTCTACTGTATCAATCCCGATGGTATAATCTGTAATAGGTTTCAATGCAGTTTCGGGTTTCCAGAATTCCTGCAATGGCATTCCTTTCATTTTGCCATAGAGGTCCCACCCTGCCATGTCTAATGCACAAACTAAAAATGGATTGTTAGGAAACAAATGATGCAGGTAGTGCCAGTAACGATCCGGCTCGGTAAAGGCAAATTTTTCAACAAACAATTTCTTTCGCTCCAAATCCTCTACCATCTTTTCAACGCTGATGTTGTAATAGGTAATAGCAGGAGCCTCACCATAACCGACATGACCTAAATGCTCTAATGAAACAACTAATGTTGGCTGATGCGTTTTCGTTCCTCTTGAAATGCCAAAAGGATGCTTGAACTTGAGATTGTAGGTTTGATAAGATAGTTTCATGAGGCCCCTTTAAAGGAAGAACTTAGATTTGATTTGTCTTTTTCTTTCTGCATTCTATTTATTGGCGTAGCAAAAGTATCGCAAAGAACGCCGAGAAATGCGCAGAGGATCGCTAAGAATCTTTGCGGCTCTTTGCGGACAGCTTTGTGTTCTTTGCGATACTTCTTCTTGCTCAATAGAATTACAGAACGTACAAGTGAGTGACACAACGGAAGGTGATGGTAGTAATGGCGCTAAGTACATAAATAAAAAGACAGCCTGAAAAGACTGTCTGTACAAAGGTTTCTTGCATCTAAGTTCCTCCGCCAGCTGGTGGAGAAAGGGGGCCTCTTCCGCTATTCTTTATATAATCTTTCAATTCGTTATTGAATTCTTTTTCTTTCAACAATTGTTCTAATGAAATATGCATTCGATAATTCCAGTAATGATTCGGATTGGCAGGCACATTGATCCGTTCTTCATTCGGGTCTTCTCTACGCAACTTTTCACTCATGCCTAAGATATCCTGTAATTGAAAAATAGCCCACATGGATGGAGAATACAAATGCTGTAACACAATTGCCCTGTTCACCCAAGGTTCGCAGAAATAAGGTGCAGTACCGCTTTCACCCAAAACAGTATTGTAAAATCGTTGTGTTTTTTCACGGCTTTCCTCCCACCATCCACGTACAGTACTCATGTCATGCGATGAAGGTGTAACAACTGATAAGTAAGGTGCATCTTTCGGATGGAAGAATTCTGTTTGCGGGTTCTTTGGCATGCGTTGAATCTCCAAACTTAAAATGCCTAACTGCTGCATTACTTCAGGAACAGAATGCGGCACCATTCCTAAGTCTTCTCCGCAGATGAGCATCTCAGTCGCATCTTTTAATGCAGGCAGTTTTTTCATTGCCTCCTTCTTCCAAAACTCATCTTGCCTTCGGTAGAAATAATTTATGTAGAGATCATACAGTTTATTCTTTATGGCTTCATCCAAATGCTGATATGACGTTGTATGATCTAATGATATACGGAAATGAAATTGTGTTCCATTTGAACCAGGTTCTTCAAGCAAAAGAACATTTGTTACCAGATCAAACAAGCCTTGTTTAATGAGCCTGCTTTCTTCTGAATCATCCTGTAAGTGAAAGTGTTCTTCAATCTTCCGTTGTGTGTTGTAATGTTCCTGCAGATCATAATCGCCGCCTTCATTTGATTGCAGAAAGTTTTGCTTTACAAAATCTGCATGTTCACCAAATACCTGGTTCAGTACAGCATCGGTGATGTAAGGCTTACAGAAACGATCATAGTCGAACCAAATACCTCTTTCACCAAATTCATTGATAGATATAGGCAATGCAGGAATGAATCTTCCCAAAATGCCTTCTACGGAATCCACAGGAATGCTCCAAATGCGGAAGAAACCAAGAATATGATCAATGCGAAAGGCATCGAAGTAGTTACTCATTTGATGAAAGCGTTGCTTCAACCATTCAAAATGGTCTTCTTCCATCTTTTTCCAATTGTAAGTAGGAAAGCCCCAGTTCTGGCCTTTCACTGCAAAATCATCAGGCGGTGCACCAGCCTGCATATCCATATTATACAGTTCAGGAGCAGTCCACGCATCGGCACCGTAACGGTAAATACCAATTGGAATATCGCCTTTTAAAGCAAGCCCTTTTTTATGTGCATAGTCAACAGCATCTTTTAATTGCAGGTGCAAGTGATATTGTACAAAGTAGAAGAAAGCAATATTTCTGAATTGTTTGGAACGGGTTGATGTCAATCGTTCAATCTCTTCCTGGTTATAAACCGAGTGTGTTTTCCATTTCGAGAAATCAGATGTTCCGTATTTGTCCCTGAGGAAAGAGAAAGCTGCATAAGGCACCAGCCAATTCTTATTGTCTTCAAAGAAAGCTTTGAACTCTTCTTCATAATAGAACTCCATTTCATTCAACTCAAACAGTTCTTTCAGAACGTTGATCTTAAAATGAATGGTTTGTTCATAATCAATCTCTGGCAATGCGTTCAGTTGCTTTTGCTTTTTCGACAATGCTTTCATCATGTCGCTATACTTCTTGCCCGCAACTTTTTGCAGGTTGATGTATAAAGGATGCAAAGCAAAAGCTGATATAGCGGCATAAGGATAAGAATCCTTCCAGGTAAAGGTTGCTGAAGTATCATTAATAGGAAGTAACTGAACCAACTTGATGCCTGCTTCGCAGGACCAGTCTACCAACAGCTTAATATCGTTGAACTCTCCTACTCCAAAGCTGTTATTGCTTCGTAAACTGAAAACAGGAATAGCTAATCCCGTTCCTTTCCATCGTGCTTGCGGTAGCCGCACAAAACCATCATGACAAACAAGCTTTTTATCAGCTACAGGTAAGAGAATACGGTTGGCGCCATCTTCAAAACGAACGAACCGTTCTTCTTTAGAATCGTACACACCATATTTATAAGAAAGCGGTTCGTCAAAATCAGCAAGGTCAATTCCAACTTGCCACCATGGACCTTCCTTTTGCAACACTAATGGCTTTTCAGTTAACCAGGAACCAATCGCTTCATGATTGCCAACAATGCAAACACATTCGTTGGCAGAAAGCAAAGGAGCCTTTACACGGAACGTATGTGAATACGTAACAGACTTTTTAAACTTGGTATCTCTCTTTCTTCTTAAATAAACTTCTGTAAAAGGTGCAGCGGAAAAAGCATTCTCGTAAAAGCTTTCATCATTCCAGGTGTCAACACTAATGATATCTGCGTCTGCTTTTTTCAGGCTGATGATCCTTTCTTTTTCTGCGTCTCTTTTTATTTCTCCATTTATGGTTTTATAGAGATAACGGTATTGCAGCTTTTCAATTTGCGAAGGATCTACTTCAATGGCGCCATGCCACAATTCTTCATTTAAAAAATGTAGTTGGAAGGCCTGGGCAGGATCTCCGTTTCCTAACTCAGGTATGTTGCCGGTAACATATAAACTCTCACCAAACTGCGTATGAAACCGTAAATAGAAATGCACTTTCATCAATTGAATACTTAGAAGGTTTTGTATGTGTGCTAAAGACACATGGCGGCGAAAATAGTAAAAGGTTTCTATGATTGCTACCGCTTTAACTGCCTGTGAAAAAAAGGGTTGTGTTTTCCAAGTCGTACCCTATTTTTGCGCAAAATTCTAACTCATGGAAGTGAAAAGAAGAAATAAAGGAATGTATTGGTTGTTATTCTTGGTTTCAACTGCAGCTCTGCTGTTTGCAATTTTTACTAACTGGGAATGGCTGACGTTGATCATGCCTTTTGTGTGTACGTTCTTTGTGTTGGCGATGGATATTATTTAAGATATCTAATAATAACCGTATGCAGTTATTATTAGATATCTTTTAATTTCGAAAGTAAGTCATCCAAGTTCTCTCCAAGGGTTTGATTTTTTACAACTTCATACAAATCTTTAACTACGTTAACACTCATAGTAGTTGTAAAAACATTTTCATTTATACTTCCAATTTGGATTCCAGCCTTGTTCATAACCGTCAAAGAATAGGTTAAGCCATTGTACCTTAAAATGATTGAATAAGGGTCTGTCTTTACCGAAAAACTGCTTCCTGAAGGATCTATCAACGACCATCTAAGCTTTTGTTGTAGGGTGAGCTTCTTCAACAGATTGACAATTTCATATATTTTTTGATCGGTCATGTTAATTTTTATTTGGAGTTTTGATCTGAGGCTCAATAGTTGTTAAATACCGCTGTATTTGGGTTAATACAGTATATTTCTCTCTAAGGATTTCTTCTTGTATTGTTTCTTTTATAAATAATGCCGTTTCCATATCAGCACAAAAACTTATAAATTCATCTAACTTCTCTTTATCCGGCAAGATGATATCATACTTCTGTATTAAGCTTAAATCAATCATAAGCTGATTGAAATTACCTACCGTTTTTTCTATGTTTCCCTTTTCTAAAAGGACTTTAATAACACTAACCTGTTGGACTGCTCTAGTAACTAACGAAATCAAATCATTCTTTTTTATCTCTGCTAATGTTCTGACAAAAGTAGATTCATATATTGAAGAGTTACTAGCGATTTTATATATCTGAATAAAGGCAATCACAATACCTACTATAGAACAAATTGAACCAATTATAGAAATCTTATTTGTAAGGTCAGTATCAGCATTTCCAGAGCCCGAAAGGGTGGATAGTAAAATCCAAGTGACAATAACGCCAACTATGATTAGTAATAATGAAATTAAATTAAACCTATCTTTTATCATTGATTTTATAAATGAGACCGTAGCATTACTACGGTCTCATCTTGCTTTTGATTGTCTACTTCACCTCCTCAAACTCCGCATCTGTTACGTTCTCTCCTGCTCCACCCGCAGCACCTTGTTGTTGGCCACCTGCATTAGCCTGTGGACCTTGTGCATCGGCTTCCTGAGTTGCTTTATAAATCTCTTCACTGGCTGCTGTCCACGCATTGTTCAACTCTGTAACTGCTGCATCAATCTGGGTGATGTCCTGCGTTTTATGTGCTTCTTTCAAATTGTTATGTGCTGTTTCGATAGCTGCTCTTTTATCAGCAGAGATCTTATCGCCATACTCTTTTAACTGCTTCTCTGTCTGGAAGATCAAACTATCGGCTTGATTAATCTTATCAATTTTTTCTCTCTCCTGCTTATCCTTATCAGCATTTGCTGCAGCTTCGGATTTCATCTTTTCAATCTCTTCCTTAGTTAGACCGCTACCAGCTTCGATGCGAATCTTTTGTTCTTTACCTGTGCCTTTGTCTTTTGCTGTTACATGCAAAATACCGTTGGCATCAATATCAAAGATCACTTCGATTTGAGGTACACCTCTTGGTGCCGGCGGAATGCCATCTAAGTTGAAAATACCAAGGCTCTTGTTGTCTTTCGACATGGAACGTTCGCCTTGCAGAACATGGATTTGTACACCAGGCTGGTTGTCTGTTGCAGTAGAGAATGTCTCCGATTTTTTCGTAGGGATGGTTGTGTTAGATGGAATCAACGTTGTCATTACACCACCTAAGGTTTCAATACCTAATGAAAGCGGCGTAACGTCTAACAACAATACATCCTTCACTTCACCGGTTAATACAGCACCCTGGATAGCGGCACCAATAGCCACTACTTCATCAGGGTTTACGCTGCGATTCGGCTTCTTGCCAAAGAACTTTTCAACGATCTCTCCTACTTTAGGAATACGTGTGGAACCACCCACAAGGATAACCTCGTCAATCTGATCTTTTGATAAACCAGCATCTCTTAAAGCAGTTTCGCAAGGCTTTAAGCAACGCTCAAATAAAGCATCAGCCAGTTGCTCAAACTTAGCACGGGTTAATTTCTTAACTAAATGCTTAGGAACACCATCAATTGCTGTGATGTATGGAAGATTGATCTCTGTTTCGGAAGAAGAAGACAACTCGATCTTTGCTTTTTCAGCAGATTCTTTTAAGCGCTGTAAAGCCATTGGGTCTTTACGCAGGTCAACATTCTCGTCCTTACGGAACTCTTCTGCCAACCAGTCCATGATCACTTTATCAAAGTCATCACCACCTAAGTGCGTATCACCATTGGTAGATTTTACTTCAAACACACCATCACCTAATTCCAAAATAGATACGTCGAACGTACCACCACCAAGGTCGAATACTGCTACGTGGTGATCTTTACCGCCTTTATCCAAACCATAAGCTAATGCAGCTGCTGTAGGCTCGTTCACAATACGGCGAACATTCAGACCAGCAATTTCACCGGCTTCTTTTGTCGCCTGACGTTGTGCATCGTTAAAGTAAGCCGGAACGGTGATCACGGCGTCTGTTACTTCCTGTCCCAGGTAATCTTCTGCAGTTTTCTTCATTTTCTGAAGCACCATAGCAGAAATTTCCTGAGGAGTGTACAGTCTGCCATCAATATCTATACGAACGGTATTATTGTCACCTTTGGCTACTTTATAGCTCCAGTGGCTGATCTCTTCTGTCACCTCATCAAAGCGACGGCCCATAAAACGCTTAACACTGGTAATGGTTGCCTGAGGATTGGTGATAGCCTGTCTTTTAGCAGGGTCACCAATTTTGCGTTCACCATTCTTCAAAAATGCCACTACGGAAGGCGTGGTACGGCGGCCTTCATCGTTGGCAATCACCACTGGCTCGTTACCTTCCATTACAGCCACGCAACTGTTGGTAGTACCTAAGTCAATACCGATAATCTTTCCCATTGATTAATAATTTTTTTAAGTTCAGTCTTAGGTATCAATGATTATGCCGCCGGGAGGGAAAGTGAAATTTTGGCAGGCAGAGCTTTTAGCTTCGTTCATCAGAACAAATGGCTCATTAAATGTGATCGATCGCAGGAAGTAGGGCAGTCAACAAAACAAAACGGGCTTAATAAGCTGGGACGAAGTCTTTATGGCCAAGCTGCTTCATTACTTTAACATGAGACGCAACAGCTTCACGCATTGTGTCGTAGCTGTGGTAAGGCAGATCAAATTTCTGGCAATGCTCCTGCACAATCTTGCTGATTGCAGGATAATGAATATGGCTGACCCGGGGAAAGAGATGATGTTCTATTTGAAAATTCAATCCGCCCACAAACCATGAAATAGCTTTATTGTTTATGGCAAAGTTGGCAGTTGTTTTTACTTCGTGAATGGCCCATTCCGAATCGATGAGCCTATGTTCTTCACCTGCTTCCTCAAATGCAGTTTTCTCTACTACATGCGCCAGTTGGAAAACAAGCGATAAGGTAAGCCCTAGGGCCATATTCATTACCAGATAACCTACCAGCCATGCCTGCCATCCCACCAAAGCAACAGGAAGAACGATATAGAAAAATATATAAAGCACTTTAGTTACCCAAAAAATGATATGTTCTTTTAAGGACATCTTCATTTCTGTAACAACAATCTTTTTCGAAAAATACTTTATCATATCGGTGAGTAAAACCCACAGTATAGTACTTATGCCGTACAGCAAAATCATATAAGCCCATTGGAACTTATGCGCCGGAACCCATTTTTGCGAAGCACACTGACGCAATAAAGGACTCTTTGCAATATCATCATCAATACCATCCACATTGGTATAAGTATGATGTACCACATTATGCTTGATCTTCCAGATATAGGCATTACTGCCTAAGGCATTCATAGTAAGGCCAAATAATTCATTGACCCATTTTTTACTGGAATAACTGCCATGGCAGGCATCGTGCATAACATTAAAACCGATTGAAGCCAGTACGCAACCTAGAAACAAGGAAACCGTAACGCCAACAAAAACGGGATAGCTACCAAGCAGTAAAAAAAGGTAACTGCCTACCGCCGCTGTTACCAGGATAATGGTTTTAGAATATAAGCTCCAGTTACCTGTACGCTTAATACCATTCTCCTTAAAATACTGATCAACTGCTTTCTTCAGTGAAGAATAAAAAATCTGCTGCTTGTTATTAAAGCTAACCTTAGCCATCAAATGAAATTTTAAATGAACGCCAATAGCCAAACCTGATACAAGCTCTAACTGAGGCGTGGTAAAATTACAAAATTGAAAGAAGTTAAATGCTGCATGTATCATAAGATTTGTGCTAGGACAGGATTTTATGCCCTTGTTGTGAAGACTCTGTTGAAGAGACTGCATATCAGTCTGGTTCTTTAGGGACAATACCCAACTAACCAGTATACCTATCCGGCTTTCTTACCTATCGCCAAATTGTTTACTTTGCAACCCGACACCGCCATTTACCATGCGAATATCTTACCTCATTTTTCTGAGCTTTACGTTCATTCTTTTACTCTTTACTACTGCTACATATATCAACTACAGGCAAGCACAAAAGGTTAGAGAGAACTCGAAATACGCGGAGCTATCAACAACCATCATTCAAAAAAGCAATCGCTTCCAGCGAAATATATTAAACATGGTGAGTGGCTTGCGGGGCTTTTTGCTTACAGGCGAAAATTATTTTTTGCAAGCCTATGATTCGGCGGTGACCGAAAATACAACTATCATTAAGGAACTGCAGAACCTGATACCGGACATATCTTATCAAACAGGCATATTGAATGAAGTAGAGCATTTGAATAATCGCTGGCTGGGTGAATTTGTCACCCCATTACGTCTTGCAAAAATCAATGCAGAAGCATCGGACAAAAACGAGCCTTACTTTAACCGCTTGTACAAAGAAAAAATGTTTATCAGTGAAGAAAGCCGTCTGAACATTGTATTGCAGCAAAAAATAAGGGAATTTATTAATTCGGAATATGCGGAGCGAAGTAAAAGAACAAGTCGCCTTGCCACTTCTATTGAACAAACAAGTACAATATCTTTTACTCTCACCATTCTTTCTATTATCCTTGGCTTTTCTATTGTAAGCTTTCTTGCCTATCGTATCTCAAATCGAATATTAAGGATGGTTAAGATGGCCGATAGTATAGCTGCAGGCAACTACCAGGTACATACTGAAGAAACCGGCCAGGACGAGGTGAGCAAGCTGGCCCGGTCGCTTAATCATATGGCCAAAGTTTTGTCTCACAACATTGCTGAACTTAGAAGAAAGAACCAGGAATTAGATCAATTTGCACATGTGGTATCTCATGATATGAAAGCTCCTTTGCGTGGGATTGATAATGTAGTGACCTGGATAGAAGAAGATCACAAAGAAGAGCTCACTCCAAAAGTGGCCGAATATATTCATCTTATAAAAGGGCGAGTGACACGTGGCGAGAACCTCATACAAGGTTTGCTTACGTATGCCCGTGTTGGCAAAGAAGAACAGGTAAAAGAAACTGTTCATGTAAAAGATCTTATCAATGATTTGTTGGAAAATTATCCTCTGAAACTCGGGCTAAAGATTGAGGTGGAGCAGGGCTTACCGGAATTATATACTAATAAAGTTCCCTTGTTCCAGGTTTTTTCAAATTTGGTTGGTAATGCTATAAAATACAACGATAAAAAACATGGCCTCATAAAGATCTATCATAAAGAACTGGAAAAGCACTACGAGTTCTTTATAGAAGATAATGGCCCTGGCATTAACCAGAACTATCATGAAAAGATCTTTGTTATTTTTCAAACATTACAGGAGCGGGACAGTTTTGAAAGTACAGGGGTTGGTCTGGCAATTGTAAAAAAGATACTGGACTCAAGAGGAGAAAAAATTTCTGTGAGTTCTGAGACCGGAAATGGAACAACATTTTCGTTTACATGGAGTAAATAATTTTTATGACCAAAGTGATCAACATTTTATTGGCAGAAGACGACCAGTTAGATGCTATGGACATTAAACGTTCATTAGACAAACTGAACATCTTATACAAGATGGTCATTGCCCGAAATGGTGAAGAGGCCATTGAAATACTGGAAGGTAAAACCGAAAATTCTTTTAGTGAATTACCTGATGTAGTGCTGCTTGATTTAAATATGCCAAGAATGAATGGCCTGGAACTATTGAACATTATCCGCAATAAAGAAGAATGGAAAGAATTGAAGTGTTTTGTTATTACTACTTCTGATGAAAGGACCGATAAAGAAACTGCGAGCCGTTTAGGTATATCAGGTTACATCATCAAGCCATTTAAAATTAATAATCCCGCATCCATTGATTCTTTCAATCTTATGATTGACCTGATGAATATGAAAGCACCCAGCTAACTAATAATTGAAATGCAAAAGATGGCGGCCCGGATATCAGAATCATTAGCTTGATTTGATCGCTATTCGGGACGATAATCTTCCTCAGCAGGATTTTTAAAATGCCTTTGATTGATTTTCTTATAAATGATAGTTGATATCTCGGCTATCTTTTTCCTTTGGTGGATCGTTTCCTCCCAGGAGGTGCCACTTAAGAGATCATTTTGCAATACTTCTTTCTCATATTCGTAAAGCGAGTTGAGCTTATCAACAGGCAGGTCCCACAAATTCATGTTCACGTATTTAGGGACTGTAGAGCTCAAATATTATTCCAGTAAAGCTGGGCTAGATCTTATTGTAGGTAAAAACCTTCTCTGTGGTTTTAATTTCTTTTGCATTGTATTGCTTCAAGGCAATAAATACATCTTCAGTAGTAAATAACCCTGTCATGGTGAAGTTCGTGGTATTCATTAAATAACCCACCGAAACAACTTTGGAGAATCTTGCAAGGTCTTCTAGAGTAGTAAATAGTAAGGTTCGTTTTTCCATGGAATTGATGGTCAAATCTAATAAATAAAGTTATGGTATTGGTAATGTTTATTTAGAGTCTACTGGGAAACTGAAAATTTTTAAACTTGAACTTCTTAAGCAGTAGTGGTTTCCGTTTTACTAACGTAAGGCTGTCCGCATAAGTACACTACGAAAGCTTCCTTGATGCCTTTAAGCTGAAGGGAGTTTTTTGCAACAAAGTCCTGAGTATCTATATGCTGCTTGACTATTTCAGAAATCAGAAAACTATTATTAAGCTGCTTGGTGGCAGCCTGAATGCGTGATGCAATGTTAACAGGCAATCCCATTACTGTTAAGTTGTTGTTCACACCTATGCCAATATTACCAACGATCACTCTTCCGGCATGCAATCCAATACCTACCTGGAAGTAATGAGCAAAGTGACGCTGCAGGTAACGGTCATTAAAATGCTCCAGTTCCTTTAAAATATTTTTGCCTGCCTGGTACGCATCCACACAAGCAGATTTAATGTTAGTACCCATTCCAAACACTGCATAAAAGCCGTCGCCAGCCGTCTCTATAATCTGGCCGTTAGATCGTTCAATGCAATTCTTAAATAAAGAAAACAGTCTCCGCATCACATGTATTACATCGAAAGCCAGGTAGCGTTCCATGAAGGGTGTAAAGTTTCGAATGTCTAAAAAGAAGAGGGCCAGTTCCGTTTCATCTCCAATATTTTGCAGATCGGCTTCTTTGTTATCAATATACATTTCAATGTCTGCCTCATCTCTTATCATGCGGTGCAGGGAAACAGGCGACGCCGTTACATAAGTTTGACAAGCCAGTCGAACATTGGCAGGTATTGGTACTGTTTCTCTTAAGATTCTTTCCCTCTCGCTATAGGCCGATAGGTTTTCCTTACCGTCGGTAACTAAGACGCGGCAGGTAGTGCATTTGCCCAGACCGCCGCAAGCATGATAATGAGGAATACCATTGGCTAAAGAAGCATCCAGTATGGTTTGCCCTTCCTCAATTTTTACAGAGCGGTCTGCAGTGAATTCAATCCAGAAGCTTTGCTTTTTCATATGGCGCACTAAGTTCTTTAAATGTAGCTCATTTTGCATTGCAATGATTACGGAACGTTAATTGCAAGGTTGAGTAAAACGGACAGATCAAATGAAGAGGCCTATTGTTTCGAATAACAAAGCGGTTAGTGAATTGGGTTGGTTAGCCAAACTAATGGACTCGCAGTTCAGGGTGCCGGGCACCAACTTCAGGTTTGGGTTAGATGGCTTGATAGGATTGATACCCGGCGCAGGCGATTTGTCAACCTTCGCAGTGAGTGGGTATATGCTGGTGATTATGGCACGCAATGGCGCCAGCGGTTATGTAATTGCCCGCATGACATTAAACATTTTGATTGATGCGATCATTGGAGCGATCCCTATCATTGGTGATTTGTTTGACATAGCTTTTAAAGCCAGTATGCGCAATCTCAAACTGGTTCAGGAGCATTACCAGGAAGGACGTCATAGGGGCAGTGCCTGGAAAGTGGTGATACCTGTTTTGATCATTTTACTGGCAATTATTATAGGCATGATATGGCTTGTATACAGATTGCTCGCCTGGATATTTTAAAATGATCGGGATACCTTTGCCTTTCATTTTATTTTATGGAAACAAATGTTCAAGAGGCCTACAACAAATGGTCGGAGCAGTATGATACTAACATTAATAAGACGAGGGATCTCGAAGCAGCTGCCTTAAGAGAAACTCTTTCTAAAACACGCAATGCTTCAATATTGGAAATAGGTTGCGGCACAGGAAAAAACTCTGTGTGGCTGGCAGAAAGGGCAGTTTCTTTAGTAGGTGTAGATCTATCAGCTGAAATACTGGTCAAAGCAAAAGAAAAAGTAAGTGCCGAACATACTACATTCATCCAGGCCGATATTAATAAAGAGTGGACGTTTGCAAATGATAACGCCTTTGACCTGATTACCTTTAGTTTAGTATTAGAGCATATTTCAAACCTCGATTTTGTATTTCTGCAAGCTGCCAACAAGCTATGTAGCGGAGGTATAATATATCTGGGCGAGTTGCATCCCTTCAAACAATACGCCGGATCAAAAGCAAGGTTTGAAACAGAAGAAGGAACACAGTTTGTAGATTGCTTTGTTCACAACATTTCGGATTTTGTTATGGCTGCTGAAAAGGCCGGACTGCGATTACAACACATCAACGAATACTTTGATGATAACAACAGAAATGAAATACCAAGGATATTGGTGCTGCTGTTTAATAAAAAGTAAGTCTTATCCAATTGCATTAACGCATTCCTTTCCGCCTTCCAGGCAATCTAAATTGCTAATTGTGATGGATGCAATATTTCTCAATGCGGTATCAGTCATAAAAGCCTGGTGGCTGGTAATTAGGACGTTTGGAAAAGTCATAAGTCTTGCGATCACGTCATCCTGCAATATCTCGGTTGAATGATCTTCAAAGAACAAACCTTTTTCTTCTTCATATACATCTAATCCCAGGTACCCAATGCTTCCGTTCTTCAAACCTTTAATAACATCTTTTGTATGAACCAGCCCTCCCCTGCTGGTGTTTATCAGCATCACTCCTTTTTTCATTTGGCTGATGCGATCATCATTAATGATGTATTTTGTTTCTTCTGTTAGTGGCGCATGCAAGGTGATGATATCGGACAACCGGCAAAGAGTGTCCATATCGGTAACCTTTACATCATGAGTTCTGTTCCATTCATCGTCTGGACAGGGATCGTAAGCCAGCACCTTGCAACCAAAGCCATTCATAATAGTAGCAACTACTTTCCCTATTTTTCCCATTCCAACAATGCCCACTGTTTTGCCGTGAATATCAAATCCCATCAATCCATCCAATGAAAAATTTCCTTCTTTTACACGGCTGTTGGCTTTAATAAGCTTTCTATTTAAAGCAAGCATCAACGCCACTGTATGCTCCGCTACTGCATAGGGAGAATACTCCGGAACTCTGACCACCTGAATACCTAACTCCTTTGCCACTTTCAGGTCCACATGATTATATCCTGCCGAACGCAAGACCAGATACCGAACGCCTAAATCATGTAGTTTAACCAGAACCTTCTCTGATGCATCATCGTTAACAAATATGCAGGCTGCCATGCATCCCTGAGCCATTATAACAGTTGATTCGGAAAGTGAGAGTTCTATCCATATGAACTCGTGTTTGCCTTCCGCTTCTTTTTGAAAGATTTGTTTTTCAAATTTATGTGTGCTGAAAAATGCAGTCTTCATAATCTGATTCTTTTATATCTTTTTCTAATCAGCTTTTCTGCTTCTACTGCGAAAAAAACAAGTGATGCAAGGCCAATGCAGCTAATCAACTCAGTAAAAGACAAGGGTTGTGTTTTGAACAATTCGTTTGCAAAGGGCAGATAGATAATTCCAAGTTGCAATAAAAAGGTTACGAAGACGGCGCCAATCAAAAGCAGGTTACTAAAAACCCCTTTTTTAAAAATGAATTCATCGCTACGAATGGCCATCACATGTGCTAGTTGAGACAAAGAAAGGACTGTGAAAACCATTGTTTGCCAGTGTGCATTATCAGTATGAATGGCCCATGCCTGTGTACCTAATGTAATGGCTGCCATAAAAATGCCTACCCATATAATATGGATCCCTATCCCTTGTGCAAACAGACTTTCATTAGTACGCCGCGGAGGCCTTTGCATAATATCCTTTTCCGCTTTTTCTGCTGACAAGGCAAGCCCCGGCAAGCCATCCGTTACCAGGTTGATCCAAAGAATATGAATAGGGAGCAGAGGAATGGGTAAGCCTAAAAGCGGTGCCATAAAAATAGTCCATATCTCTGCACTGTTACAGGTCATGATGTACTTAACAAACTTGCGAATGTTATCATAGATCCTTCTCCCTTCACGAACAGCTTTGACGATAGAAGTGAAATTATCGTCAAGCAGAATCATGTGGGCAGCTTCCTTGCTTACATCCGTTCCGGTAATTCCCATGGCAATTCCAATGTTGGCAGTTTTTAAAGAAGGTGCATCGTTCACACCATCTCCTGTCATGGCAACAAAATTTTCTTTCTTCTGTAAAGCTTTTACAATAGCAAGTTTCTGCTGGGGCGATACCCTGGCGTATACTTTAATGTTCTCTACTTTATTATGCAGCTCCTCTGTAGAGAAATGGCTTAATTGATTACCTGTAACCACCAGGTCTTGTTCTCCAAGGATCCCGATTTGCATGGCAATAGCTGCTGCCGTATCCTTGTGATCACCAGTGATCATAACCGGATGAATACCGGCATGCCGGCACTCTTTTATTGCGTTGGCTATTTCTTCTCTCGGGGGGTCAATCATCCCAACCAGGCCTGCAAATTCCATTTCATTTTCAACAGATTCAACTGTTACTCTTTCCGGCAACTTAAGTAACAAACGGTAACTGTATGCCAGTACCCGTATACCATTAGCTGCCATTTGCGATGCTTTATTTTCTATAGATTCTCTGTCGGAAGATGCAATAATCTCTGATATAGCTTCTGCAGCACCTTTTGTAATAGCAATAAAACCGTTTTGAAAAGGATGAACAGTTGTCATCCGTTTGCGATCAAAGTCGAATGGTAATTCAGCATTTCGCGGATACCTATTATTCAGTTCATCCAGTAGAGCATCATCCTTTATGTAATCAACCAAAGCAATCTCGGTTGGATCGCCAATCCATTTGTCCTCATCATTCTTTTTTACATCCTGGTTCAGCAACATGGCTGCTTCAATAAAAGAGCGGTTTTGGTGCAGTTTAATCTTTACGTCACCTGGTACCACTTCTATTACAGTCATTTTATTCTGCGTAAGCGTTCCGGTTTTGTCTGAACAGATGTAAGTAACTGATCCAAGCGTTTCAACTGCTGGAAGTTTTCTGATAAGCACATTCTTTTGCACTAGATTTTTAGCTCCTCTTGCCAAAGCAATGGTAATGAGTGCAGGCAGGGCTTCGGGAATTGCGGCAACGGCAAGTGAAATTGCCAGTAACAGCATACTAACAGGTTCTTGTCCACGGAGCAAACCCACACCAAATAAGGCTACACAAATAGCAATAACGATATAGGAAAGTTTTTTCCCGAAATCAGTCATGCGTTTTTGCAATGGCGTTACCGATTCTTCTTCCTGAAGCATTTTGGCTATCCTGCCCAATTCGGTTTGCATGCCTGTTGCTACAACTACTCCTTTTCCCCTACCATTTGTTATATGGGTGCCTTTATATGCCATGTTAGTTCGGTCGCCTAAAGGAATGTCGTCATTATTAATTGGCTCAGTAGTTTTATCTACTGCAACCGATTCACCGGTTAAGGATGATTCTTCTATGCGTATAGAATGAGCTTCTATCAAACGAAGATCTGCAGGCACTAACTGGCCTGCTTCCAATAAAACAATATCGCCAGGTACAAGCTCTGTTGATGAGACAACAACAGTTTGTCCGTGACGTAATACGGTAGTTTGTGGCGTGGCCATTTTCTTTAGGGCTTCCATAGCTTTTTCAGCCCTGTATTCCTGTACAAAACCTACTATAGCATTTAAGAAAACAATCACCAGGATAATGATCATATCGGTTTTATCACCAGCCACTCCTGCAATGATGGCGGCAAGTACCAAAATGATGATCATAAAATCCTTGAATTGCATCAGGAATAAAAGCCAGGGAGGGTTCTTCTTCTTTTCTTCCAGCACATTATATCCAAATTCTGCCCGCCTGCTTTCAACATCAGTTGCCGATAACCCATTTGCATGAGATGTAAGTGCTTCCAGAACTTCTTTGCTATCCTTATTGTGCCAGGTCATTCTTGATAAATAGATATAGTAAATGCAAATTACAAATCTGTGAGTTGCCGGACTGATGGGCTTATGAATGCACCATGCTTGTTATTGAAAAAGGTAAGAAGATCGCCAAACCATTCTAACTCCAACAAGATTTGTTCGCTTCGATAAATGCTTTTAATGTTCCAGGTTGCTTGCCCGTCAATAAAGTAAAATCTTGTGATATTGCCGGGGCTTTTGTAAACCGCGGTATAAAGTGCAGTGCAGCCATTACAACGATCAGCGAAGTTGGCACACCTTCTTTTCTTTTATTACGATAAAACCGGAGCAGGTTGGGACTGATATAATCAATTTGCCTTGATAAGATGGAAGATAACATGGCAGCTGCTTCTCTAAAGTCATACAATTCTTTGCCTGTGATTGTATAAGCTTTATTAACATGCTGCTCTGGCCATCTCAAAATGGAAGCAATCGTAGCTCCTATGTCTGTTGCATCTACCCATAAAAATTTTGCTTTGCCCGCGGGCAAAAATATCCGGTTATGCTCTCGTATATCCTGGCGAAGCGTTGTACTTAGGTTTTGCATAAAATAGCTTGGACGGATAAACGTATAAGCGATTCCGCTTTGAGCGATGAGCTTTTCAATTTTTGCATGTGGTATAAAAGAAACTTTCTCTGCTCCCTGCACTGAAAGAAAAACAATATGCTCTACCCTATTTTTTAGACAGGCATTAATAATAGGACCGAAGTATCTTTTTACATCAGAAATGTGAGGAGGTCTTAAAAGGAAAAGAATATCAACTTTTTTTAAAGACTCTTCCGAACCCTCCGGATCTTCAAAATCAAAATACAATTCACCGGGTTGTACATTTGTTTTACTGCGTGTGGCAACATACGACTGCTGTTCTTCGTTTTGAACATAGCTTTTCATCAGTGCCTGTCCTATGTTTCCTGTAGCTCCGGTTATTAGTATACTCTTCATGTTCTATTTTTTGTGCCTCTTAAAAGAAGAAATAAGAACAATAGGCTGCCGCCAAAAACAAAGCAATAGAAGGGTGTTAACGGATCCCAATTATTCTGAAAGCTAAAATCCACTACCGATGCAGCAGCAAGGATAAGACCCAAACCGTAGGTCACTCCCTTCACTAACATGATCACCGACAGAATATATCCCCAGTTCTTATTCATCCATAAAAGAACAGCAGCTAAGATTATGTTTGGAATAATGAACACAAAGTCAAGTGCATAAATAAGCACCGGTACTTCAGGAAGTCTTTTATTTATTACAAAATTGAAGATGGCACCACCCTCAACAAGTAACAGCGGAACGGACAAAAAAAGCAGGAATGCGGAAACGATCCTAACAGAAATTCTTTTACTGATAATAGTAGCGGCGGCATTTACCGGAAAAGCCATCATTCCAAGGATAAGAATGTATATGGACAGCGAGACAATAGCAGCGTAAACCAAAAAGAAGTCATTAAAGGCTGCACCAAACAGATAGAAAGCATAGTTATAAAAAAGATAACCAACTGCACCCATCCAAACCAGGTGCATCTTAAGAGAGTTTCTGCTTTTGGTTATAGCAAATACTAATAAAGGCACAACCACAAATAACGTAACCACATCATTTGCCCACCATGCTTTCCTGATCCATTCAATATCTCTGTATACCTTCTCTAGTAACAAACCACCTGCAGAAGCGATGATCGCTAACAGCAAAACCAATATGCTTAGTCTACGGCCTGTCTTTAAGTTACTATTCATTGTACAGGTATGGTTGGTTGTATTCTACTTCAGTTATCTCCAGCTTGTACCAGGTGAAATCTCCGCTTTTTAATTTCCATGTTGCCTCTGATTTTATGGGTATTCGTATCCCGTTCATTACACCATGCTGTGTTGTGTGCACTTGCCACTTTTCGAATTTCGCATCTGCCTCACCGCCCATAAAACGATTGGCACTGCAGCCGGCAAGATCACCATCATTTGTAAAATGAAACACAATAGAACCTGATACACCTTTATAGGTTAAAGTTGCTTTGGCAGAAAGAGAATCAATTTCCTGCCACTCGATATTTGGATGCAGTGCCGCACCCGGAAACCAACTCATCTCTGCAAGCCATCTTTGTAAAGCACCCTGGTCAATTTTTGCACCTGCCTGGTTAACCATGTCAATAAAAGAAAGCAGTTTAATATTCATCTTGCCTTTTCCATCGATCCATTTGTCTCTGCCATGTACCGGCAGCAATGGTATCATATCCATCTTTACTTTCCATATAAATGCAGGTTCGTTGATCCTGAAATATTGTTCAGCATAAGCTTGCGACCATTTCGTTTCTTCAGGCTTTGTACGCATCAGGCCTTTTTGTTTTAGCCGTACAGCGTAAACTGCTTCTTTGTTTAGAACGCCACTTCTCCTAAGCCATTTTTGCACGATAGTTGGCAGATGACTGATGCTTTCATCTGTCACCTTTGAATACAAGGATAAAGATGTGTTAGCATACAGGCCTTTTACTTCTGTCTTTACCTGGTTTGAAAAATGCCAATATCCATATGCCGGAATGATAGCCAACAAAACAACAATATTCGCTATCGTACCTGCTTTGGCTGCAGGCCAGTAAAGAACGATCAACACCTGTGAAATAATAATTGCAATGGCACCGGCCATCCACCACGCATCTCTTTTTAACAGGTAGCCTATACCTGCAACAATGAAAAGGATACAAGCAATTAACCACAGTGTTCCAAGTACTTTTTCCGATGAGTTGTTTAAAGAAATACCTGCCTCTCCTTCAAGTGATTTGATGTTGGATAGCTTCCATAAATGCACAAACCCCA
>Ga0164290_1001711_pt1 | contig 25713 bp, 26 predicted proteins | sample Micstemetagenome_FD_108782 | JGI IMG/M metagenome (GOLD analysis project Ga0164290, IMG submission 108782) | Contaminated culture microbial community from soil near Moab, Utah, USA - Microcoleus steenstrupii SON62 (Illumina Assembly) | ecosystem: Environmental > Terrestrial > Soil > Soil crust...
CATGATCGCCAAGATCGTGGAAGGCCAGATCAACAAGTTCCAGAAGGACGTGGTGCTGATCAAGCAGCCGTTCGTCATGAACCCCGACGTGACCATCGAACAGCTGGTCGCCGACGCGGGCAAAGAACTGGGCGCGCCCGGCCTGCACCTGGCCGGCTTCGTCCGCCTCGCCCTCGGCGAAGGCGTCGAGAAGGTCGAAGGCCCCGACTTCGCGACGGAAGTCGCCCAGATGTCGGGCGGCCAGTAAGGCTTCCTTCCCTTTCGGGATGAACGAACAGAAGGGTCGGCGGCTTCGGTCGCCGGCCCTTTTTGCTGGCCGAAAGCCGGCCGTGGCGACGGACTGGCGCATCAGGGCCGTTCCACCTTTGCATTGCCGCTGCGCCTGGAGTCTTATCCCCGCAGCTCAGTGATTCAGGGTGAATTCCATGCGTCTAGCCGCTCTCTTGTCCGCAACGGCCATCGCCTTGACGGCCGTTCCGTTCGCCGCGCCCGCCGCGGCGCAGGATGTCGACCGCGTCGCCGTCAACGGCATCATCGACCAGGGCCTGAACCACTCGGAGGTCATGCAGACCGCCGCCTATCTGACCGACCGCATCGGCGGCCGGATGACCAATTCGCCCCAGATGCGTCAGGCCGAGGCCTGGACCGCCCAACGGTTCCGCGACTGGGGCCTGACCAACGTCCGCGCCGATCCGTTCGACTTCGGCCGCGGCTGGTCCGTCGTCCGCTCCAGCGCACGCATGACGGCGCCGCGGGCCCTGGACCTGCGCGCCATCCCCATCGCCTGGACGCCGTCCACCCCCGGCGTGATCAGCGGCGAGGTCGTCGTGGCCCCGATGATGACGGCCGGCGACTTCGCCAGATGGCGCGGCAAGCTGGCGGGCAAGATCGTCCTGGTCTCGCGCCCGACCGCCGGGTCCGAACCGCTCGAGGCGCCCTTCCGCCGCCTGACGGAGGAGGATCTGGCGAAGCTGGACGACACCTACAACCTGCCGAACCACGCCGCGCCCGCGACCAATGCGCTGCGCGAGGCGGACTTCGCCCGCCAGATGGACGCCTTTCTGCAGGAGGAGGGGGCCCTGGCCTGGGTCCGCATGTCCGCCCGTGACGCGGGCCTGTTGCACGGCAACGGCTCGGGCTACCGCATGGACGACCAGCGCCGCACCCCGGGCATGGAACTGGCCGCCGAGGACTATCGCCGCCTGGCCCGTCTGGCCCTGACCGAGGACGCCAAACCCACGCTCGAACTGATGAGCGAGGTTCGCTTCCACGAGGAAGACACCAACGCCAACAACATCCTGGCCGACATTCCTGGCACGGGACGTACGGGTGAATACGTTATGGCCGGCGCCCATCTGGACAGCTGGGTCGCCGCGGACGGCGCGGTGGACAACGCCGCCGGCAGCGCCGTGGTCATGGAGGCCGCGCGCATCCTGAAGACGCTGGGCGTCCGTCCCAAACGCACCATCCGCTTCGCCCTGTGGAGCGGGGAAGAGCAGGGGCTGTGGGGCTCGCTGGCCTATGTCGACAAATACGTCGCCACCCGCGCGCCGCTGAACGACGCCCAGCTGGACGCCCTGCCCAACAACCGCACCTGGCGTCAGCGCTGGCCGATCCAGCCGCGGGACGGCCACGGCGATCTGGTCGCCTACTTCAACCTCGACAACGGCTCGGGCAAGATTCGCGGCATCAACGCCGAGGGTAACGTCGCCGCCGCCCCCATCTTCGCGGAGTGGCTGGAGCCGTTCCACGCCATGGGCGCCACGACGGTGTCGATGCGCACCTCGGGCAGCACCGACCACGTCTACATGCAGACCGTCGGCGTCCCGGGCTTCCAGTTCATCCAGGACCCGCTCGACTACGGCTCGCGGCTGCACCACACCTCGATCGACACCTATGATCACATGCGGGCCGAGGACCTGCGCCAGGCCGCCGTCATCCTGGCCGCCTTCCTGCTGAACGCCGCCAACAGCGACGAACCCCTGCCGCGCATGCCGGTCCCGACCCGGCCGACGCCGACGGACCCGTTCCCGCTGCAGCAGTGAGCCAGGTCCGGGCCTCTACGAAGCCTGACGGTCGCTGAGGCAGACCGTCAGGCCGCCCGACGGCGTTCGCTCCAGGGTCAGGGTCAGCTTCATCTGCGTGGCCAAGGATCGGCAAATGGACAGGCCCAGCCCCGCGCCGCCGGTCGCCCGGCTGCGCGATTCCTCGCCGCGGGCGAACGGCTCGAAGGCGCGCGGCGCGAAGTCGGGACTGAGGCCGGGGCCATGGTCGATGACCCGCAGCCGCCACCCGGCGGCGTCGCGCGCGAACTCGACTTCGGCCGAACCGGCATAGGTCACGGCGTTCTCGATCAGGTTCTCGACGATCCGCCGCAGCGCGGCGACGTCGGCGGTCACGGCCCCGTCGTCCACCCGTCCGGCCGTCACGGCCTGACCCTGCGCCTGCCGGTCGGCGACGATCTCGCGCAGCAGAGCCGCCACCTCCACCGGACCTAGGGTCGGAGGCCGCTCCTCGCCCCGCGCGACCATCAGCACGTCCTCGATCAGGGACGCCATCAGCGCGATGTCGCGGTCCCCGGCGGCCCGCTGGTCCGGATCGTCGATCAGGGCGACGCGCAGCCGCAGACGGGTCAGCAGGGTCTTCAGGTCGTGAGCGGCGGCGGCCAGCATCGTCATCCGCTCGCGCATCAGCCGGCGAATCTCGCCGCGCATGCGGTTGAAGGCCGCCGCCATCTGCCGGGCCTCGGCCGAGCCGCCTGCCGCCATCGGCGGCGCCGACAGGTCCTCGGCGAAACGGTCCGAGGCCAGGGCGATCGCCTCCAGTCCGCGCGTCGCGCCGCGGATCGTGCGCCAGGCCAAGAGGGCGGCCGCGACACAGACCAGCAGGTTGAGAAGCAGGATGGCCAGGGCGATGCTCCGGCGTCGCTGATCGACCCCAGGCGCGACCACAAGGCGCTGGCCGTCCGCCAAGGCTACCGAGAAGGCGTAGGCGGCGGTGCGACGCCCGGCGAACGCGGGCCGATATTGGCGGCGCGCCTCGGGCGCCAGCACCTTCGGATCCCGGGCCCGCAAGGCTCCGGCGTAGCCTTCGTACAGGTCCGGGATCAGCCCGCGACGCTCGCGATATCCCGGCGGTACGCCGTCGGCGATGAAGAACCGGGTGGAATCTCCGTTCATCGCCACCAGCAAGGCGTCGCGCTCACCGGGCGGCGTCCTGTCCAGGGCCTCGGCCGCCGCCGCGATCCGGGTCGGGACGGGCGCGCGCCATGCGCCGCCGGCCGCCTGCTGGGCCCGGGCGAAGGCGACCAGCATCACCACCTGGGCGACCAGAAGCAGCAGCACCATGGTCAGCGTCAGCCGGGTCGAGAGGCCCAGCCGCTTCACGATCCGGCCTCGACGGCGGGCGTGAACAGATAGCCGCCGTTGCGCACGGTCCGGATGACCACGGGCGCCCGGGGATCGTCGCCCAGCTTGCGACGCAGACGGGAGACCTGGATGTCGATGGACCGGTCGAAGGCCTCGGCCTGACGTCCCTTCAATATGTCCATGATGGCGTCGCGCGACAGAACCTGCCGGGGCCGGTTGATGAAGACCGACAGCAGATCGAACTCGCCTGTCGTCAGCTCCACCGTCTCTTGCGCGGGCGAGGTCAGGGCCCGCGTGCCCAGGTCCAGCCTCCATCCCGAGAAGGAGACCAGCCGGGCCGTCGCCGGCCCCTCCTGCCGGACGCGCCGACGCAGAAGCGCGCGCACCCGTGCGACCAGCTCGCGCGGCTCGAACGGCTTGGCCAGGTAGTCATCGGCGCCGATCTCGAGCCCGATCACCCGGTCCATCGGCTCGCCCCGCGCCGAGGCGATCAGCACCGGTATCGGATCATCGCCGGCCTGCAGCCGGCGGCAGATCGACAGCCCGTCCTCGCCCGGCAACATGATATCCAGAATGACCAGGTCGGGCCGGCGACGCCCCATCAGGTCCCGGAAGGCGACGGCCCCGTCGGCCGTTTCGCAGGTCATGCCCTCGCGCGCCAGCAGGGCCCGAACCAACGTCCGGATTTCCGGATCGTCCTCGACCAGATAGATCAGCGGCTCAGGCATGGCGGCAGGTTTGACCGAGGAACCGGCGGTCCGCCAGTGGGCGATACACGCTGTTACAACCCGGCGCCCTGGCGACACACCCCGGGCGGGCGGCTGTGAGAGCCTGTCAGCGTTCGGAAGCGCCGGACCCAGCCCCAGGAGCCTGACATGATCCTACCCCGCACGCTCGCCCTGACCGCGGTTGTCGGCCTCGTCGCCTTCGGCGGCGTCGCGGCCGTCCCCGGCGAGGCCGAGGCCCAATCCATCTCGCGTCACCGCTCGGCCAGCATCCACGGTCCGCACCACAGCGCCAGCCGCGGCGCCGACATCTATCGCAGCCCGGGCTCGGCCTCGGTGCATCGCTACGGGTCGATCGACGACCGGGGCTGGTCCAGTTCGCGCAACCGCAACACGGCCCGGACCACCGACGGCTTCGTCACCCAAGCGAGCCGCTCGGGCTCGGGAGGCCGCGGCTACGAGCGCGACGTCAATGTCCGCCGGGATGACGACAGCGTCTTCATCGACCGATCCATCACCACCAACAGCGGCGCCTCGCGACAGTCGACCGTCGTCCGCTCCTGGTAACCCCATGGACGGAGGCGCCCCCGCTGGCCTCCGTCCCGCCCCGACCGCGCCCCCAAGCCTCCCCCGGCGCTGCGGTCGGGGCCTTTTTGACCCCTCAAGGAGACCCCTGTGAAAATCCTGCTTCTTCTGCCCGCCGCGCTGACGGTCTTCGCCGCCGGATCGGCACTTGCCCAGCAAAGGTCGGGGGCGATGTTCGCCGAGGCCGATGTCAACAACGACGGCCGCCTGTCGCGGCTCGAGTTCGACGCCGTCCGTGAAAGCCTCTTCGCCCGCGTCGACGCCAATGACGACGACCGCCTGACGCTTCAGGAGTTGCGGAACCTGCGGTCCGACGATGCGCCGCGCGCCCGGCGGCGGCCGAGCCGGGACCAGATCTCCAAACTGCGGGCCATCGACCGCAACAACAACCGCGCCCTGGACATCGGCGAGTTCCGGGCCGTGGGGGATCAACGGTTCGCCGCCCTCGATCGCAATCGCGACGGTTTCATCGCGCGCGACGAAATGGCCGACCTGGCCGAGGCCGCCGGCCTGGGGCGCTGATCCGTCCGTAATCGGAGCCTGGCCGCTTTTGTCGCCCCCGATGCGTCTTCTCCACGGCGACAGGAGCGGCTAAGGCATCCGCATGATCGGAAGACTGAACCACGTCGGCGTCGCCACCCCCTCGATCGAGGCCAGCGTCGCGATGTACCGCGACATGCTCGGCGCCACGAAGGCGCACGAACCGTTCGACCTGCCGGCCCAGGGCGTGCGCGTCTGTTTCGTCGACCTGCCCAACGCCCAGATCGAACTGATCGAACCGCTGGGCGACGACAGCCCCATCCACGGCTTTCTGGCGAAGAACCCCAAGGGCGGACAGCACCACGTCTGTTTCGAGGTCGAGGACATCCTCGCCGCCCGCGACGCCCTCAGGGCGAAGGGCGCGACCATCCTCGGCACGGGCGAGCCGCGCATCGGCGCCCACGGCACGCCGATCATCTTCGTCCACCCGAAGGACATGGGCGGGGTGCTGGTCGAACTGATGGAAACGCCGAAAGACGGAGGCCACTGATGCCCATCGGCCCGATCACCATGTTCGCCATCTACCTCGTCTGCTGGTGGACGGTGCTGTTCGCCGTCCTGCCGCTGGGAACCTCGAAGGAACGGCACGACCCGCCGACCGACGGCGCCCAGTGGGGCGCGCCCGAGAAGCCGGACCTGAAGCGCAAATTCGTCACCACGACCTGGGTGTCGTTCCTTCTCTGGCTGCTGGTGATGTTCCTCGTCTTCATCGGCTGGATGCCGCTGCCGGACCTCGCTCCGCCCGTCTGAGGATCGCCGATGACCGACCGCCTGTTCCTCATCAATCCGCACTGGACCGACGATCAGGGCGGGCCGTGGTTCTGCCCGGCCGGCTCGGTCGTTGAAGGCGTGCTGGCCTTCTATCCCGACCTGAAGACGCAGCTGGAGATCACCCGGCTCGACTTCCCGCGACCCCGGCCCGCGGTGATCGAACAGGTCGGCGAGGATCACCAGAGCTGCCCCATCCTGGTCCTCGACGGGGCCTTCGACTGGCCCGGGGCGCAGACAAGCGAAACGACCGGCAGACGCTTCCTGCAGGATCAGGCCATCATCCCCTATCTGGCCGCGCGCTACGGCATCGGCCTGCCGCATCCCTGAGGCGCGCACGCCGGAAACCGCGCCTTAATACAGGCGCGTCAGGTTGACGGAATGACCGCCGCGGCCGACCTGCATTCGCCGATATCGGCCGACGGCCGCTTCATGGCGCTGGACGGTCTGCGCGGCGTGGCGGCGCTGGTGGTGCTGATCCTGCACATTTCGTCGCTGCGGCACCTGGTTTTCCACGCCTATATCGCGGTCGATCTGTTCTTCATCATGTCCGGCTTCGTGGTGGCCCACGCCTACGAGGGACGGCTCAGGGCCGGCTGGAGCCCGGGCGCCTTCATCAGGGCGCGGATCGTCCGCCTGTGGCCGCTGTACCTGCTGGGCACGTGCATCGGCGCCGCCGTTTACACCGGAGCAATCGACGACGCCGGGGGCGTCATCGGCCTCGGGGTGCTTTTCGCCGCGGCCGCGATGATGATTCCGACGCCGCTGGCCGCGGACTCGCAGGTCTTCCCGCTCAACCCGCCCGGATGGTCGCTGTTCTTCGAGATGGCGGCCAACATCGTCTACGCCTTCGCTGCGAGCCGGCTCAGCGACCGGGCGCTCAAGGTCGTTGTCGGCCTGGGCGCGGCGGCGGTTCTGGTCGCCTTCCTGATGGCTGAAAAGGGCTCGATCGGCCAGCGCGGCTGGTCTCTTTCGGGCGGTCTGGCCAGAATCGCGTTCGGTTTCCCGCTCGGCCTGTTGCTGCACCGGATGTGGATCGCCGGACGACTGACCTTGCGCTGGCCTGTCGCCCTGATCGTCGCGGCCTTCATCGCCATGGTCATGGCGCCGGACCTCGGCCGCTGGAACGGCCTGGTTGACGCCGTGGCGGTCCTGTTCGTCCTGCCGTTCATCGTGGTCGCCGCCGTGACCGCGCGCCTGTCGCCCCGACTGCAAACCGCAGCAGCCTTCCTCGCCGCCCTGTCGTATCCGCTCTACATCCTGCACGGGCCGATCCTCATGGTCGCCAGGACGCAGTTCGGCGACGCGCCTCTGACCGAAATCGGCGCCGGAGCCGCCTGCCTCGTCGCGGCGTTCGTCGCGGGGCGCTGGTTCGATCCGCCGGCGCGCGCCTGGCTCGGGCGAATGTTGCAACAAAGACGCCGCGCGCCGCTGACCGCCTAGCTTTCGCCCCTTCGTCCCGGCTAAAGCACTGTTCCACGCCCTGCTTGCCGGATACCGACTCATGCGCCTGTCGCGCTATTTCCTCCCGACGCTGAAAGAAGCGCCCTCGGACGCCCAGATCGTCTCGCACCAGTTGATGCTGCGCGCCGGGATGATCAAACAGGAGGCCGCGGGCATCTACGCCTGGCTGCCGCTGGGCCTGCGGGTGCTGAACCGGATCGAACAGATCGTGCGCGAGGAGCAGGAGCGGGCAGGGGCCGTCGAACTGCTGATGCCGACGCTGCAACTGGCCGACCTGTGGCGCGAAAGCGGCCGCTACGACGCCTACGGCCCCGAGATGCTGCGCATCACCGACCGGCACGAACGCGAGCTGCTGTACGGGCCCACGAACGAGGAGATGATCACCGACATCTTCCGCGGCTTCGTGAAGAGCTACAAATCCCTGCCGCTGAACCTCTTCCACATCCAGTGGAAGTTCCGCGACGAGCGCCGCCCGCGCTTCGGCGTCATGCGCGGCCGCGAATTCCTGATGAAGGACGCCTACTCCTTCGACATCGACGAGGCGGCGGCGCGCAAGGCCTACAACCGCATGTTCGTGGCCTATCTGAACACCTTCGCCCGCATGGGGCTGAAGGCCGTGCCGATGCGCGCCGACACCGGCCCCATCGGCGGCGACCTGAGCCACGAGTTCATCGTCCTGGCCGACACGGGCGAAAGCCAGGTCTTCTGCGACCGCAAGCTGGTCGAGATGCCGGCCCCCGGCAACAACGTCGACTGGGATGACCTGCAGGCCATCGTCGACGAGCGCATCTCGATGTACGCCGCCACCGAGGAAATGCACGACGCCGGCCGTTTCGAAAGCGAGACCGCCGAGGCCGACCGGCTGACCGCCCGCGGCATCGAGGTCGGCCACATCTTCTACTTCGGCACAAAATACTCCGCCCCGATGAAGGCCAGGGTCGCCGGGCCGGACGGCAAGGACGCCGAGGTCCACATGGGCAGCTACGGCGTCGGCGTGTCCCGCCTGCTGGGCGCCATCATCGAGGCCAGCCACGACGAGAGCGGCATCATCTGGCCCGACTCCGTCGCCCCCTTCGACGTCGTGGTCATCAATCTGCGCGCCGGCGACGAGGCCGTCTCCGCGGCCTGCGAAGAGGCCGTCGCCAAGCTGGAGGCCCTCGGCAAGGACGTCCTCTACGACGACACCGACGAACGGCCGGGCGGCAAGTTCGCCACCGCCGACCTGATCGGCATTCCGTGGCAGCTGACCATCGGGCCCAAGGGCCTGGCCGACGGCGTGGTCGAGCTGAAGCGCCGCGCCACCGGCGAGAAGCTCTCCGTCCCGCTCGACGAGGCCCTGGCGAAGGTGCGCGGATGACGGACGTCGCGACGGCCAGACCCACGAAGCCGGCCGGGCCTTTCTCCGGCTGGGAGATCGAACTGGCGCTGCGCTACCTGCGCGCCCGCCGGAAAGAGGGCGGCATCGCCCTGATCGCCATCATTTCATATGTCGCCATCTCCCTGGCGGTCATGGCCCTGATCGTGGTGATGAGCATCATGGCCGGCTTCCGGTCCGAGCTGCTCAGCCGCATGCTGTCCTTCAACGGCCACATGTATGTCCAGGGCCAGATCCTGAACGACCCCGGCCGCGAGGCCGCGGTCCAGCGCCTCGGCCGCGTCCCCGGCGTCGTCAGCGTTTCGCCCGTCACCGAGAACCAGAGCCTGGTCCGCGCCGCCGGCCAGACGACCGGCGCCGTCGTGCGGGGTATCCGCCCGCAGGACCTGGACTCCATGTCCTACGTCTATGACAGCCTGACCGACGAGGCGAAGCGCACCTTCGGCCAGGGGGCGTACGGCGGCGACAACATCATCATCGGCAAGGCGCTGGCCGAGGGCCTCGGCCTGCGCGTCGGCGACCCCATCACCCTGTATTCCCCGACCGGGGCCGGCAGCGCCCTGGGCAATATGGGCGGGCTGGAGAAGACCTATCGCGTCGGCGGGGTCTTCACCTCCGGCACGGCCGACTTCGACCGCGCCTTCCTCTTCATGCCGCTGGAACAGGCCCAGCTCTTCTTCGGCAAGGAGGGCGTCTGGGACGTCATCGAGATGAAGGTCGCCAAGCCGGACCAGGTCGCCGACCTCTATCCGGCCGTGCGCGCGGCGGCCGGACCCGGCGGCCTCGTCAGCGACTGGCGCGACCGCTTGGCCGCCTTCTGGGGCGCGCTGAAGGTCGAGCGGGTGGCGATGAGCATCATCCTCGGCCTGGTCGTCGCCATCGCCGCGCTGAACATCATCTCGGGCATCGTCATGCTGGTGAAGAACAAGACCCGCGACATCGCCATCCTGCGCACCGTCGGGGCCAGCCAGATGTCCATGCTGCGCGTCTTCTTCATCGCCGGCGCCGCCATCGGCGTGGCGGGAACGGCCACCGGCCTGTTCCTCGGCCTGGTCTTCTGCCTGAACATCGGCGCCATCCAGCATTTCCTCGAGGCCCTGCTGGGCGTCCAGCTGTTCAACGCCGACGTCTACATGCTGGACGCCGTGCCGGCCCTCGTCGATCCGGTCGACGTCTTCTGGGTCGCCGTCTGGTCCCTGTTCATGAGCTGTATCGCCAGCCTGCTGCCGTCGTGGCGGGCCGCGAAAATGGATCCGGTCGAGGCGCTTCGGTATGAGTAACCCCGTCCTTTCCGTCCGCGGCCTGACGCGCATCTACGACACCGCCACCGGCGGCCTGACCGTGCTCAAGGGCGTCGATCTGGACGTCCGTCCGGGCGAGGTCGTCGGCCTGATCGGCCCCTCGGGCTCGGGCAAGTCGTCCCTGCTGCACGCCGCGGGCCTGCTGGAGCGGCCCACCTCGGGCGAGATCCGCATCGACGGCGAGGATGTCGGCATGCTGGACGAGCGCGCCCGCACCCACATCCGCCTGGCCAGGATCGGCTTCGTCTACCAGTTTCACCACCTGCTGCCCGAGTTCGACGCCCGGGACAACGTCGCCCTGCCGCTGCGCATCGCCGGAGTGAAACAGCCCGAGGCCCGCGCGCGCGCCGCCGAGGTGCTGTCCGCCCTCGGCCTCGGCGAACGCCTGACCCACCAGCCGGCCCAGATGTCGGGCGGGGAGCAGCAGCGCGTCGCCGTCGCCCGCGCCCTGGCCAATCGCCCGCGCCTGCTTCTGGCCGACGAGCCGACCGGCAACCTCGACCCGGCCACCAGCCAGACGGTGTTCGAGGCCCTGCACGACCTGGTCAAGAAGACCGGCGTCGCCGCCCTGATCGCCACCCACAACATGGAGCTGGCCGGTCACATGGACCGCGTCTTCGCCCTGAAGGACGGCCATCTGGAGGAACGTCCCGCCGAGAGCCACGCCTACTAGGTGTAAACCCTTGCTTGCGGCCCGTTCCGGTGGGCCTAGACTGTCGGCTTCAACCGCAAGGAGGCCGCCATGACCCGTGCGCTGCTCGTTTGTGCGATTGTTACCGGTGTCATTGGCGTTTGCGCCTGTAACCCGGCCGAACCCGAGGCGCCCTCGGTCAAGGGGTCGGATGCTCCGACGACCGTCATCACCCCGACCAGAAAGGCTGACATCCCCGGAGCCGTGCGCGCCGTCGTCCTGACCGCGCGGCCCGGCATGATCATCTCGGAGGCCGAGCTGAAGGAACGCGACGGCCGGCGGTACTATGACGTCGGGGGCCGGATGCCCGACGGCTCGGACATCGAGCTCGACCTGCTGGAGACGCCGTCAGGCTGGAAGGTGGTCGAGATCCAGCGCGACCTGCCCTGGGACAGGGTTCCCTCCCGGGTTCGCGCAGCGACGGAGGGCGCGCGCGCCGGCTTCGTCCCCGTGCGCGTGATCGAAAGCACCCAGGCCCGGGACGGCGCGGTGATCTACGAACTGTTCGCCGAGGGACAGCCCGCTACGCCCGCGCTCGAGGTCCGAGCCCACGACGGCCAGACCGAGGTCCTGAAGGAAGCCTGGCCGCACTGAGGCGCGGCTATTTCTTCCCGGGAGGCGTGGTGAAGGGCGAGCTGCTGCCGACCGACACGGACGGCTTGGGCTTCTCGGCCTTGGGTTTGCGGACTTCCTTGTTGCTCTTCACTTGACCCTTGGCCATGGCCGCTCTCCCGCGACGCCTGCCGCCGGAAGGGGCGGATGGTGGGTGGCGCGCACCCCACCCTACAGACCGGAGCGAGTCTGTTCACCCCAAATGCCCTTGACGAGAACGCAACGAGAACATAGAACATAGCCGGAACACGCAATCCGGGGACAAGATCATGGCGCGTTGGATGAGGGATATGCTGTCGCTGGCGTCGTGCGGCGGTTTCGTCTGGATGTGCTGGCAGGCCGCGCTGTCGATGCCGGCCGCCTGAGCTGTCAGGCCGGCGCTTCGCCGGATGGTCCAGACTCGCCGTCTGTTGCCGGACCATCCGGACTGTCCGGACCATATTTTTTGGAGGCCGGTTCCGCACCACATGCCGGCTTCCGGCTATCCACAGTACGTCCGCAGTCGAACTGCCTTGTTCCGCCGTTTCCGGTGTTCTGACCTGACGCGATGTGGGACTCGGAGCAGGATGGCATTCCAACCGGAGCAGATGGCGCTGTGAGCGAAGCTACGACAAGTCAGGGCTTCATCCACCTGCGCGTCCGGTCGGCCTATTCGCTGCTGGAAGGCGCGATCAAGGCGGGCAAGGTTCCCACCCTGGCGGCCGATGCCGGCATGCCGGCGGTGGGCGTCGCCGACCGCGCCAATCTGTTCGGCGCGCTTGAGTTCAGCGAGGCGGCGAAAGGGGCGGGGGTCCAACCCCTCGTGGCCTGCGCCATCCCCGTCACCGGCATCGGCGGCAAGATCAACGAACGCTGGGCCAAGGTCCCGACCATCGTCCTGCTGGTCCAGAACGAGGCCGGCTGGCTGAACCTGTGCGCCCTCTCTTCATCCGCCTATCTCGACGCCGGCTCGATGGACGAGCCCAGCGTGCCCTGGACCATGGTGGCGGAGAAGTCCGAGGGGCTGATCCTGCTGTCGGGCGGCCCCGACGGCCCCGTCGATCCCCTGTTCGTCCAGTCCCGGGCCGACGAGGCCGCCGCGGCCCTGGCCGAGATGGCGCGGGTGTTCGGCGACCGCTTCTATGTGGAACTGCAACGCCACGGCCTGCCCAGCGAGGGTCAGGCCGAGCGCGGTCTGGTCGAATGGGCCTATGCCCACGACACGCCCCTGGTCGCCACCAACGACGTCCACTACGCCAGGGCCGCACAGGCGCGATCCCACGACGCCCTGCTGTGCATCGCCGACGGCGCCTTCACCGGCCAGGAAGACCGCCGCCGCATCACCGGCGAGCACTGGTTCAAGCCGGCTGCGGCCATGCGCGAGCTGTTCGCCGACCTGCCCGAGGCCTGCGACACGACCATAGAGATCGCCCGCCGCTGCGCCTTCCTGGCCCCGACGCGCGCGCCCATCCTGCCGCGTTTCGACGCCGGCGCCGGCCGGTCCGAGCCCGACGAACTGATGCATCAGGCCCGCGAGGGGCTGAAGGCGCGGCTCCAGGCCGTCACCCCCGTCGCGCCCGAGGCCGACTACTGGGCGCGCCTCGAATGGGAGGTCGGCATCATCCAGCAGATGGGCTTCCCCGGCTATTTCCTGATCGTGTCGGACTTCATCAAATGGGCCAAGAACCACGGCATCCCCGTGGGTCCGGGCCGGGGTTCGGGCGCCGGTTCGCTGGTCGCCTGGGCCCTGACCATCACCGATCTGGATCCGCTGCGGTTCGGCCTGCTGTTCGAGCGGTTCCTGAACCCCGAACGGGTCTCCATGCCCGACTTCGACATCGACTTCTGCCAGGAGCGGCGGGAAGAGGTGATCGACTACGTCCAGGCCCGCTACGGCAAGGACCGGGTGGCGCAGATCATCACCTTCGGCACGCTTCAGGCCCGCGCCGTGCTGCGCGACGTCGGCCGGGTGCTGCAGATGCCGCTGGGCCAGGTCGACCGTCTGGCCAAGATGGTGCCGGCCAACCCCGCCAACCCCGTGACCCTGGCCCAGGCCATCGAGATCGAGCCGCGTCTGCGCGAGGCCCGCGACAGCGACAAGGCCGTGGCGACCCTGCTGGAGACGGCGCTGGAGCTTGAGGGGCTGTACCGCAACGCCTCGACCCACGCCGCCGGCATCGTCATCGGCGACCGCCCCCTGATCGAACTGGCGCCCCTGTACCAGGACCCGCGCTCGACCATCCCGGCCAGCCAGTTCAACATGAAATGGGTCGAGGCCGCCGGTCTGGTGAAGTTCGACTTTCTCGGCCTGAAGACCCTGACCGTGCTGGACCGCGCGCGTCAGTATCTGGAAAGGCGCGGGGCCGCGCCCGACTGGAACGGCCTGCCGCTGGACGACCCAAAAACCTATGAGCTGATGGCCTCGGGCCAGACCGTCGGGGTGTTCCAGCTGGAATCCCAGGGCATGCGCGACACCCTGCGCAAGATGCGCTGCGGCTCCATCGAGGAGATCACCGCCCTGATCTCCCTCTACCGGCCGGGCCCGATGGAGATGATCGACACCTATATCGACCGGAAATTCGGCCGGCAGCAGGTGGACTATCTGCACCCCTCCCTGACCGAGGTTCTGACCGAGACCTATGGCGTCATCATCTACCAGGAGCAGGTGATGAAGATCGCCCAGATCCTGGCCGGATACTCCCTCGGCGAGGCCGACCTTCTGCGCCGCGCCATGGGCAAGAAGAAGAAGGAGGAGATGGACTTCCAGCGGGCCCGCTTCATCGCGGGCGCCTCCGAGAAGGGCGTTCCGGAGGAGCAGTCGGGCGGCATCTTCGATCTGGTGGCCAAGTTCGCCGGCTACGGCTTCAACAAGTCGCACGCCGCCGCCTACGCCCTGATCAGCTTCCAGACGGGCTGGCTGAAGGCGACGCACCCGGTCGAATTCATGGCTGCGTCCATGTCGCTTGATCTTAGCAACACCGACAAACTGGCTGTCTTCTATCAGGATTGTCGCCGCTTCGAGGTGCCGGTGAAGTCGCCGGACGTGAACCGCTCCTCGGCCGATTTCGACGTGGCCTGGGACGACGGCAAGGGCGCGGTTCTCTACGCCCTGGGCGCCATCCGCAACGTCGGCCTGGAGGCCATGAAGCATCTGGTCGAGGTGCGCGAAACGGGCGGCCGGTTCACTGACATCTTCGACTTCCTCGAACGCGTCGACCCCCGCTGCGTCAACAAGCGGGCGCTGGAGAACCTCGCCCGCGCCGGCGCCTTCGACAGCTTCCATTCCAACCGCCGACAGCTGTTCGAACAGGCCGACACCCTGATGGCCTATTGCCAGAGCGTGGCCGCCGAGCGCGCCTCATCCCAGGTCTCCCTGTTCGGCGGCGACCAGGCCGGCGCCGCCCGCCCGCGCCTCAAGCCGGTCGAGCCCTGGGTCGGGCCCGAGAAGCTGGACCAGGAGCTGGCGGCCGTCGGCTTCTACCTGTCCGGCCACCCGCTGGAGGACATGGCCCCGGCCCTGAAGCGCAAGCGCGTCACCTTCGTCGCCGAGGCCACCGCCCTGGCCGAAAGCGGCCACGAGGCCTTCCTGATGGCCGGCGTCGTCCGCCGCCGGCAGGAGCGGGCCAGCGCCAAGTCGGGCGAGAAATTCGCCTTCGTCACCTTCTCCGATCCCACGGGCGAGTTCGAATGCCTGTTCCCGCCGGAACAGCTGCGCAAATGCCGCGAGGTGCTGGAGGTCGGGGCCTCGATCATGGTCCGGGTGCGGGCCAAATCGGCCGACGGCGAGGTGCGCTTCTTCGGCGACGACGCCTCGCGGCTGGACGCCCTGATCGACGACGGCGCCATGGGGCTGCGCATCCACGTCTCGGCCAAAACCGCCGACGCCGAGGCGCTGCGGGCGCGGCTCGAGAAGGCGAAATCCCCGGGCAAGGGCGGCGAGGTCTCCCTGATCGCCTCCCTGGACGGCCGCCGCGAGGTCGAGCTGAAACTTCCGGGCCGCTACAGGCTTGATGGAGCGTTGCGCGGGGCGCTCAAGAGCGCGCCGGGCGTTGTCCTGCTGGAGGATGCCTGATGGCTGACGTCAAAACCCACACCGGATCGTGCCGCTGCGGCGCCGTGGCCTATGAGGTCGACACCGATCTGGAAGGCCTGATCGAGTGCAACTGCTCGCACTGCTACCGCAAGGGACTGGTGCTCAACTTCGTCGGGCCCGAGGCATTCCGGCTGACGGCGGACGGCCCGCAGACCGAGTATCTGTTCAACACCCACAAGATCCGCCACTTCTTCTGCGAGACCTGCGGCGTCCAGTCCTTCGCCCGGGGTTCCAAACCCGACGGAACGCAGATGGTCGCCGTAAACATCCGCACACTGACGGATGTAGAGCCCTTCAGCTGGACGGCCCAGCGGGTCGACGGGCGCAGCTTCTAGGCGGCGTCGGTCACCGCATAGACCATGATCCCGGTCGCCACGGCCAGGTTCAGGCTGTCGGCCCGGCCGCGCATGGGGATCTTGACGTTGACGTCGCAGGCGGCGGCCAGGGCGTCGGTCAGCCCGGCCTGCTCATTGCCCATCAGGATCAGGGCCGGATGCTGGATCGCCGCGTCGCGATAGCCGTGGGTCGCGTCCAGCCGGGTGCCGATGACGCTGCCCGGCCAGCTCTGCCGCCAGGCCAGGAACTCGGCCGGCGTGGCCCGGGCGATGGCGACGGCGAAGACCGAGCCCATGGTCGCCCGCACGGCCTCGACCGAATAGGGATCCACGCAGTCGCCGATCAGGATCACCCCGCCGCAGCCGGCGGAATCCGCCGTGCGGATGATGGTGCCCAGATTGCCCGGGTCCCGCACCTGCTCCAGCGCCACCCAGGCGGGGGCCGAGGCGGGCTGGATCGCCGACAGGGGCGTATAGACCTGGTCGAACACGCCCAGCACCGTCTGCGGATTGTCGCGGCGGCTGATCTTCTCGAGGATGGCGTGGGTCACGACCACCACCTCGCCCCCGCCCGCCCGCGTCGCCTCGCGGGCCCGGTCCAGGATCGGGTGCGGCCGCGCCTCCTCGCCGACCAGCAGCAGGCGAGGGGCCCGGTTCTGGTCCAGCGCCTCGCCGATGAATTTCAGCCCCTCGGCCAGGAAGCGGCCCGAGGCCTCGCGCTCCTTGCGCATGTGCAGGGCGCGCACGGCCTTGACCGTGTCGTTGGTCAGGGAGGTGATCAGCCGGTCTGTCACGCCGACCATCGCGCGAAGAAGCTGAGGCCGATCGAACGCCCGTCCGGCCCGTCCTCGGCCAGGGCCAGCTCGCCCCAGTCGATCGTCCCGCCCCGATCGGCCGTCGCCTCGGCCATGATGTGCGACAGCGACAGGCCAGAGATGCGCGCGGCGTAGGCGTTGAGCAGCAGGAAGGACGCGTCGTCGGACAGCAGGACCGCGCAATCCTTCAGCAGGCCCGGCAAATCCTCGAACAGCCGCCACACCTCGCCGGTCGGCCCCCGCCCGTACTTGGGCGGATCGAGAATGATCCCGTCGTATTTCGACCCGCGCCGCACCTCGCGGGCCACGTATTTGCGGCAGTCCTCGACGATCCAGCGGATCGGCTTGTCGGACATGCCCGACAGCTCGGCGTTCTCGCGCGCCCAGGCCACCGACTTCTTGGAGGCGTCGACGTGGGTCACCTCGGCCCCCGCCGCGGCGCAGGCCAGGCTGGCGACGCCGGTGTAGCCGAACAGGTTCAGCACCTTCGGCTTGCGCAGGGTGCGGATTCGCCCCTCCAGCCACTCCCAGTTGGCGGCCTGCTCCGGGAAGAAGGCCAGATGGCGGAACGGCGTGAACCGGCTGGTGAAGCGCACATCGCGCCACGCCAGGGGGAAGGTGTCGATCGGGTTCCCGGCGAACCGCCAGCGGCCGCTCTCGTCCTCGTCGGTCGGATCGAAGACGGCGTCGGCCGCGTCGAAGGCCGAAGGATCGCGCGGCGACCAGAAGCACTGGGGCTCGGGCCGGACCACGGTGTGGCGGCCATAGCGCTCCAGCTTGCGGCCGTCGCCGCTGTCCAGCAGGGCGTAATCGGCCCAGGCGCGGGTGACCAGGGTCTCAGGCGACGGGTTCAGACGCGGCGGCATGCACGGCTGATAGGCGGAGAGGCGCGGTCTCGTCCAGCACGTCTTGCGTTTCATCGGCCCCGGCGGGCGCATCGCGGCGATGTCGGGTCTTGTCCCAGGCGAAGGGATCCAGAACGAGACGCCAGGCGGCGTGGACGAAGGCGAGGCTGAGCAGGGCCCAGTAGGCCGGCGCCGCGATCATGTCGACCGGGCCGTAGGGCACGCCCGCGCGCCTCGCCCCGATCGCGCACGACAGCCAGGCCGCCGCCGCGCCCAGCACCAGCACGCTGAGCGCCAGCTGCGGGGTTTCGGGCGGCAACCCGGCCATCAGCGCGACCAGAACCGTCGCCGCCACCCAGGCCAGGGACAGACCATGCAGCCCCGCCGAAATCAGACCGGCCCCGACGGTCAGGGTCAGGGCGATCGCGCCTCTCCAGCCCAGATTCCACGGCGCGCGCGTATGCACGCCCCAGGTCTGCATATAGCCCTTCAGCCAGCGCGTTCGCTGCGGCAGCCAGTTGTCCAGTCCGCCCGGCGGAGTCTCCCACGTCGGCCGGGAGATCACGCCCAGCCGCCAGCCCCGGCTCCAGAGGCGGAAGCCCAGGTCGGCGTCCTCGGTCACATTCCAGGCGTCCCAGCCCTCGACGGCGCTGAGCACATCCGTGCGGAAATGATTGCTGGTGCCGCCCAATGGAAATGGCAGGCCGAGACGCGCCATGCCGGGCAGGGCGGTTTCGAACAGGCTGGCGTATTCGGCGGCGAACTGGCGGTCGAGGAAGGGCGAATCCGACCTGTGTGTCCGGCGGATTCGCAGCGGCGCCTGCAGACAGGCCAGCCGGCCCGTCGGATCCGCGGCAAAGCGCGCGGCGGCCTCGCGCAGCTGACCCGGATCCGGCTCGTCCTCGGCGTCATAGACGGTCAGCAGATCGCCCGTGGCGTGGGCGAGAGCGCAGTTCAGGGCGCGGGGCTTGGTCTGCGGCCTGCCCGGCGGGATCACGAACACTTCCAGCCAGTCGGGCCGCGGCGCCTCGAGGGCGGCGGCGATGGTGTCGTGGTCGTGGGCCTCCAGCACCAGCAGCCCCTGCAGCCGGTCGGCCGGGTAGTCGATCCTCGACAGCCGCTCGATCAGCTGACCGACCACCTCGGCCTCGTGATAGAGGGCCGCCACGACCGTATAGCGCGGCCAGACGGCGGGCTCGGGCGGCGGCGGGGCGGATATCGCGCCCATCAGGATCAGGGCCAGCCGCCAGACGGCGACGGCCAGAAAGCCCCAGGCTCCCGCGAAGACGACGCCATGTCCGAACAGCGCCGGCCGAAGCCAGATCAGCGCACCCATGGCCGCCGCGCAGGCCAGCAGGCCGACGATCTGGGCGGGCGCAAGTCCGCGCATGGCGGCGCTCTGACCATGCGCCGGCCCATATCGCGCGGCGTCCCGTCGGCGATCCTCCAGATTGTTTATCCCCAGCGCCTCCACAACGCACGGTTATCGCCTGGCGCCGCGCAGGGCAAGTGGTTGGCGCGGGCCGGGGAATGCCGCTATTCAAGGGTCTGCCCTTCGGAGTGCGCGTGTGACCGCCGTGACCCTCAACCCCCGCTCACAGAGGAAGCCGAAAGGCGAGGGCCACGCGCGCCGCGCCGAGATCCTCGCCGCGGCCGAGCGGATCTTCGTCGAGCACGGCTATGAGGGCGCCACCATCCGCAAGATCGCGGACGAGGTCGGCCTGTCGTCGACCGCCCTGTACATGCACTTCTCCGAGAAGAGCGAGATCTTGCACGAGATCTGCAGCCGCGCCTTCTCCGCCCTGCTGGAGGCCAACGAGACCGTGGCCAGCCAGCCCGGCGGCCCTGAGGTGCGCCTGCGGCTGATGCTGGAGGCCTATGTGGCCTTCGGATTCGCCAACCCAAACACCTATCGCCTCGCCTATATGACGCGCCCCATAGAGTTGCGCGAGGGGGCCCAGTCGGCTGCGCGGGAGCTGGGGTACGAGCTGTTCCGGTCGTTCGAAAAGGCCGTCGAGGACGTCGAGGCGGCCGGCCTCCTTCGCGGCGACGCGCGGACGGCGGCCCAGGCCTTCTGGGCCGGCATCCACGGCGTGGTGTCGCTGATGATCACCAAGCCCTATTTCGACTGGGTCGACCGCGAGGTGTTGGTCACGACCCTGCTGGACGGGTTGATCGCGGGCCTGCTGAAGCCATGAGACTTGCGATCGCGGTCCTCGCCGGCGTGATCCTGGTCGCGCCGGGCGGAGCCGAGGCGCGTCCGCTGCGCGTCCTGTCGCTGGATCAGTGCGCCGACCAGTACGTTCTGGCCCTGGCCCCGGAGGCCGACCTGGCCCTGTCGCCGCGCGCCGATGATCCGGACGCCTGGATGCGGGAGGCGGCCGCGGGCCGCCGGCGCGTCCGCCCGACGCTGGAGGCCGCCATCGCCTTCCGGCCCGATGTGGTCGTTCGCTACTGGGGCGGCGAGCCCCGGCTGCTGGCGCGGCTCGAGGCGGACGGCGTCAGGGTCGTCACCATCGAGGATGCGACCGACTTCGACGGCGTGCGCGCCGACATCCGGACGGTGTCCCGGGGTCTGGGCGCGGCGGCGCGGGGCGAGGCCCTGATCGCCCGCATGGATGCGACCCTGCCCGCGAAGCCGGCCCGCGAGCCGACGATGAAACCGCGGGCCCAATATCTGACGGCCGGCGGGTTCACGGCCGGGAAGGGGACGCTGATCGACGCCATCCTGTCGGCTGCGGGCTTCGCCAATGCGGCCGAGGAGCCGTCTTTCGCGCCGGTCAGCATCGAGCGGATGGCGCTGTTTCCGCCGGCCCGGTTCGTCCTGGGCTTTTTCGATCAGGTGCGCGGCGACTGGCGCGGCGCGGGACGTCATCCGGTTCTGCGCCGTCTCGCGCGGGGGCGGGTGGCGGCGAGACTGCCCGCCGCGGCCCTGACCTGTCCCGGCTGGTTCGCGGCCGACGCCGCCGCGATGCTGAAGGCCGGTTCGTGAGGCCGTCGCGGCTGACCCTGGTCCTGGCGCTGCTGATCGTCGCGGCGGTGATCGCCGCCGTCCTGCTGGGCGAAAGCGTGTTCGACGGCCGTCAGTGGGCGCAGGCCTTCGCCGATCCGGCCTCGGGCCCGGGCGAGGTCCTGTGGCAGGTCCGGGCGCCGCGGGTCGTCACCGCCCTGATTGTCGGGGCCGCCCTCGGCCTGGCCGGCGCGGTCATGCAGGGGCTGTTGAGAAATCCGCTGGCCGATCCGGGCGTGCTGGGCGTGTCGGCCGTGGCGGCCCTGGGCGCGGCGGCCGCCATCGTGCTGGGCGCGGGGGGCGTTCCGGGCGCGGTCGAGACATCGGCCCTCGTCGGGGCGGGACTGGCGGGAGCCCTGCTGATCCTGTTCTCGGCGCGGGTGCGGTCGCCCGAGGCGCTGATCCTGTTCGGCGTGGCCCTGTCGAGTTTCGCGGGCGCCGTCACGGCCCTGATCTTCAACCTGTCGCCGTCGCCCATCGCCACCGCCGAGGTGATGAGCTGGCTGCTGGGCTCGGTGCAGAACCGCAGCTGGATCGACGTCGCCTGGGTGACGCCGCCCGTGCTGATCTCCGCCATTCTGGCCGCCTTCGCCGCCCCGGGCCTGCGCATGCTGAGCCTCGGCGAGGAGACGGCGCGCACCTCGGGCCTGCCCATGGCGCGTCTGCGATTGCTGGCCCTTCTGGCCGCCGCCCTGGCGACCGGGGCGGCCGTGGCGGTGGCGGGGGTGATCGGCTTCGTCGGACTGGCCGCGCCCCATCTGGTGCGCAGCGCCGTGCGCGGCGACCCCGGCCGGCTGCTGGCCCCGGCGGCCCTGGCGGGCGGGCTGATGCTGGTGGTCGCGGACCTTCTGGCGCGGCTGACGCCGACGGATCAGGAGCTGAAGCTGGGCGTCTTCACCGCCCTGGTCGGCGCGCCCCTGTTCGCCCTGATCGCCTGGCGCGCGGCGCGGGAGTGGCGGCTGTGACGGCCTTTCTGACCATGTGGGACGCCGACGCCAGCCTCGGCGGCCGCACCGTGCTGGACGGCGCGGACGTCCAGGTGGAAGCCGGCGAACTGGCGGCCGTGGTCGGCCCCAACGGGGCGGGCAAGTCCAGCCTGATCCGGGCCTTCGCGGGCCTGCTGCCGCTCACCCGGGGCGTCGCCCGCCTGCACGGAGACGACGTCAGAACCCTGTCGGCCCGGGACCGCGCCGAACGGGTCGCCTATCTGCCGCAGGAACGGCGCATCGGCTGGAACCTGCCGGCGATCGAGGTCGCCGCCCTCGGCGCGCCCTTCCTTCAGGCCGCCGACGCGCGGGTCCGGGCGCAGGCCGCCCTCGACGAGGTCGAGGCCGGCCATCTGGCCGAGCGCGGCGTGGCCGAGATGTCGGGCGGCGAGCGCGCGCGCGTGCTGCTGGCGCGGGCGCTGGCCACGGGCGCGCCGGGATTGCTGGTCGACGAACCGATCGCGGGACTGGATCCGGACGCCCAGCTGATGGTGCTGGAGCGGCTCAGGGCGCGGGCGCGCGGCGGCCAGGCGGTTCTGGTCAGCCTGCACGATCTGACGCTGGCGGCGCGGTTCGCCGACCGGGTCGTGGTGCTGGATCAGGCGCAGGTCGTCGCTGACGGGCCTCCGATGGACGCCCTGTCGTCCGAGGTCATGGCGCGCGTGTTCGGCCTGACGGCGCGCTGGATCTCCGGCCCGGACGGACCGCTGTTGGCCGCCGGCCGGCGTCAGTCGGCCGGAGAGGGCGTCGCGGTCGAGTCCGTCACCGGCGCATAGGCGGTGTAGGGCATGGGCCCGGCCGGCGCGCCGCGCCTCAGATCCTCGGACAGCGTCAGGGGCGCTGATCCGCCGTTCAGGCGCGCGCGATAAACCTGCATGTTTTCCATGACTCGCATCATGTAGTTGCGGGTTTCGGTGAAGGGCGCGCATTCGATGAAATCGACCGGATCGACGCCCCCGCTGCGAGGATCGCCGCAGCGGGCGATCCATTGCGGCGGCCGCGCCGGCCCGGCGTTGTAGCCGACCGTCGTCAGCAGCATCGACCCGCCGAAATTCCGAGTCAGGTCGCCGAGGTGGTAGCTGCCCAGCGTCATGTTGACGTCGGGATCCCAGAGGCTTTCCGACGAGAAGGGCATGCCCAGCTGGCGGGCCACGGCGGCGCCGGTCGAGGGCAGGAACTGCATCATGCCGCGCGCATCGGCGCCCGAGCGGGCGCGGGGGTCGAAACTGGATTCCTGCCGCGTAATGGCGAGGGTGAACTCCAGCGGGGCGGCGCCGCCGACCGTGGGCGGGATGCGGATGGGATACTGGCGCTCGGGCATCAGGAAGCCGCGCTGGCTGGCGGCGCGGCCGACCATCATGGCGGTGAAGCCTTCGCCATAGTTGCGCGACATGTCCATCAGCAAGGCCAGTTGCGCCCCGGTCGGCAGGTCGTCGTCCAGCTGATAGGCGAAGACGCGGAACAGGCTGGTCTCGCCCGTCTCGCCCAGGATGCGCATGGCGCGGACGATCTGGTTGTCCTCGAAGGCCGCGATGTCGGCGCCCGAGGGCACGGGGTCGCCGGGCAGGGTGATGGTGGTCATCCCCGCCTTCTCGGCGGCCAGCTGGCCGTAGAAGGTCTGGATGTGGCGCGAACCGGCCTGGTAGTACTGGACGGCGGCGGGTGTGGCCCCTTGCGCCTCGGCGGTGCGGCCCAGCCAGTAGAGGGCGCGGCCCTGGGTGATGGGGGTCGAGGACGTCTGGCGCAGGGCCTCGAAATGGTTCGTGGCGCGCGCCGGATCGTTCAGCTTCACCAGGGCGACCCAGCCGGCGAAGAATTCGGCGTCGACCTTGCGGTCGCCCGAGGGGAAGCCGTGGCCGGCCATGGCGTCATAGGCCGCCTGCCAGTTGCGCTGCTGCAGGGCGTCGAGGAAGTAGTTGCGGCGCTCGCTCCACAGGGTGTTCTGGCCCTCGATGTGCGAGGGCGCGGCGGGCAGGGCGCGCAGCAGGGGGAAGGCTTCCGACTGGCGGTTCTGCGAGCGCAGGATGCGGACGCGCTCCAGCACCACGGCCGGATCCATCGCCTGCGACGGACTGAGACCCGCGACGATGGCGTCGGGGCTGTAGGCGGTGCGCAGGGCCAGGACGGCGTTGGCCACGGCCTGGCGGCCGGACGAGACGCGCGAGACCATCGACCGCGTCGCCGGGCCGTGCGGCCCCAGCAGCAGCATGTTCAGTCGCGCCTCGTGATCGGCCTGGGTCAGATCTCCGCCCCAGCGATTGAGAATCCGGGTCTGGGCCGCGTCGTCGAACGACTTCGTCCGCCACCAGTCGGTGATCAGGGCGCGCGCCTCGTTGCGGCGTCCGCGCTGTTCCATGGCGTCGGCCAGGGCGATGGCGCCCTGGACCGTCACGGGCGGACCGGCCGAGAACAGGTCCATCACCGCCTCGGCGCCGGGCGAGGCCAGGTCCAGCGCCTTCTCGGTCGCGATGCGGCGGCTGTCGGCGCGCGGCCAGCCGGCGAAGCGGGTCCGGGCCGCGGCCAGGTCGCTGTAGGGCAGTTGCTCGGCCGAGGTGTCCAACAGGGCCCATTCGACCAGCTTGCGGGCCGTGGGATCGCTGATCTGCGACGCGGCGCTGCGGGCGCCGTTGACGTCGCGGTTCCGGGCGGCGGCCAGACCCTGGCGGAACAGGGCGGTGTCCTGATCGCTGAGGGTGCGCGGCTGGTTGCTGACCGGACCCGAGGCGACGGCGCTGTAGGGCCGCTCCTGCGGCACGAGGCTTTCCGGCGCGGGGGCGAGCAGGGCGAGTGTAGCCGCGAGGCTGGCAGCGATCATTGCGTGTCCGAACTCCATGCGTCGCGGTTGCGGTCGGGCGACCGGCAACCTACCCTCCAGCGCTTGTCGCGGCGAACGTCGCCATTTCAACGCAGGACCATCTCTCTCAATGACCGCCCCCTTGTTCAAGGGCGTGATCACCGCCCTGATCACACCACTTCGTGACGGAAAGGTGGACGAAGCCGCCTTCACCCGGCTTCTGGAACGCCAGATCACAGCCGGAATCCACGGCGTCGTCCCCATGGGCACGACGGGCGAGAGCGCGTCCCTGACCCTCGACGAGCACAAACGCGTCGTCGAACTGTGCGTCCAGGTCGCCGCCGGCCGCATCCGCGTCATCGCCGGCGCAGGCGCCTCCGCGACCGACAAGGCCATCGAGCTGGTCCGCTTCGCCAAGACCGTGGGCGCCGACGGGGCCCTGGTCGTCACCCCCTATTACAATCGCCCCTCGCAGGAGGGTCTGGCCCTGCATTTCGAGGCCATCGCCGAGGCGGTCCAGCTGCCCGTCCTGCTGTACAACGTGCCCGGCCGGACCGGCGTGGACATGTCCAACGACACCGTCGCCCGGCTGGCGGCGCATCCGAACATCGTCGGCATCAAGGACGCCACCGGAGACCTGTCGCGGGTCAGCTGGATGCGCGCCAACATCGGCGGCCCGTTCGACCTGATCTCGGGCGACGACCCTAGCTACCTCGGCTACCACGCCCATGGCGGCGTCGGGGTGATATCGGTGACCTCCAACGTCCATCCCGAAGGCATGGTCGCCATGCACGAGGCCGCGGCCGCCGGCGATTACGCCACGGCGCGCGACTGGCAGGATCGCCTGATCGGCCTGCACAAGGGTCTGTTCCTCGACAACTCGCCGTCGCCGACCAAATACGCCCTGTCGCGCCTGCAGCTGTGCAGCGAGGAGGTGCGCCTGCCGCTGGCTCCCACAGCCGACGCCGTCAAGCCGGCGATCGACCGCGCCATGGCGGACGCGGGTCTGGGCTGATGGCTTCGACAGCGCCGAAGATGAAGGTGATCGCCGAGAACCGGCGGGCGCGCTTCGACTATTTCCTGGAGGATTTCATCGAGGCCGGCATCATGTTGCTGGGCACCGAGATCAAGGCCCTGCGCGACGGCCGGGCCAATATCGCCGAGAGCTACGCGGCGGTGGAGGGGCGCGAGATCGTGCTCGTGAACGCCGACATCCCGCCCTACAAACAGGCCAACCGCTTCAACCACGAGCCGCGCCGTCACCGGAAGCTGCTGCTGCACCGCAAGCAGATCGACAAGCTGATCGGCGCCGTCCAGCGCGACGGCCAGACCATCATCCCGGTCAAGCTGTACCTGAACGAGGCGGGCAAGGCGAAGATCGAGATCGCCCTGGCCAAGGGCAAGAAGCTGCACGACAAGCGCGAGGC
>Ga0164290_1001712_pt1 | contig 25693 bp, 19 predicted proteins | sample Micstemetagenome_FD_108782 | JGI IMG/M metagenome (GOLD analysis project Ga0164290, IMG submission 108782) | Contaminated culture microbial community from soil near Moab, Utah, USA - Microcoleus steenstrupii SON62 (Illumina Assembly) | ecosystem: Environmental > Terrestrial > Soil > Soil crust...
AATTCGCCAAGAATTCAGACAAACCCAGCCTCAACTCGCGGGGCGGCTGAATTCTAGGCGAATTCAGCTACGCGTGGGGCGGCCGCTCAAGCCACCGCCCGCACATCCTGCACAACCGTCAAAGTTTGCCTCAGGTTGCCGGCCGGCAAATGCCGAAAAAGCGTTAGGACCGCTTCCAAGCGGCTCTGAGATCATCCTTGGGAACGCTTCGAGGCTGCCATGGCACGCACTTTCGCTCTGCTCTCGCTTGTGGTTAGTTGTTTCATGGCAAGCGGTTGCGCAACCTGCTGCAATCCCTTCGACTGCGACTATCTTTACCAGGGTGGGGCCTGGGTCCGAAACGATCCCTCCTACGGTCGTGTTGGCTCGGCTTTCACACCTGAGGTGGGATCGAAAGTCGTCCCGGATCAAGTAGTGGTTCAGTCCACGGAACCAACGCCAGCTCGGCGTACCGCCCCGGTCACGGAGCCGGTTCGACCCAATACTACGCTGGGCGAGTCGTATCTCCCTGGCAACTAGCCAATTATCAGCGGTGCTCGCGGCCGGCAAGTCGGCCGTAGCGCGAAGCTGTCGAACGGGCACGCGCGCTGCAATCTCCTGCTCTAGGCACCCCCGGGAGTGCCATTCTGACAGAGCGCCCGCTCGGCGTCTGGGCTTCGCCCGAACTGATTGCTGCGGAAATCCGTAGGTCAGCTGACGCGGCAGAAATTTTCTGGCCCACCGCGAAAGACGGTCGCTAAGGCGGCAACTGTCAGACGTAGGTGCGGGTCGATCGACCCAATCCAGCCCTCATACGCCACTCGTTGGCATTCGCCGGTTTTCTCGCCTTGCCTCAGCGCGCTCGTGCTGAGGATGGCTCCGTCGGCGGAAATAAGAAGCATCAGAAGGAGAAGCAGAATGACGTCTACCTCTCGCACAAAAGCTCGCTGGCTGAGCCTGGGGCTCGTCGGCCTCGCGGGCGTTGGCGGTCTCGGTTACGGTCTGGGCACGCAGAATGTCACGGCTCAGCAGAGTCGTGAAGCCGTATCGACCGAGCGTCAGGAGCGCGTGGTCGAACATGCCAATGCACTTTCAGAAGCGTTTCGCGGCTCGGCCGAACGTGTGATGCCGGCGGTCGTGGCCATTCAGCATCGCATGGAACCCAAACTCACCCAGAATGAAGGCCGCTCACAGCGCTCGCCGCGAGGCGGAGCAACGCCGCGCGGTTTCGAGGATCTGCCACCGGAGCTGCGCCGCTTCTTCGGCGATAGCCTTCGCGGCTTCGGCGGTGAAGACATGGAAGAACTCTTCGAGCGGGGCGGCGGTTCGATGCGCCCGCAAGCTCGCGAGAGCAGCGGTTCGGGCGTGATCATCGACAAGTCGGGCATCATCCTGACCAACAATCACGTGGTGGCTGGCGGCGGCAAGATCACCGTGAAGCTGCACGACGGTCGCGAGTTCCTCGCCAAGGAAGTGATGACCGATCCTAGCACCGATATCGCCGTCATCCGTGTCGAAGCCGATGAGCCGCTGCCGTTTGCCTCGCTCGGCAACAGCGACAATCTGGAGATCGGCGACTGGGTTCTCGCACTTGGCCAGCCGTTCGGCTTGCAAGACACGGTGACCGCGGGAATCATCAGCGCTAAGGGTCGCAACCTGGGCATCGTCCGCGACGAAGAGTTCCTGCAGACCGATGCAGCGATCAATCCCGGCAACAGTGGTGGTCCGCTGGTGAACCTACGCGGTGAGATCATCGGTATCAACACGGCGATCAGCAGCAGCAGCGGCGGCTTCCAGGGCATCGGCTTCGCGGTCCCCGCGAACGTAGCGAACTGGGTCAGCAAGCAACTGCTGAAGGATGGCACCGTCCGCCGGGCCTATCTGGGCGTCGGCATCCAGCCGGTGAACATTGAACTGGCCGAGCAGTTCGAGCTCGACACCAACCACGGCGCCGTCGTCACCGACGTGCAGCCGAACTCGCCGGCCGCCGAGGCAGGCGTGCAGTCGCAGGACGTGATTGTGTCATTCGGAGGCCGTGAGATCGCCAATCATCGTCAGCTCGCGGCAACGGTCGCACGTTCGCCCATCGGCAGCAAGCAGCCGCTCGTCGTCATCCGCGACGGCAAGGAAGTGAAACTGACCGTCACCGTTCGCGAGCAGCCGAAGAACTTCGGCGTGCGAGCGGGCGATGAGAGCGAAGAAAGCGATTCCACCAAAGAACAGGCCGCACCGAGCTCGTTCAACAAACTCGGCCTGCAAGTCGGCCCGCTGAGCGGTGAAGTAGCCGAACAACTTGGCCTGAAGCAGGCCAAGGGTGTGGTCATCACGGCGGTCGAAGACGACAGCCTGGCCGCGAACGCTGGTCTCACCAGCGGCATGGTGATCGCTCAGGTTGGCCGGCAGGCGGTTGAGAACGTTGAACAGTTCGAAGCCGCAGTGAAGAACGGCTCACTCGAGAAAGGTGTGCTCCTGCTCGTGAAGAGCACCGAAGGCAGCCGCTTCGTCGTGCTGAAAAGCGAGTAATCCACGAACGATAAACTCGCGAACCAGGCGAGCGGGAGGCCTAAGTACCCCGATAGACAGTTAATTCGGTCCGCTCTACAAGGCGGACCGACCGAGGTGAGGGCGATACCGGCAATCGTCCTCACTTTTTTGTTGCGTCACTGGTGGCCTTGGCGTCCGGAATCTCCTCTCTATGCTGTGGCGAGAAGACGAGGGCCTGGCCCTTTAGCTCGCATCGGCACTCGCTGTTCGTAAGAATCAAGCCCAACAGGTTCTTGAGCGGTTGCCGGCGTTCGTTGATTGACACTAAGTACTTCGGCTTGTTCGGGTCGAGAGATTGAATGGCACTAGTATCACATGGGATGCCCAACGGACGAAGCAGATTGTGAATTAAAACATCTAAGGGCTGTTTATTCGCCTGCGCGACGATACGAGTTTCCCATTGCTGCTGGAGCGGTGAATTTGCGGGGGGCGCAATCTCAGTCACCCCTGTGGTGTCGGTCCAGTCTTCCGCATCTGCGCGCGTAGTGAACCACGGAGCCCCGTATCGATAATCGCACGTTAAACCCAAATCATCGGCGACGACCGTTAAAGCGGTGGCCAAGTTCACTCCGCGTAGGCTGCTAGTCACCAGAGGCCCTTCTTTCGGATCCGCGGAGTCGAAGACGCTGGGATGCACATAGATTGCTGTCTCATGGAAGTCGCGCAGATAAGCGACAACATCGATCAACGGAACCATCACGAATTCGAGTTGCGTAGTATCGTTCAAGGCCCTAGCCCCGGGTCCGAGTTGTGCCTCTCCCTCAGCCATTCGCGCAAACAAAGGAAATTCGACGGGCTCGCCGTCACGCTCAATCAGAATCCCGTCGAGGTAAACGAACTCTTGGCTAGGGCCGTTCCGGTCCTCGATCCGCAATGGACCATGCAGCTTCCCGGCCGACCATTGCTGTCGGACGATTCCCTCACCGAAGTGAAGTTGCCACTCGCCGTGCTTTTCGCCTCGCTCGTATCTACCCGTAATTCTGACTCGGCCATTCAGTTGCTCGATGTATTCGCCGTGCAGAACGTTGTTATCGTAGGTGTAGGTCCGTTCATAAGGACCGTTCACGATTACAGTTTTGCCGTGCTTTACGGGCTTTCCACCCAAGACGCGCTTCATCTGAGAGGAAGTTTCACCCGTCGGAGCTTTGGTCGGATCAGGCTTACCTGCAATGATCGGGTAGTGAGGTGTTCGGCTCCGATACGGCCAGGTGTACCAAACCGGAAAGCCGATCGCAAAGAGCGTTAGAAGCAGGAGCAGCACCCGCAAACTGAACTGGAGACGACGGCGCCTACGAGTCGGGGCGGGGAGTGCTCCCTGATTACTTTCCGCGACTGTCATTAACATGGCCTCCGAGACTTCGGGGCGAAGGACGATCTCGATTCTAGGGAACTGGCACTACGGATGCGATCAGAACTCAACCGCGCAATAAAAAATCACGCCCGGCGGCCGGGCGTGATTTAGTTATTTGAAGTTCGAAGCGCCCGCGCGTTACTTCGCGCCTTTGGCTCCCTTGGCACCACCGGCCGGGGCAGCTGACATATCGCCCTTCGCAATGCCAATCACACCGACGGCCACGCGGCCGCCAGCGTCGCCCGAAGGCTGGCTTTTCAGGTCGTCAGCTTTTGCATGAACAACGAACGAGCGGCCAATCACGAAGTGCAGTTTGAGGCCCTTGCCATCGATATCGATCGTGGCTACCCCTTCTTCGTTCGCCTCAATGTTTCCGAAGTCGCCGGCGTGGCGCTCTTCGCTCTCGGGACCGCCGTGCATGGTGCCTTCGGGGTTGTAATGGCCACCGGCGCTAGCACCGTCGGGCGAGGAGACATCGCCAAACTCGTGAATGTGGAAGCCGTGCTTTCCGGGGGTCAGTCCGCCGACCTTGCCCGAGATGTGCACGCCGTCTTTCTCGGCCGTCAGCGTAAGAATGCCGGAAACCTTGCTCCCTTCCGTGGGCAGCAGCACGGCGATCGCCTTCGTCGGCAGGTCGTGATCGGCGGCGCCGTGGCCGTGTGGGTCCGCTTTGCCTTTCTGTTGAGTCAAGGCAACCAGTGGCAGCGATGCGACCAACAGTAGTGCGGCAGAGGTGCGTAGAGCAATGTTCATCGTGCGATTCTCCCTGAGTTGAAGCGTTGTCCCAGCGCCACATGGCTGAAGCCGCCCTTGCGCTGCAAAAGCTATTCCGAGCGATTGTAGCCCAGAATACTTCGGCGATGGACAACGGCTGGGCCCCTGAACTCTGGCCGGTCGTCAAAGTGCCAGGAACTCCTTTTCGATGAACTTCATCGCCGACTCCCATTGGTCGGCGGCCGCCTCGAAGTCTACCTGCATCACTTTGATATCTGCCGGAGTCTTTACGCGCGGTTTGGTTTTCACCTGCGGATTGAGCGGTATCTGTGAACTCTCGCCTGTCGCCAGCATGCCTTCGCTCGTAGGAGAAAGGACGAAGTCGACCAGCTTGCGCGCCGATTCCGGGTTGGGGCCGCCGCGAATGATTGCGACCGTATTAGGGATGAAAAGCGTTCCTACTTCGTTTTCATCCTGATCTGGGTAGACAATCTCGACCGGGCTGCCCTTCTCGATTTCCACCATCGCGTCGTCCGTGTCGGTGAGTCCGAACATCAGTTGACCTGACGATACTGCCTCGGCCACTTGCTTGTTGCCACTGAGGATCTGAACTCCGTTCTCTTTCATTTCGAGTAGAAGCTCTTTGGCTGGCTGTTCCCCCATTGTGGCGAACAGGCAAGCGATATGAGTCGCAGTGGTCCCGAACAGCGGCTTCGCAATGCCGACCTTGCCGCGATAGCGCTCGCTGACAAGATCCTGAAGGCAGGTCGGCCGGTCCTGCTTGAGAAGCAGGTCCGTATTCACGAGCAAGATTCGCGCTCGGCCAGCAAAGCCATACCAGGTGCTGTCCTTACTCTTAAAGGTGGCGGGGTATGGCTCAGCCGACGGCGACTCATACGCTTCCAGCAGCCCAAGCTTTTTCAGGCGCAGCGTATTGAGGATCTCGTTGTTCCAAAAAACGTCGCAGCGAGGCCGATTGGCTTCGCTGATAAGGGCCTGCGTCAGTCCAATGGTTTTTGTGCTTTCGACGTCGTACTTCGGCAGCACCCGAACCGCAGCGTCCTCCTCAAATCGGTGCAGCACCGGTTCAGAGAATTCTCGGTCGAGGGCTGTATAGACCACGACCTCCTCTGACTGCCGACATCCAATCACTAGTGATGTTAGTGATGCCAGGCAGAAAAACGCCCATCGCATGGTCGCCCCTGTCGTAAATCGAATCTGCAGTCGGGTTGTCGCCCGCCATGCCGAATTGTCACACAGCCCGCACGGGCCCTCCTCGCATGGTGACCAATACCCCTGTCAGCATAAACAAAGCGGCGATGACATGGGCGCCGACTAACAGCAACACGGATCCAAAGCCGTATGCCGGAGCCTGCAGCAAGGCCGGCGTGAACCAGGCACAGAGAGCAATTCCGCAGCCGATGGAAGCAAAGCCCATCGTGATCCGTGATCCGAGGCCAGTCCAAACGGACATCGCAATGCTGGCCTGCACTAGAATGACAAGCAGAGCCGTTTGCTTCCCGAAGATCCCAACTGAACGTCGCACCGCGATGTTCAGCCGACCAGACCGCGCCGAGCAGCACTCCGAGCAGCGTGATCGGTACCGCAGCTGTGGAGAACATGGCGACAGTCTTGGGCAGGAGTCGATGCAAGAGACGGTTGGTCCGATTTGCCAGTACGCTCCGCAAGGCGTAGTGCAACCCCAGGATTCCACCAGCAATCGCCAGCGTGTAACCGGCCGTGACGCTCGCCACATGAGTAATCAGTAGCGCCCGAGTTGAATCATTCTTCAGTCCTGCAATCATCGGCATTACTAGCCCCAGAAGCACGCAAACAAGTGCCGCGAGAGTCGTGGCATAGATCGCCGTGTCAATCCACATCCCGCCGTGCACCTTCTTGTACTCCTGCGCCAGAGCATCGCACTCTCCCAGCCGGTGCACGGCAGACGTCCAGGCGTCGTCAGCCGACTTTCCACTCGACTCCGCAGCGAGAATCTCTCGTAAATGTTCCTCCAGTTCCTCTACAGCCTCGGGATCTCGGATCTTTGCGTTCAGCTCGCGGCGCCAGTCGTCGATTCGCCCTTCAAAGTCATGCATGGCTCAACTCCCATATCTGAGTGAGTGCCTTGTGAACCGTTAGCCACTGTTCTTTGAGTTCAGCAAGGTTCGTCTTGCCACGCGGCGTAAGCGCGTAGTACTTTCGCCGCCGCCCATTTTCAGCCGTTTTCCAACGAGCACGGATCAACCCCTCGCCTTCCAGACGGTGCAGCACCGGGTAGAGCATCCCTTCCGTCCACTGGATTTGCTTACCGGAGATTTGCTCAATCTCCCGAAGGATTGCGTAGCCGTAGCTTTCTTCCGTTGCTAAGAGCGAGAGAATCATCGGCTCAGCCGAGGCGGCAACAAGTTCCTTCGTCAACATGAAACGCCTCCTGATACCTAGAACTGCCATGCCTAGCAATACTAGGCTTCAAGGCCTTTGTCGTCAATCAGCACTTTTGCACGGCGGTCCACAACGCGGCCCGACAACAGCGGTTGCTGCGCCATCCAGCGGCTGACTACACTGGTCGTTTCGCATCCTTTTCCTAACTCCGCGATCGATTTGATGACGGTTGTTCCGCTGCACTGCCCCCATTGCCAAGGGACCATTCAGGTCGATAGTGCTCATGCCGGGGCGCAGGTCTCGTGCCCGCTTTGCCAGGGGCTACTGACCGTACCTGAATTCACCGCGCCACCTCCTGAACCGGCGGAACCTTCGCCCTTCGATTTTGCACGTCGACGAAGTTTCGATCTCGGCAACTTCCAGTCGCCGGTAAACCCAGATCTAGCGCCGCCGACATTCGGGCACCCAGCGCCTCCGCCCCCACCTCCGTCGGTCCTTGGCGGAGCGGAAGAGTTGATTTCACTGAACTGCCCATTGTGCGGCGGGTTGTTCCAAGCTCCGGTGTCAGCAGGTGGCCAACAAGTTTCGTGTCCTCATTGCAGCGGCCTAGTGACCGTCCCGAATCTTGGTCCTGCACCGCCGAATCCGCCTGGCATTGCACCGAAACCCTTCACATCGGAACCAGTTCCGCCCTCTGTCCCGCTGTCGCCGAATCCACTGCCTCCGGTCCCTCAATTGCCGCTCCCCCCAGCGAGCACCGCTTCGAATAGGCCGCAGCCCACTGCGCCCGTGCCGGCACCGTTTCCGAACACTGTTTCGGATCGTCCACCGCAGCCAAAGGCGGACGATCGCCTGCCGCCAAAACGCCAGCCGACTCCAACGGAGCCGCCGACCAAACCTTCCGCGCGTCAAGCAGAGGCGCCTTCTCGACCAGCCAGTGATTCCACTAGCGGACGCAAACCGGAGCAGCCTTCCCCCCGTCCGACTCGGACGGAAAATCGCAGTAGCCCCGGAGCTCCGATTACTTCGGCGGACAAAAAGTCAGAGAAGCAGGCGGAAGGCCGAAGCAAGAGGCCTCGCGCCGTCGAAGATCTACTTCCTCCAGGAGTCGACCCTCAATCAATGGGGAGCCCCGTCTCATCCGTGGGGGCTGCGCCGGACGCGCCGGTGATGTTTTCGACCGTAACTGCGCCCTCGAAGGCACTAACGGAGATCGATACGCTGCTACCGCCGGGGGCGGGGGAGGCCCTCCCGTCGGAAATGAGCCCTGCAGCAGAAGTCGCGATTCCCGATGCGCCTCGAAAAATGGCTCCCCTGCCGACCAACCTGCCAGAGGGTGCAGTCTTGGTTCCAACTCCTGAGGGAGGCTATGCCACCATCCGCAAGAAGGCCAAAACGGTTGGCCACGGCGAAGACGAAGTCGAATTGAAGGAGCTTTCTCCCGAAGAGAAAGCCAAGAAGCGGTTCCGCTACAACCTAGTGATGTGGTCAGTATGTTTTATGATCTTGTTCGTCGTATTTCTGGTGCTCGCCTGGCCAGCGTTGACAAAGTGACTCGGGCCACGCTTCGAAGCCTGATAACGGCAATCGAAAACTACTTCCCAAGCGAATCACCGAGCGCGAGCACTTCTTCCGCGTCGAGGACTCGATCATTCGACGTAAACAGCCGCTCGATCGCGGCGCGGTGGATCTTCATCTTCGTCCCCCCCACCCCGAGCGCGCCATAACAGAATGTGCCATCGCGATCGACAGCCTTGTCCTGCGGCTGAATGCCGGTGATGCCTACTGGTGGAACAGCGTTCAGGTCGATTGCCACTTTCAGCTGCGGCGAGTTTCGTCGCACTTCAACAGAGAGCAATTCGACCCCTGCCGCACCTGCCGCAATGACCAGCGACGCCCCGCTTAGGGCTGCTGCGGTCTCTTCCGTATTGCTCGTTTGCACAGGCGTCAGCTTTGCGGCAGATTGTCGACCACGGATTGCATTGCAGACTGCCTCGGCCTTCTGCAAAGATCGCGAAGCTACTCGCACCTGAGCACCTCGGCCGGCCAGCAATCGCGCCGCGCGCTGTCCGACTGGCCCCGTCCCCGCCAGCACCGTTGCGGTCGCACCTTCTAGCGGCAGGTGTTTAGCGGCCGCGAGCACCGCTGCAGCAGCGGTTGTGTTCGCGCCATTGGCATCGAAAAGTACCGAAACGCGTACCGGACCAAAAAAGCACTTTCGGACGCGTTCGAGCAAACGTTCGCCACTCTCAACACTCGAGCCGCCAATGAAGATCGCCGTTTGATGGAGATCTGCCGGTCCCCGAGTGAACATCGCCCCGTGCACGAGCCCTGTGACGTTCTCCGGCGTGACGCCGCCGTACTGAAAGAGATGATCCACGCCCGCATCGACTGCCACCACTGCGTCAAACGTGCTCGGTTGCTGGTCTGTATCCAGCTGAATCAAAATCTTCGGCTTGGCCATGACGAAGCTCGCAGGTGCGTATGCGTTACGAAAAACGGGCGGGAGTGTGAGACCCCCGCCCGAGACCATTTCAATTCAACTGCTGCAGTCAGGCATTAGAAACCGCGGAACGGGTGCACCGCTTGTTCCTTGCCGGCGATCATTTCTTCAGCCGACGGCTTGTTCTGCATGGCGTTGGCAATCGCCATCTTGGTGGCGTCGTAGTTGTACTGATAGATCTTCTTGTCGTCGTTGGCGGCGGGGTGGATGAACACACCGCACACAATGACCAGGTCTTCGGCTTGGCGGGCAGGAATCACGCCGGCTTCGACCGAGTCGGCTACTGCCTTGGCAACCGCGGCCTGGGCTGGGCCGAACATCTGCACGGCTTGCTTCATGCCTTTGATGGTGACCTTAGTAACGAGCACCGTGGCGGGCTTCACGGCCAGATTCGGCGTGAGCACGGCGAGCAGATTGCTGTGGCCTTCGCTCTGGCGGGCCAAGGCATTGGCGAAGGCGTTGCCCACGGGACCGTCTTTGCTGCCGATCAGCAGGTCGATATGGGCGATCTCGTTTCCGTCACCGACCAGCGCTTCACCGATGTACATAGACATACAGGAGTTTCTCTCGAATAGGGTTGAAGCCCATCGCAGGGCCATGCCTTTCCACTTTGCCGCAACGACTTCCGCCCGGCCATCGGGCAAAAGTTACCAGACGGCGGGCCGATTGCAACCCTATCAGCGGACGGCTGTGGAATCGGAATGCGGCGGTTCTTGAGCCAAACAGCCCGGCACAATCGGCAATGATCAACCTCCCTTCCGCACAGGCGCACTCAACGTCGATTGCCTAATGCCCCCAGGCGAAAGACTCCGATACGCATCTCATGACGACGGCCGATGCCCGCGAGCGTCGACTGGTTGAGGTCCGAGAATGCGTGGCCACCCTGGCGCAATGACCGCCCAGGTTCGCTCGGTAGGAGACGTGTCGAATGAATCGCCCCTGGACCGCATGTGCGGTGATGCTGATTGCCCTCGGTGGTACCCTTGGAGCGCTCGGTTCTACCACGCACTCGCCCATCGCTCGCAGTTCGCCGGGATCAGTCCTCAACGCCAAGCGGCAAATCACCTTCTGCGAAGCCGGTCTGTCGCGCGAAGCCTATCGGTACGAGGACGGCTGTGGCTTTGACCGTACGACTGGTCAAAGGTACTCGCAACCGCGAAGCAGACAGCCTTGGTCGATGGTCTTGCAGTTGCACGTGGATCACACTCTTCAAATAATTGGTGCCCTGGACGAACGCCCGCCCTATCGGCAGTGGCGGCCATCAAGCTCTCCGTGGCCGGCTGTAGCGGTTGAAATCGCTCATCCGAGCGCCCCTTCTTTCTATAGTGCGGACGCCGCTCGCGACTACGCTCTCGCGCAAGGCCAGGCTTGGCGGGCTTCGAGCGAACCGTTACTGATCCGACAGCCAGGTATTGAGCCATCGCAATCTTTGGTGCTAATCGAACTCCGCCCCAGCCCGATCGACCTGGGCTGGGTTTATGACAATTTCTCCGAGCGTTGCAGCCGGGCAATTCGTACCATTCGGCGTTATCCGGCCGCTCATAACACACGCATCACCGTGCTCGCCCTCGAATATCGAGCGAAGTGGCTGGTGGATGAGCTGCTGCCGACCGACCGGTCCGAACTCGTTCGATCGCCCAAGCCGGCGTTTCAAGGTGCGGCAAGCTCGGTTGGATTGGAACCTGGCGAATATGAGGAATTAGTAGAACGGGCCATTGAGAGACTGCCGGCTCCCGAAAAGATTGAATCACCCCCACATTTCCGCCCCGCCCCGTCGCGGCAAAAGATGTTACGAATGGCATCCGCCACGCTGCAGGCATTGTCTGATCTCTTGGATGCCACCGCGCAGCGGATTGAGGGAGTCGCAGCTGGGGAGATTGCAACACGGGACGAAATCGCTCCGAAACGCTGAACGACGGTCGTCTGTCGCCCTGGTGCAATCGCAACGATTGCATCAGTCTTGAGGGTTATTCTCGAGGCCAAAAGCTCGCGTTTTCCCGTCATTCCACACAAACGCTACCTGCTGGCTAATTTCCATTTTTTTGGTGGCGTAAGCCCTGACGACTGAATAGAATAGCGGCTGGCAGCATCAGTCTGCTGAGCCCGAGTCAGGGGCGGCTCTTTGGGCTTTTCGCCACGGAACAGGAAAAGCTCAATCTTGTCACATCTGTGTGGAGTGCTTCTATGTCCAAGCGCAGTCAGTTTGCACTGGCTTTCTCGCCGGCCCTCGTGCTGGCACTCGCCGCAAGCGCAGCGGCGGCACCACCGGCTGGTGCGAGCGTCGAGGCCGCTCGTCTGGCCACTTACGAAACGCCGACCGGCGAAACCTATTTCGCTCTCAGCCTGACGCCAAAGGTTGCAGTCGACGTAAGCCAACCCCGCGATGTAGTCATCCTGTTTGACACGTCAGCAAGTCAGGCCGGCCCTTACCGAGCTGATGCTCTGGCCGCACTCAACTCGATGCTCCGCGGTCTGTCGCCGAACGACCGAGTCATGCTGATGGCCGTCGACATGAATGCGGTTCCGATGACCGCAACGTTCACTGCCCCAGGCAGCCCGGAAATGCAGGCCGCTCTCGCGAAATTGCAACAGCGAGCACCCCTGGGCGCCACCGACATGGAGACCGGTCTCCGCGGTGCATTGGCGACACTCGAGGGAGCCGCTCCCGCAACCGTCGTCTACATGGGCGACGGCATGAGCAAGGCCGGCGGCTTTACGACCGAATCCTTCGGGGCGCTAGTGGGCGATCTGGCTAAGAAACGTGTTTCCGTCTCGAGCTATGCGATCGGACAGGAACGCAACGTTCAACTGCTGGCGACTCTCGCCAATCAAACCGGCGGTTTTGTTCACGTAGACAGCGCTGCACCTCAATCCGCCGTGAATGCCGGTACCGTATTGGCCGGTTCAGTGAATTCGACGGTGGTTTGGCCGGAAGACGTCACCCTGCCGCCGTCTTTTGCCGTTGCCTACCCCGCGCCCCTGCCGCCGCTGCGAAGCGATCGCGACACGGTGCTCGTCGGCCAACTCGATTCGAACGATCCCGGTGCAATCAGTGTAACTGCCTCGATCAATGGCAAGCCGACCACCCTGGAGTGGACGGTTGCACCGGAAAAGCCGAGCGAAGATTTCGCCTTCCTGCCGAAACTGGTCAGCCAGGCCAAGCCCGACAAGGGCCTTTGGTTGCCAACCGCCGGTTCGGCTGGCTTGCGAGAAGCGGCGCTCGTCACCCTCAGCAGTGCCGACCAGCTTGTAAAGCTCGGACATGAAGCACTCGCGAGCGGAAACAATCAGGGCGCCATCGCGTCTGCCGAAGCTGCACTGCAACGGGATCCTCGCAATCCGACGGCAATCGCGCTCCGCGAAGCAGCAGTCGCACGCGTATCGGCACCTCCGGCCGTTCTTCCCCCCGTCAATCCTGCCGCACCGATCCCTGCTCCTCGGGCTCCAGCCCGCGGTGAAGCGGATCTGACGCTGGTGGCTCCCGCCGCAGCCGACGCTCCCGCGCCGGGCAGCCTGCTGGCGGAAGAACTGGCTGAAAGCAGCATTCTTCCTCCGACGATCCAGGAAGAGTTGCTGATCAGCCAGCGGATTCAAGCCGAAGTGGCGAACGGCCTGAACGCAGCGCGTGAGCTCATGGGAGAAAGCCCAGAGCAAGCAGAACAGGATCTCAAGTTGCTGCTTGAACAAGTTGAACGTGTTCCGCGGTTGTCAGCCGAAGTTCGTCGACAACTGCGAGATCAGATTGAATTCTCCATTCGCGAGTCACGTCGCCTGGCTGTGGAAATTGCGGAAACACGTGCCCGCCAGGAAGAGCGCATCGCGGAAGCCAACGAATTGCTGCGGATCAACCAGGATCTCGTCATCCGCGAGCAGCGGCTGAAGCAGATCATGGATCGCTTCAATTCGCTGATGGCCGAAGGCCGCTATGAAGTAGCCGATCAGGAAGTGATTCCCGAGATCGCCAACATGGCTCCAGACACCGTGCTCGCTGAGTCGGTTGTCGTTGGCGGTCGGTTGAGCAAGAATGTCCGCGAGATCACGGCGGTCTTCGCCCGCAAAGAGAAGGCCTTCGTCGACACACTCTATCAGGTTGAGCTTTCCCAAATTCCGTTCCCGGATGAGCCACCGATTGTCTATCCGGCCGCTGATGTCTGGGAAGACCTGACCATTCGCCGCAAGAAGTACGCTTCGGTCGACCTCGCTCGCCGTGGCGGCTCAGAAGAGCGGATCTTCAAGGCTCTGAACGAAAACACCCAGCTCGAATTTGTGGAAACGCCGCTTAAGGACGTGATTGCGTACCTGGCCGACTTCCACGAAATCCCGATCGTCATCAACACCAAGAAGCTCGAAGAAGCAGCGGTCGGAATCGACACGCCGGTAACCAAGAGCTTGAAGGGTATCTCGTTGCGTTCGGCTCTCCGCCTGATGCTGGCTGAGTTGGAACTGACTTATTTGATTGATGACGAGGTGCTGCAGATCACCACACCAGACGATGCCAACAGCCCTGACCGGTTGACGACTAAGGTGTATCCGGTGGGCGATCTGGTCATTCCGATCGTCAACAACATGAATCTGTTCGGTCTGGGCGGCATGGGCGGCCAGAACGGCATGGGCGGTCAAGGTGGCGGCTTCGGTGGCGGTATGGGTGGTGGCGGCATGGGTGGTGGCGGCTTTGGTGGCGGCGGTGGCTTCGGCGGCGGCGGCATGGGCGGCGGCTTCTTCGATGTGCAGGACGATCTGTCCCTTGGCACAAAGAAGTCGGCTCAGGAGAAGCCACAGGCGCAGGCTCCGCAGGTCGAATCCAAGCCCGTTAAGAAACCGGCTGCCAAGGCGATCGAAGTCGCGTCCGAATCTGGCTCACCCAATTGGGATGCCTACTTCGTCGAACAGCAAAAGGTTGTCGACGCGGCAAAGGATTCGACGGCGGCTAATGCCGAGGTACTAGCCTCCGTTCGCGAGACCGTGCGACAGCTAATGGCGAAGAAGCAGTACACCGAAGTTAGCTCGCTCATCCAGGCATCGCTTCGCAATGGTTTTGTGGAACCGTGGATGTACGAGGCGACTGGCTTGGCCTTGCAAGCAGCCAACGCCTCGCCAGAGGAACTCGAGCGCGCCTTGCTCTCGGCTGTCGACTTTGCCCAGAGCGAAGACCAGGTGATGGTGATCGCCGCTTACATGGCGAAGGTCGGCCTCCATCAACGCGCTCTGAAGCTCTATCAGCAAGTGGCTTCGAGTTCTCCCTCTCGACCCCAGCCATACATTCAAGGTCTGGCGCTGGCGCAGCGATTGGACGACATCAAGAGCATTCAATGGGCGTGCGTTGGCTTGCTGCGTCAATCGTGGCCGCAGGATCAACAGGAAATCGGTGAAAGCGCTTATCGCGTTGCTAAAGCGACGTATGAGCGGCTGCTCGCTGAGGGCCGTAAGGACGAAGCCGCTTCGTTCGACAAGGTGGTCCGGGCATCGCTTCAGCGCGATTGCCTTGTTCGCGTCACTTGGACAGGTGAAGCCGACGTCGATGTGACCGTGGAAGAACCCTCCGGCACGGTATGCACACTTCGTAATCCGCGCACCACGGCCGGCGGCGTTCTCCTCGGTGACGTTTCCTCCGCTGACAAGGGCGCCACGAGCGAAGGCTTCTCGGAGACCTACGTCTGCGGCGAAGGGTTCGACGGTGAATATCGCGTACTCATCCGCAACGTTTGGGGGCGCCCAACCAGCGGTAAAGTGACGATCGACATCTATACTCACTACAACACGGACCAGCAGAAGCTGATCCACAAACAGATCCCACTCGGCGACAAGAACGCACTGGTGATCTTCAAGCTGGACGAAGGCCGGCGAGCCGAGCCTCTTGCTGAAGCCCAGGTCGCTCAAGTGGCCAAGATTCAGAACGACGTGAAGCGTGCGGTCCTCGCACAGCAACTGGCCGGGCTTGATAACTCGGCTGCGGCCCTGCGATATGCTGCCGCGATGGGCCTGCTGAACGGCACCAATGGATCTACGGGTGGAAACGGAACCGGCAATGGAAACGGTAACGGTAACGGCGGTGGTGTGCTGCCTGCCGACTTCTTCCGCCGAGGAGCGGTGGGTTATCGCCCGGTGATCACCGCACTTCCTGAAGGTGCCAACTTCAGCTCGAACGCAGTGATCTCGGCAGACCGCCGCTATGTGCGAGTTTCTCCCTCGCCGACCTTTTCGCAAGTCACCGAGGTTTCAACCTTCAACTTTGTCACCGGCCAGGGTACGACTGACGGTGGCGGCAATGGTGGAGCTGGCGGCGGCGGTATTGGCGGTGGTGGTGGATTCTTCTAAACGATTCCGCTTCGCCTGCCTGAATTAAGAAGCGTAAAGCCGCGTCACTTTAGTGACGCGGCTTTTTCTTTGCGCTGGCCGCGGTCGCGCATGTAAGAATCAAAGCCTAGGCGCGAACCAGCCCGGGCTGAGCATCGAGGTCAAGATTCTCAACCAGACCAGCCTTCAGTCGCTCAAAAGCGACCGCTCCCATCACTGCGTTGTCGGTGCACAGATCAAGCGGGGCTATATGAAGTTCCACGTCGCGGGCGTCAGCCTCTTCTGCGAGTCGGCTGCGAAGCAACTGATTCGCTGCCACGCCGCCGCCAACACAGAGCGTTCGTAAGCCGGTCGATTCCACTGCTCGAAATGCTTTATCGACAAGCGAATCAACCACCGCTGCCTGAAAGCTTGCCGCCAGATCGGCAACAAGCTGTTGTGACAACTCCCCCGCTTCCGGACGAGGCTTGCCAGGGCCAGCGATCGCGTATCTCACAGCGGTCTTCAATCCACTGAAGCTGAACGCCAGGCGAGATGGCTCATGGATGAACGATCGCGGGAACCGGAACGCGGCAGCGTCCCCTTTTAGCGCCGCTTTTGCGATTGCTGGGCCGCCTGGGTAGCCCAGTCCAAGCATTGCGGCGACCTTGTCAAACGCTTCACCGGCAGCGTCGTCGATCGTTCCGCCAAGATAATGGAAATCGACCGGCGAATCGCAGCGGTAAAGATTGGAGTGCCCACCGCTAACGATCAAGCCAACGCACGGAAATATTTGCCTCCCGGCAGCCATGCGACAAGCGTAGATATGGCCATGTAGATGGTTCACTGCCACCAGCGGCTTGCCCGTTGCCAGGCAAAGTGTTTTGGCAGCGACCAGTCCGACCAACAGCGAACCAGCAAGCCCAGGGGTATTAGCAACGGCGACAGCGTCCAATTCGTCGAGCTTCACCCCAGCCCGCCGCAGGGTTTCGTCAATGACGGGGATGATCCGCTCCAAATGCGCTCTCGCGGCAATTTCAGGAACGACGCCTGAAAATCGCTCGTGCAGTTCCTCCTGCGACGCGACCACCGCCCCCATCACAGACATATCATCCCGCAGGACGGCCGCAGCAGTTTCGTCGCACGTTGTTTCAATCGTCAGCAACAGCATCGAGAAGCCTAGTCTTCTTTTTTCTCACTATCGGGACTCGTTTCAGTAGACATGCCCAGCTGTTGCTTCAGATATTCGATCGCCTTCTCTAACTGGCGGTCTGCGACTGCCGCCTTCGCTTCAATTGGGTCACGTTCGGAAGCTTTCTCCTCGGACGGAGCGGCGACGATGGCATCACGCTTTCGGCGGTCGGCAATCAGGGCTGATTTCTCCTCGTCCGACAGCTTGACCTCGAAGCCCTCGTCCGGCTTCACGCCCCAGTCTTCATTCTCTTTCGCACCATCGAAGCGGTGAATATTCTTGCCGTTCGGCCGAAGATAACCGGCGGTAGTCAGCTTCAGAGCGCTCTTTCCATCTTCAAGCTCGACGATGTTCTGAACACTACCTTTCCCCCAGGTCCGCTCGCCAATCACGACGGCCCGTTTGTGATCTTGCAGGCAAGCGGCCACAATTTCACTCGCACTAGCACTATAGCCGTTCACCAGCACGACCATCGGAAAACCATCGAAGGTGCCATCCGCCTCGGCATCCCAAACCCGTTCTGGAGTATTGCGTCCCGACGTGCTGACGATTCGTCCTGCGGAAAGAAAGAGATCGCATACCTCAACCCCCGTCGTCAGCAATCCGCCGGGGTTGTACCGCAGGTCAAGCACAAGTGCGCGAAGCCCGTCGCGCTTTAGGTCCCCCAGCGCCGTGCGCAAATCATCCGCAGTATGGCGGCTGAAGCTAGTGATGCGAACATAGCCGATCTTTTGCTCCGCGTCGTAGAGGAAGTCCCAGCGGTCATCTGCCTTACGTCGATCACCCAGGACAGAGTCTACGCGGATCAATTCACGAGCGATGCTTAGCGTCTCCGTGCGATCATCGGCGGCGTGCATGATCTTCAGGCTGACCGTCGTGCCGATTTTCCCCTTCATACGCTTGACCGCCTCATCGATCGAAGTACCCGCAGTGGGCTTGCCGTCGATCTCGAGTATCTTGTCACCGCCCCGAATGCCAGCCCGATAGGCAGGAGTTCCATAGAGGGGGCTGACAATGGTCAATTGGCCCTCATCGGCAGAGATCGTAATCCCGATACCGCCGAACTCGTTTTCCACGCTGCTGCGAAACCGGTCGAGGTCACTGGGCGGTATGTAGTTCGAGTGCTGATCGAGCTTTGCCATCATGCCGCGAATGGCCGCCTCCATCAACTCGCGGCGGTCGACTTCCTTCACGTAGTTACGCTCGACTTGGTCGAGTGTGTCCGCGAACATTCGCAGCAACTCGTAGTACTCCGCCGATCTGGCCGGATTCTCTACTGCCTCCTTGGAGCTCTCGCTCCGATCAGCCGTGCTGGACTTTGCCGATTCGTCAGCGAATGAAAGGCAAGCCGGAACTGCCGCCATCGCTAGTGTGACGGCCGAAGTCGCAATAAGCCAAGCGAGCGCGCGGAGAGCCGGATTTGCCATGGATCTGCAACCTTGCTGAACGTCTGGTGCGGTCAGCAATGAGCTGCCGAAGCCAGGATGACTTTCGATCCTGCCATCATAGGATCGATCATAGCGAGCGGCCACGCACGCCGACCGCCTCGCTCGTAACGAGGGCGCAACGCTCATAGGGACGACTCGGGTCCAAGCGCTTACGAGCGATGAGAGCGATTAATAATCGTACCACAGACCGTAGCCGATCTGCTGCTCGTGGTTGCGATAGAACGAGTACTGCGGGCTCGCGCCATTGAAGTAGTGAAGCCCCGTCCGCAAGAGGTGCGTGCTGTGATCGGCGCGCCACGCCCATCCAGCCTGCACCGAGAGACTGCCTCCGAAATCAAGCTCCTCGCGAAGGTGCCCGTTCATCGCAACGAACGGAGCACCCTGCAGCCCGGTCGGATAGGCCGGTGCATAGTCGAATCCGAACTGGAACTCCCAGGGTTGACTGACGTCGATGTAGAACGCCCAGGCCACCTCGGCATATAAGCGCAGGTTTGGAGTCACGAAATACGCGTAGCCGCCATAGAGCGTATCGCGCGCATAGTTCAGGCGAGGATAGTTGGGAAAGTCGAGCAGGAACTCGTCCCCCAGGTGGGAACTGATATGGTAGTAGCCGACCTTGTAGCGGTGCGGTCCCACGCCATAAGTCAGGGGTATTCCACCGCGGTAGTCAGTTGCCTGAACATCTACGTCGTCGGGCACGCTCAGGCGCACTTGGGCCGAGCCCTCCACATCGATCTGGAAACCTTCCGGTTTCCAAGGGTCAGTATTACCGAATCGGAGCATTCCCACGCGGCCGCCCAAAGTCGCGTCCCAAAGAAAGTCATAATGACTTTCATGGATCAAATGGGCCGACAGTCGCGATTCCTTCTGTCCGGCCAGGGGAGCCTGATAGATGATGCCGGTGGGCAGAACTTGCCACGACCAGTCGTGGACCGGCGGCGGGCTTCCCGGCTGGCCAAGGTATTCGTCCAGATCGAAGACCGGGTCCTGAGGTGCCTCTTCCAATAGGCTCGGCCCAACAGGGTCGTAAGGCGCAGGCTCTGGCAACCGCTCAAGCTGTGCCCACGCGGGCGCAGCTCCAGCTAGCAAGAGCAGCATCGCCATGCCCAGCCAGTTCCTCAACCAGCACACCTGTCTGTTCCTCACGATCGATATACAAGGTACGAACGCTAACCCTTGTCATTTCGACCATTGATCGCGGCCGTCTCTCAAATGAGCCAGCGATCCCAGAGAGTTGACACCACCGGCGGAGTCGTCGCCGGCTGCGTAGCTTATCGGGAGACCGCCGCTTGAAACATAGCAATCGAGTGCGGCGTGCTTTGCAGCGTTTGGTAGCAAGGGCACCGGAGCAGAAGCGGCTTGGCAGAGAAGGAACTCAATGGCTTATAAAAAAGGAGGCTTCTTTGCTGGACAGTTAGACAGATGCAAAAAACTTCATTGCCCAAAAACTAGGCAGTTGAATCGTCGCTGCTTTTGCAGCACCCCTGACAGATTTTAGGCATTTGCCACCAAGCGTCGTAAGTGCAAGCATTGCAGTGACATCGGTGCTTGTCTTGACAGCCCCGGTATTTTTGAGCGAACCGACGCGGCGTGTATCGCGAACAGTACTCGCCACGATTCTTAACCATCAAAAGGAAGGAGCCGGCAATGGAGTTGGCAACCACGCCCCCCACGACCACCGCCCACAATCACGAAGACCACAAGCAGACGGCGACCCGCATCGCAGCCGAAATGTTCCAGCAGCAGCCCGATTGGGTCACTTTCTTCCGAGAAGTGCTGGGGGTCGATGGCTTAGTTCGCAAGCTGTTTCCTACACCTGAGCAGATGGCAGAATTTGAAAAGACCTCGGAGTACGCCGAAATCCAAGCCATGGTGGCCAGGCTGCGGGCCCGATCCGACGCCCAGGACCAGGGCAAGGAGCCCACCCGCGTTATCACTGTCCGCCTGCCCAAGAGCCTCCACGAAACCCTCAAAGCCGAGGCCCACACGCGCAACACCAGCATGAACCAGCTTTGCATCTCGAAGCTGCTTCAGGTTATCGACGAACAACTCGTCCCAGCCGAATAGCGATCCCGCCGAGCGATCATCAGCAGTCAGCAACTGCTTTCATGCCGCGAAAGCCACGGGTGCTAGCCCCGTGACTTGCCGTCTTGATAGCGCCTGCCAGACTGTCGACCTACTAATAAAACAGAAAAAAGCGAGAGCGGACTTTTAAGCCGGGTTCTGTACCTCAAGCCGCTGGAGATCTACTCCCACAGCTAAGGCAGCGACCATTTCTCTACGACGCCAGTTACCTGACATCTTTAGCAACCTACCCGAGAGTCGTAACGGGCCGGACCGACCCGCATGCTTGCTTGCGCAAGCATTGCCCTCTGCTTGATCTTGCTCCGGGTGGGGTTTGCCTAGCCAGCGGGTCGCCCCAACTGCTGGTGCGCTCTTACCGCACCGTTTCACCCTTACCGCTGCCGACTTTTACCGACGGGGGCTCACGTCGACTGCGGCGGTCTGCTTTCTGTTGCACTTTCCCGAACCTTTCGGTCGGTCGGCGTTACCGACCACCCTGCCCTGTGGAGCCCGGACTTTCCTCCCGCTGCTTGCACAGCCGGCGGTCGCTCGGCCCACTCTCGCTTTGTTCTCTACTCTACCTGTCTCAACACTAAGAGGCCAGGACGAACCGTCCGAACTCATTCGAGGTGCCGTACGCCTGGGCGCTCCTACACCCGCGAGTCATCTCACTTGCCGCTAAGGTCCTCCTGCCGATACATTTGCTCGCGCGCCAGCCTGCGCTCATAGCCTACCGACACCAGGTCCGCTCGCTGGGTTCGCCGCAGCCATTCACAATCCGCTCGGCTTGTCCGCTTTCGCCATGAACAAATACGTCATCGTTTCGCTCGTGTCCGCCGTCCTCGGTGCGGCAGTAGCAACTGCCCTGCACCAGTCGGCATCCACCTCGAGTTTGGTCGCCCAAGAGCCCAGATTCGACCCCGGCTTCTCCGGTCCAAGCCTCAGTCCCGCCGTTCCACAGTTTCAGCCCCAGCAGCGGCAACCGCGCCCGATCCCTCTTCCCGATACTTACTCCGAACCTGCACTCGACCGACGCGGAGGTTTTCCACAGCCTGAAGCCGATCAGCCTGCCATCGGGCGACCAGCCGTCAGCGACATCGATCCCTCAGAACTCACCCCCGAAGAACTGACCCACATCTCCGTCTACGAGAAAGCCAACCGCAGCGTCGTTCACATCACCACCAAATCCGCCCATACCCAGCTTCTCTTCGTCGACGTTCCGACCGAAGGCGCCGGCTCCGGCTCGGTGCTCGACCAGAACGGGCACATCCTCACGAACTATCACGTCGTCGAAGGTGCCCAGCAGATCCGGGTCACTTTGCACGACGGCGAAGAATACGACGCGACACTCGTCGGTCACGACGCCCCCAACGACATCGCCGTGCTCCGCATTTCCGCACCCGCCGAGAATCTGATCCCGATGGAACTCGGCGACTCGTCACGCCTGCGCGTCGGTCAATCGGTCTATGCCATCGGCAATCCCTTCGGCCTCGAGCGAACCATGACCACCGGCATCATTTCCAGCCTCAATCGCTCACTTCCGACCAAAGCCGGCCGCACGATGCGATCCATGATCCAAATCGACGCGGCCCTCAACCGCGGCAACTCCGGCGGACCGCTGCTCAGCAGTCGCGGCAAATTGATCGGCATGAACACGGCCATCGCCAGCTCCACCGGCGAAAACACCGGCGTCGGTTTCTCGATCCCCATCGACACCATCAAGCGCGTCGTCCCGCAATTGATTCAGAACGGCCGAGTCATCCGCCCTGAAACTGGCATCACCCGCGTCTACGAATCGGAAGAGGGCCTGATGATCGCCACCCTCGCCCCCGGGGGCCCCGCCGAGCGCGCCGGTCTCCGCGGTTTCCGCATCGTTCGCGAACAAAAACGCCGCGGCCCCTTCCTAACCGAAGAACGCAAAATCGATCGCACCCAAGCCGACACGATCATCTCGGTCGACGGCAATCCGGTGAAATCGGCCGACGAATTCCTCACCTACATCGAGCGTCACCAACCTGGCGAACAAGCCCTCCTCGGCATCCTCCGCGACGGTCGCCCCGCCGAGTTCACACTCCAACTAGGCGCCGGCGAGTAACCAATCGAGCAACACGCCTGGTCCAAAGCCCACTGTAAAACTCCCTTCGTCCCAGGCTCCAGCCTGGGACGAAACTAACCCGAGGCTCCGCCTCGAAGCCCGCGCGAGAACCTCCAAATCACCCGCCCAATCACCGCCGACTAAGCGAAGTCCCCTGCCCCGCCGGCTCCGTTACCTTCTTCACCAGCGCCTGAGCCTCGCGTATCTCCCGAGCCGAGAACTGTGGCGCAACCAGCCCATCGATCCTATCGCTCCGCAGCTTCGCTATCTCGCTCCACTCAGTACCGTTCGCCAGATTCCAGATCGCCAGCTGACCGATCCGTCGGCGAACTTCGTTGCGACCGATCATCGACAAAATCGTCGCCACTTCCTTTCGCTCCGTGACGGCCGCGAGCGGCTTCAACTCATACGCAATCCGTGAGTTCGGTTCCCGCCTGCCAAACTCCAAGCAAGTCGCCGGCAGCTTCACCTTGATCACCCTGCCAGCCGGCACATTGAAGAAGCCCGGATTCATCGGCAGGTTGAGGCCCTGCCCGGCATTCATGTTGTTGTTCTGACCCGGCCCCGGAAAACCGACCGCCTGCGGAGCATTCGCCGAAGGATCGTTCTGGTTCGCCCCGCCTGGAAAGATCGGCAACTGAGCAAGCACCGGCCCTGCCGCAAGCGCTTCGGGAACTTCGATCGCGAGCGGCCGATCCGTCTTATTCGCAATCTGCAACGTCACACGCTCCGCTCGCTGGGGAATCACCGTGACCGCCACATCACCTGCCTCGATCGCTTCAAACAACGCCACCTGATCCGCGGCATTCGACCGCCGCGACGGATTCTCCTTTGCCGCCCCACTAGCAGCGAGTCCACAAACCGCGTCTGCCAACACAAGCCCAACAAGCCACAGACCAATCATCCGCTGGATTTGCATTCCCATCATCGGAAACGCTCCGCACTCATACCAGTTCGCCGACAAGCGAGCCACTTGTTCGGCGATGCCCCTGGCTTTCACAATATCGCACACGAACTATCATTAACTTACCACAGACATATACAATGTCTGATCAACTCTTAACACGGGACACCTGTCAGTTCAATTCGCTACTTACTACAATTCCTTAAACAGTAGCTCCTTCCTCGCCTCAAGTGGCAAGGTGTCATACGTGGAAAGCGCCGCAGCTTGGGCCCCTAGCGACAGCACCTGACCAGTCGTACCGCTGGTCGGCTTCTTTGCTCTTGCCTCTTCACCGGCGAGTCGCTTCTCACGCTTCGAGAATCCTTGCAGTTCCCGATCAAGCCCCGCGATTTGGCCTCCGTAGTTGTTCTGCACCTCCCGCAGTTTACTTGCCAATACGTTTCGTTCTTGCTGTATTGCTGCCGCCTGCCGCTCGATCACGCGCAGGTCGCGATCAATGCGGGCTGCCAACACCTGCAAACGATCGGCTTCGCGCAATAACCGGTTTCGAATGACCGGATCTTTCTCCCGCTCGGCATCGAACTCCAAACGCTGAATCTGCACTGACAGATTGCTAAGTTCTCGGTTCGCGCCCGCAGCTTGGGCATCCAGTTGAGCAAATTGCTGCGCAAGTGGTCGTTCCTGCTTTTGCAGCTCATTCACTTCACTTGTCAACTCATCGCGCAAACGATTCCGCTCTTCCTGAATCTCTCCTGCGCGAGACTTCATCTTTTCGCGCTCACCCTCAATCTCGCTCAGTGTCTTCTCCCGCTCTGCAGCCTCTGCATCTCGGGCCTTCTCCCGTTCGTCGCTTCGCGAGTCGGTAAATTCCAAATGGCGCTGCAGCACGCCGTCGCGCGACTCGGTGAAGGCTTCGCCCCACTGCTCGCCCAGCTTTGCGAGAACCCGTTTTTCGGAACTCCGTCGGTCCTCCTGGCCTACATTTGCGGTCGCCGGCCCGCCCAGATAGCCGTAGATTCGTCCGAGGAAATCGACGTATTCCTGTCGCTCCTCTTCGGTCGCCGTCGACGGATCCGCAGCCGAAATTTGGTCAGCCAGCTTCTCAGCCGATACCATCGCGGCCGGATAATTCTTCAGCAGCGTCCACAACCAAACGCGCGCTCGCAGCGCGAACCAATTGTCCGGATCCTTCGCCAGCCACTGATCGACGCGCTTCGACGCCTCCTCATACCGCCGTTGCTGCAGCAGGATCAAAGTCCAGGCTTCCAGGGCCCGCAGATCGCCAGCAATCGCAACCGACTCTTCCGCAAAAGCAACGTCGGCAGCACTGCGGGCCGATGGAGACGTGCTCCAGCCGACATCCAGCAATCGGCGGATGGCTCGCCGAGTGTCGGCATCGTCCGCGATCGCAATCTGGCCGGCCATCAGCACCAGCGCAGCTGCCCCGAATATGCTCCAGCGAATCCCGCCCATCGTATGGCCCTTAAGACAGGAAGTGAGAGTCAGGCGAGCTCTGAATAACCCACCAAGGCGCAGGAAACTCCGTACCCGCGCATTGGTGATTGGCAGGCGGGAAGGTCCGAAAGAAAAGTGCATGGCAGCGCCGAATCGCCGCGATGATCGGTCCCCTGCCTCCGCCCACCGCTGCCCCCTCATCGTAAGCCTCCATAAACCCCTGAGCAAGCTGAACTGAATTACTGCGTCAACACCTCCCCGAATCACCCACCGACCACCCTCCGTCCCGGGCTCCAGCCTGGGGCGATACTACCCGCGAGACTCCGCCTCGCCGCCCCGCGCGAAGACCCCACCACCACAACCAAGTCTCCGCGGGTTGTCCCCAATTTTGTCTGCGGTTGGCGACGCTTCTCAGAAGCGTTCGCCGGTTGGACGTCGCTGGAGCGAACGCTTCTTAGAAGCGTCGCTAACCAGAATGCTTCGTGTTTCACGTTTCAATTCAACCTCCGTTCCAGCGCGCACCCCGATCGCCACGGCCCGTTTTGAGTCGCAATTTTCACGCTCAACCGCACCGCTTCAGGTCGCTCAGAGTCGCCAGCGAGCATCAACTCGCCGCTGAAGGGCGGTGGTTCAGGCATTCGCTCCGCCCTCCGCCGTCCCTCCTCCACTCCGAAATACAACCCTTAGCGATAGTAATGCTTGTCGTGCATGACGATCGACTTACGTCGATCCGGCTCGCGGTAACTCCCGTAGGCCTTCATGAATGCGATGTCTTTGAGGTACTGAGCG
>Ga0164290_1001713_pt1 | contig 25686 bp, 24 predicted proteins | sample Micstemetagenome_FD_108782 | JGI IMG/M metagenome (GOLD analysis project Ga0164290, IMG submission 108782) | Contaminated culture microbial community from soil near Moab, Utah, USA - Microcoleus steenstrupii SON62 (Illumina Assembly) | ecosystem: Environmental > Terrestrial > Soil > Soil crust...
CTTCCCAGCAAGTTCGGCTACGACAAGCGCCGCGCCCACTTCTCCAGCCTGATCCTGACGGGTCAGCTCAAGCGCGAGGACGCGCTGGCCAAGATCGCCGTCCCCGCCTACGACGAGGAGACGCTGGCCCACGACTTCGAATACATCGCGACCAAGCTGGGCCTGACCGTCGCCCAGCTGCAGGAACTGCACCGCGGACAACCCAAGACCTACCGCGACTACGCCAACGACATGACGCTGATCGAACTCGGCACCAAGGTGCTGCGCGCCATGGGCGTGCAGCGGGCCATCATCCGATGATCACCATCGTCAGCTACGGCGTCGGCAACATCGGGGCCCTGGCAACCATGTACAAGCGCATGGGCATTGCCACGCGCTTCGCGACGACGGCAGCGGAGATCGAGGACGCCAGCCACGTCATCCTGCCCGGCGTGGGCGGATTCGACGATGCCATGACGCGACTCAACGACTCCGGCCTGCGCGAGCCTCTGGACCGCCTGGTCGCGCGCGGCAGCGTGCCGGTGCTGGGCATCTGCGTGGGCATGCAGATGCTGGGCGACGCGAGCGATGAAGGAAGCTGCCAGGGCCTGGGCTGGGTGCCCGGCAAGGTCAGGCATTTCGATCACACCGGCAAGACCGCCGGACTTCCGCTGCCCCATATGGGCTGGAACGACGTGAAGCCGCTGCCAGGCGCCCCGCTCTTCAAGGGCCTGGAGACCGACGCACGCTTCTACTTCCTGCATTCCTACTATTTCGAATGCAGCAACCCGGCCCACGAAGCGGCCTATGCGGAATACGGCTCGTCCTTTGCCGCCTCGATTCGGAACGGCTGCATCTACGGCATGCAAGGCCATCCTGAGAAGAGCCACCACTGGGGCGCGGCCCTACTGAAGAACTTCGCTGAACTGGAGTCCTCGAAATGCTGAGGCCTCGCATCACCCCCTGCCTGCTGGTGCACGACGGCGGCCTGGTGAAGACCGTCGGCTTCAAGGACCCGAAGTACGTCGGCGACCCCATCAACGCGGTCAAGATCTTCAACGAGAAGGAGTCCGACGAGCTCGTCGTGCTGGACATCGACGCGACGCGCAAGGGCGTCGAGCCCGACTACAAGCTGATCCAGGACCTGGCGGCGGAATGCCGCATGCCCCTGGCCTATGGCGGCGGCGTGCGCACGCCCGAGCAGGCCAAGCGCATCATCGAACTGGGCGTCGAGAAGGTCTGCATCAGCAGCGCCGCCATCGAAGACCCGACGCTGATCCGCCGCATCGCCGACGCCGTCGGCGGCCAGAGCGTCGTCGTCGTGCTGGACGTGCGCAAGAAGACCGGCTTCTTCTCGAGCGGCTACGAGCTCTGCACCCACAACGCCACCAGGGCCCACAAGCTCGACCCCATCGCCTTCGCGAAGGAGTGCCAGGCCCAGGGCGCCGGCGAGATCGTGCTGAACTGCGTCGACCGCGACGGCGTCATGAAGGGCTATGACCTCGACCTGGCCAGGCAAGTCCGCGCGGCCCTGCGAATTCCCATGAGCGTGCTCGGCGGCGCCGGCTCGCTGGCCGACATCGAGGCGCTGATCAAGGCCTGCGGCGTCGTCGGCTGCGCGGCCGGCAGCCTCTTCGTCTTCAAGGGCCAGTACCGCGCCGTGCTCATCAACTACCCGCAGCCGGCCCAGAAGGACGCCCTCTTCGCCGCCGCCCTGCCCCGCTAATCATGTTCGACGACAAGACCCTGCTCATCACCGGTGGCACCGGCAGCTTCGGCAACGCGGTGCTGCGCCGCTTCCTCGACTCGAGCCTGCGCGAGATCCGCATCTTGAGCCGCGACGAGAAGAAGCAGGACGACATGCGCAAGAAGTACGCGTCGCCCAAGCTCAAGTTCTACATCGGCGACGTGCGCGACCCGCGTGCCGTGGCGGCCGCCATGCGCGGCGTGGACTACTGCTTCCATGCCGCCGCGCTGAAGCAGGTGCCGTCCTGCGAGTTCCATCCGATGGAGGCCGTGCGCACCAATGTGCTGGGCACGGAGAACGTGCTCGACGCCGCCATCACGGCCGGTGTCAGCCGCGTCATCTGCCTGTCCACCGACAAGGCCGTCTATCCCATCAACGCGATGGGCATTTCCAAGGCGATGATGGAGAAGGTCATGGTCGCCGCGTCGCGCAACCTCGAGGGCACGGGCACCGTCATCTGCGGCACGCGCTACGGCAACGTGATGGCCTCGCGCGGCTCGGTCATCCCGCTCTTCGTCGACCAGGTGCGCGCCGGCAAGCCCATCACGCTGACCGACCCGGCCATGACCCGCTTCATGATGACGCTGGACGACGCGGTGGAGCTGGTGCTGTATGCCTTCGAGCATGGCCGCAACGGCGACATCTTCGTGCAGAAGGCGCCGGCAGCGACCATCCGGGTGCTGGCCCAGGCCGTGCTCAATGTCATGGAGAAGCCGGACCACCCGGTGCGCGAGATCGGCACCCGCCATGGAGAGAAGCTCTACGAAGCCCTCCTCAGCCGCGAGGAACGCGCGGGCGCCGAAGACCTCGGCGGCTACTACCGCATCCCGCCGGACGGCCGCGACCTCAACTACACCAAGTTCGTCGAGCAGGGCGAGGCCCGCATCCAGGCGGCCGAGGACTACACCTCGCACAACACCGAGCGCCTCGACGTGGCCGGCATGGAAGCCCTGCTGATGAAGCTGGACTTCATGCGCCGCATCGCCGCGGGCGAGCAGAACGTCGCCGCGGAGGACTGACGTGAAGATCGGCATCACCGGCGCCTCCGGCTTCATCGGCCGCAATCTGCAGTGGCGACTGCGGGAGGCAGGCTATACCGACGTGCGCCTGGTGTCCCACCGCGCTGGCGACGCCGAGCTCATCGAGCAACTGACCGGCCTGGACTTCGTCTTCCACCTCGCCGGCGTCAACCGTCCGCAGGATCCGATCGAGTTCGACGACGGCAACGCCGACTTCAGCCTGCGGCTGATTTCCATCCTGGGCAGCCTGCAGGACCGTCCCCCGGTGGCCTTCGCCTCGTCGACGCAGGCGGTGCTGGACAACGTCTACGGTCGCAGCAAGCGCGCCGCCGAGGACGCGCTGCTGCACTACCAGCGCCAGTGCCGGGTACCGGTCTACATCTTCCGGCTGACCAATGTCTTCGGCAAATGGTGCCGGCCCAACTACAACTCCGTCGTCGCCACCTTCTGCCACAACATCGCGCGCGACCTGCCCGTCACCATCAACGATCCGACGGCGCCGCTGCGCCTGGCCTACATCGACGACGTCATCGACCACATGCTGAGCCTGCTCGGGCCGACGCCGCCTGCACCCGGCTTCGTCGACATCACGCCGGCCTACGACACCACGGTGGGTGAGCTCGCCGCCACGCTGAAAGGCTTCCGGCAGACCCGCGACGGCCTGATGACCGCCCGCGTCGGCACGGGCCTGACCCGCGCCCTGTACGCCACCTACGTCAGCTATCTGCCGCCGGAGGCCTTCTCGTACACCGTGCCCCGCCACGCCGACCCGCGCGGCGTCTTCGTCGAGATGCTGAAGACGCCCGACTGCGGCCAGTTCAGCTATTTCACGGCCGGCCCCGGCATCACGCGCGGCGAGCACTATCACCACACCAAGACCGAGAAGTTCCTCGTCATCAAGGGCACGGCCCATTTCGGCTTCCGCCACATCGACAGCGGGGAGACGCACGAGCTCGTCACCCATGGCGGCGAGGCCCGGATCGTCGAGACCATTCCGGGCTGGACCCACAACATCACCAACATCGGCGCTGACGAGCTCATCGTCATGCTCTGGGCCAACGAGGTCTTCGACCGCGCCCGCCCCGACACGACCGCCATGAAAGTCCAGCCATGAAGAAACTCAAGGTGCTGACCGTCGTCGGCACGCGACCCGAGATCATCCGCCTGTCCCGCGTGATGGCCGCCCTGGACGCGCACTGCGACCACGTCCTCGTGCACACGGGCCAGAACTACGACTACGAGCTCAACCAGGTCTTCTTCGACGACCTGGGCGTGCGCAAGCCGGCGCATTTCCTGAACGCCGCTCAGGGCGGCGCGGCCCAGACCATCGGCAACATCATCGGCGCCATCGACAAGGTGCTCGAGGCCGAGCAGCCCGAGGCCCTCCTCGTGCTCGGCGACACCAACAGCTGCCTGTCCGTCATCGCCGCCAAGCGCCGCAAGATCCCCATCTTCCACATGGAAGCCGGCAACCGCTGCTTCGACATGCGCGTGCCCGAGGAGACCAACCGCCGCATCGTCGACCACACCGCCGACATCAACCTCACCTACAGCACCATCGCGCGCGACTACCTGCTGCGCGAGGGCCTGCCGCCCGACCAGGTCATCAAGACGGGCAGCCCGATGTTCGAGGTGCTCACCCACTATCGCGAAGGCATCGCGGCCTCCGACGTGCTGGCCCGGCTGGGCCTGTCCGAGCAGGGCTATTTCGTCGTCAGCGCCCACCGCGAGGAGAACATCGAGTCGCCGCGCACCTTCGGCAAGCTGGTCGAGGTGTTGAACGCGGTTGCCGAAGACCATGGCCTTCCGGTGATCGTCTCCACGCATCCGCGCACGCAGAAGCGCATCGACGCGGAGGGGATCAAGTTCCATGCCGGCGTGCGCCTGATGAAGCCGCTGGGCTTCCTCGACTATGTGCGCCTGCAGGCTTCGGCCCGCGCCGTGCTGTCGGACAGCGGCACCATCACCGAGGAGTCGTCCATCCTCAACTTCCCCGCGCTCAATCTGCGCGAGGCCCATGAGCGGCCCGAAGGCATGGAGGAAGGCGCCGTCATGATGACCGGCCTGTCGCTGGACCGCGTGCGCCAGGGCCTGGCCCTGCTGCAAACCCAGGCCCGCGGCGAGCAGCGCGACCTGCGCCTCGTCGCCGACTACACCATGCCCAATGTGTCCGACAAGGTCGTGCGCATCATCCACAGCTACACCGACTACGTGAAGCGCGTCGTCTGGCGCCAGTACGACTGAGGATGCGCGTCCTGGTCGTCAGCCAGTATTTCTGGCCCGAGGTCTTTCGCGTCAACGAAATCGTCTCCGAGCTGCGCGCGCGCGGTCACGAGGTGACGGTGCTCACCGGCCGCCCCAACTATCCCGGCGGGCAGGTCTTCGACGAGTACGCGCGCGATCCCGCCGCGTTTGACTCCTACCACGGCGCCGAAGTCCTCCGCCTGCCGCTGCGCCCGCGCGGCCAGGGCTCGGTCCGCCTGCTGCTGAACTACTGGAGCTTCGTCTTCTGGGGCTGCCTGCTCGGCCCCTGGAAACTGCGCGGCCAGCGCTTCGATGCCATCTTCTGCTTCGAGACCTCGCCCATCACCTCGGCCCTGCCGGCGGTGCTGCTGCGCCGGCTCAAGCGCGCGCCGCTGCTGCTCTGGGTGCTCGACCTCTGGCCCGACACCCTCTCGGCCGTCGGCATGGTCAGATCGCAGCGCGGCCTCAACGCGGTCGGCGCCCTCGTGCGCTTCATCTACCGACGCTGCGACCTCATCCTGGCCCAGTCGCGCGGCTTCTTTCCGGCCATCGAGCGCTGGTCGCGTGATGCGCGCAAGACACGCTACTTTCCCCAATGGGGAGAGGCCGCCTTCGACGGCGACCTGGACACGGTCGAAGAGGCGCCGGAGCTGGCACCCCATGCCGGCCATTTCAAGCTCATGTTCGCCGGCAACATCGGCGACGCGCAGGACTTCCCGGCCCTTCTGGACGCCGCCGAGGCGACCCGCCACCGGCCCGATCTGCGCTGGCTGATCGTCGGCGACGGCCGACAGGCCCAGTGGGTGCGCGAGCAGATCGTGGCGCGCGACCTGCAATCCACCGTCTTCATGCTGGGCCGACATCCGCTGGAGCGCATGCCCGAGTTCTTCAAGGGTGCCGATGCGCTGTTGGTGTCGTTGAAGGCCGAACCGATCTTCGCCATGACCATCCCTGGCAAGGTCTCGGCCTATCTTTCGGCGGGCCGACCGATCCTCGCCATGATCGATGGCGAAGGCGCGCGGGTCATCGAGGAAGCCGACGCCGGCCTGGTCGCACCGGCCGGCGATAGCGCGGCACTGGCGCGCCAGGCCCTGGCCATGGCCGGCCTGCAGCCGCAGCGGCGCCTGGCCATGGGTCGCCAGGCTCGCGCCTATGCGCGCCGCGAGTTCGATCGCGCCACCCTCATCAGCCAGCTCGAGGCCTGGCTCGCCGAGGTGCGCCGTTGAACCTCGCGGCCGCGCCCGCTGGCGCGCGGCTGCGCGTGCTGATGCTCAGCCCGTATTTCCTGCCCGCCGAACAGGGCGGAGGTTCGGTACGGGCCATCGACTACCTCAGCCAGCAGCTGCGCTCCGAGGTCGATTTCGTCATCGCCGCGCGGGACCGCGATCTGCATGGCCACCTGCCCTATGGCGAGGCCGACAAGGAGTCGGCCCGCCAGGCGACCGGGCTCGACCTTCGCTATATCGAGTCCGGCCTGGCGGGCATGCTGAGCTTGCGCCGGCTGCTTCGCGAAGGCTTCGACCTGGTCTACCTCAACAGCCTGATGGCGCCCGACCTGGCCTTGATGCCGCTGCTCTGGCTGGCCGGCCGCAGCCGGCCACCGGTCCTCATTGCACCGCGCGGCGAGCTGATGGCGGGCGCCCTTGCCCATCGCCCTCGCGCCAAGCGGGCCTACCTCGCGCTGCTGCGCGCGACCGGGCTGGTGGCAGGCGCCCGCTTCCACGCGGCCACGACTGAAGAGGCCGACGCGATATGGCAGGCGCTCGGCCCCCGGACCATCCACATTGCGCCCGACCTGCCACCGCCCATGGCCGTACGGCCCGCCGCCGCACCGCCCCGCGCGCCGGGGCCCTTGCGCGTGCTCTTCCTGTCACGCATCGATCCCGTCAAGAACCTCGGCTTCGCACTCGACGTGCTGGCCGGCTCCACCGTCGAGATCCATTTCGACATCGTCGGGCCCATCGGCAACGAGGCCGTGTGGGCCGACTGCCAGCAACGCATGCGCCGGCTGCCGCCGCAGGTGCGGGCCCGCTATCTCGGCGCCGTGCCGCATGCCGAGGTGGCTGGCCTCTTCGCCGCCCACGATCTCCTCTTCCTGCCCACGCAAGGCGAGAACCACGGCTATGTCGTGCTCGAGGCCTTGTCGGCGGGATGTCCGGTGCTGATCAGCGACCGCACGCCATGGCGCGGCTTGCAGGCCCGGGGCGTCGGCGCCGACCTGCCGCTCGACCAGGTCGCCCCCTTCGTCGACAGCCTGGCCGCCCAGGCCGCACTGACGGATGCCGAGCGCGTCGCCCAGCGCGACCGCTGCCGCGCCTACGCGCTGGAGCATCTGCAGGCCGACGCAGCCGTCGCGGCCACGCTGGCCATGCTGCAGGCGGCCGCTCAGCCGAAGGCGCGCATGTCCTCGACGAGGGCCGGCCAGTCGGGCGGCTGATAGCCGGTGATGGCCTGGAAGCGCCGGCCATCCAGTGAGCGGTCCACCACCAGCGTCGGCACCGCATTCACCTGTGTGTCGCTGCGGTAGACCTGCGCCACCAGCTTCAGCAGCTCGTACTTGTTGATCGTCGGGCCGGCCACATGGTGGATGCCGTGCAGCGAGGGGTCGGGCAGCACATGGCGCTCGATGACGCGTGCCAGCTCGACGGTGGGCAGGGCCGAGAAGATGGCATTGCTGAAACCCGGCACCGCACCGCGCTGTGACAGGAACCAGCCCAGCAAGGCGTGGGCGGAACTCATCTCGTGGCCGATGATCGACGTTCTCAACGTGATGGTGTGGGGCCCGGTGACCTCGCCCATCAGCTTGCTGCGGCCATAGAGGTCCTCGGCATCTGCCACGTCGTCCTCGCGGTAGCCGCCATGCTTGCCGGAGAACACGCAGTCGGTGCTGATGTGCACCAGCCTCGCACCATGGACCTGGCAAAGCCGCGCGAGCCGGTGCGGCAGCAGGGCATTGATGGGAATGGCCGTCGACGGGTTGTCGGCCCCGGCCAGCTGCTTGACCACGCCGATGCAATTGATCACCGCGTCCGGCCGCACGCGCTCGAACAGCTGTCGCAGCTGCTCCAGCCGCGTTGCATCCAGGCCGTCCAGCAGCTTCGCCTGCGGCACGCGCCGCCGCAGTTCGGCAGCCGCTTCGGTCGTACGAACAACGCCCACGGTTTCATAGGCCTCCAGGGCCGCGAACCAACGCAGCACGACATGCCCCAGCATGCCGTTGGCGCCCAGCACCAGCACCCTTTGCTTGCTCATCTCTTCACTCTCTGACGAAGCGGCGGAAATAGAGGCGCCGCACAAAGCCCACCAGCATCTGGCGCCAGGTGGCCGGCTCCAGCAGCAGCCCCGGGCGCAGGCCGAAGGCATGCAGATAACGTCGCAGCGACACGCCGATCCGGCCGGATTGCGCGTGATTCTTGCCGGCCAGACCATGGGCGCGGGCTATGGACCGCTGCACCAGCCGCGCCGGCGTGGCCGGCCTCGCCGCCCAATGCGCCTCGACGACGGCAACGATCTCTTCCGCGCGGGCGACCGGCATGCTCATGAAGGAAGCCGAGCCCTCGTGGACCCGGTACTCGGCCAGACGCTGCGGCACGCGCAGGAAGTCGCCCTGCTCGACGGCCCGCAGCCAGAACTCGAAATCCGGCACCTGGCGCCGCCGCGCGTCCCATCCGCCGGTGGCCGTGAACACCCGCCGCCGGAACAAGGCGCCCACGCCGGGTGCGCAGACCAGGTCCTCATGCATCGCACGCCGGTCGAACTCGGGCGCTGCGACCGCGCGCAACCTCTCCCCCGTCGAGCCGATGAGCCAGAAGTCGCAATAGGCGACCGAGACCTCGGGGCGTGACTGCAGGGCGGCGACCACCGCGGCAACGGCGCCCGGCAGCAGGCAGTCGTCAGAACTGAGATACCCCAGGATGTCGCCACGGCAGACGGACCAGCCGCGGTTCAGCGTCGCCGCCTGGCCCGCGTTCGGCTGGCTCAGCACGGTCACGCGGCCCGGATGCTCGGCGGCCACGGCCTGCGCCACCGCCAGGCTGTCGTCGCTGGAGCCGTCGTCGATGACGATGTACTCGAGTGCCGGATAGTCCTGGGCCAGCACGCTTTCCATGGTCGCCCGCAGGAAGCTGCCCTGGTTGTAGGCCGGCGTGACGATGGAGACGAGGGGCAGGGACATAGGCGGCAGGGACGCGCGGGATTGTAGGCAGAGGCCTCGACGCGGCCTGGCCGCTCGGTCGGCGGCGTCAGCCAGACGCCGTCGCCGGACGTCGACGTTCCAGCCGGCACAGCCAGAACAGCGCCGCGGCGTCCGCGACCATCCGGCCCAGCCAGGCCAGGGCCGCGCCGATCAGGCCCCATTGCTGGGTCAGCAGCCACAAGGCCGCCAGGAACAGGGGCAGCTCGGCGCAATGCAGCAGCGCAGGTGCGCGGAAGCGCCCGGCGCCATGCAGCCAGGTCAGGGGCACATGGGCCAGGCAGTTGATCAGGATGCCGATCGAGAACAGCTGCAGCACCGGAGCGCTGTGCGCGGCGAAATCAGGCCCGATCCACAGCGCCAGCAGCGGTGAGGCGAACAACCCCAGCGCGAGGGTGAGGGGGAGCAGCATCCACAGCAGCAGGCGCAGCGCACGGTCATAGAGGGCCCATGCGGCCGGATCCTGGCGGGCCGCCTGGGCAGCAAAGGTCGGGAACAGCACCGCCGTCAGGGCGCCGGGAATGATCCAGAGCTTGGTGACGATCTCCTGCGGCGTCGCGTAATGGGCAACGGCGGCCGCCGATATCAAGGCTCCGACCACGAAGCGGTCGACATAGCCCATGAACGGGCTGACGACGTTGCTCAACGTGAGCCAGCCTCCCGGCACCAGCATCGGCCTCAGCCACCGCTGCTCCCAGTGCAGCCGGCCGCGCAACTGGGGCAGGGTCCACCAGGCCAGCCAGGCGTGGGCCAGACAGCCGATCAACCGGCCCAACGCCAGCGCGACCGTGATGGCGAACAGGTCGGGGCCGAAGCAGCGCAGCACCAACCATGGGCCCGCGAAGGTCCAGAGCCCCATCGGAATGCGTACTGCATTCAGCCTTCCGAAGGCATGGCAGGCCTCCAGCATGCCGCGCAGACCGGCCGTGGCAACGATGAAGGGCAGTGACAGCGCCATGGCCATGCAAGCCGCGATCACCTCCTCGCGATCGGGCACCGCCTGGAGCCGATCGACGCCCCAGGGCGCCGCCACCAGCATGGCCAACCCCGCCACGACGCCGAGAGCCGCCATGAGCAGCAGGGCCGTGGCGCACAGCGGCCCGACGGCGTCGGCATCGCGCCGGTCCAGCAGGACGGCCAGCTGCTGCGTGAGCGCCCGTCCCAGGCCGAGGTCGAAGAGCCCGAAATAGCTGGTCGCCGCCCACACCAGGGTCAGCAGCCCGAAGCGCTCGACACCCAGCCCCTCGAGCAGCGCCGGAATGGAGAACAGCGCCAGCAGCAGCGGCGAACCCAGTCCCAGCAGGTTGAGGACGGCGTGCTTGGCGAGCTTCAAGGGGGCTGGAAGGAGGTCGCCGAGGCGGGCGCGGGATTGTAGGGTCGCCCCCCGCCTTGCCCGTTTCGACGGGCGATGGGGTCGCCGGAGCGTCACCCTAAAATCCAGCCCGCCGCCCGCTCCCGAGCCGGGCTCTTGAAGACCTCCATGAAGCCGTCCCCCTACCTGCTCTGCGCGGCCCTGTGCCTGGCACTGATCTGCATGCCGGCGCACGCCTATATCGATCCGAATGCCGGCGGCCTGCTGTTCCAGTTGCTCGCACCCGTGCTCGCCGGCATCGTTGGCGCCTGGCTATTCCTGCGCCAGTGGATCAGCGCGCTGGCGCGCCGCGTCTGGCGCAAGCTGACGGGGCGCGGCACCGAATGAAGGCGGGCGTCGACGCTGCCCGTCCTACTCCCGAACTGCCTCCGGCGCGCCTGGTGGCGTGCTTCTGCACCGCGTTCGCGGCGCTGGCCCTGCTCTGGATGCCCTGGGCATTGCTGCGACAGGTGGACGCTTTCCTGGGTTTCCAGACCCCTGCCGAACTGGCGCGGGATATCGCCCTCGCGCTGTTGCTGCTCACCGTCCCTGCGGCCCTGCTGGCCTTGTTCGCCTTCGGCGTGGACGCCCTGGCCGCACGGCTGCACGCGCCGAGAACCACGGCGCGCGCCATCGCTTGGGGCTGCATGCTGCTGCCCCTGTCCTGGTTGTGTCTTTGGCAGTTCGGCTCGGCAAGCCGGGCCTGGCTGAGCCAGGCGACCGGCTGGGCCTTGACCTTGACGGCCACCGGCCGGCTGCTGGCGGTGCTGGCGCTGCTCGTCGCCTCGGTGCTGCTGCTGCGCAAGCAGCGCCTGCTTCGGCTGCTGGCACGCGTGGTTCCCTCGCTGAGCAGCCTGCACGGACCTGCGTTGTTGCTGCTCGCCGCGGCGGTGGCATGGCTGCTGTGGCATCCGCCCCGCATGATGGGGTGGACCACGCCGCCCAGCGCGGCGGTCAAGGAGAAGCGGCCCGATGTCTATCTGATCACCATCGACACCCTCGCTGCTGAAGACGCGTCGGTCTGCGGCGACGGCCCGACGACCATGCCCAGGCTGCGCCAGCTGGCGGCCCGTTCGACCTGCTTCGACCGCCACTACGCCTCCAGCAATTTCACGACGCCGAGCGCTGCGACGATGGAGACCGGCGCCCTGCCCTGGACGCACTGGGCCGTGCAGATCGTCGCCAAGATGGCGCCGGCGATGCGCGGCCAGGCATTGGCCAGCCGGTTGCGCGACGCAGGATACGAGGCACATTCGATCAGCGCCAATCTGATGGCCAGCCCGCGCCACCACGGCAGCCATGACGAGTACACCAGCCAGGCCATCGCCCCGTCACCGTCGCTGGGCCTGAAGCCGCGCGTTGCGCTGTCCGTCTTCCCGGACACCACGCTGCCGTTCTGGCTGTCCGGCCTGATCCCGCTGATGGACACGCTGGACGTGCACCTCTTCCCCGAGCGCAGCCCCTTCGCTCCGGAATACACCTACGAGGCCGCGCGCCCGCTGTTGTCGGGCAACGACCCGGCGCGGCGCCCGCAGTTCTTCTGGCTGCACACGCTGCCGCCCCACGACCCTTATCTGCCGCCGCCCAGCACCAAGTACAAACTGCTGCCCGCGGGCCAGCTCGACCGCTGGTCGCAGATGCTGGGCATGACCAGCTACCCAGCCACGCAGCAAGAACTGGTGGACAAGCACAGGCTGCGATATCGCGAGTCCATCATGGGGGCCGACGAGGCGCTGGGGCGCTTCCTCGACGAGCTCGACCGGCAGGGCAAGCTGGACAACGCCCTCGTCATCGTGACCTCGGACCATGGCGAATCCTTCGAGCGCGGCTATCTCGGCCATGCCGGTGAGCTGCTGCACGAGGCCGTCATCCGCGTGCCGCTGGTCATCAAGCTGCCGGGCCAACGCGGCGGACACGTCGTGCAGACGCCGGTCAGCCTGGCCGACATGGCGCCGACGATTGCCGACGTGCTCGGCCTCGCACCGCTGCCGGCTGCCGATGGCCGCAGCCTGAAGCGGGCACTGCAGGGCGGTGAACTGCCGGCGCAGCCGGTGTTTGCCATGGCCATGGAGCAGCAGAGCCGCTTCCGGCCGCTGCGCGCCGGTCACTACGCGGTCATCGATGGCTCGAACAAGTTGGTGGTGGACCTGGCTGCCAACCGGGCCGAGCTTTTCGACCTGGCCGCAGACCCGCACGAGCGCAAGGACCTCAGCAGGATCGCCCCCGAAACCGTGGCGCGGCTGCGCGGCCTGCTCGACCGGCAGCTTGCCGACGTCGAGCGCCGCCGTGCCGCGCAGTTCGACCGCCCATGAGCACCAGCCCGCTGCATGGTGTCGACGCCGACCTCCTGGCCTGGCTGCGGACCGGCGCCGGCTGGTCGTCGCTGGGCCTGGGCCTGCGAGCCCAGTTGCGCTGGCGCAGCGCCTGGGCGACGCTGAACCGCCGCCTCAGCGAGGCCCGCGTCGCGGACGCGGCGCCGCTGGCGCCACCCCTCTTCATCGTCGGCCCCTGGCGCAGCGGCACGACCGTCATGCACGAGTTGCTGACGGCTGCCACCGGCTGGCCCACGCCGTTGACCTGGCAGTGCATGAATGCCAGCGCCTTCCAGCTGCTGCCCGCGCCGCCGCAGCGTGCCGGCGTGGCACGCCCCATGGACGGGCTGGAGATCAGCGCACTGTCGCCGCAGGAGGATGAATTCGCGCTGCTGACCCTGGGCGTGGATTCGGCCTACCGCGGCTTCCTGATGCCCGAACGCCTGCCCGAGCTGCTGCACACGCTGGACCCGTCTTACTGGGACACCCACGAGGCGCAATGGCTGCCGCGCTTCGAGCGCTTCATGGCGGGCGTGCTGGCATCCGGCGGCCAGGCCGGCAGGCGCCTCATCCTCAAGTCGCCCAACCACAGCTTCCGCCTGCCGGCGCTGCTCAGGCGCTTCCCGCAGGCCCAGGTGGTCTGGATGGTGCGCGACGCCGCCACAGTGCTGCATTCCAACCGCAAGATGTGGCAGGCGATGTTCGCCGAGCACCGGCTGACGCAGTCGGGCGCCGAGGGCCTGGACGCCTTCCTCGGTTGCGCACTGCAGTCCTGCGCCGACGTGCTGCAGCACCTGCGCGCCGAACTGCCTGCCCAGCGCTGGATCGCCGTCGGCCAGGAAGCGCTGGCCGCAGACGCTCGCGCGACGGTGGCCGCCGTGGTGGATCGGCTGGGCCTGCAGCCCGGGCCGCGAGCAGCGCTGGACGCCGCCCTCGCACGCACCCGCCAAGGGCGGATCGAGCGCTATGCGCAAGCGCTGCCGGCGCCCGCCGCGGCAGGCGTCGCGGCCCTCGACGCCGCTCAGCGCGGCCTCTAGACCAGGGTGTCGAAGCTGGTGATGGCCATCATGACGGCCACCATGACGAGACCGATGACGCCACCGATGATGATGATGGCGATGGGCTCGATCAGGCCCAGCATGCGGCGCTGAAGCACGGCGGCCGCGTCGCGCTGGCTGTGGCCCAGGGCGAGCAGCATCTTGGGCAATTCACCGGAGCGCTCGCCGACGCGGATGAGGTTGAGCCGCGTACGCGGGAACCAGGCCTGGCTTTCCAGGCCCGTACTCAGGGTCTGGCCCTGCTGCAGGCCCTTGGTGGCCCGCTCCAGGCCGGCGCGCAGCAGATTCAGGCGGATGACGTTCTGAGCCAGTTCCATGGCAGTCAGCACCGGCACGCGGTTGGCCAGCAGGCTGCCGAGCACCGTGGCCCAGCGGCCGATCTCGGCCTGCACCAGCCAGGGCCCGACGACCGGCACCCGCTGCAGCAGCTGCAGCAGGGCCTGACGCGTGGCCTCGCGCGACAGCGCGGTCACGACGATGGCCACCAGGGCCGCGAGGATCAGTGCTGCCTCGAACAGGTGCCCCCGCACATAGACGCCCGATTCGATGACCCAGCGCGACAGCTCGGGCACCTGGCGGCTGCCCTTGATGAGGTTGGCGAAGCGGGGCACGACGCCAACGAAGATGAAGAACACCGCCAGCGAGCCGGCACCGACCAGCACGCTCGGGTAGATGAGGGCGCTGCGCAGATCCTCGCCCGCCTTCCGTGCGAGTTCCATCTGCTCGGCCGACTCCTGCAGGGCGCGCGCGATGTCACCGCTGGCCTCGCCGGCCTGGGCCAGGGCGATGACGTAGACCGGCATGCGCAAGGCCTCGATGCGCAACGCGTCCGACAGCCGCCCGCCGCCGCGCACCAGGGCCTCCATCTGTGCCAGCGGTGCGCCGAGGGCCTGGCCCTCGTAGGCTTCCGCGAGGCTGGGCAGGGCGTCACCCAGCGTGACCCCGGCGGCCAGCAGCGTGGCCAGCTCGCGCAGCAGCACGACCTGGTCGGCCAGCTTGATGGCGGCCGTGCGAGAGGTCAGGCGCGGCGCGGCAGCCGTGCGGGCACGCAGGCTGACCGGCGTCATGCCCTGGGCCGCCAGCTTGGCCACGGCCTCGGCCTGGTCGGCGGCTTCCAGCTGGCCGCTGTGCGGCTGGCCGTTCGCGTCGCGTGCGGCGTAATCGAAGCGCATCAGCTCTCGGCCGTGCCGACGGCACGCAGCACTTCATCCAGCGTCGTCGCGCCCTGCACGACCTTCAACGCGCCTTCCTGCGCCAGCGAGCGGTAGCCGGTGCGGCGCGCCATGGCGACAAGCTCGGGCAGGCCGACCTCGCGGGCGATGGCGTGCTGCATCTCGCTGCCGACGTCCAGCATCTCGTAGATGCCGACGCGGCCCTTGAAGCCGGTGTTCTGGCAGGCCGGGCAGCCGACGGGGCGGCGCCAGCGCGGCAGGTCGGCGGGACCCTCCTCGGCGCATGCGTCGGCGATGGCCGCGGCCAGGTCGGCGTCGCCCAGGGTCGGCGCTTCGTCGGTGGGCGCGGCGCAGGTCTCGCAGAGCCGGCGCACCAGGCGCTGGGCCATGACGGCACGCAGCGAGGCGCCGACGAGGAAGGGCTCGACGCCCATGTCGACGAGGCGGGTGACGGCCGACGGTGCGTCGTTGGTGTGCAGGGTGGCCAGCACGAGGTGGCCGGTCAGCGCGGACTGGATGGCGATCTCGGCCGTCTCGCGGTCACGGATTTCACCGACCATGATGATGTCCGGGTCGTGGCGCAGAAAGGCCCGCAGCGCCCGCGCGAAGGTGTAGCCGATCTCGGGCTGGGCCTGCACCTGGATGACCTGGGGAAGGCGGAACTCGACCGGGTCCTCGACGGTGAGGATCTTGCGCGTCTGGTCGTTGGTGGCGGCCAGGGCGGAATAGAGCGTCGTGCTCTTGCCCGCGCCGGTCGGGCCGGTCACCAGCACCAGGCCATTGGCCAACCCGAGCCAGCGCTTGAACTGGCGCAGCTGCGAGGGCCGCAGCCCCAGGCGCTCCAGCGTCAGGTCGGCGCGCTTCTTGGGCAGCAGGCGCATGACGATGGACTCGCCGTACACGGCCGGGATGGACGAGACGCGCACGTCCATCTCGGCGCCGGCGGCGCGGGTGGAGATGCGGCCGTCCTGCGGCAGGCGGCGCTCGGCGATGTCGACGCCGGCGATCAGCTTGATGCGCGAGGCGACGGCCGGGTAGCGATCCATGCCGAGTGCCAGGCGGGTGTGCAGTTGGCCGTCGATGCGCAGGCGCACCTCGAACTCACGTTCGCCGGGCTCGAGGTGGATGTCGGAGGCGCGCGACTCGACGGCCTGGGCGATGAGGTTGTTGACCCAGGCGATGACGGGCGCGTCCTCGGCCATCTCGCGCAGGGCACGCTCGTCCAGCGTCTGGATGGCGAGGTCGCCCTGCTGCAGGCGCTGCACCCAGCGCTGGGCATCGTCGGGAGCGATCAGCCACCAGCGGGCCGACTTGAGGTCGGGTTGCTGCTGCGCGAACTCGCGCACCTCCGCGTCGAGCGGGTCGGCGCAGGCGAGCTGCCAGCCGGCCTCATCGCGCCAGGGCAGCACGCCGAGCTTGAGCAGCTGTGTGGCCCTGCCCTCGACTTCCTGCAGGCCCAGCCGCAGGGCCGCTTCGTCCAGCTCGTCGAAACGCAGCCAGCCCATGCCGAGCTGCTCGGCCAGGGCCGCGTAAAGCCGTTCCGCCGTGATCGCGCCCATGCGCAACAGCACGGCGCCGATGCGTCCGCCCTGCTCCGCCTGGAAGCGCAGCGCCGCATTCAGGTCGTCGGCGCGGATCTGCTCGCGGGCGAGCAGCAGCTCGCCGATCAGGCCCGGTGCGGTGGCGGCGGTCATGGCTTGGGCGTGTCGCTGCCCTTGTCGGCTGCCGGCGTGCGCGCCCAGTCACCCAGGGTCTTGCGGAAGCTCTCGGTGATGGCCTCAGCCTCGACGGAGTCGCTGGCGATATAGGGCGTGATCAGGATGATCATCTCGCGCCGAGATTTCTTGACCACCTGGCTCTTGAACAGGCTGCCCAGCAACGGGATGTCCTTGAGGAAGGGCACGCCGCTACCGACGTCCGAGGCGCTGCCGTCGATCAGGCCTGCCAGCAGCATGGTGGAGCCATTGCGAAGCGTGAGCTTGGTTTCGACCTTGCGGGTGGAGATGGTCGGGGTGGTACCGGCACCTGCGGCCGTGGACACGGGCTGGCTGACCTCCTGCGAGACGTCGAGGTCGATCTGGTCACCCGAATGGATGACGGGCTTGATCTTCAGGATGACGCCCGTCGAGCGGTACTGGTAGGTGGCCAGCAGTTGGCCGGCGGTACCGCCGGTGCCGGTGTTGGTGCCGATCTGCGAACTCAACACCGGCACCTCGTCACCGACCTGGATCAACGCCGTCTCGCCGTTGCGGGCCATCAGTCGAGGGCTGGACAGGATGGTGGCCCGGGTGTCGTTGGCCAGTGCATCGATGGCGATCCGCGCGGCCCGAGCACCGTTGAAGATCGAGAAGTTGAAGCCGCCCGTACTGCCCGAGCCGGCGCCGGCCGTGACCTTGTAGCCGCCGTTCGCCTGCACGTGGTCGGTCAGCCATTGCACGCCGAGCTGGGTGTTGTTGTCCAGCTTGAGCTCGGCCACGGTGACTTCGATGAGAGCAGACTTGGTGGGCTTGTCCAGGCTCTGCAGCAACGCCGAGACCTGGCCGAACTCGTCGGGGTTGACCTGGAAGATCAGGGTGTTGCTGGCCTTGTCGACGACGACGCTGGAGCGGGCGCCGGACGCCGCCGGAGCCGCGGTCGATGTGCCAGCCGCCGGTGTCGAGGTGCTGGCGATCGTGCCACCTCCACCCAACACACGCTCCAGTGTGCCTGCCAACTGTTCGGCGTCCTTGTGCTTAACGGCGTAGGTGAAGAGGTTCTTGCCGATGCCACGCTCATTGGGCTTGTCCAGCGTCTTGGCCCATTCGGCGATGTGGGCCACCACCTTCTCTCCAGCCGCAAAGACGAAGACTTGGTTCAGGCTCGACACCGGCAACAGGATGATGGGATTGCGAATGCCGCCGTGCGCGACCGGCGAACCCACGGGTTGCACGGCATAGCCTTCCGCCGTCAGCACTTCGGCGAGCCTGCGGGCCAGCTCATCGGCCGACGAGAAGGCCGGCGTCAGCGCCATGCTGGTACGGCCCTTGAGCGCGGGCTGGTCGAGCACCGCCAGGGCTTCCACGGCGGCCTTGACGTTGTCGGGATTGCCGCTGATCAGCACCGCGTTGCGGGTCGAATCCTCCTGGACCCGGACGCGATCGCCGAAGAGCGTGCGCAGCCAGTTGCCCACGTCGACCTGACGCACCGATTCCAGCGGGATGAGCTGGAAGATCGGCCGCAGCGACGCCGGCACCTCCGGCATGGCGGCGCCATAGCGGATGCCGGGCAGATCGCCGAGGTTGGCGTTGTCGGGCACGACACGCACCAGTCCACCGGCCTCGACCACGGACAGTCCATAGCTCTTGAGCAGCAGGCGCACGGCGGTCTCGACCTGGGCGGCCGTCTGACCATTGCCGGTCTTGAAGGTCACCAGGTCCGGCCGAGCGAGAACGGCCGGATCGACGCTGACATTCTTCTTCAACACGTCGGCATACACGACCTGAACGAAGGTGGGCAGCGCCACCTGAGCAAGATTGACCGCGGCGACAACCTCGTCCTGGGGCTGGGCGACCGGTGCTGTGACCGCCAGCTTCGGCGCTTCGATTTCCGGCGCCTTGGGGCCGGCGGTGATGCGCGTCGCAGCGCGGTTGCCGGTATCCGCTTGCGGCGCAGCCTCGGTGGTGATGCTTGCCAGCGGCAGCGGCTTGGGTAGTTGAGGCACCAGCGGCGCGCAGCCGCCCAAGGCGACCAGCGCACCAGCCGCCAGCGCAAGCGGTCGCAACGTCAGGAACATTCGGTTTTCATTCACGGTAATCAGCTCCCAGCGGAACCTGCTTGTTGCCGACACGGATCAGCACTTCGCCGTCCTGTATGCGGGTGATGCGTTCACCACTGGGCACTTTGTCCCCCACGGCAAGGCGCAAGGGCGCCTTGCCGGCCGCGACAAAGGTGATCAGCACTTTTCTCTCGCTACCACGCCCAAAGATGCCGGCCACGCGCCAACGCTTGTCCTCGGCCTTGGCGGCCGCCGCAGCGGCGAGCACGGCCGCCTCTGGCTCGAAGATCGGCGATGACGCAAGACCAATAGCCTTGGCGGCCTGGTCCGGGCGCCGCGGCAGTTCGGGCAGTTGCCAAACGTCACGACGGGCGCCAACGAGGGCAGGCTCCGGCTCTGCGGCCGGCGCCAGCAGCCAGCCCAGGGCCAGTGCCGCAGCGGCCATCAACCAGGGCGCGGCCTTGTTCATGACTGCCTGCCCGAAGGGCGCGCGAGCACGCGCAGCTGCATCTCGGCGATGGCGGGCTGCAAGACGCCCTTCATCGTGAAGCGCTCGACAACGATGCGGCGCTCCTGCGCGGCCATCTCGGCCAGCAACGTGAACAGCGGGGCGCGCTGCACCTCGACGCTGACCCGCGCCTGCAGCACCACGTAGCCGGGCGGCAAGTTCACCGGCTTGGCGCCCGCCTCGGCGCGAACCAGCGTGACCTCGCGCACCTTGAGGCCGAGTCGCTGGGCGGTGTTGCGCAGCCAGTCCTGCAGGCCCGCCTCCGTCAACGCCAGGTCGGGATCCGTCCAAATCGCGGTTTCGTAGGCGGCCTTGAGGCCGGCCACCTCCTGGCCGCGGCGCGACCAGTCGGTCTCCTTGGAAAGGGCCTGCAGGCGCGCCACCTCGGCCGACAGCACGCGGCTGCGCTCCAGCGACGCATCGGCGGCATCGAAGCCGGCGAGCACGAGGTAGACACCGGCCAGCGCGAGGCCGAGCCAGGCGCCCAGCCGCACCAGGCGCGATTCGGCCCACTGCTCGCGCAGCTGGTTCCAGTAGGAAAGAAAGACGTCGCGGTTCATCAGCGGTTGGGGATGGCGTCGAACACGGATGAGGGCGGCATGCCGTTGTCGTCCGGCTTGGCGACGATGGGCTTGCCGGGTTGCGGCGGCGTCTTGGACGGCGGCGCAGGTGCCGCCGGGGCAGCAGCCCTCGGGCCAGGCGCTGGCGACGGCGCCACGGCCGGAGCAGTGGCAACGGCCGTGGCTGCAGGCGGCGTCGCGGCGGTCACCGGGGGGATCGGAGCTGCGGGGTCGGCGCCCGCCACCACCGGCGGCACGGCGCCGAGAATGCGCATGTCCATGACGAGCAGGTTGCGGGCGTCATCGGCGCGGACCTCGGTCACGTCGCCGAACCATCCGCCGGCCTGCAATTCCTTGACGACATTGGCCCGGCCCGTATTGGGGCCGAGTTGCAGCGCCAGCCTGAGCTTGTCGCCCTCGAGCTCCAGTTCCTTGACCTGGACGTTCAGACGCGCCAGCGTGTCGTGGAGGTGCCCCAGCACATCGACGGGCTGCGGCGTTGCGAACCAGCTAGCCAGCTTCTCGACCTCGGCCATCTGCGCCATCGTCGCGTCACGCGCCGCCACGACGGGGCCGGCGCTCGCCTTCAGCTCGGCCACCTGCCGGGCGAGGCGGCGCTCCTCGCTGTGCGCATCCCACCACTGGTGGGCCATCACACCGACAGCCAGCAAAAAGCCCAGCCCTCCCAGCATCACGAGACGCTGCTCATGCCCCCGTTCCGAGTCGTCCGAAGGATGGAGCGGCCAATGCTTGGCCCAGGGCGTCACAGCGGCCAGCGGCGCCTGCGGCTCGGGCATCTTCACCACCAGGCCATCGCGGCCCGCGCCGCAAGCGCGAATGAACTCCTGCCAGTCCGCTTCCGACAAGGCCTCCGGCCACCAGCGGCTGGCGACGAGCTGACCCTCGTGCCACTGCTGGGCTTCGTAGCCCTCGACGCCGCGCAGCAAGCGCAGCCCATCGGGACCCGTCGCCTGCGTGAAGGTCTCCCACAGCAACTGCAAACGCTCCGGCAACAGCCCGGCTGCCAGCACGTCCTGCTGCAGGGCGGCCTCGTCCCAGGCAACCGCCAGACCCAGGTCACCCTGAATGACCAGCCGCGCCGAAGTGCGATCGAAAGGGCGCCAGGCCTCGACCTGCAGCCTCAACGCCGCAAGCCGCTCCGGCGCCGGAATGCCGTGCAGCCTGAACCAGCGCAGGCGGCAGCGGCTGCGCGGCAGCAGCAGGGGCGTGCGCGCCCAGGGGTGCGGGCTCGGGATGGGATCAATGCCCTCAAGGCGCCACGCTGCTGGCGGCGCGCTGGGCGTTCGTAGAGAGAGGAAACGCGAGAGCGCGGGGAGCTTCATCAAGAGGATTGAGCCGCTTCGTGCTGTGCTGTTCTGTGATGACCCACGGGCCTAGCTCCCCTGCGGGCGTCAAACGCGCATTGTACTCAAGGGCCATTGGCAGCCCCGGTGCCCAAAGCCTGATGCGGGCGTCGTTGCCCGTGGAGAGGATGTAGTCCTCCTCGCCCATCGCCAGGCCCAGCACAGCGCTTGCGACGCGCAGGTCGCGCAGTTGGTCCTGGGCACGCAGCTGCAGAATCTGCTCGATCTGCGCGAGCGGTGCCGTGGGGAACATGGCGCGCAGCGTGGCAGGCGGCGCCGTGGCGGGGTTGAACAGATGACCCGGGTCGGCGGAAAGCCAACTGGTCCAGCGTGCCAGCCGCTCGGAATCGTCCCGCCACAACGGCATGACCTGCAGCTCGCGCAGGCTCAGCAGCCAGTCATTGCGTGGCCCCGGCAGGGCGAGCGCCTCGTACTGCCCACGTTCGGCACCGTTCAGACGCTTGAGATTGTCGGTGTCGATGTAGTCGTCCAGCACGTCGATCATGGCCTGGGCCCGCGTCACCTGAATGCCGTCCTGCACCAGCAAGGCTTGAAGCACCGATCGCGGCGCACCATTGGCAGACAGAAGGCCGCGCACATCCTGGACCTGCACCCAGGCCCCGTCGTCGGTCTTGTAGGGCCTGTCATCCTGGCGCAGTCGCTGGGTCGCGTCGCCGCGGCCCGTGGGCTGAAGCGGCCGGGTGGCGTTCCAGTAGAGCGTCGCCGCCAGGGCGCCCGAGACCGCGGCCTGGCCATCGGCATACTGCTGGAAATCCAGGGCGTTGCGCCGCAGATCGTCATTGCGCTGCGCAAAGCGCTGCACGACCAGCGCCATCACGGCCAGCACGCCGAGGACCATCAACAGCACATAGCCCGACTGGGGGGACCGGCGCATCATTGCCGCTCCCACTGGGCCAGCCGCGGTCGCCCCGGCATGGTGGTGCTGATCTGCGCCACCAGTGGTCCTCCCAGTTCCGGCCCCAGTTCGATCCACACTGCGCGAGGCAGCCGCGGCAATGCTGCCTGCAGTTCGCGCCGGAAATCGAGATCGGGATCACCGCTCGGCGCGATGGCGGGCTGGGCGACGGGCCATCTGTCCTGCCAGACGCCCTCCCCGTCCAGGTAGCGGAAGCGACCTTCGGCGCCCGACCAGCTCATCAGCTCGACCGGCTTCACGTCCCGGATGGAGATGGTGACCGCGGCCTTGGCATCGACGATGAGCAACTGCTGCTTGCGGGTCGTTGCATCGGCTTGAAACTGGAGCTGGACGATCTGCCCCGCAGCCGCGCCCGGAAGCGCGAGCGTCTCGCTGCTGGCCAAGCGCAGTTGCCGCTCATCGCCGACGAACTGGCGAGCCGCGCCGATCTGCTCGACCAGCGCCGCCTGCACCAGGCTGCGCAGCCATTCGCGGCGCACGAGGTCCAATTGACCGTCCACGCCCGAGCGCTGGAGCAGCCGCTCGACACGCGAGATCTGGCTCATCGCCTGCCACAGCACGGTGGCGATCATGGCCATCAGCGTCAATGTGACGATCATCTCGACCAGGGTGAAACCACGGTCCCCGCGATGGGCCGCCCGTTCCGACCTCATGGGCGCCCTCCACTGGCGCCAGGCGGGCCGAAAGGCGCGGCAGCGGAACCACCAATGTTCGCCGGACGCCACCCAGCGACGAGCTGCTCCCAGCTGACGCGTGGCCCCGCCTCGCCTTGCTGCAAGCTTGCCCTTACGCGATAGAGCCCCAGTTCCCAGCGCGGCAGCAGGCTGCCGCCGAAGTCGAACTCGTTGCGCGGCGGTTCGACCAGGGTCGCAGTCCAGCTCAGCCGGAGTTCGCCCTCTCGAAGCTCGCCTTGCGGCCGTTGCGCAGGGTTCACGAGGCGCAGCCAGCTCACCCCTTCAAGTTGGAGCTGCGCGCGCGCCTGGGCATCGCGCAGGCGGCTTGCCGTTTGCAGATTCTGGTTGATCCACGCGAACAGCATCAGGCCGGAAGTTGCCAGGATGACGAGGGCAACGACGACTTCGATGAGGGTGAAACCGCCCATGTCACGGCGGGGCCGGAGCCGCATCTCAGCGCCCGTCCTTGACCTTGCCAGTGATCGGCTCGATGCGCCAGGTTTCCTTGTCCTTGCCCCGGCTGAGGATCACACTGCCGCCCGAGGCGACGCCCAGCGGGTCATAGGCCAGAGGCTGGGGCAGCTGGATTTGCGTGTTCTCCGGGGCACCCGGAACGGCCTGCAGCAGGTCCTTCGCGTCCAAAGTCAGGGCCTCGCCCTTGAGGAAGGTCCGGACGGGCAGCGCTTCGAGGTAGCTGCGGACGTCATCGCGCCAGCCGCGCTCGCGCGCGGCGTCCAGCCAACCGACCGCGCGCGGCGCGGCGATGCCCGCTGCAAGCGCCATCAGCGCGAGCACGACAAGCAGTTCCAGCAGCGTGAATCCGCGTTGCAATGCGGCGCACGCGCGGGCCGATGGCCGGCCCGTCAACGCAAATGCCGTCAACGAAGAGCCCGCCTCAGTTGGCCGGCAGCACGCCAATATCGGCCCCATCGCCTTCGCCACCCGGCTGACCGTCCGCCCCAAGCGAATAGAGCGCAAAGGGCTGGCCATCGCGGCCCGGCACGGCGTACTGGAAAGGATGCGACCAGGGGTCCAACGGCACCGCCTCATCAAGATAAGGCCCACGCCAACGCGGCGCAAGCGCAGGATCAGTGGGCGCCTTGTTCAGCAGCGACAGGCCTTCCTGAGCTGTCGGATAGCGGCCGATATCCAGCCGCAGATTCTCGACCGCACCCCGGAGCAGTTTGATTTGGGTGGTGGCGGTTGTGACCCGCCCCTGATCCACCTTCTTGAAGAGCCGCGGCCCTACCAAGCCGGCGATCAAACCAATGATGGTCAAGACGACCAGCATTTCCAGGAGCGTGAAACCGCGCAGTCGTTTCCGAGGAACCAGGGATATTCGATTCATGGTGTTGCCGTGTCCAATGCCCGCGAGTTTATGGGATGACAGGGCATGAAAAAGGGCGCCCGAAGGCGCCCTTGCTCTCTATTGCAAACCGCCGAAGCGGCCAAGCAATTACAGAGTCGGGTTGGCGTTGTTGTACGGACGCTCCAGGGGGATGTAGCCAGCAGCGGCGCCATTGATGGCTTGCTGGTAGACACCCTTGACCTTGGCAGCCGACGAGTTGATCGTGAAGGTGATCGAACCACGCTTGCCCGTGCTGAACGTGCAGATGTCCTTGGCGGTGATGGCCGTCGTGCCCGACACCAGCGTGCCGTTGCGAGCGGCACCGTAGGTGACCGTCACGCCTGCTTCAGCTTGGCAGGTCGCGCTGTAGGTTGCAGCGGTACCGACGTTCTGGAAGAAGAAGCGGGTCAGGTTGCCGTTGGTGTCGTCGTTGTTGAAGAACGCCGAGCGCAGCTCGATGGCGTTCGCCGTCCAGACCCACCAGTTGGCGTTGCCAGCCAGGGTCTGGTCAGCCACGCCGGTCAGCTGAGGATCAACCACTGCCGACACACCGAAGGTGCGCGACGTGCCCAGCGACTTCGTAGCGGCGGTCTTCAGGCTCAGCTGGACAACGGTGTTGCCCGTCGAGTTGAAGGCGGTGCCAGCGGCGTTGAAGGTCATCGTGGCCGTGGCGCCATTGCCAGCTGCAGCGATGGTCGGGGTGACCGTCGTGCCACCCAGGTTGACCGTGGCGACGGCATTGGCCGTATCCAGGCCGTCTTGGTCGCCCGTCACCGTGAAGGTGATCTTGGACACATCGACCTTGGCGTCGAAGGCGGTGCCGCCGGCATTGGTCAGCGAGCCGTTGACGTTGACGACGAAGTTGGCTTCGGCGACGGTCGTGGAGTCACCGTTCTGGGCGATGAAGCCGAACAGCGGGCTGTTGCCAGAGTTGAACAGGACGTCGGCGGAGGTGCCGGTGTCCTGGTTGGCGACCAGCGTCACGGCGCGATAGCTCTGGGCCACCACGTTCGTCAGATCAGCGGAGTTGTCGATACGGGCGTTCTCGCTCAGTTCGAACACGCCGACCGAAACGCTCTCGGTCGTGCCTTCGGTAGCCAGCGAGTGGTTCGAGAACACGAGGTTCGAGAACGTCAGGACGGCTGCGTTGGCAGCAAAGCCGGTCGTCACGTCGACTTCATAGGCGCACTCCGTCGGGCCGGAGCGCTTCAGGCTGACGGTCACAGCACCGCCGCCACCGACCACGTTGGTCGGCAGGGGGCAGGAACCGTTGAACTTCGTGGTCGCCGAAACAGGCTTCACCACCACGGTGAAATCTTGAGCGTTCGTACGAGCCACGCCGATGGTCAGAGCCAGGTCGGGAAGCGTGACGGCCGTCGTGTTGGTGATGGCTTCCAAGGCGAAGTTGCGCTTGGTGACCGCCAGGGAGCCCGCGAAGGCGGACGTACCGCAAGCTGCGGCGGCCGC
>Ga0164290_1001714_pt1 | contig 25502 bp, 19 predicted proteins | sample Micstemetagenome_FD_108782 | JGI IMG/M metagenome (GOLD analysis project Ga0164290, IMG submission 108782) | Contaminated culture microbial community from soil near Moab, Utah, USA - Microcoleus steenstrupii SON62 (Illumina Assembly) | ecosystem: Environmental > Terrestrial > Soil > Soil crust...
AGGTTGCGGCCCTCCCCCGTCCGGAATGATCCCATGCGCGCCTCCCGAGTGACCCTCCTCCTCTCCGCCGCCGTTCTGGCCCTGTCGACGCCCGCCCTCGCCCAGCAGGCCGATCCCGCCCGGCTGAACGAACATGTGCGGGTGCTGGCCTCGGACGCGTTCGAGGGACGCGGGGTGGCGACGCCGGGGGAGCAGAAGACGGTCGACTATCTGGTGGAACAGTTCCAGGCGCTGGGGCTGGAGCCCGGGGGGCCGAACGGCCAGTGGGTGCAGACGGCGCAGCTGGGGCGCACCCGCCAGGACGGGCCGGCGACGATCACCGTCAGCCACGGCGGGGCCAGCCGGACCCTGGCGCGCGGACCGGACATCCTGGTGTCGAGCGACCGGCCGGTGGACCGGATCACGGTCACGGACGCGGAGGTGGTGTTCGCCGGTTACGGCGTCGATGCGCCGGAGCGGAACTGGGACGATTTCAAGGACGTCGACGTCCGCGGCAAGGTGCTGCTGGTCATCGTCAACGACCCGGACTTCGGCGCGCCCGAGGGGCATCCGGTGGCGGGGCGGTTCGACGGCAATGCGATGACCTTCTACGGCCGCTGGACCTACAAATTCCAGGAGGCGGCGCGGCAGGGGGCGGCGGCGGTGCTGGTGATCCACGACACGGCCGGGGCCGGCTATGGCTGGAGCGTGCTGGAGGGGTCGTCGACGGCGCCGAAATTCGACATCGTGCGGGCCGATCCCGAGGCGGAGCGGGTTCCGGCGCAGGGCTGGATACAGGGACCGGCGGCGGAGCAGATGTTCGCCGATGCGGGGCTGGACTACGCCGCCCTGCGCGAGGCGGCGCGGACGCCGGAGTTTTCGCCCGTGACGCTGGAAGGGGTGACGATGTCGATCGACTTCGGCCAGACCGCCGACCGGATCGAGAGCCGCAATGTTCTGGCCCGGATTCCCGGCTCCGCGCATCCGGACGAGACGGTGCTGTACGGCGCCCACTGGGACGCCTACGGCCGCGCCACGCCGGTGGGGGACGACGACATCTATAACGGCGCCGTCGACAATGCGACGGGCGTGGCGGGGCTGATCGAACTGGCGCGGCTGTTCAAGGCGGGCACGCCGCCAGAGCGGTCGGTGGTGTTCGCGGCCTGGACGGCCGAGGAGGCCGGGCTGCTGGGGGCCGAATATTACGCCGCCAATCCGGTCTGGCCGCTGGAGACGACGGTGGCCAACATCAACATGGACAGCTTCCTGCCCGGCGCCGAGGTGTCGCCGCAGATCGTGGTCATGGGAGCCGGCAAGAGCCAGACGGACGCCTGGCTGGAGCGGCGCGCGACGGAACAGGGCCGGGTGCTGATCCCCGATCCGGCGCCGCAGGCCGGCGGCTTCTATCGCTCCGACCATTTCCTCCTGGCCAAGATGGGCGTGCCGGCGCTGTTCGGGGCCGCGGGCTTCACCGGCCATAACGAGGCCAGCCGCGACTATGTGGCGAACCGCTATCACAAGCCGTCGGACGAATGGACGCCGGAGTGGGTGATGGACGCGGCGGCAGTGGACGTGGACCTGCTGTACCTCGTGGGCCGCGATCTGGCCGACAGCGGCGACTGGCCGGAGTGGAACCCGGGGGCGGAGTTCGAGGCGGCGCGTCAGGCGTCCGCGGCGCAGCGGCAATAGGCCCCGCCGGCGCCGGGGCGATTCAGCGCGGGTGTTTGTCGAGGTAGAGATATCCCGGATCGAAGTCCGCGAGGCGGCGCAGGGCCTCAAGGTTCAGAATGGAGGCCCTGCCGGCGGTCCATTCCACCAGGCCGAGAGAGCGGAGCTGCATCAGCGTCCTGTTCACGTGGACGCTCGACAGGCCGAGGCATTCAGCCATTTCCGCCTGCGTCAGGGGCAGGTCGAAGGCGTCGCCCTCGACAAGCCCCACAAGGCCGAGACGGACATGCAATTCGCAGAAGAGGTGCGCCATACGGCCGGTCGCCTCGCGACGGCCAAGGGAGACGACCAGCTCACGGTGAATGGCCGCATCCAGGTTGGTGGCGAACCAGTAGGTCCGGGTGAGGCCGGGATGCTGCTCGGTGATCCCGCGGATCCGGTCGTGCGGCACGATCGCGAACTCGCAGTCGGTCATCGCCACGACGTCGTGGTCGAGGTATTTGAGGGTGAAGCTGTGAAGATCGGCGAAATCGCCCGGCGTGTGCAGTTCTGATGTCTGGCGCCGCCCGTCGGCGAGTTGCCTGACCCGGGCGGCGAAACCGGAGACGAGGATCGAGCAGACATTGACGGGCTCGAAAGCCCTGACGAGCGTTTCGTCGGGCTTCAGGCGGCGTACGCCCGAAACGGCGGCCCGGATCGTCGCCTCTTCCTCAGCGCTGAGCGGGCTGCGAGCCCGCAGCTTCATCAGATGTCGCTCGATCATCGGGACTCGCCGGGCAAAAGAAGCTCCACGGCTTCGCCAAAGGCGACGCTGTGCAGGATCGTGTCGGTCTCGTCCGCAATGTCGATCCGGCCCCGCAGGTCGAGCCTGCCGCGCCGGGCGTCATCGCAGAGGATCGAACGAATATCGGATATCGCCGCTGCGATCGCCTCGTCGAGGTCGGCCATCTCGCGCCCCTCGTGATCCCGGGCTGCGACCTGGTTGGTGAGGTGAAAGAAGAATTGGGGCATGGGAAAACGCGCTGGCGAGGGGTCGTCCTCGTTCATAAACATCCGGAGCGGGCGCGCCCTAACATTTGTTGGGTAGAGTTCACCGCCATCAGCATCGCGGCGCCTGCTGGTTTGGTTCGCGTCCCGCAGGTGACGGGCCGGCCCCGGGCCGGTAGGACAGCGCCATGACCAGCCTCCCCGACATCCACGGCCCCTGCCCGCCCCGCTTCGCCGCGGTGAAGGACGCCTTCGCGGCCAATTTCACTGATGCGCCCGAGGGGCTGAACGAGCAGGCGGCGCGGTTCAGCGTCTGTATCGGCGGCGAGGTCGCCATCGATCTGTGGGGCGGCTGGGCCGATGCGGCGAAAACCATTCCCTATGGCGAGGAGACGCTGACGCCGGTGTTTTCGACCGGCAAGGCGGTGATGATGCTGCTGATCGCGACCTGTGTGGAGCGGGGGCTGCTGGATTACGAACGGGCGGTCGCGGACTACTGGCCGGCGTTCGGGCAGGCCGGCAAGGACCGCGTCACGGTCGGCCAGCTGATGAGCCATCAGGCGGGGCTGCCCGGGTTTTCGGAGAGCGTGGACCCGTCGATCTGGTTCGACCGCGAGGCGGCGTTGGCGCGGCTTTGCGAACAGGCGCCGATGTGGCCGCCGGGAACAGCGTCCGGCTATCACCCGATCACCATCGGCCTGCTGGCCGGAGAGCTGTTCCGCATTGTCGACGGTCGCAGCATGGGAACGGCGCTGCGCGAGGACTTCGCCGAACCGCACGGCCTCGACCTGTGGATCGGCCTGCCGGAGGCCGAGCATGGCCGGGTCGCGCAGATGAGGAAGCCGACGGCCGCGCCCGATCTGGGGACCATCGACGCGGTCAAGCGCGCCGCCTTCCTCGACACCGGCTCGGCGCCCGGCGGGCGCGGCTCGGCCGAATGGCGGACGATGGAGCTGCCCTCGGCCAATCTGCACGGCACGGCGAAGGACCTGGCGCGGATCATGGCGGTGGTCGCGAACGGCGGCGTACTGGACGGCCGGACGGTGCTGTCGCCCGGCGTGCGGGCCGAGATGCTGCGCGAGCGGATTCACGGGCGCGACAGGGTGGTGCCCTTCGACATCAGCTGGGCGGCGGGGCTGATGCGCAACGAGGGCCTGCACATCTTCGGACCGAACCCGACCGCGGCGGGGCATTGCGGCTGGGGCGGGTCGTGCGCCTTCGCCGACCCGGATGCGCGGGTCTCGGGAGCTTATGTGATGACGCGGCAGTCGCCGCATCTGGTGGGCGACCCGCGGGCGGTGCGGCTGGTGGAGGCGGTGTACGGGGGGCTTTGAGGGAGTGGCTAGTGGCTAGTGGCTGGCCACCCGGTGCGATGACGCGGGCGGCGCCGCCCTTCCGCCGACAGAGAAGCGGCAACCACTAGCCACTAGCCACTCGCCACTTCTCAGACCGGCTCCGCCGTCCGTTTCAGCGCCTCGCGGGCGGCGCGGCGGCGCAGCAGGGCGGCGGCCGCGAACACCCCGGCCCCGCCCCAGATGAAGGCGAAGCTGATCACGCGCAGGGGCGTCAGGGCCTCGCCGGCCCAGACGCCGACGGCGAACTGGAGCGTCGGGGCGAGGAACTGGATGAAGCCGATGGTCGACAGCGGCAGGCGCCGGGCGGACCATGCGAACAGGGCCAGCGGCAGGACGGTGGCGGGGCCGTTGAGCAGGGCCCAGACGGTGTTGACCGGGCTGTCGAAGGCGACGCCGGCTCCCGTGTGCTGCAGCCACAGCACCCAGGCGAGGCCGAAGGGGACCAGCAGCAGGCATTCGACCAGCAGGCCGGCCTGGGCGTCGATGGGGACGCGTTTGCGGATCACGCCGTAGCCGGCGAAGCTGAAGGCGAGGACCAGCGAAATCCACGGCGGGCGGCCGAGGGCGGCCGTCTGGAAGGCGACGCCAACGGCGGCCAGGCCGATGGCCACCCAGCCCCATTTGTCGATCTTTTCGCGGAACAGCCACAGGCCCACGACCATGTTGAGCAGGGGGTTGATGTAGTAGCCGAGGCTGGCTTCCAGCGTCGCTTCGTGGGTCGTGGCCCAGACGTAGAGTCCCCAGTTGACGCCGATCAGGGCGGTGGAGAGCGTCAGCCAGCCGAGCGTCTTCGGGTTGGCCAGGGCGGCGCGGACCTGGCCGCCCTGTTTCGCCAGCAGCACCAGCAGCCCGGCGATCACCACCGCCCAGAGGGCGCGGTGGGCGAGGATCTCCATCGCGTCGAAGCCGAGCGCCCCCTGCGCCATGAACAGCAGGGGCATGAAGCCCCACATGACATAGCAGCCGAAGGCGGAGAGCAGGGCGGCGCGGGGCGGGGCGGACGGGGTCGGCATTCTTTTCGTCCGTCATCCTCGGGCTTGACCCGAGGATCAGAGGTTGGGCCGGGCGGGGTGGCGGAGATCGCCCCGGGACCGAGGACTGTTTCAGGGACCTGAGCGGCGGACCGTCAGACCCTCGGGTCAAGCCCGAGGGTGACGGATGCTGGTGGATCAGACCGTAATGCTTCGATACCCGGACGACGGCTTGATCATGCCCGTCTCGTCCAGCAGCTGGGCGATCTGGACCGCGTTGAGGGCGGCGCCCTTGCGCAGGTTGTCGGAGACGACCCAGAGCGACAGGCCGTGCTCGACCGTCGGGTCCTTGCGGATGCGGCTGACGTAGACCGAATGCTCGCCGGCCGCGTCGACGGGGGTGATGTAGCCGTCGTGCTCCTGTTTATCGATCACCTGGACGCCGGGGGCGTCGCGCAGGATGGCGCGGGCCTCGTCGGCGCTGATGGGGCGGTCGAACTCCAGGTTCACGGACTCGGAGTGGCCGACGAAGACCGGCACCCGCACACAGGTGACGGTCAGCCTGATGGCGGGGTCCATGATCTTGTGGACCTCGTTCCACATCTTGGCTTCCTCATCGGTGTAGCCGTCGTCGAGGAAGGACCCGATGTAGGGGATGACGTTGAAGGCGATCTGTTTGGGGAACAGTTTGGGCCGGGCGTCGCCGAGGCCGTAGATGGCCTTGGTCTGGTTCCACAGCTCGTCCATGCCCGCCTTGCCGGCGCCCGAGACCGATTGATAGGTCGAGACCACGGCGCGCTTGATCCTGGCCGCGTCATGCAGGGGCTTGAGCGCCACGACCAGCTGGGCGGTCGAGCAATTGGGGTTGGCGATGATGTTCTTTTTCGACGCCAGCTTGATGGCGTCCGGGTTCACCTCGGGCACGATCAGCGGCACGTCCGGGTCCATGCGGAAGGCGGACGAATTGTCGATGACGATGGGGCCGGCCTTGCCGATCTTTTCGGACCAAAGGCGCGAGGCGTCGCCGCCGGCGCTCATCAGCACCAGATCGACGGAGGAGAAATCGAACAGTTCGATGTCCTCGCATTTGATGGTCTTGTCGCCCCACGACACCTCGACGCCCTTGGACTTGCGCGAGGCGACGGCGTGCATGGCGTCGACGGGGAAGTCGAGCTCCTCGAGGATGTTCAGCATTTCCCGACCGACATTGCCGGTGGCGCCCACGACGGCGACTTTGTAACCCATGTTTGGTGTCCTTCGGACGCGCTACCGCTCGCGACGCGGTCGCTCGCTGCTTGAGCGCGGAATGCGGGGATGAAAGTGGCATGTAGGCCTTCGCGGGCGCGAAGCAATCGCTTTTCAGCGGTCGCGGGCGCCGCTAAGCCCGAGAACGATGCCGTCCCGCATACGCACCGCTTATGACCGTCGTTTGGCCGAGGGCCGGCTGACGCCCGATCCGTCGCAGATTCCCGTGGTCGAGGCCCTGGCCCGGCTGGAGCGGGATCTGGCGCGCAAGGCGCCGCTGGGCGGACTGCTGGGGGGTTCGCGGGAGGTGCGCGGCGTCTATCTGTGGGGGCCGCCGGGGCGGGGCAAATCCCTGCTGATGGACATGTTCTGCGCCTGTGCGCCGGAGCCGCGGAAGACGCGGGCCCATTTCCACGCCTTCATGGCCCGGGTCCACGACCTGATCCGCCAGTGGCGCGAGGGGGATGCGAAGGCGCGCAAGGCGGTCTTCGGCCAATCGAAGGGCGACGACCCGATCAAGCCGACGGCCGAACTGATCGCCTCGGAGGCGCGGCTGCTGTGTTTCGACGAGCTGCAGGTCACCGACATCGCCGACGCCATGATCCTGGGCCGGCTGTTCGAGGCCCTGTTCGAGGCGGGGGCGGTGCTGGCGGTGACCTCGAACCGGGCCCCGGACCAGCTGTATCTGAACGGCATCAACCGCCAGCTCTTCCTGCCTTTCATCGCCATGCTGGAGCGCCGATGCGAGGTGGTCAGCGTGGCGGGCGCGCGCGACTGGCGTCTGGACCGGCTGATGGGCGACCGGGTGTGGTTCAACCCGGCGGACGCGGAGGCCCGGACCGGGTTCGAGACCCTGTGGTCCGACCTGAAGGGGGAGCAGGACGAATGTCCGGCCCATCTGACCGTGCTGGGCCGTGAGGTGGTGATCGCGCGGACCGACGGGGGTCTCGCTCGCGCGACCTTTGCGGAACTGTGCGGCGCGGCGCTGGGGCCGCAGGACTATCTGGCCGTCGCCGGGCGGTTCCACACCCTGTTCCTGGAGAATGTCCCGGTTCTGGGACCCGCCAATCACCACGAGGCGCGGCGGTTCGTGACCCTGATCGACGCCCTGTACGAGGCGGGGACGCGGCTGGTGGCCCTGGCCGAGGCGGCGCCCGAGGCCCTGTATCGCGAGGGGATCGGGGCCTTCGAATTCGAGCGCACGGCGTCGCGGCTCAATGAAATGTCAGGCGCCGACTGGCTGGCGCGCGAGAGAACGGCGTAGGCTGCGCCACAATTCCGCTTGAGCGGGTGGCTCTAACATCGGCGACACCGGAGAAACCCATGCGTCTGACGCCCGTTCTGTTCGCCGCTCTCAGCCTCGCGGCCGCCCTGCCCGCCGCCGCGCTCGCCCAGACGCCGCCCCCGGCCGCCGCCTCCGCCAACGGCGTGTCGGTCGCCGACGCCCGGACCTGGCTGCTGGGGCTGGGCGGAACGGTGGGCGAGCCCGTCGCCCGCGAGGGGGTGACCAGCCTGCACATCGCCGACCAGCCCCTGCCGTGGAACCTGACCTTCTACGCCTGCGGCCCCAGCCTGTGCGACGACGTCCAGTTCAGCGCCATCTTCTCCGGGCCGATCACCGCCGACCAGATCAACGACTGGAACCGCGAGCAGCGCTTTCTCAAGGCCTTCTTCGTGCCGGCCGAGGCGGCGGGCGGCGACGCCAGCGCCGTGGTCCAGTACGACGTGGTCCTGACCGGCGCGGGGACCGAACAGCTGCGCGAGCCGACGGTGATCTGGCTGCAGATGCTGCGCGAGTTCGCCCAGGGGCTGGTGGCGGCGGCCCCGGCGGAAGCTCAGTAGCGGTCGTCATCCTCCGGCAAGCCGCACCTTCGCGGCGCAGACCGGGGGACCCAGCGGCGCGCGTGAGCGCGAAGCTGTCGCGGCTGCCCTGCCTGAACATATCGCCTTCGGCGCCGCTGGGTCCCCCGGTCTCGCTGCGCCCGCCGGAGGATGACGAAAGAAAAAGGCCCCGGATCGCTCCGGGGCCTTCTCTGCATTTGCGGCGCCCGGCGCCTAGGCCAGACTTCCGTCGATGTCCTTGCAGGCCTGGATCAGGCCCTGGACGGACTCGACCGACTTCCTGAACATCGCCTTCTCGTCGTCATTGGTGGTGAATTCGATCACCTTCTCGACGCCGTTCGCGCCGATCAGGGCGGGGACGCCGACGTAGAGATCGGACAGGCCGTATTCGCCCGACAGCCAGACGGCGCAGGGCAGGACGCGCTTCTGGTCCAGCAGATAGGAGCGGGCCATGGCGACGGCGCTCTCGGCCGGGGCGTAGAAGGCCGAGCCGGTTTTGAGCAGGGCCACGATCTCGCCGCCGCCCTTGCGGGTGCGCTCGACGATGGCGTCCAGCTCGGCCTGCGAGAGGAAGCCGGCCGCGACGGCGTCGGGCAGGGGCAGGCCGCCGACGGTCGAGTGGCGCACCATGGGCACCATGTCGTCGCCGTGGCCGCCAAGCGTCCAGGCGTGGATGTCCTGGATGGAGACGCCGGTCTTCTCGGCGAGGAAATACGCGAACCGCGCCGAGTCGAGCACGCCGGCCATGCCGACGACCTTCTCCTTCGGCAGGCCCGAGAATTTCTGCAGCGCCCAGACCATGGCGTCCAGCGGGTTGGTGATGCAGATGACGAAGGCGTTGGGGGCGTGCTGGCGGATGCCCTCGCCGACCGCCTTCATGACCTTCAGATTGATGCCGATCAGGTCGTCGCGGCTCATGCCCGGCTTGCGCGGCACGCCGGCGGTGACGATGCAGACGTCGGCGCCGGCGATGTCGGCGTAGTCATTGGCGCCCTTGAGCGCGACGTCCACGCCCATCACGGCGGTGGCCTCGGCGATGTCCAGCGCCTTGCCCTGGGGCGTGCCCTCGGCGATGTCGAACAGGACGATGTCGCCCAGCGCCTCGCGCGCGGCCACGTGAGCCAGGGTGCCGCCGATCATGCCGGCGCCGATGAGGGCGATCTTCGCGCGAGCCATAGATTTCATCTCCGGGAGGAAGGTGTGCGATGCGATATCGCTGTGCGCGGCGGTCTAGACCCGCGCGCATTCCCCTGCAACCGTGACGCCGCGTCACCGGAACCGATCATGGCCCGTCCACCCGAAACCCGACCCGAGTTCGTGACCGCCGGGGCCGTGCCGGCCGACCTGATCACCGTCGTCGACGAGACCACGGTGCGGACCGGGGTGGCGAGATGGCGGGCGAAGGTGCTGAAGCCGCCCGGCCTGTGGGACCGGGCGACGCGCGGGACCCAGGACCGGATCAACAGGGTCATCCCGGAGAAGGTCCACGCGGTCATCACCTCGGGCGTCGAGGCGATGACGAAGGGCATTCTGTTCGGCTCGGACCTGATCCAGGGGCGGCCCACAGCCGAGGGCTCGCTGGCGGCGCGCGAGCTGCGGGCGAGGGCGAGGATCCGGGCCTATCGCAACACCGCGAGCGTCGAGGGCGGTGTCGCGGGCGCGGGCGGCTTCGTGCTGGCGGCGGCGGATTTCCCGGCCCTGATGGCGATCAAGGTGAAGATGCTGGGCGATGTGGTCGGGGCCTATGGCTGGGGCGGCGACACGGTTCGGGAGCGGCTGTTCCTGCTGCACATCTTCCATCTGGCCTTCGCCAGCGCGAAACGGCGGCCCGAGGCGCTGGCCGAGCTGGAGCGGTGGATCGCCGGCGTCGACCAGCCGGAGGCGATCACCGAATACGACTGGCGGCGGTTCCAGATCGAGTACCGGGACTACATCGACCTGGCCAAGATGGCGCAGCTGATCCCCGTGGTCGGGGCGCCAATCGGGGCGGTGGTCAACTGGCGGCTGGTCGAGCGGCTGGGCGAGACGGCGATGATGGCCTGCCGGATGCGGTGGCTGGCCGAGGCGGCGGCGCCGTCCTGATCAGGACCCCCGGTCGCCGCCGCGGTGGCGGCTGTTCAGGCGGCGGGCGGCGATGGCTCCGACCAGCAGCAGGGCGCCGACCGCGAGGAAGGAGGCCGCGCGGGTGACGCCCTCCAGCCGGGCGAGGTCGAAGGCCAGGACCTTGGCCGCCGTGAGCAGCAGGACCGCCAGCCCCGCCCAGCGCAGGGCGACGTCGCGCCTCACCATGCCGAGACTGAGCGTCGCCAGGCCGAACACCGCCCAGAGGGCCGAGAAGGTCCAGGTTTCCAGCCCGCCGTCGGGCGTCTCGCCGGCCATGGCCGCGCCGTGGAAGACCCAGCGGATCAGCAGGGTCATCAGCACGAACAGCACGCCGGCCGCCCCGGCCATCGCCGCCCTGGCGAGCGGTCCGCCCGCCTGCCGCAACCCGGCCATGGCCGCGGCCCCGGCGGCGTAGAGGGCGAACAGGAGCAGGGCGGCGGGGAGGGATTCCAGCGGCGTCCTCAGCGGGCCCCACCAGGGACTGGCGAACAGGCCGAAGGTCAGGACCGCGAAGCCGACGGCGATCCAGCTGACGGGGACGGCCGCCCGGCGCAGGGCGTCGCCGAGCCCGACCCGCTCGCCGACCGCCTGGTGGGCGAAGACGCGCGCCGTCAGCAACAGCAGGACGGCGTAGGCGGCGACCTCGGCGCGACCGATGAGCGGGCCGCTCATGGCCGCGCCCTGGAACAGATGCCGCAGGACGAGAAGGACCCAAAGGAAGGCGAAGACGACCGCCGCCGCGGCCCAGGTCCTCGACCAGCGATCCGCCGGCCGCCGTCGGGCGCTGACGGCCAGCAACAGCGCCGGGGCGAGGAAGGCGAGGATCAGGGTGTTGAGCGCCGGCAGGCCGACCGGCGCGGCGCCGGCGCCCCACCAGGGGTTCCAGACCAGACCCTGAAGCAGCAGGCCATGGGCGGCTCCCGCGCCCACGACGGCGAGCGTGCGAACGCGGGCGATCGGACCGTCGTCGTCCCTCTGGCGCATGACCAGCAGCAGGCCGGCCCCGAGCAGGACGAGGGTGCGCAGCGAGGCCCCGAACAGGCCGCCCGCCGCGGCGCGCGGATCCGCGCCGGTCAGGACCACGTGCAGGCCGATGAAGACGCCGGTGATCAGCACCATGAGGCCGGCGGTCGTCTGGGCCTCGGCCTCGTTGCGCTTGCCGCCGTCGGGACCGCGCAGGATCCGGCCGGCGACGAAGAGCAGGAGGGCGGCGGCGCAGGAGACCATCAGGGCGACGGGCAGGAGCAGCCGCCCCTCCAGCGCCGCGCCGATGAAGGCCGGGCGGAACAGGACGGCCAGGGCCAGCAGGCCGCCGACGACGCTGGACGGGGCCAGCCCCGCCCAGCCGAGGCGGCGGGCGGCGAGGGCCAGAAGCAGGGCCGCCGCGGCGAAGGCGACCGGCTCGGCCGGAGGGGCCATGGCGGCGTGGATGGCGAGGAAGGACAGTTCGGCGGCGGCCGCAATCCACAGGACGAGGCCCCGGTCGGCGGCGGGCTGTTCGACCCGCAGCGCGATCAGGGCGGCGCCGGCGAACATGGCCGCGCCCAGCAGGGCGGCGGGCAGCCAGGTCAGGGTGAGGCCCGCCTGACCGGACACCAGCCAGGACAGGCTGGCGAGGACGGCCACGCCGACGCCCCCGACCCCGAGCAGGACGGTGCGCGCCGGCCCCGCCGACCGCAGCGCCGCGGCCAGGGCGGCGACGGGAATGACGGCGGTCAGGGCGTGAAGCCACGGCAGGAGGGGGCGATACTCAGGCCGGCCCCCGGTCATGCCGAGGGTCATGAGCGAGGACAGCACGGCCGCCGCCACGGGCGCCGCGAAGACCATCGGCGGCGCCATCCGCAGCGCGACGACGGCTGCGCCGAGGGCGACGAGCAGGGCGCTGACGACGATCGGCTCGATCGACGGGGTTGTGCCGAAGACGCCGGCGAACCAGAGCGGGACCGAGACGACGCTGGTCAGGACGAGGGCGACGGCCGGCAGATGGAGGAAGGGGTTCTCCTTCGGATCCGCCGGATCATCGGGGCGGTTCGTGCGGCGCCAGAAGACGGCGGCGGCGGGGCCGCCGGCGGCGAGCAGCAGAAGCAGGGGCTGGTCGGTCATGGCCCAGCCGAGCACGCCCAGAAGCGTCAGGGCGCTGGCCCGGGTCCACTGCCGGACCGCGCCGATGACGTAGCCGGTGACGCCGATCAGCACGGCCCACGACAGCAGGACGGTCGGCGACCAGGCGGTCAGGCCGGTGACCGCCGGCGTGAGGATCGCGCCGAGGATGGCGAGCAGGGCCAGGGGCTCGCCGTGACGCAGGGACAGCGCCAGCAGGCCCAGAGAGATGGCGCCGGTCAGGACGGCGGCCGCCGCGAAGGGGATCAGGTCATAGAGGGCGTATGCGGCGCAGACGGCGCCGTACAGGGTGACCGCCCCGGCGCCGGCGGCGACGGCGGCGGCCAGCAGGTGACGCCCGCCCGGGACCGCCGGCCGGCGCAGGATCCATTCGCTGGCGGCGATCATGGCGCCGCCGAGCAGAAGGGCGGCGAGGATCCGCAGCGGCGGGGTGAAGACGCCCTGCTGGGCCGCATAGACGACCAGCAGCAGGCCGCCGAGGGCGAGGCCGCCGCCGCCGATCCAGGCCAGGCCGTTCTCCGCCAGCCAGGTCGAGACGGGGGGCCGCTCCGTCGGCGCCGGCCCTGGCGGGGGCGCCGGGCGCGGCGGGCGTGGACGATCGCGGACCGGAACGGGCGGCGGCTCCGGCGGCGGGGCGGGCGCGCTGACGCGGGCGGCGGGCCGGGCCTCGGCGAGGCTCGCCGCGGGCCGCGGGGCCGGCGCGGGCGTTGCGACGGGCGCGGCCGCGGCCTGTCCCGACGCCTTGCGCCGGTATTCGTCGGTGGCGCGCAGGGCTGCGTCGAGCCGGTCCTCGATCCGCTTCAGGGCCAGGGCCTGCCGGATGACGAAGACCGCCAGCACGATAATCACCAGCCAATGCATGCGGCCCCCTCGACGCGGCGCCGCGCCGGACGCCGGCGCGGCTACCGGTGATTGTGGCACAAACCTCAAGCCGAAGTCGCCGGCGGCCGGTTCAGAAGCGGTTCAACCTATCTTGCGTTCCCTTTTTGTTCATGCATAAGTCCGGCCGAACGGAGGGTTTCGACATGATCGGCTATGTGACGCTGGGCACCAATGATCTGGAGCGGGGGGCGGTCTTCTATGACGCCATCGCCGCCGAACTGGGCACGGGACGGATGATGGAGTGGCCGGGCGCGATCGCCTGGGGCGCCCCGGGCGGGTCGCCGGGCATCGGCCTGACGAAGCCGTTCGACGGTCAGGCCGCCAGCGTCGGCAACGGCGTCATGGTGGCGCTGGAGGCGAGCTCGCGCGAGCAGATCCACCGGCTGCACGCGGTCGCCCTGGCGCACGGCGGGACCTGCGAAGGGCCGCCCGGGCCGCGCGGCGAGGGCTTCTACGCCGCCTATTTCCGCGATCCCGACGGCAACAAGCTGAACGCCTTCATGATGGAGCAGGGTGGGGCCGCCTGAGGGGCCCAACCGGCCTGCACGATTTTCTTGTGCGATCCGGCGGGGCTCCTGCGATTGCCCGTCGGTATGCGGCGGTGCAGGCTGGCAGGCCTCGACCAGCTGACGAGGCCGCATGACCGACCGGAGCGCCGAAGACCGCCGATCCCTTGATCGCCTGACGCCCGGCGAACGTGAGGTTCTGATCCTGCTCGCCCGGGGGCACACCGCCAAGACGATCGCCACCAGTCTGGGGCTCTCGGTCGCCGCGGTGAACGAGCGGCTTCGCGGCGCGCGACGACGGACGGGCGCGGGATCCAGTCGCGAGCTGGCCCGGCTTCTGGCCCAACAAAATCGTCACGAGTTTTCAGGGCTGGCTGAGACGGAAGGGCCGGGGTTCCGTCCGGAGGAGCCGGCGCCGAAGGGGCGCTGGACTGCCCGGAGACACGTCATGATCGCCAGCGCCGCCCTCGCCGCCGTCCTCGCCCTTGTCCTGGCGCCCCAGCTCGCGGACCCGGCGAAGCAGGGCGCGCCCAACCGCGCCGGGCCGGAGGCGGACATCATCGCCCGGCTGTCCTCAGGCCCCACCCCCGATCAATTCCGCCGCCAGCTCGACGCCGAGGCTCGCGACGAGACCTGGGCGGCGCGGACCGAGACAGACATTCGCGAGCTGTACGCCCGGGCGCCCGGTGTCGCACGCTCCGTGGACACGCTTTCGGTCACCTGCGCCGCGACCCTGTGCGAGATCATCGGCCGGACGCGGCCCGCTGCATCCACCGACGAGATCACGGCGGTCCTGGGCGACATCCAGTCCGGCGAGCTGAACGCCTCCATTGACCAGTCTGGACTGACCACCCGCTCGTCCTCGTTCACCACCGACCCCAATGATCCGGCCCGGATCGCCTTCGTCGCCTACCTGGAGCGATCCACGGGCGGGTAAGGGGGCGCGAGTCTGCGGCCTGATAGATTTTCCTGTTCCTGCAGACAGAGTTTATCGATTTTCCCTCGTGGCGACGGCGGCGTAGGCTCTCCGTCAATCGCGCCCAGACGCAGGAGGAAACCATGGACGGAAACGCCGGCGGACCCAGCCCTCTCAGTGATCCGAAGAAGGAGCCGGCCGCCACGCGGTCGCTGCTCGGGCGAACCAATCGCGACTGGTGGCCGAACCAGCTGGCGGTGGACATCCTGCACCAGCAGGGCCGCACCGGCGACCCGATGGGCGACGGCTTCAACTACGCCCGGGCGTTCAAATCGCTGGACTATGCGGCGGTCAAGCGCGACCTCCACGCCCTGATGACCGACAGTCAGCCGTGGTGGCCGGCGGACTATGGCCACTACGGCCCCTTCTTCATCCGCATGGCCTGGCACTCGGCGGGGACCTATCGCACCGGCGACGGACGCGGCGGCGCGGGCTCGGGTCAGCAACGGTTCGCGCCGCTGAACAGTTGGCCGGACAACGGCAACCTCGACAAGGCGCGGCGCCTGCTGTGGCCTATCAAGCAGAAATACGGCGCCAGCCTGTCGTGGGCGGACCTGATGATCCTGGCCGGCAATGTCGCCATCGAGAGCATGGGCGGGCCGGTGTTCGGCTTCGGCGGCGGCCGCGCCGACGTCTGGGAGCCCGAGAAGGACGTCTACTGGGGCACCGAGGAGCACTGGGTCGGCGACGAGGGCAATGAGACCCGCATCCAGCCCGACAAGGAGATGGCGCTGGAGGAGCCTCTGGCGGCGATCCAGATGGGGCTGATCTATGTGAACCCCGAGGGGCCCGGCGGAGTGCCGGACGCCCTGCAGTCGGCGCGCGACATCCGCGAGACCTTCGCCCGGATGGGGATGAACGACGAGGAGACGGCGGCCCTGACGGCCGGCGGCCACACCTTCGGCAAGGCGCATGGCGCGGGCGACGCGTCCAAGGTCGGCGTTTCGCCGGAGGGCGCGGACATCGCCCAGCAGGGCCTCGGCTGGACCTCAAGCCACGAGAGCGGCATGGGCGACCACACCATCACCTCGGGCATCGAGGGGGCCTGGACGCCCACCCCGGTGACCTGGGACATGACCTATTTCGACATGCTGCTGGACCACGACTACGAGCTGACGCGCAGCCCGGCCGGAGCGAAGCAGTGGCACCCGGTGGGCGATCCGCCGGAGACGCTCGCCCCCGCCGCCCACACCCCGGGCAAGCGCGTGCCGACGATGATGACCACCGCCGACATGGCGTTCAAATTCGACCCCGAATACCGCAGGGTGATGGAGCGATTCCGGGCCGATCCGGCCTATTTCGCGGACGCCTTCGCCCGCGCCTGGTTCAAGCTTTGCCACCGCGACATGGGGCCGAAGGTCCGTTACCTCGGGCCGGAAGTCCCGGCCGAGGACCTGATCTGGCAGGACCCGATTCCGGCGCACGTCGGCCCGGTGCTCGGCGACGCCGACATCCGGACGCTGAAGGACCGGATCGCCGCCGCCGGCCTCTCGGTGGAGGATCTGGTCAGGACCGCCTGGGCGGCGGCCGCGACCTATCGGGGCTCGGACCACCGCGGCGGGGCCAACGGCGGCCGCCTGCGGCTGGAGCCGCAGCGCAGCTGGGACGTCAACGAGCCGCACAAGCTGGCGAAGGTGCTGCAGGCCTATGAGCGGATCAAGGCGGACCTGGGCGTGAACGTCTCGATCGCCGACCTGATCGTGCTGGGCGGCTCGGTGGGCGTCGAACAGGCGGCCAGGGCGGCCGGCCATACGATAGAGGTCGAGTTCACCCCGGGCCGCACCGACGCCAGCCAGGAGCAGACCGATGTCGAGGGCTTCGCGGTGCTGGAGCCCAGGGCCGACGGCTTCCGCAACTATCTGCAGGTCCGGTTCAGCGTGCCGACCGAGGAGCTGCTGATCGACCGGGCCCAGCTGCTGGGCCTGACGGCCCCGGAGATGACGGTGCTGGTCGGCGGTCTGCGGGTGCTGGGCGCCAATCACGGTGCGTCGAAACACGGCGTCTTCACCGACCGCCCCGGTCAGCTGACCAACGATTTCTTCGTCAATCTGCTGGACATGCGGACGGCGTGGAAACAGGTCGACGACAGCGGCGACGACACCTTCATCGGCTCGGACCGGCTGACGGGGGAGCAGCGCTGGACGGCGACACGCACCGATCTGGCGTTCGGGTCGAACTCGCAGCTGCGGGCCCTGTCGGAGGTCTACGCCTCGGCTGATGCAGGCGGGAAATTCGTCCGCGACTTCGCCAGGGCGTGGACCAAGGTGATGAACGCCGACCGTTATGATGTGACGCTGAAGGAAGAGTTCGGCGCGGCGGCGGCCTGACTTTCCGACTGCCTTCCCGTCGGTGCGGTGCGGCGGCGGGAAGGTTCATCACGAAGGACACGAAGGGGCCACGAAGGACCCGAAGGACCGGGGATCCGTTGAGGCCGGAAGTTGCTTCCGCCTGTCGCAATAATGCGGCTTCGCCGCCTTCATTGACCAGCGCGCCCTTGCTCCGAAATCCTCTGCGAACCCTTTGTGTCCTTCGTGGCCCCTTCGTGCGCTTTGTGATGAAACCGCTTTGACGGGACAATCGGCGCATAAGGACGTTCGATTGTCATGGATAAGGCCATAGCGGACGCCTATATGTCGGCCATGCTTCCGACCCTGCGCCAGCTCCAGTATCTCAAGCTCCTGGCCGAGCACGCCTCGTTCAGCCGGGCGGCCGAGGCGGCGCATGTCAGCCAGCCGGCGTTGTCGGCGGGGGTGCAGGAGCTGGAGAAGATCCTCGGCGCGCCGGTGGTCGAACGGACCCGCGGCAATATCCAGCTGACCGCCGTCGGGGCCGAGGCGGTGCGGCGCGGCGAGGACGTGCTGGCGCGCACGGAGGATCTGGTCGAGGCGGCGCGCAACGCGGGCAGGCCCCTGTCCGGCCGGTTCCGGCTGGGCGTCATCCCGACCGTCGCCCCCTTTCTGCTGCCCGCCAAACTGCCGGGCGTGAAGGCCGCGTGGCCGGCGCTGCGGCTGTTCATCCGCGAGGACCTGACGCCGCGTCTGATCGCGGCGCTGAAGGCGGGCCAGCTGGACGCCGCGGTGATCGCCCTGCCCTACAGTTCGCAGGGCATCGACCACGCCCGGATCGGCGACGACGAGATTCTGGCCGCCGCGCCGGCGGGCCACGCCCTGGCCGGGAGCGGGCCGATTCCGGCGGGCTCCCTGAAGGCCGAGGACCTGATCCTGCTCGAGGACGGCCACTGTCTGCGCGACCACGCCCTGGCCGCCTTCGGCATTGAGGCGCCGCGCGGCGAGGACGTGTTCGCCGCCACCAGCCTGCATACGCTGGTGCAGATGGTGTCGGCAGGCCTCGGGGTCAGTTTCCTGCCCGAGATGGCGGTGCGGGCGGGGCTGGCGGACCTGCCCGGGGTGGTGGTGCGGCAGATCTCGGCCAAGGCGCCCCGCCGCGAGATCGTGGTGGCCTGGCGCACCGGCTCCAGCCGGGCGGCAGAGGCCCAACTGCTGGCCGAGGCGCTGAAACTGGACTGACGTCCCGCATCATTACGACTCCGTAAGGTGCGCCCCGTTTCCGCCCTGATAGGGTTCGCGTGCCCGACCTGGCCGGGCGTCCGGAGCCGTGCCCCATGAAGTCCCGCCTGTTCGCCGCCGTCTCCATGTCCGCCCTGATGCTGGGCGCGTCCGCCTGGGCCTCGCCGCCGACGTCCGAAGCCGCGTCCGCGGCCGTGCAGACCGCCCCCGCCCCGATCGTCGTGCCGCCGCTGGGCTTTGTCGAACGGACCCTGCCGAACGGCCTGCGGGTGTTCACCGCGCGGGACACCAGCACCTCCAACGTCACGGTGCACGTCTGGTACAAGGTCGGGGCCAAGGACGATCCGGAAGGCCGGTCCGGCTTCGCCCACATGTTCGAACACCTCATGTTCAAGGCGACCCGCAACCTGCCGCAGGAGACCTTCGACCGGCTGACCGAGGATGTCGGCGGCTCGAACAACGCCTCCACCGGTCTGGACGTCACCAATTATTACGAGACGGTGCCGGCGCAGCATCTGGAGCGGATGCTGTTCGCCGAATCCGAGCGGATGGGCTCGCTGGTCGTCGACGAGGCCTCGTTCGAGAGCGAGCGCGACGTGGTCAAGGAGGAGTTCCGCCAGCGCGTGCTGTCGACGCCGTATGGCCGGTTCCAGCGCCTGCACTCCCAGGCCTTCATCTTCCAGGACAGCCCCTATCGCCGTCCGGGCATCGGCTCGATCGCCGATCTGGACGCCGCGACGATCGACGACGTGCTGCGCTTCCATGAGACCTTCTACCGGCCCGACAACGCCTTCCTGATCGTGGCCGGCAATTTCGACCAGGCCCAGCTGGACGCCTGGATCGACAGCTATTTCGGCGTCATCGAGAACCCGGACCGCCCCCTGCCCGTCAACAATGTGCCCGAGACCTTCGGCACGGCGCGGGAGGCGACCTTCTACGGGCCGAACGTCCCCCTGCCGATGGTGCAGATCACCTGGCCGACCGTGCCCTACAACCACCCCGACCGGGCGGCGCTCGACGTGCTGGACGGCATCCTGTCGACGGGCGAGTCGAGCCGGCTGTACCAGTCGCTGGTCTACCGCCAGCAGATCGCCACCACCGCGACCTCGTCGAACAGCCAGCAGCAGCAGGTCGGGGTGCTGAACACCTCGGCCATCATGAGCGCCGGCCGCTCGCCGGACGAAGGACTGGCCGCCATTCGCGCCGAGATCGCCCGCATCCGCGACGAGCCTGTCACCGAGGCGGAACTGGCCGAGGCCAAGACTGAACTGGTGGCCGGCGCCCTGCGCGGACTGGAGACGATCGACGGCCGCGCCTTCCAGCTCGGCTACACCCTGATCATGACCGGCGATCCCACGGTCGCCGACCGCGACGTGGCCAATATCCAGGCCGTGACGGTGGCGGACGTGCAGCGGGTGGCGCGCCAGTATCTGCGCGACGACCGCGCCATCGCCATGCGCTATCTGCAGGCCGACGAGCAGAACCCGGCCTCTCCGGTGCAGGAGGTGTTCACCGCCCCGATCACCCTGGCCTCCCTCGCTCCCGCCGGCGAGCCTGTGACCCTGCTGCCCGAAGGTCAGCGCACGCCCCTGCCGCAGCCCGGCCCCGCCGTCGACGCCGCCACGCCGCAGGTGGCGGAGCGGAGGCTGCCCAACGGCATGCGGGTGCTGGTGGCGCAGAAGCCCGGCCTGCCGCTGATCTCGGCCCGACTCAGCTTCGACGCCGGGACATCGGACGATCCGGCCGGCAAGGCGGGCGTCGCCAACTTCACCGCCTCCCTGCTGACCCAGGGCACCGAGAGCCGTTCGGCCCCCGAGATCGCCACCGAGATCGAGCGCCTCGGCGCCAATATCGGCGCCGGCTCCGGCGTGGACTTCACCAATGTCTTCGCCTCGTCGCCGTCGAACGTCTTCCCCCAGACCATGGCGCTGATGGCCGATGTGGTGCGCAACCCGGCCTATGCCGCCGAGGAGCTGGACCGCGAGAAGACCCAGACGCTGAACGGCCTGCGGGTCGCCCTGTCGCAGCCGGGTCCGGTGTCGAACCTGGCCGCCGCCCGCGCGGTGTTCGGCGAGGCCCCCTACGCCCTGCCCGGCTCCGGCACGCCGGGGACCATCCCCGGCCTGACCCGGGACGATCTGGTCGCCTTCCACAGCGGCCGTTACCGGCCGGACGCCGCGACGCTCGTCTTCTCCGGGGACATCACGCCGGACGCCGCCTACGCCCTGGCCGAACAGGCCTTCGGCGACTGGCGCCCCGCCGGGCCCGCGGCGGCGATGGTCGACGATCCGGCCGGACCGCCGGTGGCGCCGCGCGTCATCGTGATCGACCAGCCCGGCGCCGGCCAGGCCGCGGTGGTGGCGGCCATGCGCGGCATCGCCCGGACCGATGAGGACTATTTCCCCCTGCTGGTCGGCAACGCCCTGATGGGGGGCGGATTCTCGGCGCGGCTGAACCAGGAGATCCGCATCAAGCGCGGCCTGTCCTACGGGGCCAGCTCGGGCCTCGGCGTGCGGGAGGATGAGGGCATACTGTCGGCCTCGGCCCAGACCCGCAACGACGCCGTGCCCGAGGTCGCCGATCTGATCCTGGCGGAAATCGCGCGGCTGTCCGCGACCGAGGCGACCGAGGCCGAACTGGCGCCCCGCAAGGCGACGCTGGTCGGCGCCTTCGGGCGATCCCTGGAGACGGTCGACGGGCTGGGCGGTCTGGTCGCCAATCTGGCGCTCTACGATCTGCCGCTGTCCAATCTCGCCACCTACGACGACGACGTGAACGGGGTCACCCCGGCCGCGATCCAGGCCGCCGCCGCCGAGCATCTGGCGGCGACCGGCGCCAGCCTGGTGATCGTCGGGGACGCTTCGGTCTTCCTCGAGGCGCTGCGGGCGAAATACCCGAACCTCGAGGTGGTGCCGCTGTCGAGCCTGAACATCGACAGCGTCTCGTTGAGGTAGGGCGCGGTTGTCTCCCTCCCCCTCGGGGAGGGATGTCGGCGCGCCAGCGAAGACGGGGTGGGGCCGCTTCGGCGAGACAGGATTGGCGCTCGCGTCGCCGAGCCCTCCCCACCCGGTCGCTACGCGACCACCCTCCCCCGAGGGGGGAGGGAGAGGGATCGCGCTCAGGCCGACAGGCACACCACCTGCGCCACCCGCAACTCGCGGCGCAGATCGTCGGCGACGAGGCCGTAGTTGTCGACGGTGACGACGCGGCCGGTCAGGGGTTCGTCCGCCCTCTGCACGCCGCGGATCGCGGGGCCGAACGTGTCCGGCGACGTGGTGTAGATGCGGCCGCGGCGCGGACTCTCGGCGATGGTGACCCCGATGGCGCGGCCCTGGCGGTCCATCACGGGCGCGCCCGACAACCCGGCGAGGGTGCCGCCCAGGCCGTCGGTTCGTCCGACCTCGGCCCAGGCGAGGACCGGTTCGTCCCGCTGGCCCCGGCCGCGAACCCGCAAGGTCTCGCGGCCGAGCAGGCGTGAGGCGACCTCGCCCGCGCGCGCCTGGGGATAGCCGGGGTGGAAGCCCCGCTGTCCGGCGCGCAGGCCCTGGTCGGCCGTGACCGGCAGGGCGTCCGATCCGCCCTGGGTCAGCAGGACGGCGATGTCGGCCCGCGGGGCCAGGCGCACGTCGGCGGCCACCGCCCGGCCTCCGCCCACCTTGATGGCGGGCCGGCGACACCCCTCGACCACGTGACGGGCGGTGACCCACAGACCGTCCCGTGAGATCGAGAAGGCCGTGCCGGACGCCGGCTGGAACGGAATATCCGGCGCGTGAACCGTAATGGCCGGATCGAAGGGGGTGATCGGGCCCAGCAGGGCGCCCTCGACCTCGTCGGGCGGCGGCGGCGCAGGGGGCGCGTTTGCGTTCTCGCGGCGGCCCAGCGAGGCCAGCAGCAGCGCGCCGAGCACCGCCGAATAGATCAGCCAGTCGGGAACGCGGGGAAAACCCACGGCGTCAGCCGGTCAGGGCGGCGGCGAGGATCAGCGCCGTCGACAGCTTGGCGCCGACCAGAAGGACCGCGGCGGCGATCTCGCCGTCACGGATGCGTTGGGGCAGGCCGGTCAGGACCATGTCGACCAGACGAAAGGCAAGCAGTTGAAGCACCACGGTGGCCACGCCCCACAGGACGATGTCCTTGATCGAGGTAGAGACGCTGAGGCTTACCGCCAGGGGCACGGCCAGACCGACGAGCACGCCGGAGAAGGCCACCGCGGCGGCGGCGTTGCCCTCGCGGATCAGGGCGATCTCCTTCCACGGAGTGAACAGGGCATAGAGGACAGCGCCGACCGCAAGCAGCGCCAGGGTCACGCCGAGATGCGCCAGGGTCGTGGGGAATCCGGTCGCGAAGGCCTGGACCTCGGCGCTTTCGAGCACGGTGGAGAGGGACGAGGAGTCCATGATTATCCGTTGGCAGAGCCCCGCTGACGATTGCCCGGATTTCGCCTCATTCCGCAAGCGCGCGGGCGCCACACCCGATCACTATTGTTGTCGACGTGTAACCGGAGGTTAGGCCGCCTCAACCGTGCCCGCCACCGCGGCCTGTTCGATCTGGCGCAGGGCCGAGGCCCGGACCTTCTCGCTCTCGGACTTGAGCTGGCCGCAGGCGGCGAGGATGTCGCGGCCGCGCGGAGTGCGGATGGGGCTGGCGTAGCCGGCCTTGTTGAGGATGGCGGCGAACCGCTCGATCGTCTTCCAGTCCGAGCACTCATAGTCCGTACCGGGCCAGGGGTTGAACGGGATCAGATTGACCTTGGCGGGGATGCCTTCGATCAGCTTCAGCAGGGCGCGGGCTTCCTCGGGGCTGTCGTTGACGCCCTTCAGCATGACGTATTCGAAGGTCACCCGCCGGGCGTTGGAGAGGCCCGGATAGGCGCGGATGCCGGCCATCAGCTGTTCGAGGTCGTATTTCTTGTTCAGCGGCACGAGCACGTCGCGCAGGGCGTCGTTGGTGGCGTGCAGGCTGATCGCCAGCATGGCCTGGGTGCGGGTTCCCAGCGCTTCCAGCTGCGGCACGACGCCCGAGGTCGAGACGGTGATCCGCCGGCGTGACAGGGCGATGCCCTCGTTGTCGCTGATGATGTCGATGGCGTCGGCGACGTGGTCCAGATTGTAGAGCGGCTCGCCCATGCCCATAAAGACGATGTTCGAGAGGCGGCGGTCCTCTTTCGGCGACGGCCATTCCTCGAGGTCGTCGCGGGCGACCTGGATTTGGGCCACGATCTCGGCGGCGGTCAGGTTGCGGACCAGCTTCTGGGTGCCGGTGTGGCAGAAGGTGCAGTTCAGCGTGCAGCCGACCTGCGAGGACACGCACAAAGCCCCGGCCCGGCCCACATCAGGGATGTAGACGGTCTCGATCTCAATGCCCGGGGCGGTGCGGATCAGCCATTTGCGGGTGCCGTCTTTCGACACCTGGCGCTCGACGATCTCGGGGCGGGCGAGGGTGAAGGCGGCGGCCAGTTTCGCCTGGGTGTCCTTCGCGATGTTGCTCATCGCGGCGAAGTCGGTGACGCCGTAGTGGTGGATCCAGCCCCAGACCTGACTGGCGCGCATCTTCGCCTTTTCCGGCGGGCAGATGTCGGCCTCGATCAGGGCCTGACGCAGGCCTGCGCGCGTCAGCCCGGAGAGGTTGACGGGCGCCGCCGGCTTCGCGGCGGACGTGCGGGAAAGGTCGAGCGTCAGGCTCAAGGCGGCATCCTGCAGGAGAGGGAGGCGGCCTTATACCACAGATCGGGCGGGATTTAAGGCGGGGGGAAGGAAGTGGTTAGTGGCTAGTGGCTGGCCGCCGCCTGTGCGAGGGCGCGGTCTGAGCCGCCCTTCCGCCGTCAGTGAGGCGGCAATCACTAATCACTAGCCACCAGCCACTAGTCACTCCTCAGCCTCCACCGCATCGATCCGGTCGTCGTCCAGCCCGAAATGGTGGCCGATCTCGTGGATCAGGACGTGGGCGATGATCTCCGACAGGCCGACGTCGCCGCGCTCGCACCATTCGTCGAGGATCGGGCGGCGGTAGAGGAAGATGCGCGACGGCTCGGCCGCGGGGCCCAGGGAGTCGCGCAGGCCGATGTCAACGCCGTGATAGAGGCCGGTCAGTTCGAACGGATCCTCCATGCCGAAGCCGGCCAGGACCTCCTCGTCGGCGAAATCGTCGACGCGGATGACGACCTCCCCGGCCAGCGACCGGAACGGCTCGGGCAGGGCGTCGAAGGCCTCACGCGCCAGCCGGGCGAAGTCGTCGAGGGAGGGGGCGGGTTGGGTGGTCCACTGCATAGGTTCCAGGTTCTAGGCATTCGGCTCCAGGGAAGCGAGGGGCCTGGAGTTCCCCAGAACCTAATCCCTAGTCCCTAACCCCTCTTCAGGTATGGTTACCGAATCAGGGCGCGGGAGCTGATCAGAACAAATGGCCGAGGCCGACATCGCCTATGTCGCGACCGCGGGCGCCGCGGGGCTGGCCCTGGCCCTCAGCGCCTGGGCCGCGCGGCTGCGCGGACGGCTGGCGGCGCGCAACCGGGCGGCGGAGGCCGAACTGGCCGCGGCGCGGATCGATCTGGCGGATCGCGACGGGGCCCTGGCGGCGTTCGAGGATGTGCGGCTGGCGCTGGCTCCCGACGGCCGGACCAAACGGCTGGGATCGCCGCAGGCCTGGAACGCCGTGCTCAGGGAATTGGCGCAAGACGACGGGAGCGGGCACGATCCGGGGCTGGTGGTGCTGGACGCCGTGCGCGCGGTGTCCGGCCCCCGGCTGGACGCCCTGATCGACCAGGGCGAGCCCTTCGACGCCGTGCTGGAAGGTTCGGGCGGGGCCTGGGCGGTCGAGGGGCGGTCGGCGGCCGGCGCGGCCTGGCTGAGACTGTCGCGGCTGGGGCTGGTCGGGACGGCGACGGAGAGCGGCCTGGGCCTGCTGGCCGATTCCTATCCGGCGCCGACGTGGATCACCGATGCGGCGGGGCGACTGGCTTGGGCGAACAAGGCTTGGCTGACGGAGATGAAGGCCGACAGCGTGGAGCAGGCGCGCGAGAAGGGGCTGAGCTTCGATCGCGGGGCGGACGCCATCGTCGCCGAGGCCGGACGCACCCACCAGCACCAGGACGGCTTCCGCTGGACCACCGGCGGCGGACGGCGGCGGGCGTGGCGGATCGTGGCCGAGCCGGTGCAGGGCGGCGCCGGGGCGGTGCTGGCCTTCGCCCTAGACATGACCGAGGCGGAAGAGACGCGCGACACCCTGCGCCGTCACGTCGAGGCCCATGACGAGACGCTGAACCATCTCGCGGACGCCGTGGCCATCTTCGGGCCGTCGAAGCGACTGGCCTTCCACAACACCGCCTTCCAGACCCTGTTCAACAT
>Ga0164290_1001715_pt1 | contig 25469 bp, 21 predicted proteins | sample Micstemetagenome_FD_108782 | JGI IMG/M metagenome (GOLD analysis project Ga0164290, IMG submission 108782) | Contaminated culture microbial community from soil near Moab, Utah, USA - Microcoleus steenstrupii SON62 (Illumina Assembly) | ecosystem: Environmental > Terrestrial > Soil > Soil crust...
AGGTGCTGATCAATGCAGGCGTCAAGCCGAGCCGCATCGTCATGACCGCTTATGATCCGTCCGACCCCAATGCGTCCGCGCCGATCCGGCTCAGTTTCGTCGCCGTGACCGCCATCACCGGCGAATGCGGACAGTGGCCCACCGATCTCTTCGGCCCGTCGATCAGGGACAACACGAACTGGGAAAATTTTGGCTGCGCGACGCAGCAGAATCTCGCGGCTCAGATTGCCAGCCCGTCCGATCTCGTCGGCCCGCGCGGAATGACTCCGATCGACGCCCAGCGCCGCGCGGAAGTCATTCGAGTCTACCGCGAAGGTGGCGCAACCCCCACGCCGTAATGAGAGGCGCGGGCTTGCCGCGCCGCCGATGTCAGGAATTTGAAACGGAAGTCCAGGACCATGAGCGCAGTTGAATATGGCATCATTACGGGGCAGGACGAACCCGCGGCCGAGGTCCAGACCCGGCCGGGTGATCTCGATCATCTCCGGCCCCTTCCTCGCATATCGGTTCATGCCTTCTGCGAAACCGAAGGCATGTTCGCGGTCATGGAGAAGCTCGCGCAGGACCGGCGCATGGCCAAGGTTTCCTTCCGGGTGACCCAGGGCAGCATCCAGGCCGCCGCCAACATGTTCTCGTCGGCCCCGACCCCCAATCTCATCATCCTCGAGACCGGCGCGTTGCCGGCCGCCGTGATGGAGGAACTGGCGCCGCTCGCCGAAGTCTGCGATCCCTCGACCAAGGTCGTCATCATCGGTCGCCACAACGATATTCCGCTTTATCGCGAACTGATCCGCAACGGGATTTCCGAATATATGGTCGCGCCGGTGGCGCTCGCCGATATCATCGCCGCGATTTCCTCGATCTTCGTCGATCCCGAGGCCGAGCCGCTCGGACGCACCATCGCCTTTATGGGCGCCAAGGGAGGCGTCGGCTCTTCGACCATTGCACACAACATCGCCTGGGGCTGCTCGACGCTCTTCTCGTCGGAGACCATCCTCGCTGATCTCGACCTGCCCTATGGTACGGCCAATATCGATTTCGACCAGGACCCGGCCCAGGGCATTGCCGAAGCGGTGTTCTCGCCCGAACGCCTCGACGACGTGTTCCTCGACCGGCTGCTGACGAAATGCTCCGAAAAGCTGTCGTTGCTAGCCGCTCCCTCGCTTCTCGACCGGGCCTATGATTTCGATCGAGTCGCCTTCCAGCCAATCCTGGAAATCCTCCAGCGCACGGCGCCCGTCAGCATTCTCGATGTGCCGCATGTCTGGAACGAATGGACGCGATCGCTTCTGGCCGATATCGACGAGATCGTCATTGTGGCCGCGCCCGATCTCGCCAACCTCCGCAACGCCAAGAACCTGTTCGACCAGCTCAGGAAACTTAGGCCGAACGACAGGGGCGCGCATCTGGTGCTCAATCAGGTCGGCATGCCGAAACGGCCGGAAATCCTGCCGCAGGATTTCTGCCAGCCGCTTGAGGTCGAGCCGATGGCGATCATCCCCTTCGACATCCAGCTGTTTGGTCAGGCCGCGAATTCCGGTCGCATGATCGCCGAGCTGGACGCCAAGTCACCTGTCGCCGAGATCATGTCGCAGATCGCCCATGTAGTGACCGGCCGTGCTTCGGTGAAGAAGGCCAAGAAGGCCGGCCTCGGCGGCATTCTCAGCCGCCTCGGCAAGAAGAAGTAGTTCGCATTCGTTTTGGATTGGTAGGCACTGATGTTTGGCAAACGTGGAAATGAAGGCCCGGTAAGGCCCGCGGGCGGTACGATCACCGCGCCGCCGCCGCAACAGCACCAGGTCGCGACGCTGCAGCCGCCGCCGCTGGCACCCGTGCCGGTGCTGCAGGAGCCGACGCGCGATTCCCAGCCGATGCGCAGCAACAACACGCCCGTGCCGCCGCTTGCGCGCAAGAAGCAGGCGCGATCGGAAGACTATTACGATACCAAGAGCCAGGTCTTCTCGGCGCTCATCGACACGATCGACCTTTCCCAGCTCGCCAAGCTCGACACCGAGAGCGCGCGCGAGGAAATCCGCGACATCGTCAACGACATCATCACCATCAAGAATTATGCGATGTCGATTTCCGAGCAGGAAGAACTGCTCGAGGACATCTGCAACGACGTTCTCGGCTACGGCCCGCTCGAGCCGCTGCTTGCCCGCGACGATATTTCCGACATCATGGTCAACGGCGCCAACCAGACCTTCATCGAAGTGGGCGGCAAGATCGAGGACTCCGAAATCCGTTTCCGCGACAATGCCCAGCTTCTGTCGATCTGCCAGCGCATCGTCAGCCAGGTCGGCCGCCGCGTCGATGAAAGCTCGCCGATCTGCGACGCGCGCCTTCCCGATGGCAGCCGCGTCAACGTCATCGCCCCGCCGCTCGCCATCGATGGCGCCGCACTCACCATCCGCAAGTTTAAGAAGGACAAGCTGACACTCGACCAGCTGGTGCGATTCGGCGCCATCACGCCCGAGGGCGCGACGCTTCTCCAGATCATCGGCCGCGTTCGCTGCAATGTCGTCATCTCCGGCGGTACCGGCTCGGGCAAGACCACGCTGCTCAACTGCCTCACCGCCTATATCGACGGCCACGAACGCGTCATCACCTGCGAAGACTCGGCTGAACTGCAACTGCAGCAGCCGCATGTCGTGCGCCTCGAAACCCGCCCGCCGAATATCGAAGGCGAAGGCGAGATCACCATGCGCGATCTCGTCAAGAACTGCCTGCGCATGCGTCCCGAGCGCATCATCGTCGGCGAAGTCCGCGGACCCGAAGTGTTCGACCTTCTGCAGGCCATGAACACCGGTCACGACGGCTCGATGGGCACGATCCACTCCAACAGCCCGCGCGAATGCCTCAATCGTATCGAATCGATGATCGCCATGGGCGGCTTCACGCTGCCGGCCAAGACCGTGCGCGAAATCATCTCCGGCTCGGTCGATGTCATCGTCCAGGCGGCCCGTCTTCGCGACGGTTCTCGCCGCATCACCCACATCACCGAAGTGATCGGCATGGAGGGCGAAGTGATCATCACGCAGGACCTCATGCGTTACGAGATCGAGGGCGAGGACGCCAACGGCAAGATCATCGGCCGGCATAAGTCCACCGGCATCGGCAAGCCATATTTCTGGGATCGCGCGCGCTATTTCGGCGAGGACAAGCGGCTCGCCGCGGCGATGGACGAGATGGAACAGAAATCGAAATAGGCGGAAGCGGAATGTTTGGTCTCGATCCCATCATATTGGCTATCATTGCGCTGGCCGCCATATCGGCGGGCGCGGTGAGCTACGGCGTGCTTTTTTCGCGCATCGAGAACGACAAGAAGGCCCAGTCCCGGGTCGCCAAGGTGAAGTCTGCCGAAACCGACCGCGTCAAGATCAAGGCCTCGCGCGATCGTCTCGCCGAAATGACCAAGCGCCGGAAATCGGTGCAGGATTCGCTCAAGGAACTTGAGAAAAAGCAGGAAGAAGTCAACAAGAAGAAGGCCGCGACGCTCAAGGCCAAGATCATGCAGGCCGGATTGGGCTTTTCCGAAACCCAGTTTTATATCGCCAGCGCCCTTCTCGGCACGGTCGTCGGCGCCATGGCTTTCCTGGGTGGCCTCAATATCTTCGTCGTGCTCGGCATCGCCTTCGTGGCCGGCGCCGGCATCCCGCGCTTTTTCGTCAATTACGCGCTCAAGCGCCGGCTCAAGAAATTCATGGACGAGTTGCCCAATGCGCTCGATGTCATGGTGCGTTCGATCAAGTCGGGCCTGCCGCTCAACGATGCGCTTCGGTTGATCGCCAACGAGGCGAAGGAGCCGGTGAAAGCCGAATTCCGCCGCGTGGTTGAAGCGCAGCAGATGGGCCTCTCCGTACCCGACGCGATCGGCCGCATGTATATGACGGTGCCGCTGTCGGAAGTCAGTTTCTTCGCCATCGTCATCCAGATCCAGGCGCAGGCCGGCGGCAATCTCTCCGAGGCGCTGGGCAACCTCAGCCGCGTCATTCGTGACCGCAAGAAGATGAAGGCCAAGGTCACTGCGCTTTCGATGGAAGCCAAGGCGTCGGCCTATATCATCGGCGCGCTGCCCTTCATCGTCTCGTTCCTGGTCTACCTGACGTCGCCAGACTATATGATGATCCTGTTCACCGATCCGCGCGGCCATCTGATCATGGGCATATCGGCAGTGTGGATGTCGATCGGCATTTTCGTCATGCGCAACATGATCAACTTCGACATCTGAGGACGGGCGACATGGACGCAAATCTCGTAGCAACGCTCACCGATCCGCAGATCATCCTCGCGGGTCTCGTTGCCATCGCGGTCTTCTCCACGCTCTATGTGCTGGTCCTGCCCTATTTCGACTCTGGCGGACTCGACAAGCGCATGAAGTCCGTCACCACCGAGCGCGAACAGATCCGCGGCCGGGAACGCGCGCGGCTCAACGCCGAATCCTCATCCAGTCGGGCGTCGCTCCGCCACCAGAACAATTCCTCCATCCGCAGCATCGTCGAGCGGCTAAACCTTCGCGAGGCACTTGTCGATCAGGGAACGATCGACAAGCTGCGCGCCGCCGGCTTTCGCTCGCAGAACGCGCTCAACATGTTCCTGGTCGCGCGCTTCACGCTGCCCTTCGTCTTTCTGGCGCTCGCGGCCTTCTATATCTTCGTCCTCGGCTATCTCGCCGACAAGAGCTTCATGATCCGTATCCTGGCCGTGATCGGCATCGGCTATCTCGGCTTCTATTCCCCCAACATTTTCATCTCAAACAAGATGGGCAAGCGACAGAAATCGATCCGCCGCGCCTGGCCCGACGCACTCGACCTGATGCTGATCTGCGTCGAGTCCGGCGTCTCCATCGAAGCGGCCATCAAGCGCGTGTCGGAGGAAATGACCACCAATTCTCCGGAGCTTGCCGAGGAAATGGTGCTGACCAATGCCGAACTCTCCTTCCTCCAGGAGCGTCGCGTGGCCTATGAGAATCTCGCCAAGCGCACCCAGCTCGACACCGTTCAGGCCGTCAGCCAGGCCCTGATCCAGGCCGAACGCTACGGCACGCCGATCGCCCAGGCACTCCGCGTGCTCGCCCAGGAAAGCCGCGACCAGCGCATGAACGAAGCGGAGAAGAAGGCCTCGGCGCTGCCGCCCAAACTCACGGTTCCGATGATCCTGTTCTTCCTGCCGGTGCTGATCGCCGTCATCCTCGGACCGGCCGGCATTCAGGTCTCGGATAAATTCTGAGGATAGGGCTCCTCAATTCTCTCTTAGCCGATACGGCAGCGCTGCCCGCCGCTCGTGATCGATCACCAGCCGGCCCTTGAGCGGCGGCACCGCACGCGCGGCACAGGTCGTGCGCTCGCAGATTCGGCAGGAAATCCCGATCGGGTCGTAGGCCGCGCGGTTGCCCAGATCCATGTCGTCGGCATAGACGAAATTCGCCGCATAGGAGATCTCGCAGCCGAGCGCCAAGGCATAGTGCTGCCGCGCCAGATGAAAACCGCGCCCGCCCTTGGTGATCTGCGTCGAGAGGCACAGATAGCGCACCCCATCCGGCGTCTCCGCCAACTGCCGGATGATCCGTCCCGGCGACTCGAACGCCTGATGCACGTTCCAGAGCGGACAGGCCGCGCCGAAGCGGGCGAACTGCAGTTTGGCGGCACTATGCCGCTTGGTGATATTCCCGGCCCGGTCGATGCGGGCAAAGAAGATCGGAATGCCCTTCAGTCCCGGCCGCTGTAGCGTCGAGAGGCGGTGGCAGACCTGCTCCAGGCTCGCCCCGAAGCGCACGGAGAGCAGGTCGAGATCGTGCCGCACCTCGCGCGCCGCATCCATGAATGTCCGGTATGGCAGGATCAGTGCACCGGCGAAATAATTGTGCAACCCGATGCGACAGATCTCATAGGCCTCGCTCGTCCGGAACGCCGCATTGCGCGCAATCGCATCGATCGGCGGACCGGCCGACAGTTGCGCGATCTGCAGCGCGATCTGGAAGTCCCGTGTCGCGGCCGGCAGATAGGGGTTGAGGGTCAGGATCCGCGCCTCACGGTCATAGCTGCGGATCAGGTCGTCGTCGCGCCCCGCCCTCGCGATCCGCACTCCGAAAGCCCGTTCCAGATGACCGCTGAGCGCCGCATAGTTGTCGGTATCGCCGATCCCCAGTTCGCCGGCGAGCTTTTCCGCAAGCAGGTCTATCTCATGGATGTAGTTGTCGACGAAATGGAAGAAGTCGCGCACCTCTTCGTAGGACGTGTTCTCCGTCAGGCCCGAGCCTCGCCCCAGCGTGTCGTCGATGCTGGCAAGCTGCTCGGAATTATGCCGGTAGGCCTGGTGTGCCGCGATAAGTGCATGCGCCAGCCCCGGCGCGTTCTGCGTCACCAGCTTCATCTCCTGCAGGTTCGGCGCATAGGCCGCGAAGATCGGATCGCTCAGCGTTTCCGACAGCGCCGACATCAGCCGGTCGCCTTCCCCCGCCGACAGGTCGGCCAGGTCGATCTTGAACTTCTCGGCCAGCGACAGCAGCACTGAGGCCGAGACCGGCCGCTGGTTGTTTTCGATCTGGTTGAGATAGCTGATCGAGATGCCGATCCGCTCGGCAAACTGCGCCTGTGTCGCCCGGTTGGCGAGCCGGAGGTCCCGAACCTTTCGCCCGATATAGAGTTTTCCAACGGCCATAGGCGCACCCGGTTTGCAACTTCGCAAATTTCAATCAACAATATTGTAAACTGCACATATTTGCCTATCAATGGTTTTCTTGACGGCTGCGTGGACGTATGGAGATTCACTGCGACGGCCGCTTGCAAACGGAATGGGAGAGACATGCGCGAAATTCTCGATCAGCTCGAAACCCGCCGCCAGGCCGCCCGTATCGGCGGCGGCGAGGCCCGCATCGCCGCGCAGCATTCCAAGGGCAAGCTCACGGCCCGCGAACGCCTCGACGTGCTGCTCGATGAGGGTTCGTTCGAGGAATACGACATGTATGTCACCCATCGCACCACAGATTTCGGCATGGCCGAAAACAAGGTGCCGGGCGATGGAGTGGTGACCGGCTGGGGGACGATCAATGGCCGGCTGGTCTATGTCTTCAGCCAGGATTTCACCGTGCTGGGCGGCTCGCTTTCCGAGACGCATGCCGAAAAGATTTGCAAGATCATGGATATGGCGGCACGCAATGGCGCGCCTGTGATCGGCCTCAACGATTCCGGCGGCGCCCGAATCCAGGAAGGTGTTGCCTCGCTGGCCGGCTATGCAGAGGTGTTCCGGCGCAATGCCGAAGTCTCGGGCGTCATTCCGCAGATCTCCGTCATCATGGGCCCTTGCGCGGGCGGCGCGGTCTATTCGCCCGCCATGACCGATTTCATCTTCATGGTGCGCGACTCCTCCTATATGTTCGTGACCGGCCCGGACGTGGTGAAGACGGTCACCAACGAGATTGTCACGGCTGAAGATCTCGGCGGCGCCCGCACCCACACGACCAAGTCGTCCGTCGCCGACGGCGCCTTCGACAACGACATCGAGGCGCTTCTCAAAATCCGCGACCTCTTCGATTTCCTGCCGCTCAACAATCGCGAAAAGCCCCCGGTCCGCCCCTTCTTCGACGATCCGGACCGGCTGGAAGAGCGCCTCGACACGCTGATCCCCGATAGTGCTGCCAAGCCCTACGATATGCGCGAACTGATCCTCGCCATCGCCGACGAGAGCGAGTTCCACGAAATCTCCGAAGCCTTCGCGCGCAACATCCTTACCGGCTTCATCCGACTGGAGGGCCAGACGGTCGGCGTCGTCGCCAACCAGCCAATGGTGCTGGCCGGTTGCCTCGATATCGATTCCTCCCGCAAGGGTGCCAAGTTCGTCCGCTTCTGCGACGCCTTCAACATCCCGATCCTGACGCTGGTCGATGTGCCGGGTTTCCTGCCCGGCACCAGCCAGGAATATGGCGGCATCATCAAGCACGGCGCCAAGCTGCTCTTCGCCTATTCGCAGGCCACCGTCCCTATGGTCACGCTGATCACCCGCAAGGCCTATGGCGGCGCCTATGATGTCAAGGCCTCCAAGCATATCTGCGCCGACGTGAACTATGCCTGGCCGACCGCCGAAATCGCCGTCATGGGCGCCAAGGGCGCCACCGAAATCCTCTACCGCTCGGAACTGAAGAACCCCGAAAAGATCGCCGCCCGCACGAAGGAATACGAAGACCGCTTCGCCAACCCTTTCGTCGCCGCCGAACGCGGCTTCATCGACGAGGTCATCATGCCGCATTCCTCCCGCAAGCGCATCGCCCGCGCCTTTGCCATGCTTCGCACCAAGAAGCAGGAAAGCCACTGGCGCAAGCATGATACGATGCCGGTATAGGGAAATTCCGATGTCTTGCGCCGGTCGACCAGACATGACGAATATCAAACAAGTTACGGATTTGGTTGACAAATCGCCTGCTTGCCGGGGCTTTAGCTTTACTTATGCGTCAAACTGCCTCACTTTACCCGCCAATCCGCAGACGTGGCGCCCAAGAGCGGCATACCGGCCGCGATTGCGCAGGGAGGAGGCTTTCCATGGCAAAGCCAAGGATGACGCGCGAAGAGGCCCGGCGGGACCACGAGGCCATGCTGCGCTATATGGCCAGGTGGTTTGCCGTTGGTTTGAGCATCGGCCTGTGTTGCGCCGCGCTCGTTTTCCTGCTCGATATTGGCAGCCTGGGCACGCGTTTGTCGCGCACCGACAACCCGGTCATTCCGGTCTTCCTTCTGGCCGTGCCGATGGGCCTTACGTTCGGTGCCATCCTCCTCTGCATCGCGATCTGGGTGCTGCCCTATGAAGCGAAATACGAGCGCACGGACGGCCGCGAGCCGTTCTGAACAGAACATCCTTGCTTTAAATTGCGATATCGGAGTGCATGGGGCGCGGCGGAGCTTCGCCAGCGTTCCTATATGAACATTTGCGCGTCTCACGCGATGCAAGCACAGCAAGGATAAAATTTCCATGACTGACAAACTCCCCGAAAACAATTTCCCCGCCGGCTATGAAGTCCCCAAGGTCTGGACCTGGGACAAGGGCAATGGCGGCGCATTCGCCAGTATCAACCGCCCGATCGCTGGCCCCACCCATGACAAGACCCTGCCGGTCGGCAAGCACCCGCTGCAGCTCTATTCACTGGCTACGCCCAACGGCCAGAAGGTGACGATCATGCTCGAAGAGCTGCTCGCAGCCGGCCACACGGGTGCGGAATACGATGCCTGGCTGATCAAGATCGGCGATGGTGACCAGTTCGGTTCCGGCTTTGTCGAGGTGAACCCGAATTCCAAGATCCCCGCCATGATGGACCACTCGACCCCCGAGCCGACCCGCGTCTTCGAATCCGGCTCCATCCTTGTCTATCTCGCCGAGAAATTCGGAGCCTTCATCCCCAAGGACCTGAAAGGCCGCACCGAGGCGATGAACTGGCTGTTCTGGCAGATGGGTTCGGCGCCCTTCCTCGGCGGCGGTTTCGGCCATTTCTACGCCTATGCGCCGATGCACATCAAATACGCCATCGATCGCTATGCGATGGAGGTCAAGCGCCAGATGGACGTGCTCGACCGCCATCTCGCCGATCACCAGTTCCTCGCTGGCGCGGAATATTCGATCGCCGACATGGCGACCTGGCCCTGGTATGGCAGGCTCGCGCTCAATCAGGCCTATGGCGAGGCCGGCAGGTTTCTCGAGGTCGATACCTACAAGCATGTCCAGCGCTGGACAGCCGAGATCGGCGATCGCCCTGCGGTGAAGCGCGGCGTGATGGTCAACCGCGTCTCAGGCGAGCTGTCCGAACAACTTCCCGAGCGCCATGACGCCTCGGATTTCGAGACGAAGACAGCGGACAAGCTCGCAACGACCTGAATATCCAATAGGGGCGGCCCGCAGCCTTGCGGGCCGCTCACCACTCGCATCGCTTGGCCCCATCGGAAGCAACGGTTTCATGATCACCAAAATCCTCATCGCCAATCGTGGTGAAATCGCAGTCCGCGTCATCCGCACCGCGCGCGCCATGGGCATCAAGACCGTCGCCGTCTATTCGGATGCCGATCGCGAGGCCATGCATGTCAAGATGGCCGACGAGGCCGTGCATATCGGCGCAGCACCCTCCGCACAGTCCTATCTCCTCATCGATCGCATCATCGATGCGATCAAGGAGACCGGTGCCGATGCCGTGCATCCCGGCTATGGGTTTCTCTCGGAAAACCGCGCTTTCGCCGAACGCCTGAAACAGGAGGGCGTCATCTTCATTGGCCCGCCGGTCGGTGCCATCGAGGCGATGGGCGACAAGATTACTTCCAAGAAGCTCGCCGCCGAAGCCGGCGTCTCCACCGTCCCCGGCCATATGGGGCTGATCGCGGATGTAGACGAAGCGGTGAAAATCTCGTCCGGCATTGGTTACCCCGTCATGATAAAAGCCTCGGCCGGCGGCGGCGGCAAGGGCATGCGCATCGCCTGGAACGATGCCGAAGCGCGCGAGGGCTTCCAGGCCTCGAAGAACGAGGCGAAGAGCTCCTTCGGCGACGACCGCATCTTCATCGAGAAATTCGTCGACCAGCCCCGCCATATCGAAATACAGGTCCTCGGCGACCAGCACGGCAACACGGTCTATCTCGGCGAGCGCGAATGCTCGATCCAGCGCCGCAACCAGAAGGTCGTCGAGGAGGCGCCGTCCTCCTTCCTCGACGAAGCCACACGCAAGGCGATGGGTGAGCAGGCCGTGCTGCTCGCCAGGGCGGTCGGCTATTTCTCCGCCGGCACCGTCGAGTTCATCGTCGACGGCAAGCGCAATTTCTACTTCCTCGAAATGAACACCCGGCTCCAGGTGGAGCACCCCGTCACCGAACTGGTCACCGGCATCGACCTCGTAGAACAGATGATCCGCGTCGCCAATGGCGAGGCGCTCAGCTTCACCCAGGCCGATGTGAAGCTCAATGGCTGGGCGATCGAAAGCCGGCTCTACGCCGAGGATCCCTATCGCGGTTTTCTACCTTCGATCGGCCGGCTCACCCGCTACCGCCCGCCGGTCGCAGGCCACCAGCCCGACGGCACCGTGATCCGCAACGATACCGGCGTCTATGAGGGCGGCGAGATCTCCATGTATTACGACCCTATGATCGCCAAGCTCTGCACCCATGCGCCGGATCGGCCGCAGGCGATCGAGGCGATGGCATCGGCGCTCGATCATTTCGAAGTCGAAGGTATCGGCCACAACCTGCCCTTCCTGTCGGCTGTCATGGCCCATCCGCGCTTCTATTCGGGCAACATCACCACGGCATTCATCGCCGAGGAATGGCCGGATGGCTTTCACGGTGTTTCGCCGGATAACGACCAGGCACGCCTTCTCGCCTCCGTCGCCGCCTACCTCAACCTCATCGACGAGGAGCGCAAGACGAGAATCTCCGGCACGCTCGCCAATCATACCCGCAAGCTGGGCGCCGAATTCGTCGCGGTCGGCGGCGAACACTACTGGCCGCATACCCTCACCTGTGAGGCCGGCGTCACCACGATCAGTTACGGCGACGACATCACCCACGCGGTTTCGAGCGACTGGCAGCCGGGCATGCCCTTCGCCGTCTTCACGCTCAATGGCCAGGAACTCGGCGTCAAGGTTTCGCGTGCCGGCACCGGCTGGCGGCTCCGCTGGCGCGGCGTGGATATGGTCTACCGCGTCATGACCCCGCGCCTGTTCGAACTCGCGCAATTCATGCCCGTCAAGCAGGCTGCGGATACGTCGAGACAACTTCTCTGCCCCATGCCCGGCGTCATCACACAGGTTCTGGTGAGGGAAGGCGACACCGTCGAAGCCGGGCAGCCGCTCGCCACCGTCGAAGCGATGAAGATGGAGAACATGCTGAAGGCCGAGAAGAAGGCGCTGGTCAAGTCGATCAAGGTCGAGGCTGGGCAGAGTCTCGCGGTCGACGAAGTGATCATGGAGTTCGAGTGATGGGCTTTCGCGTTACGTTGTTGTCGGTTCCGCTTCAGTTCTCGGAGGCAATTTTGCAAAGCCTGGGTTTGATGCCCGGCGACGAAGCCGACGCAATGAACGAGAGCCCGTTCAGCGGCGCGAAGAACGGAGACTGCTACCTCATATGGGTGAACGACGACTGGTATATGATGACCGACGAGGAGCTTCTCGCCGCGTCGCGTTACGGTGACGTGCTGATGCTGCGGGCGAACGAGACCGTGATGATCTCGGAAGCCGCCGAGTTCCGGAATGGCGAAAAGCTGTGGTCAATCGTTCATGATTGCAACGAAGGCCCGGATCACCTCGCCCCGACCGGCAATCCGCCCGCGACTTGGGAAAAGATCCGTGAAGATCTGCTCGCGGAAGCCGCTGCAGCCGGCGACGATGAGGTGGACTTCGCTTACGACGCGCCAGTGGTTCTCTTCAAGAATCTCACCGGTTTTCGTTACGACGAGGTCCACGAACTCCCATTCGTGACATTGCAGGGCGAGCATGCCGCCAAGGCCAAGAAGCCCTTCTGGAAATTCTGGTCGTGATGGGAGCTGCGGGCCGATGAAAAAACCCACCTCCATGGCTGCCCTCGAAAAGCTCGGCCGCGTCCGCCTGTCAAAATCCTTCTTCATGCGCGAATTCCTCTATTCGGAAATCGCCAATCTCCACGGCATGACCAACATCCCCGACGACCCGGACCTCGCCATATCAGCCGGAACCCGCCTCTGCGAGGACCTGCTCGAACCGCTTCAGGAGCGCTTCGGCCGCATCGCCATCCGCTCGGCCTACCGCACATCAGAAGTCAACGGCTTCGGCAACAAGCACAATTACAGCTGCGCCCGCAACGAATCGACCTGGGCCGACCATATCTGGGATCGGCGCGACGCTATGGGGCGCATGGGCGCGACAGCCACCGTGGTCATCCCGTGGTTCGCCGATCACTACGAGAAGGGTGCTGACTGGCGCGCGCTCGCCTGGTGGATCCACGACCATCTGCCCTATTCGCACCTCTATTTCTTCCCGATCCGAGCCGCCTTCAACATCCGCTGGCGCGAAGATCCTGAACGCCGCATCGATTCCTACATCGCCCCCAAGGGCACGCTGACCAAGCGCGGCATGGCCAATTGGGACGGCAAGCACGCGGACGAATATGCTTGGTTCGAAACCGGCAGATATGAATTGGGACCACGCCAATGACCGAGAAGAAGACCTTAGCTGACTGGCATAAGCTCGCCGAGCGCGAGCTCAAGGCCGCGCCCGACACGCTGACCTGGCATACGCCCGAGGGTATCGACGTCAGGCCGCTCTACACCGAGGCCGATACCGCGAATCTCCCCCATCTCGGCTCGCTCCCCGGTATCGCGCCTTTCACCCGCGGCCCGCGCGCCACCATGTATGCCGGCCGGCCCTGGACGATCCGCCAATATGCCGGCTTCTCGACTGCCGAGGAATCCAACGCCTTCTACCGCAAGGCGCTCGCCGCCGGCCAGAAGGGCCTCTCCGTAGCCTTCGACCTCGCTACCCATCGTGGCTATGACTCGGACCACCCCCGCGTCACCGGTGATGTCGGCAAGGCGGGCGTGGCAATCGATTCCGTCGAGGACATGAAGATTCTGTTCGACAGGATCCCGCTACAGGACATGTCGGTCTCGATGACCATGAATGGTGCGGTCATTCCCATCCTCGCCAATTTCATCGTTGCGGGTGAGGAGCAGGGCGTTTCCCGCGCCGATCTCTCTGGTACGATCCAGAACGACATCCTCAAGGAGTTCATGGTCCGCAACACCTATATCTATCCGCCCGAAGCCTCGATGCGGATCGTCGCCGACATCATCGAGTTCACCTCGAAGGAAATGCCGAAGTTCAACTCCATCTCGATCTCCGGCTACCACATGCAGGAAGCCGGCGCGACGCTGGTGCAGGAACTCGCCTTCACGCTGGCCGACGGCCGCGAATATGTCCGCGCCGCGATCGCCAAGGGCCTCGATGTCGATGATTTCGCCGGCCGGCTGTCATTCTTCTTCGCAATCGGCATGAATTTCTTCATGGAAGCCGCCAAGCTGCGCGCGGCCCGCCTGCTCTGGTCGCGCATCATGGAGGAGTTCGCGCCGAAAAAGGCCTCGTCCTCGATGCTGCGTACCCACTGCCAGACCTCTGGCGTGTCGCTGCAGGAGCAAGACCCCTACAACAACATTGTCCGGACGGCTTACGAGGCTCTGTCGGCCGCACTTGGCGGCACACAATCGCTGCACACCAATTCCTTCGACGAGGCGATTGCGCTGCCGACGGAATTCTCGGCGCGCATCGCCCGCAACACCCAGCTCATCCTCCAGCATGAAACGGGGGTCACCAAAGTCGTCGATCCGCTCGCTGGCTCCTATTATGTCGAAAGCCTGACGGCGGACCTTGCGGAAAAAGCCTGGAACCTGATCGAGGAAGTCGAATCCCTCGGCGGCATGACCAAGGCCATCCATACCGGACTGCCCAAGCGGCTGATCGAGCAAGCCGCCACCCGCCGTCAGGCGGCCGTCGATCGCGGTGAGGAGGTCATCGTCGGAGTCAACAAATATCGCCTCGATGAGGAGGCCGACATCGAAACCCTCGACATCGACAACAAGGCCGTGCGCGAAGGCCAGGTCAGGCGGCTCGAAAAGACCCGCCAATTGCGCGATCCAGCCAGCTGGGCCGACCGCCTCGACCGGCTGAAATATGTCGCCCGCACCGGCAAGGGCAATCTGCTCGCCGCTGCCGTCGAGGCCGCCCGCGCCCGGGCCACCGTGGGCGAAATATCCGACGCGATGCGCGAGAGCTTCGGTGACCACACCGCCGTGCCCGAAGTCGTCACCGACATATACGGCCCGGCAAGTATCAACGATCCCGAATACCAGACGCTCGTGAGTCGGCTAAGAACGCAGATCGACAAGACAGGCAAACGGCCGAAAATCCTCGTCGCCAAGCTCGGCCAGGACGGCCACGACCGCGGTGCCAAGGTCATCGCCTCGGCCTTCGGCGATATCGGTTTCGAAGTGATCGCCGGCCCCCTGTTCCAGACGCCGGATGAGGCAGCGGATCTCGCGATTGAGAAAAAGGTCGATGTCATCGGCGTCTCGTCGCTCGCAGCGGGCCACAAGACCCTCATGCCGGAACTGGTCGATGAATTGAAGACAAAGGGCGCCGGCCATATCATCGTAGTCTGCGGCGGCGTCATTCCGCGCAAGGACTACCAGTTCCTGATGGATCACGGCGTCTCGGCCGTCTTCGGGCCTGGCACCAATGTCGTCGATGCGGCGCGCGCCGTGCTCGATCTCGCCGAGGGAAGATTGAGGAACGAATGATGGGAGACAGTTGAATGTTAGGCCGGGTCAATCACATCGCACTCGCCGTGCCCAATCTCGACGCCGCGGTCGCCCGCTACCGCGACAGCCTCGGCGCCACCGTCTCGGTGCCGCAGCCCTTGCCGGAACACGGCGTGACCGTCGTCTTTGTGATCTTCGACAACACCAAGGTCGAATTGCTCGAACCGCTCGGCGAAAACTCCACCATTGTGGGGTTTCTGGCCAAGAACCCCGACGGCGGCATGCATCATATCTGCTACGAGGTCACCGACATCATCGCCGCTCGCGACCTGCTGAAAGCCGCGGGCGCCCGCGTGCTGGGCAGCGGCGAACCCAGGATCGGTGCTCATGGCAACCCGGTACTCTTCCTGCATCCCAAGGATTTCTTCGGCACGCTGATCGAACTGGAGGAAGTCAAGTAGCTGCCGGCACAGGTGCTCATGGTGCCATCGCCGTCAGAACACGCGTCGTGTCAGGGCAATCCACAGATAGGTCCATATTTCAGGATCATACCATTGCGCCGACCGGCCCTGTGGCGCGCGAGGTTCATAGTTCCCCGACAACACGTCAGCGATCACGCGCACGCACATCTCGCGTGACATCTGGGCCTGACTGTAGGCGTAGCTCCATATCCCGTCGTAACGTGCCGGACGTCCACGCACCTGGGCGACGATCATCCCGGTATCCACGCCGGCATCGACCAGGTGAATCGTGGCGCCGAAATTCGCGCTGTCGCCATTTGCGAGCGCCCAGTATCCGCCGTTCATGCCCCTGTAAGCGGGCGTTATTCCAGCGTGGTAGTTCAGGGTCGGCGCAGTGACACGCGCCAGCACCGATGCTTTCACCATCCGGCATCCACACAGCAGGATGATATCAGGATCGATGTTTTTGAGCGTGCCGAGAAATGTGTCGCTGTTGACGTCATCGACGTCGTGCACGCGGTGGATGGTATCGATCTTCGATCGCAGCCCGGCCTGCGCCAGTCTTCGCTTCATTGACCGCGCGTTGAACCTCTTCGCCCAGCGCACCATGAACATCGTCACGGATTGTGCCGCGACTTTGAAGCGTCCGAATTTCCGAACGCGTCTACCCAGCAATTCTTCACGCCTCTCGGGCTGCTCGCGGATGACATCGATGGGTCCATAGGCGTCACCAAGCAGGTTGACGATGATGGACGCTATTGCGCCTCCGGCCGTCACCACGCAAATGCGCGGTCGAGCCAGGGGAATGGAAGCTTTATATTCAACAGTCATGCCTTTGCATATTGCTTAAACAGCATGGACGTTGCAACGCTTCCATCAAGGAAAAGTCCAGAGCTCCACGACAGGCTCTTGCGGCAGACACGACAGAAACAGCGGCAGGGATCCCCTGAGCGAAGGGACGGTGGAAAGGTTATCACCGTCCCTCCCACCCTCAGCCCTTCAGGAACCGCTCCACGGCCTCGATCTCATTGCGGCGGATCTCGTGGCCGCCATCGTGCCAGTCGAGCTCGACCTTCGCCCCTTGCGCGGCGAGATAGTCGGCAAGCGCCTGCGTCACCCGCGCCGGCCCGATCGGATCAGTGCGGCCGGCGGTGATCAGCACCTCGACACCTTTCAGCGCCGGATTGTCCTTCGGTGCGAACGGGATCAGCGGATGCATCAGCACCGCCTTGTCGAACAGCCGGCCCTTTTCGATCAGCACATTGGCGAGAATATTCGCGCCATTGGAAAAGCCCAGCCCGATAACCTCCGATGCCTGGTACTGCTCCTTCAAAACCGATACGAAGCCGGCGAACTTTTCCGTCGCCCGGGCGAGATCGTCCATGTCATAGACACCCTCGCCGGTGCGCTTGAAGAAGCGCGCCGCGCCATATTCGCTGACATCACCACGCGGCGAGATGATCGTCGCATCCGGTATCAGGTCGGCTCCAAATTCGAAGAACTGGTTCTCGTCGCCACCCGTCCCATGAGCCACGAAGAAGATCGGCTTGCCCGGTGCACCGGATTTCACCCGGTGCACATAGCCATGCTCTCTGGAAAGTTCGATCGTCGCCATTTACGCCTCCAGCGGCTGCAATGTCTGGGTCAGGATGGACCTGAGATGCTCGTGCTGTGTCGGCAGCTTCAATGCCTCCCCGAGATGCTTGGTATCCTCGTCGCGGTCGAAGCCTGGCTCGTTGGTGGCGACCTCGAACAGCACGCCGCCCGGAGTCCGGAAGTAGATCGCCCAGAAATAATCGCGGTCGATCACTGGCGTCACCTGGTAGCCCGTGTCCATCAGCGCCTTGCGAACTTCAAGCTGGGTCTCGCGGTTGTCGACCGCAAAGGCCACATGATGTACTGAGCCCGCACCCTGCTGGCCGCGATTGATGTTGGGCATTGTCTCGAGGTCGATAAACTTCGCGTCATTGCCGCCAGGCATGATCAGGCGGCTGACGCCGTCTTTCGCGTCGTACTGTTCATAGCCCATGAACTTCATCAGCTCTGCCGTGGCACCCTCGTCGCGCAGCCGCATTGCCACCGAATGGAAGCCGCGGATCGCGTGATCGGCGCTGATGCCGTTTTCGATCCAGGGATCTCGGCTGTCGTCCTTCACCTCGACCACCGCGAAACCGTCGCCATCGGGGCCGGAAAATTCCAGCCGCTTCTCACCGAATGTCTCGTCGCGCTTGAGGCCCGTCACGCCCTGCTTCGCAAGACGCTCTTCCCAGAAGCCGAGCGAGCCCTCGGGGACCGAGAACACGGTCGTGCCGACTTCACCCGTACCCGGCCGGCCACGGCCGATATGAGGGAAGGGGAAATAGGTCATGACCGTGCCCGGCGTGCCCGCCGCGTCGCCATAATAGAGATGATAGACATCCGGTGCATCGAAATTGACGGTCTTCTTCACGCGGCGAAGGCCCAGCGTATTGGTGAAGAACTGGTTGTTCGTCCGTGCGTCCGCAGCCATCGACGTGACGTGATGCAACCCCTTGATCTGGTTCAACATAATAGTCTCTTTCTCCGGCCATGCCGGGATCTGATTGGATGACGTCTATATGCGCCTCCTCAGGCGGTTCCGGTATCCCCAGCCGCGAGCACGGATTGTTCACGAATAATGAACGGTATTGAAAACGGACGGCAATATAAGGTTTACGATGGCCGGCGATAAAGCAGTGGCAATCCATACATCGGCGCGATACGGCTGATGGCGTCGTTGAGGCCCTCATGCGATACATCCATGGTGAAGCCACTCGAATGGAGCATTCTGTCGGCATCGACCATGATGGCGACGTGACCCTTCCAGAACACAAGGTCGCCGCGCTTGAGTTCGTCCCTGCTGATCTCCACGCCGATCGAGGCGCGCTGCATGTCGGTATCGCGCAGCACCGCGCGGCCGGTCATCATCATCGAAAGCTGCACGAGGCCTGAACAATCCAGCCCGAAGCCGGAGCGTCCGCCCCAGAGATAGGGCGCTCCGAGAAAGCATGCCGCGACATCGACAAAATCGCCGGCCAGCGGCACGCCGACAGCGGCCACATGCTTGGCGATCACTGCGCCGCCATCGACCAGCAGGTAGCGCGTCCCGCGCGTCTCGGCCTCGCCAGTGACGGCAAGGCGGCTGCCCATAGAAAGGGCCCGGAGGGTCGGCCGCTTCATGTCGGGCTCGGAATAGACAAAAGTCCTCTGCGCCGTCACCCAATGCGTCGGCTCGGAACCCGGTCCGCCCAGCGCCGCCTCTTCGACATAGCCGACATAATCGTCGACGCCCGATTTCACCCAGGCCCAGCCGCCGGCACGGTCGAGCACGCTGACCGGTTCGCCGAACAGCAATTCGGTATCGATGCCGGATGTCTGGATCGGCTGCGGCCGCATCGCGGCCGTCGGGACAATCACCCGCGCCGGCTTGCCTTCGACGAAGCGCAAGGCCTCCACCTGGCCCTCGAGCCTCTTCTCGGCAAGGTCGGTGCGAAAGGCATTCAGGCGGCGATCGAGCATGGTGTCCTCAAGCGAGCAGTCGGCCCTGGTCGATGATCAGGTCGCCGAATTTCTCAAGATAGAGCGCACCGGTCAATGTTCTTTTAATGATCACATTGCGACGGTCGCGGTCGTCGCGCACGCGATCGACAATGCCCATCTCGCCCATCGTGTCGAGCGCCCGCGTGATTACCGGCTTGGTCACATTGAGCGTCGCGGCCAGCCCGCGCACGGTGTGCGGCGGCGGCATGAGATATATATGCAGCAGGATCGCCACCTGCCGCATGGTGAGATCGGCATGCCCAGCCTTCACCTGTTCCAGCGAAACCTTGTGCCAGAGGCCGAGCGCCTGCGAGGCGGTGAGTTCGACGGGCAACGGTGGCTCCCGGGATAATCGTTTCGAGACCGTTCCATTTTCCGTCAAGTGGTTCCCTAACGCAAACGGAGTCGGGCTGTGTGGTTAATCCGGTCGCTGGCATCAGCATTTCATTCGGGTAACCGGTTCTTAATCCAATCAGGTGAAAAGAATACAGACGCGCCTGAAGCAGGTCGCAAGTCATGCGTGGCTGAGCTGCATTTTTCTACACGGATATTGCAATGGGTTTTTTGGGAAAGAAGCTCGATTACGCCTATTACTTCCCGGAGCGATCGACGCCGTTGGAAAGCGCTGATTTCGACACGGGTGAAATCACCGTCAAGAATGGCGTGGACGTCTCGGGCAAATTCTATACCATTGACGTTTCCGACACCCAGATCCGATTTGAGTTCAAAGACACCGGCATGTTCGGTGCGGCGACGTTCAACGGCGTCCTCCTCACCGATATCGATGGCGAGGTCAACCGCATGTGGGGCTTCTGGCTCCAGACCAACATGCCGGGCCTGACGAAGAAGGACATCGCCATCAGCGACGACACGCTGGCGATCAACTTCACCGGCGCCGGCTTTACCAGCCACACCTATATCCATCTCCAGATTCTGTTCTCGGATAACGAGATTTTCGGTTCGAGCCTGAACGATGAACTCTCCGGAACCAGCGGCGCCGACAGAATCAAGGGACGGGCGGGCAACGATATCCTGCGCAGCGACGCCCCCGCTGACATGTCGATGGCCAAGGCCGCCGCGCATGCGAGCCCTGCTGCATCGGATGCGGACAAGCTCTATGGCGGCGCCGGCATCGACACCTTCGTCTTCGCCACGGGCGATAGCGCACGCAAACATGCCGCCGCCGATACCATCTTCGATTTCAACGCGCGGGCGGGCGAGACGATCGACCTCTCGGAATGGGATGCCAACAGCCGGCAGGATGGCCATCAGTCGTTCGACTTCATCGGTCGCCAGGGTTTCACCGGCCACGCGGGCGAGCTTCGCTATGTCCTTGGCCGCGGCGACACCTGGATCGAGGGCGACACCAATGGCGATGCCAAGGCGGATTTCACCATCCGTCTCGACGATGCGGTGAGATTGAGAGCGGGGAATTTCGAGCTCTGATCTTGAGCAATCCCATTGCCAAGCCATCCCCGGCTGCATGCCATCCGCGGCCAAGACCCAACTGCGGCCGGACGCTGGCCGCCAGCCGCAGCCGTTTCAGAGGATGAAATCGAGCGCTTTCATGGTGACGCTCGCATCCAGCATGATAGAGAAGTCCGCCTTGCCGTCGCCGTTGACATCACCCGAGATGAATGTGTCGCCATTCTTCTTCTGATAGCGCAGTTCGCCCTCCACATCATGGAAGGCGGCCTTGCCAATGAAGGTGAAGGCGTCGTCGATACCGGTGCTGGCGATAGCGTCGATGCTCTGAAGGTCGATCCTGTCCAATTCGACTCTTTTGAAATCGAGGATCGTGTCGCGGGTCTTGGCCTTGATCCCGCTGTCGGCGATAGTGGCAAACACGAATGTGTCCGCCTCGGTGCCACCGGTCAGGCGATCGGCGCCTATGCCTCCATTAAGCGTATCCAGCCCCGCACCCCCGGATAACCTGTCCTTGCCGACATCGCCCTGCAGCGTGTCGTCTCCGTCGAGGCCCTGGAGCCTGTCATTGCCGGCATCGCCTCGCAGACCGTTGTTGGCGCCATCGCCAACCAGCAGATCGGCAAATGCCGAACCGGCGAGCCCTTCGATGGATATATATGTATCGCCTGCGGCCTCGCCCGTATTGAGCGTGGCATCGTCGAGCCGGACCGTGAGGCCCGACGTGGCGTTGACGTAACTGGCGATATCAAAATCCGCGCCGCCATCGAGCGCATCGACACCGAGACCGCCGATCAGGATGTCATTTCCCGCGCCGCCGTTCAGTTTGTCGTCTCCGGCGCCGCCGTCGAGTGTATTGACGCTGGCATTTCCGGTCAGCGTGTCGGCGTCGACATTGCCGGTCAGGTTGGCAAAGCCGCTCGTCACCCCGCTGAGTGTGCCCACGCCACCGCTGGCGTCCGCTTCGCCGTCCTGGTCGACGAATATGTTGATGGTCGCGGCGGTTATCGATGAGCTGAACAGTTGCAACACGTCGTCGTCGGCGCGCAGTGTCAGATTGGTTGTCGATATGCCGCTGAGCAGCGTGATGTCGCTGCCGCTACGGATCTCGAAATTCGCAAATGTCGTGGTGAGGTCGTTCAATACTCGCACGTCGCCGGCCGAACTGCCTCCCACGATCACGCTGCTGGCGAAGACTCGATCCAGTTCGGCGTCGGATATTTCAAGCGCGACCACGCCGTCTGCGCCAGATCCGAGGTTGATCGCCCGGCCGGTCGAAGCGGTGGTGATTGTCACGGCACCGCCAGCGTTGGCGGAGACGCCGGAATCCGACTCGATGAGCAGGCGGTCGGTATTGAGGAATACGCCTCCCACACCTGCAAAAACGGCAGCGGAGCTCGAGGCCGCAAGAGAAATTGTGCCGCCGGCGCCAGTCGTCAGCACGACGCTGCCGCCGCCTGAGCCGCTGACGCCGACGCTGGCGTCCGTGCCATTGTTGTCCTCGATATTGATGTTGCGTCCCGCCGTGATATTGACGCCGCCTCCGCTCGCAAGCCCTTGATCGTCAGCGGCCAGATCGGAAAATCCATCGATATTGAAGTCTCGCCCGGCCTGGATCGTAATGCTGCGCCCGGCGCGTACGTCGTTGTCGAAATTGGCTCCCGTAGTGCCAAGCGAAACGTCCCGCTCCGCAGATAGGAACATGTCGCCGACCGAGAACAATGCGTCCAGGTTGACACTGCTTGAAATATCCGAATTCGCGCCGGTGGCGATGAGTGTCAGGTTGCCCGACGCGCGAAGACTTTCGATTCCGGTGGTGTCCGACAGCAATATGCTGCCCTGGTTGGCAAATGCGATGTCGCCGGACGTGCTGGTAATCAGGCCCCGCAGGTCGGCGCTTGGATTGCCGATCTGCACATTGTTGATATTGCTGAGTGCCACGCCTCCAGCGGCGCTTTCGGCTTCCAGCAGGGAAACCTGGGTCTCGATCGCGTTGCCGATGCCGATGCCTGTTCCGGCCTCGATCAGCAACGTTCCGGCGATGATGTCGGCACTGCTGTCCGAACCCCATTCGGAAATGGCGCCCAGTGCGGCGAGGGTCACCACGCCGCTGGTCAGGAGGCCGCCGATATTGATCGAATCGGGCGTGACGGCGGCATTTGTCAGGCTGCCGATCGTGACGTTGGCGGTGGTGAGGGAGTCCGTAATATTCACATTGAGGCTTTGGCCGGGGCGGCTGAGGATCGTCAGCGAATCGGCTGGATGGGCGAATGTCACGATGACATTGCCGAGCGGATCGAGCACGACGGAGGTGCCGTTCCCCGGTATGCCGTCATCCTGTATCGTATAGGCACCGTCACCCAGAACAGAGAGATCGATTGTGATAGCCATGGCTGTTTGCTCCAATCGCTTTCCAGCCACCGGCCGGACAGGTTGCGCGGATGTTCGAAGAAATGTGTTGCCTGGAGTCCCGCAACAATCTTACGCCGGAAACGGCAGGCGGTAAAGCGGGGTCGTTGCCAGCTTTTGGGCTACCCATTGCGCGGAGCGGTGCGCGCGCTAAGGGCTGGGCACGATGCTCGCTGCAGGGCGCGCCGACGCGATTCACAAACAGGAGCTTAAACAGAGTAGTCGGCTTCGTCGAAGTGCCGGAATTTGACATCTAGGAGCGTGATCCTGCCGCCTTCCTCGAAAGTGATCACGACATTCTGGCCAGACTTCGTGATATCGAACGGGTCGTCCCTGATCATATACAGTCGATCCTGGAGCGCCCCGCCGCCAGTGGCGTCGAAATCGGTGATGACATCCCTGCCCGACTCGCGGTGGAAGAAAAAGGCGTCAGGTCCCGAGCCACCTGTAAGCCTGTCATTGCCTCGGCCGCCGAAAATTTCATCGGCGCCCTTGCCGGCATTAATGATATCGTTGCCGTCGTAGCTGTGGATATAGTCTTCGAGAGCTGTGCCGGTCACGACATCGTTGTCTCTGAGAGAATATTGGAACATGCCAGGAAAGTTGTCGCCACCTTCGCCCTTGGCCTTCCATTGAAGGGCGTCGATCTTTGCGTCGGTCTCGACCATGTAGCGATTGTTGTTCTCATCGAGATACGTGAATTTCGTGATTGTGCCGGCGACAGGATCATTGGCTTGGAACGTCAGGTTTTTCCCCTCGATTCTTATCTTGTCACCGGTGAGCGAATCGACGTAGGTCGCCAACTTCGAGGTTGCGCCGGCCTGAAGAACAAGGCGTGTTGCGTCATAATGCGAATAGATGCCCTCGCTGCCCAACCCCACAATGAACTTTAGTATAGCCATGCCATCCTCCAAAGCTTCGTGCGCGGGTACATAGCATCTTTCTGGAGTTGTTTCATCCCCGCGCGCTTTAATTCTTCAGCGGACGAAATCGCAGTGATCGCCTGCGTCTCGCCATCTAATCAAGAGCGCGCCGAGGATCTCCATCCAAATGTTGAATGTTCGAGCGTCACGCCGTCCCGGCCGCGCGCTTTCCCCAATATGGGTGATGACGTTGGGGTGAACGTAATGTTACCTCCCGCTGATCATGGCAGGAGGAAAGAATGGCCAAGGTTAAGGTCTATAATGCGCTCCAGGGAATGTCTTTGGGCGATGTATTTGTTCAGGACACTTTCACAATCGTCCAGCACACCGGCACCAAGCTCGTCATCCAGGACGAAGCCGGCGCGCGGATTGTTTTCAGCGGATCGGGTTTCAAATATGATGCCGAAGAGATTCCCACGAAGGGAACGATCAATGCCGTCACCTTCCTGGACGCCGACAACCGTATCCTTGTTAAATACACCGATGGCAAGTGGCCGCTAACCTCGGATTTCACGGTCGGCAACCTGCAGAACATCTGGACAATCACATCCCATTTCAACAAGGGCAAGGACACGATAACCGGCTCGGACTTCGGCGATGATCTGTTCGCTGGCGACAATCCCGGCAACGATGTAGTTCGCGGCCTCAAGGGCGACGATTATATCAGCGGCTTTTCGGGCAACAACACCTATGACGGCGGCTCGGGCCACGACCAGCTGACCTATGACCAGGCCATCTTCAATCCCACAGGGGTTTCGCAGGGCGTCATACTCAATGCCGCGACCGGGATCGCCAAGAATCCCTGGGGCGGTACGGATAAGATCGTCAGCATCGAAGCCTTCCGTGGCACCAATCTCGTCGATGACTTTACGGGCAGCAAAGGCAACGAGCGATTCATGGGCTATGCCGGCGCCGACGATTTTGACGGCAGGCAGGGCTTCGACATCCTGCGCTACGACAAGGATACGCAGTTCGATGGCAATGAGGGAATTGTCGTCGATTTCGGCGCCGGAACAGTCAAGGACGGGTTCGGCGATATCGACACCTTCAAGAATATCGAGGGCATCGAAGGCTCCGATCTGGACGACTCCTTCATCGGCGATGGAGCCGACAACTGGTTCAACGGCCGCGACGGGGTCGATACCTATGACGGCAACGGCGGTACCGATACGGTCAGTTTCTGGTTCAACAACATCGAGACCGGCGTCGAGATCGACATGACTCTCGAATCTGGCCAGGTGATCGACGACGGCTACGGCAATACCGAAACGCTGGTCGATATCGAGAACATCGAAGGCGCGTTCCTGGCTGACACGAGCATGTTGGGAGATACTGACGGCGCGCACGCCTGGGGCGACGAGGGCGATGACACGCTGACATCTGGCAACGGCTTCCAGCATCTCGGCGGCGGCGGCGGCAAGGACACGTTCGTGTTTCTCGCGGC
>Ga0164290_1001717_pt1 | contig 25419 bp, 18 predicted proteins | sample Micstemetagenome_FD_108782 | JGI IMG/M metagenome (GOLD analysis project Ga0164290, IMG submission 108782) | Contaminated culture microbial community from soil near Moab, Utah, USA - Microcoleus steenstrupii SON62 (Illumina Assembly) | ecosystem: Environmental > Terrestrial > Soil > Soil crust...
CTCGCGCCGCAATCTCTCCACCGATGTTTTGAATCATCGAATGCTCCTCGGAAAGACCACCTTGTACCAACTGACTACCGTTGACTGACACGCGGGTGACTACCTTTGACTGACACTTGGCCCCTAACGCCTAACGCCCAACGCCGATCCGTTGTCTTCGTATTGTCACTTGGCACTACCCTCTTGGCACTTGGCCAACCCCCGCCGCTTCCCCCACTCCCTTGCGGTTCTGCATCTCGCGGTTGATACTGCGAACACATCACTTGCCGTGCATGTGTTTGTACGTCAGACAACCGGGTGAGTTCACTATCGACACTCAAAAGGGAATCGCTATGCGGATTTGGGGAACGTGGCAACGTGCTGTGTTGCACGCCGTCTGGGCTTTGGGAGCCTGTTTCGTCGCGGCGGATATCGCATCGGCCGATGTGAAAGTGCCGGCACTCTTCACCGATCACATGGTGTTGCAGCAGGGGATGAAAAACAAGGTCTGGGGTTGGGCCGACGCCGGGGAAGATGTGACCGTCTCCATCGGCGACCAGAAAGTTTCCGGCAAGGCCGGTGCCGATGGTCGCTGGATTGTCGAGTTGGCCCCGCTGTCGGTCGGTGCCCCGCTCACATTGACCATCAAAGGCAAAAATGAGCTGAAGATTTCCGACGTGCTCGTGGGCGAAGTCTGGGTCTGCTCGGGCCAGTCGAACATGCAATGGGCCGTGAACCAGGCCAACGACGCCGATCTCGAACGCCTCACTGCGAACTATCCGAACCTGCGGTTCATCACCGTACCGCAAGTGGGCACGCAGGAACCCCAGTCGGACTTCAAGGGGGCCTGGCAGCCCTGCACGCCAGACACGGTGGGCGACTTCTCGGCGGTCGGTTACTTCTTCGGTCGCCAGTTGCACAAGACTCTGAATGTCCCCGTGGGGCTCATCGACAACTCCTGGGGTGGGTCCGCCGCGGAGGCTTGGGTCCGTCGCGATCTGCTGGCCGCCAATGCCGACATGTATGGGCCGTTGCTGGCCCGTTGGGAAGACATGGAAAAGAAAGCCAGCGATCCCGAAGAGCAAAAGAAGTTCGCCGCTGCGATGGAGCAATGGAAGCAAGACGCGGAAGCCGCCAAGGCTGCCGGCAAACCGATTCCCCGTCAACCTCAAGGGCTTGATGGCCAGATGCGTGGCCAGCATCGTCCGGCCAATCTGTACAACGGTGTCCTCAAGCCAATCATCGGTTATGGCATCAAGGGGGCCATCTGGTATCAGGGCGAAACCAACGCGGGCCGAGCCTATCAATACCGCGACCTCTTCCCGCTGATGATTCAACACTGGCGTGACGAATGGGGTCAAGGCGACTTCCCGTTCTATTGGGTGCAACTCGCCGACTTCCTGGCTGAACAACCTAACCCGGGAGAAAGCTCGTGGGCGGAACTGCGAGAAGCCCAGACCATGACGATGGACACACTGAAGCACACGGGTGAAGCCGTCATCATCGATATCGGCGAAGGGAAAGATATTCACCCCAAGAACAAGCTCGACGTCGGCAAGCGACTGGCCCGCTGGGCGCTCGCCAGCGAATACGGCATTTCGATCGCTCACAAGAGCCCGCGTTACAAGTCGATGGCAAAGAATGGCAACAAGATCACGCTGACGTTTGACCACGTCAACGGTTTCCGTCCATTTGATGTCAACGATGCCGTGGGCTTTGCCATCGCCGGTGAAGACAAGAAGTGGGTGTGGGCGACGGGCAAGGTAACCGGCCCCAACACCATCGAAGTCTCCGCGGAAGGCGTGGCCGACCCGGTCGCTGTCCGTTACGGCTGGGCCGACAACCCCGTCGTCAATGTCTACAGCAACGAAGGCTTGCCGTTGACACCCTTCCGGACCGACGATTGGCCGGGCGTTACGGCGACCGCCAAGTAGTCCTCGAGTTGATGATTTCCTGTCGATCACAAACAGCCCGGTGTCTTCGCGACGCCGGGCTGTTGCGTTTGAAGCCATTGCGATCAGGCGTTCGGATTGTGGACCGCGATCGAAGCGGGCAAGCGAGCCACCCGGCCTTCTTTATCGAGACACGCCAGCACCGAGTACGCCGTGGCAAGTAACTGCTCGCCTCGAAACAGCCGATAGCTATGCTCAACCTTCGCCGCCGAGACCCGTTCGACTTTGGTCTTGAGGGTCAACAGATCGTCATACTTCGCGGGGGCGTGATAGCGGCATTCGAGCTTCACCACGACGAGATACAGACCCGACTCTTCGATCTCGCGGTAATTGCCCCCCTGATCGCGGAGCAGTTCGGTTCGTCCCGTCTCGTAGTAATTGACGAACTGCGAATGATGGAGAAAACCCATGGCGTCGGTCTCACAGTACCGCACGCGAATCGTCAGCTCATGTTCCGTCAGCATCGGGCGTCAGTTTCCACGAACATGTCTGTCATTGCGGCCCATTCACGCCGCGAAATGCTCCGCAGTTCCGGTAGTGCTTCAGCGAATCACCTGGGCTAGCAGAGGGGATGACTCGAGAATTCGGCCCGTGCGGCCACCCGTCGTCAGTTGCTGCTGATGTTCGTCGAGCGCGACCTGATAGAGCCGTTTGCCCGCCGCAGTGGGATAGTTGGTGTCGAGACAGGCCTGACACAAACTCCCGTGCGGCAGGTCGACACTGCGGGCAATCGCCGGCAGTGAAAGGTACCGCAAGCTGTCGGCTTCCAGGGCGGTTGCCATCTTCTGCTCGATCTCGGGTGTCAATTGTGCATCGGCCATGAATTGCGGCGCAAAGAGTTCTGTCACCGACGACATATCGATGCCATAAAAACAGGGCGCAATAATCGGCGGGCAGGCCACGCGCACATGGACTTCCTTCGCCCGTCCGCGATCGCGCAGTTGATGGATTAGCGCCTTCATGGTAGTCGAGCGAACGATGGTATCCTCGACCAGCAGCACGCGTTTGCCTTCGAGCACGTCGGGCAAGGGGGTGTATTTCATCCGCACCTTTTCACCACGGCTGGCGCCCCCCTCGATGAAGGTCCGTCCCAGATAACGCTGGCGTATCAGGCCTTCCACACAGGGAACGCGCAGGGCATGCGCCATCGCATCGGCGGCAGCCTTGGCGGTATCGGGCACGGGCACCACGATCGTATTGTGCAGATCGCGATCGATCGCCAGATCTTCCTGGCGAGCCAGTTCTTCTCCCAGTCGCTTCCGCGTGAGATAGACGCTGCGGTCATCCAACCGGCTGGCCACATTGGCAAAGTAAATCCACTCAAAGAAGCAGTGGGCGCGCTTGGGCGAAGGCGCAAACTGCTCGACACTCAACTGCCCCTTGCGAATGATCACCGCATGACCAGGGGGCAGGTCTTTAATATCTTCGTTGTGGAAGCCCAGGTTCGCCAAGGCTACGCTTTCACTCGCCGCGGCAAACATGGGCCCATCGATGGCATAGCACAGCGGCCGAATCCCCAGCGGATCACGGGCGACAATCATGTCTCCCAGCGCGTTGAGGTAGACAATGTTGTAGGCCCCGTCGAGCCGCTGAGCCAACTGACCCAGCAATTCCAGCGGTGTCGGTCGTTTGTCGCCCGATAACTGCTGGGCAATCAGGTGCATCAGAATTTCGGTGTCGTTCTTGCGTGACAGGTGAAAATCCTCCTGCTTGAGGATTTCATCACGGAGTTCCGAATAATTGGCGAGCTGACCATTGAAGCCAAAGCTGAACCACTTGGCCTTTTCGATGTGCGCGCGTTCAAACGGTTGTGCGTAGTTGGCATCGTCTTCACCACACGTGGCGTAGCGCACATGGCCGATTGCGGCGATGCCCCGCTGAGACAGCATCAGTTCGTTGTAGCGCTCTTTGTGATTCAGCCGGAAGACTTCCGTCACCTGCCCCACGTTTTTGTGTGTGTGCAGCAACTCCGAGCGATCGGGATCGTAGCTGGTCATACCGGCGGCAAGTTGCCCACGGTTCTGTATTTCCAGCAGCAGCCGGGGAATGTGCAGGGCAGCCGTGGCCGGGTCATCGTTCTGAACGAACCGGCTGATACCCCGGTTCGGCAGGTGATAAACCGCCGCGATCCCACATTCGTGGAACAATTCCGCCATAATCTCTTTCTGCACCTGGGGCGAGCGTCGACCGTGCGCCTCTTCACTATACCGAACTGTCCACTCATCACCAACTCTCGCGATGGGTGAACATTTCTCCTTTCAGCGTCGTGTGCCGTGGTGCATGGTGGTGTTCCGTCGGCGTCATTGGTGCCACGTCGTTGTTCGTTTTGGCCTACGCATGGTTGCAGGTTGATCTGTTTAGGGCGTAAACTTTGCAATTGGCTCAACCAGGAATGGCTCTGATTCACCTGACAGCAATGGTCTTACTTTCACCGAGGATGACTTCCATGTCACGATTCTCTCGCCGCGATTTCCTCGAGAACTCGATGTTCGCTGCAGCTGCCGCAGCCATGACATCCGGCCTGTCGCGCTCCGCCTCTGCACAAGACGACCAATCATCCAGCCCGAATGAGAAGCTGCGGGTCGCCGTGGTGGGCGTGAATAGTCGCGGAGCTTCGCACATCGCGGGCTTTGGCAAGCGGAAAGATTGCGAGATCGCTGCGATTGTCGATGTCGATGCCACCGTCGGCCTGCGCGTTGCGCAGGGCATTGAAAAGACGTACGGCAACAAGCCGGAAATCTACGTCGACATGCGGAAGTGCTTCGAGGACAAGTCGATCGACATTGTCAGCATTGCGACACCGAATCACTGGCATGCCTTGGCTGCCATCTGGGCGATTCAGGCGGGTAAAGACGTCTATGTCGAAAAGCCGGTCAGCCATAACGTGACGGAAGGCCGCCGCATCGTGGAAGCCGCCCGGAAGTACGGCAAGATCGTCCAGACGGGAACCCAAAGCCGCTCGAATCCTGGTATGCGGGAAGGGATTGAGTTCCTCAAGTCGGGCAAACTCGGCGAGGTGAAACTGGCCCGGGGACTTTGCTACAAGCCGCGTGGAGCCATCGGTGCCCCCGGCAATTACGATGTGCCCGCCAGCATCAATTACGACCTGTGGTGTGGCCCGGCGGCGATGGACACGCTGACCCGCCCCAAGCTCCACTACGATTGGCACTGGCAGTGGAACTTCGGCAACGGCGACCTCGGCAATCAGGGCATCCATCAGATGGATATCGCTCGCTGGGGCCTCGGCGAGATGGACCTCGGCAATACCGTGACCAGCTACGGCGGCCGCTTCGGGTACAAAGATGCTGGCGAAACCGCGAATACGCAGGTTTGCATCCACGAATACAGCTCTGGCAATCGCCTCGTCTTTGAAGTCCGCGGCCTCAAGACCGACGATTACCGCGGCTCCAAGGTCGGCGTGATTTTCTACGGCACCGAAGGGTATTTCGTCAGCCCCAGCTACAACGGCGGCACCGCGTTCGACATGGATGGCAAAGAGATCGCCAAGTTCATGGCGGGCGGCGATCAGAACCACTTCGATAACTTCGTGAAGGCCGTTCGCAGCCGCAAACACGAAGACCTGAACGCCGACATTCTGGAAGGTCACTTGTCGAGCGCCCTGTGCCACGTCGGTAATATTTCCTACCGCCTGGGCCAACCGGTCAGTTCGCAACAACTGACCGACCATTTCAGCAGCGATCCTGAAGCGGGCGAAACCATCGACCGATTCTTGAAGCACCTTCAAGACAATCAGGTCGATCCCGCGACGACGCCCATTACGCTCGGGCCGAAATTGGTCCTCGCCGGAACCGAGACCTTCTCGGGCGAGATGGCCGAAGAAGCGAACAAAATGCTGACTCGCGAATACCGCGCCCCCTACGTGGTGCCGCTGACTGAAAACCTGTAGGACGCGAAAATGTTCGCCTGAACCAGTGCGCCGCGCATCAGAACGAACGTTCCTGATGCGCGGCGAATTTTTGCACAGCGACCTCAGCCACAATTTGGCATTCCTGTTTAAACAGGCTATGATCACGCATCCACCCCGCATGGGGGCTTACCGACTTCGCCGACTGCCAGAAGAGACCGTAACGTGAGCAACCTTGCCGATCGAGTCAAAGAAGCGCGCACCCAACTTGATGCCCACACTCGAGAGACCGTTCAGTGGCATTTCAGCCCCGAAACCGGCTCTCCCTACTGGCTCGAAAAGGCAAAAACCTTCAATTTCAACCCGCTGACCGACGTCCACGGCTTCGATGATCTCAAGAAGTTCCCGCTGTTTGAAGACGATGAACTTCGCGGCGGGCCGGTCACGCGCTGGCTGCCGAAAGGCTTGGCCGGCAAGCCGATGTACGTCTTTGAAACCGGCGGCACCACCGGCATCCCCAAAAGCCGCCTCGTCGTCGAAGATCATTGGATCGACTACGAAGTCTTCAGCCACACTCTGCCCGACAAGTATTTCCCCAAAGGATCCAACTGGTTGATGCTCGGCCCCTCGGGTCCGCGGCGGTTGCGGTTGGCCGTGGAACACCTCGCACAATACCGGGGTGGCATCTGTTTCTGTGTCGATCTCGATCCGCGGTATGTCATCAAGCTGTTGAAGCAGGGAAAGATTCAGGAAGCTGAGGCGTATAAGAAGCACGTCATCGATCAGACCCTGACGATTCTATCGGCGGGGCATGACATCAAATGTGCTTTCATGACGCCCAAGTTGCTCGAGGCGCTGGCGACCCGGTTAATTGATGAAGGTTCCAGCATCGCGGAATCAGGCATCACCGGGATCTTCGGGGGCGGTACGGAGTTTTCCCCGCAGTGGTATCGCTTCTGTATGGAAGAATTGCTAGGCCCCGATGTCTACATGACGCCGACCTATGGCAACACCTTGATGGGGCTCGCCTGCAGTAAGCCCTTCGACACGGCAGACAATTACAAGATCACCTACCATGCACCGGAACCACGGGCGGTGATTGAAGTCGTCGATTTCAAGGACTACAATCAGGTGGTCGACTATGGTCAAACCGGCCGGGTGAAGCTCTACACGCTCACCAAGGAACTCTTTATTCCCGGCTTCATGGAGCGCGATGAAGGGGAACGCGAACACCCCTGCGAACCTTATCCATGGGATGGCATCAGCGGTACGCGGCCCTACCACGAATTCGCCAAAACGACCACCGTCGGCGTGTATTAAGCCGGTTGTATGCAGTCGCGACACGCAGCCCGGGGACCATGTTCTCCGGGCTGTTTTGTGTTTCGCAAGCAGGGTCACCAGCCAAGACAAACGGCCGGGTTCCAAAGAACACCGGCCGCTCGTCTTGCATGGCATGTGCAGATTATCAGTGGTTATTCACCCAGAATACCCTGGGCGAGGCGGCGCAGAGCATCGGCTTCAATCTGTCGGACGCGCTCGCGTGTGAGGCCCAGGGCTTCGCCGATTTCCTTGAGCGTTTTCGGCTCGGAATCATCGAGGCCGAACCGCATGCGGAGAATGGTGGCCTCGCGCGGTTCCATCTGATCGAGCATGCGATAGACATGCTTCAGATTGTCGTGATCGAGCAGTTCGTCTTCCGGGCCTTTTGTGCGGGCGTCGGCAACCATGTCGCTCATCGACCAGCCTTTGTCTTCATCATCTGTCTGCGGCGTGGTGTTGTAGAGCTGGATGGCTTTTTTGACGATGCTCAGTTTCTTCTTGTTGAGGCCCAGGTCTTTCGCGACCTCTTCCTGAGTGGGCGGTCGGCCCAGTTCATCTTCCAGTTTGAACGTGGCCCGCCGCCACTTCGTCAGGAGTTCGACCATGTAAGCGGGAATGCGGATGGTCTTGGCGGAATTGATGAGAGCCCGCTTGATCGATTGCTTGATCCAGTAACTGGCATACGTGCTGAAGCGGGTATTCATATCGGGGTCGAAGCCTTCGACCGCGCGCAGCAACCCGAGATTGCCTTCCTCGATGAGGTCTTGCAGGGGCAAGCCCTTGTTGGTGTAAGCGCGGGCAATGTTCACCACCAGCCGCAGATTGGCCCGCACCATCTGGTCGCGGGCTTCCTTTTCGCCATTGTTGATGCGGTAGGAAAGCTCCTTCTCTTCCTCGGCGCTGAGCAGCGATGTTTCATTGATTTCGCGGAGGTAGGTCTCCAGCGGAGTCTGAACAGCGTCTGCCGTCGTGCGTGGACGGAGGGTCTTGCGCATGAAATGGACTACCGATCCCGAAGATTGAGGGAAAAACCTCGGCCGATGACTACCCAGTCGCAATCCGCGACCGGCAATAACAACCGATCCTTACGTTCTGTATCGGAAATTGAACGCGCGGTGTCGAGAGAAGGAGCCCGGGTTTTTCTGTGTCGAAAGAAATGACTGGGTAAACAGCGCAAAAATAACGGCCATCCGGTCTGCACCGAATGGCCGTTATGGTCTTCCAAGTCTGTTCAAAGCTACGGTATCAGTTTCCCGATGCGCCTTGGCGGCGGCAAGATCCGTAAGGGTCTTGCCGCCCGCAGCGATCGTACCTTGAGACTATTCCGCGCTGGCTTCGCCCGCTTCCGGAGCCGGTTGCCCGGCCCCTTCGCCGTCAGCGTTCCCCATGCTAAACAGCGGCCCGGAAGCCCCTTCCGTCCCGCCCTTCAACTCGGTTCGCTGTCGAGGTGCCGAGGGAGATGCCGAGGATTCCTTAGCTTCCATCGCGGCGATTTCGGCGGCCGATTTGCGGCTGAGGCCGATTTTACGCTCGGCCGGATCGATCCGCAGAATCCGCACTTCCAGATCGTCGCCGACTTTCACGAACGATTCCGGATTGTCGACCTTGTGGTCGGCGAGTTCCGAAACGTGCAGCAGGCCTTCGAGTTCCGGTTCCAGTTCGACGAAGACACCAAAGTTGGTGATCTTGGTGACTTTGCCCTTCACGAGTTCGCCGGGCTGGTACTTGCCGGGAATCAGCGATTCCCACGGATCTTCGTTCATCTGCTTCAGGCCGAGCGCGATCCGCTTGCGTTCCTGATCGACGCTGATGACCTGGCAGGTCAGTTCGTCGCCCTTCTTCAGCATTTCGTTGGCGTGCGAAATCTTGCGGGTCCACGACATGTCACTGACGTGCAGCAGGCCGTCCACGCCTTCTTCCAACTCGATGAACGCACCGTAGTTGGTGAGGTTGCGGACCGTTCCGGTGACCGTTGCCCCGGGCGGATACTTTTCGGCGACCTTATCCCACGGATTGGGCAAGGCCTGTTTCATGCCGAGCGAAATCTCCTGCTTTTCCTTATTGATACCGAGCACCACGACTTCCACTTCATCGCCGGGGCTGACCAGTTCTGAAGGATGGTTGACGCGCTTGGTCCACGACATTTCGCTGATGTGGACCAGACCTTCGATGCCGTCTTCCAGCTTCACGAAGGCACCGTAAGACATGACGTTCACCACTTCGCCGCGCACCTTGGTGCTCGCGGGGTACTTGGTTTCAACGTCGGTCCACGGGCTGCGTTCTTTCTGCTTCAGGCCGAGGGCGATCTTCTCGCGATCGCGATCGACGTGCAGAATCATGACTTCGAGCTCGTCGTCGATCTTGACCATTTCGGTCGGGTGACCAATCCGGCCCCAGCTCATATCGGTGATGTGCAACAGGCCGTCGATGCCGCCGAGGTCGACGAACGCACCGAAATCGGCGATGTTCTTGACGATCCCCTTGCGAATCTGACCTTCTTCGATTTCCGCCAGCAGCTTTTCCTTGAGCTTCTGACGTTGCTCTTCGATCATGCGGCGGCGAGAAACGACGATGTTACGGCGGGCTTCGTCGATCTTGAGGATCATGCACTCGATTTCGCGACCGACGTAATCTCCAATGTCGGGCGGGCGACGGATGTCAACCTGACTGGCGGGCAGGAAGACGTTGACGCCGATATTGACGAGCAGACCGCCCTTGATTTTGCGTTGGACGGTCCCCTTGATGATGTCGCCTTCCTTGCAGCGGGAGACGATGGCTTCCCACTGGCGGATGCGGTCTGCCTTACGCTTCGAGAGCAGAATCAGGCCGAATTCGTCTTCGATTTCTTCCAGCAGCACGGCGACTTTGTCGCCCGGCTTGGGGAGTGGCGCACCATCTTCCCACTCATCGAGCGGGACGATGCCTTCGCTCTTGTATCCAATGTCGATCAGGACTTCATCGCCTTCGACGCGGACGACGGTGCCATCGATGATCGAGTTGACATCGACGCCGCCATCGGCAATGTACAAATGCTCAAGGCTGTCTTCTTCGGCATGTTCCGCATCGGAGAGGGCGCTACCGAAAGCGGCGGCCAGTTCTTCATCATCGATGCTGAATTCACGGAGCAGGTTACGATCGACCATGCGGGGCAGACTCTTTCCGAGCAACGTGGTCACCGCCATCCAAGCCATCAACCCGAGAGGATGACTGGGGAAACGGTTGGGTGCGTTGCAGCGCGACCGTTATTAAGAAATGGCCGCGCACCCAGGTTAGAGGACTAGTTCCACTGCCGAGAGAGACCTTCTCCCTCTTGTCGCGATGTGGAGCTGGAAGTGTACACGATGAGAGATTAGTAATGCTAGTCCGGAGCAATAGTTGCAGCCCAGACTTGATGCTGATTTCGGATTTCGTTCACTGTCGGGCACATTTTGCCGGGGACTGACGGAATAATCGATCGTCCTGGATGGCTGGAAGATCGAGGAATCGGCTATGTTATGGACATTCAGAAGGGTCACGATGCGCACAGCGAAAAACGTACTGGGTACTGATCTCGAAACCTGTAGCTTGTCACCTGCTACGGGCTGGTTTCGTGACGGTTGCTGCCGTTCGGGTGCTGGTGATGTCGGGCTGCATCTGGTGTGTGCCCGGGTAACGGCGGAATTTCTGACATTTTCCAAAGCACGCGGCAATGATCTGAGTACGCCCAACCCGGAATGGGATTTTCCTGGCCTCGTCCCCGGCGATCAGTGGTGCCTGTGCGTGGAACGCTGGAAAGAGGCACTGGAAGCGGGGGTTGCCCCTCCCCTCGTGCTTGCCGCGACGCACATTTCCACGCTGGAATTCGTCTCCTTGGAAGAACTTCAGCAGTACGCGGCTGACAGCGACGACTAGCCAGCCGCGCTGATTTCTAGGTGTATCTGAACCAGAGCCCGCCATCTCCCGTGGATGTCGGGCTCTGTGCGTTGGTAACGGTCGGTTTTCCGGGATTCTGGCCTGCGTCTCCACCGGTTATTTCGACTCTGATTCCGTGTTGCGAAAAGTCAACACGCCTGTTGTCGAAACGAAACATGGCCGGTCACCACCTGGCAAGGATTACTCGCGGGGAATTGCGGTAAACCATGATTTGATAGCATGTTGCGGTTCGTCATCAACTGTTGGGCGCGGCTGACACTCTGTTCGTTCATTGAAACATCTCGGGGGAAGAATGTTTCAGCCTGCTAACACCAGGGGAGTGGCATTTGTGATCGCGTGATGGATTTCAAAAGTCACAAAAACCGCCTTGATAAACGACGATTTTCGCCCTTTAGCCCTGGTCTTGAGCCTTCGCCGCGGAGTGCCACTGGCATGAGCCCTGCGATATGTCCGCACCGTTCAATGGCGATTCGCAGCCACCAATCCGATAGGCGGAATGGGACGCGACGCCTTGGAAATCGGGCGATCCAACGGTTCGCACCCGCAGTGACGGGGCGTGCCTGGGCGGCTGAAGTTTGTGGCTTCAGACCTGCGTCACCCCCAACTTTGCGAAAGGTCTGTCAAGATGGTCAAGACATTGTGGAATGACGAAACCGGCGTGGTGATTTCCGCGGAAATCGTGCTCGTGCTGACAATTGTCGTACTCGGCATCATTGTTGGCTTGAGTGAAGTCGCGGTCGCCGTGAACACGGAATTGAATGATCTCTCGAACGCATTCGGGGCCTTGAACCAGTCCTACTCCTTCACCGGGTTCAAAGCGGTGGGCAACTATAAGACCAAGAGCTTTGTGGCGGGCAGTGCCTATACCGACAGTGTCGATGACTGTGATCTGAATGCCAGTTGCGAACTGGTGTGCGGCAGTTGCTCGGCCCCGGGTGAAGGCAACTGATCGCGGATCGCGGCCTCTGCTCTACGCGTCGTCCAGTTCATCGGCCTTTCGCAGATCACTCTTTCGACTTACGCTCTCGCAGGCGCAACTGGCAGCCTCGGTGCGGATTCCCGCCGAGGCTGCTGTTGTTTTCAGTCGGTTGGAATTTGCACCTCCGGGTTGAAACCCCTGCGGCGATTGCGTTATTGATCACAGGGGGCAATCGCGGCGGTTGGCCCGATTGCGAGAAATCACTTGCTGAGACCTGAGTATGCCAGGCACACCACTGATCGACGGATCGGCACAACTGCGAGAAGCCGCCGAACTGCTGGAGCAGGCCTGGGCACGCTCGGAAAGCCAGTGGGACGATCTGGTCCGGCAGCGATTTGAAGACGAACGTGTGCAGGAACTTCGCAAACAATTGGCTCTGGCACAAGGGGCCATCCAGCAATTGTCTGACGTGTTGCACCACGCGATTCGACAGGCGTCGGATGCAGATCGTGCCGGCTGAGCCGTTCTCCGGCCGTTGAGGGGAACTGGGAATTTCACGTCACCGCTGGCTGATCTCTACGGGTAGCGCTCCGTGTTCCGTGGTTCGAGGCTATGATGGCAAAGATCGACGAACCGCCGGTTTTACGCAGTCCCCGTGTGGAATTGGCACGGACACCTGCGGATGGAATGGCAACATCGTCCATCGCACCTCCACACAGGAAAGTGGCTCGCTTGCTGGAACCGCTCACGATCGATGCAGAAGCCGCCTGGTCGGTTCGACTCCGCAATCTCGTGGCGGATCGCGCGACGCGCGAGCAGGCGATCCAGGAGCAACATCGGACTGACCGCCGCGACGAGCAAAAGGCTTACGAGTTGGCTTACCGTCAACTGACGCAGGCCTTTGATTCTGAATCGCAGGACGTGGTCGAGCAGCAACAACAAGTTTGGCTGGCCGCGTCAGATCGATGGGCTCAGCAACTGCGGGAATTGGAGATCAGTACGCGGGCCTCGATTACGGAAATCGAGCAGCGGTTTGAATCTGAGCGGGCAGCCGCGCAGTCGAGTCGGGAAGAGACCACGTGGCTGGTCGCGTCGTTGCTGGATGAGGCCGCGACCGACAGCCCCCGCCAACAGTTAATGCGGCTGCACCATCAGATCGATGGCACTGAGTCGGTCTTGCAGGAGGCGGTGCGACGGGCCAGTCATTTGCGGAATGAGTCGGCGAACTATCTCGAACGCTGTCGCATGTCGACCGAAGTGGGGGTCTTTGAACCAGAGACGCCTCCCAATCTGTTGCAAGCCTTGCAGGAACGCTGCCTCGCGGAGGTGCAGCTAGTCGAGCAGCCGTTTATGAAGCTGCAACGACTGTGGCTGCCCAAGTTATTCGCGGGCTTTAATCCCCTGCTGGCCTGGTTCATTCTGGCGATGTCTCTGGGCGGTCCCGCGTGGTGGTGGTTGCCACCCGAGGTGATTGGCGTGGAAGGGACACGCCACGACCCCGCGTGGATTGGCATCATTTGTGGAAGTGCCGCCGCGATTCCCATTGTTGTGCTGGTCCTGCTGCATGTGCTGGCGAACCAGTCGGTGTTTCGGTTGATCACGGAAGTCTTCGTGCATAGCCGCGCGGCACAGGCCTTGTTCTCACGCTGGGAACGACTGGCAGCCGAAGAACTCGCCGCGGCTCAGCAAGACCTCGATCAGCGACATCTGCGGCGGCGCAATCAGCGGGAAGATTCCCTGTCCAAAGCGGAAAATGAATTCCAGCAACGGATGACAGAGCTGACGAACTGGCGGCGGATCGAACTGGCCCAGATCGAGCGGGCCTCAGCGACTCGCAGAAGCCAGCTAGAGCAGTCGCGCGATGTAGAGCTCGCGCGGTTGTCACGTTCCGGGTCTTTGGCCACCAGCGAAGGAGACACGGCACGTCGCGAGCAACTGCTGCTGCTGGAACAGGCCCATCAAGCACGCATGGCTGAAATTGAACAGCGGTTTGTCGACGACTGGCAAGCGCTGTGTCTCGCATGGCATCAGCAACTGGCACAATTATCGCAACAGGCCCAAAGCTGGCGCGATGAGTTATCTGCCGTTTGTCCCGCGTGGAATCAGGTGGCAGCTCTGGCCGGGCATGTCACCGGCCAGGCGATCAGCATCGGCCAGTTCGATACGGGTCTGGAGCAGCTACAGCATGGCCTCCCCGAATATCGTGAACTGGATACGGCCCCGGCTAACTGGCAGCTTCCGGCGGTTCTCGATGTCCCCCGGCAACCGGGGTTGCTCATCCAGTATCGCGATGCCGCCGGTCGCAAGGCCGCGGTCGACCTTATGCAGGCCGCCATGCTGCGCTGGCTGGCCGTGCTCCCACCGGGACAGGTGCGGTTTACCATTCTTGACCCGGTCAGTCTGGGTGAGAACTTTGCCACGTTCATGCATCTGTCTGACGTGGACGAACTGCTGGTGACGCAACGGATCTGGACCGAGCCCGGGCAGATTGAAGAGCGGCTTGCCGATCTCACCGAGCATATGGAAACCGTCTTGCAGATGTTCCTGCGAAACGAATTTGCATCGCTCGAAGAATACAATCGGCAGGCCGGAGAAGTCGCCGAGCCGTATCGGATTCTGGTCATCTCGGGCCTCCCCACCAGCTTTACCGATATCGCGCTGCGACGGTTGTGGAGTATTGTGAACGGGGGCGTCCGCTGCGGAGTCATTCCGCTGATCGGGTTTGATTTGCAACAGGATTTGCCGCGCGGTTTCGATGTGCAGGATCTGGTATCGCAGTTGGCCGTGGTGACTTGGGAAGCAGGGGTATTCCGCTGGAAACATCCCGAAATGCAACGCTGGCGGATGGTGCCCCAGGCATTACCTGCCTCGCAGGAGTTCGGCGCGCTCGTGAAAGAGCTCGGGCAACTTGCCGGTGATGTCCGCCGGGTGGAGGTGCCATTTCATCGAGTCGCGCCGCCGCTGGATGCGATCTGGAGACGTTCGGCCGCGAAGGGGTTGGACATTCCGATTGGTCGCTCGGGCGCCACAAAAACACAGGCCATTTCGCTGGGGTCGGGCACCTCGCAGCATGTTTTGATCGCAGGAAAGACGGGCTCGGGCAAGTCGACTCTGTTGCACGCCATGATCACCAACGCGGCCTTGCATTACAGTCCCGATGAACTGGAACTCTATCTGATCGACTTCAAGAAAGGGGTCGAGTTCAAAGTTTATGCGCGCTACGGTCTGCCGCATGCCCGCGTGATTGGGATTGAAAGTGATCGCGAGTTTGGCGTCAGCGTCCTCGAACGTCTCGATTGGGAATTGCAACAGCGCAGTGCGCACTTCCGCGATGCCGGAGTCGCGGACCTTGCTGGCTATCGCCGCATGCGGCCCGATCATCCCATGCCACGCGTGTTGCTGGTGATCGATGAATTCCAGGAATTCTTCGTGGAGGACGATCCGTTATCGCAATCCGCCGCGCTGTTGCTCGACCGGCTGATTCGACAAGGTCGTGCGTTCGGTGTGCATGTGGTCTTGGGATCGCAAACGCTCGCAGGGGCGTATTCGCTGGCACGCAGCACGCTGGGTCAGGTTGCAGTACGCATTGCCTTACAATGCAGCGAAACCGATGCCCACCTGATTCTCAGCGAAGAGAACACCGCGGCCCGGTTGCTCACGCGTCCGGGAGAAGCCATCTACAACGATGCCAACGGGTTGACGGCGGGCAATCATCTGTTTCAGGTGGTTTGGCTCGAAGATGCGGAAAAGGAACGGTATCTCGCGGAATTGCAGTCGCGTTCCACGGGGCCGACAGAGTCTCGACGCGTTCCCGCGGTTGTGTTTGAAGGCAACATTCCTGCCGATCTCCGTAAACTTCCCGCCCCGAGTCCCGCGCCAGGAGCGCGACATGCTGGGGCTGTCACCGTCTGGCTGGGCGAATCGGTGAGCTTACGTGGGGCGATGAGTCTCGATTTCGTGCCCGCCGCGGGCAATCATTTACTACTGGTGGGAGCCGAAGAACTCTCGGCCGCAGGAGTGCTGACTGCTGCAACAGTTTCGGTAGCTCGACAGTCTGCCGTCGCGATTGGTCGTTGTGTCATCTTCAATGGCAGTCCGCGAGAGGAAGTTCACGACGTCTGGCGCGAGGCGACCACGGCAGTCACCACCATCGAGTTGCGGGAATCGACCGAACTGGAGTCGGTTCTTACAGAGTTTGTAGAAACCATTCGCCAGCGTGATGGTGTTCCGGGGCCACGCTGCTGGCTGTGCCTGTTCGATGTGGTTCGATTCCGGAAACTGCGTCGCAACGAGGATGACTATGGCTTCGGTGGATTCGACAAAAAGGCCGCATCCCCTTCCGATCTGCTGGCCGAAATCTTGCGAGATGGTCCGGCCGTGGGAGTGCATGTCTGGGTCTGGGCCGATTCCATGAACACGGTGTCGCGCTGGTTCAGCCGGGAAATGCAGCAACACCTGGAAAACCGGGTCGCCTTCCCGATGAGCGCAGCCGATTCCAGTTTGCTCATCGACAGCCCGGTGGCCAGCCGCTTGGGTGTGAATCGTGCCTGGCTGTTCCGTGGAGAGCGGGGCACGTTGGATAAGTTCCGCCCGTATGCCTTGCCGCAGCCTGGTGTTCTTCGAGATCTGACGTCGGCGGTTCCCCAGGCCGAACCGAATTCAACGGCTACGTCACCGAAGGCTTGAGTCCCGGTGCAGAGGGGTTCGCGACGCGACCGCGAACCTGCCGAGCCAGGTAGACTTGGAACAGCAGCCCGGTTACGAACAGTCCGAGGCTGACCCATTGCGAAATGGTTAGGGTTGTGCCCCATTGACCATATTCGTCACCGCGCAGAATCTCGATCAGAAACCGCGTTAATGGCGAGATCAATAACGCCAGGCCCAGCACATCTCCCGCGACACGGCGGAACGGGTAATACCACAGCGTTAACCCAGCAATCAGAAAGCCATCCAGAGCCGCGTAGATCTGCGTCGGGTGCAGCGGCGGCGAGGCGGCAGCATCCGGCGCGAGAAAGCCGCGCTCAACCAGGGCCATAAATGGCACGCTTCCGGCGGGGAACTCCAATCCCCACGGTAACGTACAGGCATCGCCATAGCAGCAGCCATTCAGCAGGCAGCCAATCCGCCCAAACCCGATCCCAATAAAGACCGAGGGCGTAATGATGTCGGCGACTTGCAGCGGAGGCAATTGACGCACCGCGCAAAAAGTGAAGTACGCCGCGGCTCCGGCGAGCAACCCGCCATACAGCACGATCCCCCCCTCCGAGAGGTTGACCGTAGCCCAGACAAATTGCGGCAGAGTTTCCACCCCGTCGTACACGCGGTCGCGGTATTGCACCAGATAAAACAACCGCGCACCAACAATACCGGGAAGGAAGATCCAGATCGCCAAGTCCCAGATGGTTTCCGCCGGCAGTCCCTCGGCCTTGGCTCGCCAGTCGGCCAATAACACGGCAGAGGTCAGGCCGATGAGCAGCATCACCCCATAGCCGAAAATGGGCAACCCCTCGGGAGCCATCCGGGGACCAATGACCTTCGCTTGAAACACCAGCGTGGTCATGATCAGCCAGAAAATGATCGAGCCCAGATCCAGCTTTTCCTGTGGCTGGCCATCCTTCGCCTTCGGTGCCTTCAACGTGGAAATGACGGCCCATGCCAACAGGGCCATTAGTAAGCCCAGGAGCAGACCAAAGCCGAAGAGTGGAATCGTGACCGATCCAATCTCGATCCCTTGCCAGGGAATGCGAAACAGAACTTGACGCATGCGATCCCTCGCAGATTCTAAACTCTGTGTCTTAATGAATCCTATGAGCCGACCTGGTCCAGATCGCGTTATCAATCAGACGCGTGGTGCCGACTCGACAGGCGACCAAAGCCACCACGGAGTCGCAGGGCCCTGTGACTTCCACCAACGTCGCCGGGTCAACCACTGCCGCATAATCTAGGAGAACACCGGGTTCCGCAGCAATCCGAACCTGCATCTGGCGGGAGACTTCGCGGGCTGAACCGCCCGCTTGCCAGGCTTGTTCCCCTAGCCGCAACGCTCGCGACAGGCAGAGCCCGGCCTGCCGTTCGGCTGCGGAGAGATAGGCATTGCGGCTGCTTTTCGCCATGCCGTCGGCATCGCGAATGGTGGGGCACGTCTGCATCTCGATGGGCAGATCGAGGTCACGCACCATCTGTCGAATGACGGCCTGTTGCTGATAGTCCTTCTGCCCGAAATACGCGGCATCGGGCTGAACAATCTGAAACAGCTTTGCCACGACGGTGGTCACGCCTCGGAAATGTCCCGGCCGAATGGCGCCTTCCCATTTCGACGTCAGCCCTCCCACATCAACGAAGGTGCAGCTTCCCGGTGGGTACATCGCCGCCACGGTGGGATAGAAGACCAACCCCACGCCCGCCTGCCGACACAGTTCCAGATCCTGCGATTTCGGACGCGGGTACCGTTGCAGGTCTTCTGTCGGTGCGAACTGCGTCGGGTTCACAAAAATGCTGACCACCACGGAGGCATGCTCGCGACTCGCGGCATGCATCAGGCTGATGTGCCCCTCATGCAACGCCCCCATGGTCGGCACGAAGCCAATGGTTTCAGTTCGGGCGCGAGCCGATCGAACCCAGGTTCGGACATCACTGATGGCTTCCACCACATCCACGCGACAATACCCAGAAAGAACCTGCGACAGGCGTCACGCTAGCGCGGGAAGGCGTAGTTTGGATTGGTGTGGTCAAAGTCCTGGTCGGTCAACCCAAGATTCGTGCGCACCTTGGAATAGGTGTACTCTTCGACCAGGACCGGCTGATTCCCCGTCGCGGGGAAGGCCCACTGCTCTAACCGGACAGGCAGCCCGGTGGTCTTTTCGATATAGAGTCGCGACATTTGAAACTTGAACTGCTTGCGGGGCGTGGGATGCCGACTCTCAATCACTTTGCACTCGACGTCGCCCATGCGGGCATTCGGATAGAATTTCACGTCGACCTCACCGAACTGCGCTTCCGCTTCCCATTGGGAAATCAGCTTCTCCAGCATGTTTCGCATGCCCATCATGGTGATGGGGTAGCGATTTTCCTCCAAAGCGTCTTCACTGTCGGGAGCTAACGAGACTGTCCCGGCGATTGCACGAATCCCCGTTTCGTGGGCCAGCAGCATGCCTTTGTTCTTGCCGGCAAAGTAGATCACTTCGCGGCCTGCATGCGGCCTGACAAACAGCATGTAGACGCTGAACGGCTCTTCCCGCAGTTTCAAGCTGACTTCCGACTGCACTCGTTTGCCGCCCACCATTTCCTGTTTGGTGTAGACCGCTTCGTAATCTTGAATTTTGGCGAGAGCTGCCAAAGATTGCTGGGCGTGCTCAATCGCGGGAGCCAGCGGATGTTGCGGGTCGACCTCGGCGGCGGCGATCTGCCGCGACATTGCCGTTGTTCCGACGAGCAGCAGCCCCGAACAGGCGATTGCGAACCAAGGGAATCGCGGAGACTTCTGGCGATAAACTGACTTAGACTGTCGCCCCTGCATGGGTTCTGCCCTTTTCATCCCTGAACCAACCCCCTGTCGCCACCGACAAGGCCTGACAAATACTCCTGCCCGCAAAATACCGCAATCAGCGTACCGTAGAATGGAAATCGACGCAAATGTATGTCGCCCGCGGAGCCAAACGCAGAGACGATCTTGCTGGGAACTGAACAATTTCCTAGCATCCCCCCGACTCCGATGTGACCCCCATCGCGCACAAAGATTCACTATGTCGCTGACCCTGGCCGACCTGCCCGAGGAACATCTGCTCGGTCAATTTATCCCGCTGCATTATCACTTCAACATGCTGCAAGATGCCTCGCGGATGGAGCCCTTCCGGGAAGCCATCGACCGCATGGTGCCTGTTGGTGGCAAGGTGCTCGAACTCGGCGGCGGCACCGGCGTGCTCTCGTATTTCGCGGCTCAACGGGCGGCGAAAGTCTGGTGTGTCGAACGGAACCCCGCGCTTGTACAGGCGGCTCGTCAGTTTCTGAAACACAACCGCCAGGGTGACCGTGTCGAAGTCATTCAGGCCGATGCCCTCGATTATGTGCCGCCGGAACCGGTCGATGTCGTCATTTGCGAGATGCTGCATGTCGGCCTGATCCGTGAAAAGCAAACGCAAGTGTTGCAGGCCTTCAAAGACAATTATCGCCGGGTGCATGGGCCACGCCTGCCGGTTTTTCTGCCCGATGCGTCGCTGCTCGGTTTTCAACTGCTGCAGCACGATTTCTGCTTTTCGGGCTACACGGCGCCGGTGCCATCGTTTCAACCTCCAGGACCGCAAGTACGCAGTCAAGTGCTGTCGGAACCGCAGGCCTACAGCACGATCTATTACCGCCATGAGATTCCCACAGAGTTGGGTTGGGACGGGCAGGTTGAGTGTCAGTCCGCTGGCACGCTCAACGCAGTTGGCTTTCTGACGAACAACTTTCTCGCGTTCCTGCTGCAGGAACAGCGGGCCGTACAATGGATGATGAACCAACTTGTCCTGCCGCTCCCAGAACCGTTAAAAGTTCGCGCGGGAGACCTGGTGTCTGTCAGCTTTCACTACCAGGCAGGCTGTACGCTGGAAGCCCTGCAACAGGGCCTGCATGTTGACCGCGTGGCCGTGAGTTTGCCATTACGCCGCGCGGCGTGAGCGTGGGTTGTACAACTTCCCGGTTCCGGGCGACCATTCGCAATCTGCTCCGTCACCAGTCATAATCCCGAGACGAACTGGGAATGACTTCGCGGGGTGATAACATGCAAATTGTGCGAAACCGACATGGGCTGATGTATGGACTCTTCGCGGCCTGCCTGATGGGAGTGCTCACGTCGGGAGCAACAATAGCGGCAGAGCGCAAGCCTAACGTCATCCTCATCGTGGCGGATGATCTGGGGGGCAGCGATCTCGGCTGTTACGGCAGCACGTTTCATCGCACGCCCGAGCTGGATCGCCTCGCTGCCGACGGTGTGCGGTTCGCCCAGGCTTATGCGGCGTGCCCCGTCTGTTCGCCCACGCGGGCCGCGATCATGACGGGCAAGTACCCGGCACGGTTGCACCTCACCGACTGGCTGCCGGGGCGTGGGAACCGGCCCGATCAATCGCTCAATCGCCCCGAGATTCGCCAGCAGCTGCCGCTCGAAGAGACGACGGTCGCCGAAGTCTTTCAGGCCGCGGGATATGCCACGGGTCACATTGGCAAATGGCACCTGGGTGGTGAAGGTTTTGGACCGCTGGAGCAAGGTTTCGCGGTCAACATTGCCGGGGATCATACCGGAACGCCGATGAGCTACTTCGCGCCATTTGGCAAGAATGGTCGCCACATGCGTGGTCTCGAAGAAGCTGCCTCGGGGGAATACTTGACGCCACGCTTAACCACCGAGGCCGAGCGGTTCATCGAAGTGCATCGCGAGCAGCCCTTCTTTCTGTACTTTCCGCACTTTGCTGTGCATACGCCGATCATGGCCCCAGCGGAGTTGGTCGAACAGTTTCCCGGCGAGACCAGCTTTTCTGGCAAGCAGAACAACCCGATTTATGCGGCGATGCTGCTGGCGGTCGATCAATCGGTGGGGCGCCTGCGTCAGAAGCTAACCGACCTCAAGCTGAGTGACAACACGATCATCGTCTTCACCTCAGACAATGGCGGCCTGTCGGTCGTGGAAGGTCCAAAAACCCCGGCGACGTCGAATGCTCCCTTCCGCGAAGGTAAGGGCTGGCTCTATGAAGGTGGCGTGCGTGTGCCGCTCATCATCTCCGGTCCCGGCGTGAAACAACCCGGGCGGACAACCGAACAGGTAGCGAGCAGTTATGATCTGCTGCCGACGTTATGCCGCCTCTGTGGGCTCGCGGTTCCGGATGGCGTCGATGGTCTCGACATCTCGCCTGTCATCACCGGCGAGACGACGCAGCCGCGCGATCTCTATTGGCATTATCCGCACTATAGCAACCAGGGTGGTCGACCCGGCGCGGCGATCCGATCTGGCAATCACAAGTTGATCGAGTTCTATGACAGTGGTCGCAAAGAACTCTTCGATGTCGAAGCTGATGCCCGCGAGAATCGCAACCTGGCGCCGGACATGCCTGAGAAGGTCGCGGAACTGAGCCAGTTGCTTGAGCAATGGCGCACAGCGGTCAGCGCTCAAATGATGAGCCCCAACCCCGATTACAAACCGAATCCGCAAGCCCCCGATGGCAGCATCATAATCCATGCCAAGACCGCAAATGTCACCGGAGGCCAACTCCGCTATGAACCCTTCCCGCACAAAAACACGCTGGGTTACTGGTTCATTCCGGAAGATGCGGCCCACTTTGAATTCACGGTCAGCAAACCGGGCATCTATCAAGTGGAAGGGTTGATCGGCTGCGGTAACGGCTGCGGTGGCAGCGATGTCGAATTTCGCTTCGGCGATCAGATCCTGAAATTCACCGTTCCCGAGACCGGCGGCTTCCAGCAGTTTCAACCCATGAATCTGGGCAAGGTGACGTTCAGCGAACCCGGGCGATACTCCCTCACCGTACAACCCGTGAAGAAGCCCGGTCCCGCGGTGATGGACTTGCGGCAGGTGACGTTGCGGCCCGTCATCAAGGAATAGCTTTCCCTGTTCGTAGTGAATGATTTCACTGGGAGCGAATGCATGTTGGTGCGAGTGTACGCTGCTTTTTGGATGGGATGCATAAGCATGGGACTGCCGGTCATCGTCTCGGCTGAAGAAGCCCGAGCGATCGAAATCGTGGGACATCGCGGGGCATCGTTCGATGCTCCGGAAAACACCATGTCGGCCATTCGGCTGGCCTGGGAACAGCAGGCCGATGCGGTGGAGTTCGATGTCTGGCTATCGAAAGATGGCCACATCGTGCTGCATCATGACAAAGACACGAAGAAGACCGCTGGTGTCGACAAGCGAGTCGACGCGCAGACTCTCGCGGAATTGCAGCAGCTGGACTACGGAGCGTGGAAGTCGCCGAAGTACAAGGGCGAACCGCTGGCGCAACTGCCCGAGGCCCTCGCGAGCATTCCCCGTGGTAAGCGAGTCTTCATCGAGGTGAAGTGTGGGCCGGAAATTGTGCCGGAACTGAGTCGGGTGCTTACAGCCGCGAATCGACCGGCGAGCGAAACGGCCATCATCAGTTTCTCGGAGGACGTCTGTGCGGCGTGTGCCATAGCCTATCCCGACCTGAAAGTCTTCTGGATTGTCTCGCTCAAGCAGGACAAAGAAACCGGCCAATGGAATCACACGGCGGAGGAGTTGATCGCGACAGCGAAGTCCTTGCGAGTGCAGGGACTCGATCTGCAGGCATGTGACCTGCTGACACCATTTTTCGGCAAACAGGTGCGCGACGCCGGGTTGGAGTTGTATGTCTGGACGGTGAATGACCTGCCGCTGGCAAAACAAATGCTCGCCGCCGGTGTCCAGGGCATCACGACGGACAAACCCGGCTGGTTGAAGGGGGAGTTGGGGCGGTAGGGGTTAGGAGTTGGGTGTTGGGTATTGGGAGTTAGGTATTGCCCAACGCCCAAGACCTAACACCCAATACCCCCATTCTCACAGCACCGAAAAATAGTTATCGACCGCGAAGTCGAAGGCTTCCGGGGTCATCACTTTGGGCAGGCAGCGGTAGGCGCAATAGTTACGGACTTGCAATAGCAAATCGCGTGGCTGGCAGGATCGAAACGGCCGATTGACCTGTATGTAATGCTTCTGCACCAGATGGTCTACGGCGGCGTCATTCATCTGGAAGCCCATCTTGGGAGCGATCCGGCGAATGATCTCCTTGAACTCGTCCTCGGTCGGGTCGAGCACCTGAATCTTGTACGGAATCCGACGTAAAAATGCCCCGTCAACCAGATCTTTCGGCTCGAGGTTTGTCGAGAAGATGATCAGCTGATCGAACGGCACCTGCACCTTTTTTCCGCTGGGCAGGTTCAGAAAGTCGTATCGCTTTTCCAGAGGCACAATCCACCGATTGAGCAGTTCATCGACCGGCATGCGCTGTCGGCCAAAGTCGTCAATCACCAGCGTTCCGCAATTGCTTTTCAGTTGCAGTGGCGATTCGCAGATGCGCGTGGTGGGGTTGAGCGTGACTTCGAGTTGAGCCATCGTCAGTTCACCCCCGGCGATGACGGTGGGTCTCACGATTTGCACCCACCGCGGGTCGACGCCCGATAGATCGAACAACCCATTCTGCTGCTCGATGGGAATTTCGTCGTGCAGACCGGGGTCGAAGATGCGGATGATCTCGCCTTCAATACCCAGCGCGCGGGGGATCCAGATCGTCGAGCCGAAGCATTTGGTAATGCGCTCGGCGATGCTGGTCTTCCCGTTGCCTGGTTCGCCGAACAGAAACATCCCGCGTCCGGAGTTGATCGCCGGTCCCAAGCGGTTGAGCATGTCCTCGTTGATCAGCAGGTCGGCAAACGATTCCCGCAAATCGGCCTCGGTCGCCTGCTGCTTGGCGATCGACTGGGCTTCCATCGCTTTCAGATACTGCGGCAGCGGGACGGGGGCGGCACCGAAGTAGGTGCATTCCTCGTAATAGCGGCGAGCCCGCTCGCGACCAAAATCGGTGATGCTGTATTGATAGTCGCCCATCTCCGCCGAACCGGTATAGGTCAGCAGTTGATCGCGCTTCAACATCTTCAAGATCGGATCGATAATGCCAAAGGGGACCTTGATCTGCTGAGCGATCCCGCGTCCCGAAGCGACGCCTTTCGAGAACAGAAATTTCAGGATTAGGCGTTCAATTTCGTCGGGTGACAGGCCGGCTTCTTCCAGCGTCTCGGGGCAGGGTGGGTAATAGGCGGCTTCCTCTTCATCATCGCGGCGGGTTCCGAGCAGGGATTTCACACGATCGAAGAGTGCGGAGATGCGCGTCTCGTCGGTCGACAATGGTGGCAGGTTTTCCGCGGTATCAACCGATTCCGCCTCGTGCGGCGTCTCTGCTTCGGTCTGTTTTTCATGGAATGGTGGCGTCTTGAACGCTTCTTCTGCGGGGTGATCGGGAGTGTGGGATTTCGCGGCTCCGGTCCCTTGCTTCTGGTCGAGATCCGAAAAATCGAGGGGCATTTCTTTGACGGCGCGCAGCACGGCACTGGCGAGTTCCGCTGCGGACGAACGTCCCTTGCCCGATTTGGACCGTTTGCTCTGATCGTGAGATGAAGATGGACTGCTCATACCGCAAGGTTTCCGACGCAGGGAGAACCGCAGCCAATGCAGCAGACTTGCCGCGCTGGCTGTCGAAACCTAGGTCACGGACTGACCGTGGTCAAATCGCAACTCGAATACGACCGTCAAGGTCGGGACAACCGGTACAAAGGGGCCGTGCGGAGTGCGGAGTGCGGAGTGCGGAGTGCGGAGTGCGGAAGGTGGAAGGTGGAAGGTGGAAGGTGGAAGGTGGAAGGTGGAAGGTGGAAGGTGGGAGGTGGAAGGTGGAAGGTGGAAGGTGGGAGGTGGAAGGGGGAGGGTGGAAGGTGGA
>Ga0164290_1001718_pt1 | contig 25354 bp, 23 predicted proteins | sample Micstemetagenome_FD_108782 | JGI IMG/M metagenome (GOLD analysis project Ga0164290, IMG submission 108782) | Contaminated culture microbial community from soil near Moab, Utah, USA - Microcoleus steenstrupii SON62 (Illumina Assembly) | ecosystem: Environmental > Terrestrial > Soil > Soil crust...
ACGGTACTATCAAATTCGTCAGGTCCGCTGATCACATCTAACACTTTCCCTGCGTCTTCTACCGAATTTGCCAAAATACCAATTACGTCAAACGATGATGCATACGCAATCAGCCCATGGCGGAAAACTTTCCCATAAGTAGGCTTCAAGCCAACTATACCACAAAAATCGGCAGGCAATCGAACCGATCCACCCGTGTCACTGCCTAAAGAAACCATACACAAGCCTGCCTTTACTGCAGCCGCACTACCACCGGAAGAGCCACCGGGAACAAGTTCATTGTTTACAGGATTTAAAACAGAACCGTAAGTTGAGTTTTCATTGGTTGAACCCATGCCAAACTCGTCGCAATTTTGGCGGCCGATGATGATGGCACCTTCATCAAGCAATCTTTGAACTGCTGTTGAAGAATAAATTGAAGTAAAGCCCTCTAGAATTTTTGAACCGGCAGAAACATAGTGGCCCTTGAAGCAAATATTGTCTTTGAGGCCCACTATAACTCCATGCAACTTGCCTCTGGATGTAGCAGGCAGTAGATCAAGCTCATTTGCTCTTTCCAGAGCTTCCTGTTCAAATACTTCTATAAAAGCATTAAGTTGATGCTGTGAATTAATAGCATGGAGATAGTGCTCAACAACCTTAGCACAACTTGTTTGGCCGTTGGAGAGATCTGAATGAAATTGTTTAATAGAGATAAAACGGAACAACCCTTATAAAAAAGATTAAGGGAAATTAATTAAGGCTGAGGGGCAGATGAACTACTTTTTCTTTCTGCCTCTTTTTCGGAAACGCTTTCCTCAATTTCTTTCCTTACGTTATTCTTGGCATCGTTGAACTCACGAACACCACGGCCGAGGCCACGCATTAGTTCCGGAATTTTACGACCTCCAAATAATAACAGGACTACAAAAGCGATTAACAGAATTTCAGTCCATCCCATATTACCCATAAAAAAAGAAATTTAAATGTGATTACAAATCAAAGGTATTTGAAAAACCCCTTTGTACAAGTCAATTTATTGAAAGAACAAAAAAAGCGTCCTGATGTTGACAGGACGCTTAGATATACGATTAAAAAGATTATGCAGTTTCCAGTGCTCTTTTCTTTTCCTGGATTCTGGCACTTTTACCAGAACGGCCACGTTGATAATACAACTTGGCACGGCGAACACGACCTGTTTTATTTAAAACCACAGATTCGATGTTTGGAGAATGAAAAGGGAAGATCCTTTCTACACCCACACCATCAGAGATCTTACGAACGCAGAAAGTTGCGGTAGCACCTTCGCCCTGAAGCTTGATCACATCTCCACGGAAAGACTGGATTCTCTCTTTGTTACCTTCAATAATTTTATAGTTTACTGTGACATTATCACCAGCTTTAAACTTAGGTAATTCTTTTTTGCCTGTAAGTTGCTCGTGTACAAAGGCAATTGCAGCGTTCATAACTCAAAATTTAAGGACGGCAAAGGTAGGGGAAAGAATTGAGAGTTTGGAATGGAGAATAGAGAAATTTGTTGTTGGTACTTGATTTGGCAGGTTTTTAAGATAGTCTGAACCTGGATTTCGAAGGGTGAAAAAGATAAGGCGGAAATAAAAAGAGTCTTCAGTTATTGAAGACTCTCAATTATAAATCAGGTTCTATCTCAAGATCAATCCATCTGATCTTCGCAAATCCTCCTTCAAATTACCTCGCCACGTTCACCGAACGCTTTTCTCTAATAACGGTCACCTTGATCTGGCCTGGGAAAGTCATCTCAGTCTGGATCTTTTGTGCAATTTCGAAGGATAGCTTTTCGCTTTCGTTATCGGTTACTTTATCAGCTTCAACAATTACACGTAATTCACGGCCAGCTTGTATTGCATAGGCTTTTTCTACACCATTATAGCTTTGAGCCAGGTTCTCCAATTCTTTAATACGTTGCAAGTATTGCTGCATGATTTCTCTGCGGGCACCAGGACGGGCACCGCTGATGGCATCGCAAGCCTGGATGATAGGAGAGATCACATACTGCATTTCCATTTCATCGTGGTGAGCACCAATGGCATTTACGATAGCCGGCTGCTCACCATATTTTTCAGCAAGTTTAGCCCCTAATAAGGCATGGCTCAATTCTGTTTCTTCATCAGGTACTTTACCAATATCGTGCAGGAGACCGGCACGTTTAGCCAGTTTAGGATTTAAGCCTAATTCAGCAGCCATAATACCACAGAGATTAGCTACCTCGCGGCTGTGCATCAATAAGTTTTGGCCATAAGAAGAACGGAAACGCATCTTACCTACATATCTTACTAACTCCTTATGCAGACCATGAATGCCCAGCTCAATCACTGTTCTTTCACCAATCTCCATCACCTGCTCTTCTAATTGGCGTTTTGTTTTTTCGACCACCTCTTCAATACGGGCAGGGTGGATACGTCCGTCAGAAACCAGACGCTGTAACGAAAGACGGGCAATCTCTCTGCGTAAGGGATCAAAGCAAGAGAGGATAATGGCTTCCGGAGTATCATCTACAATCAAATCAACACCTGTAGCTGCCTCAATAGCACGAATGTTTCTTCCCTCACGACCAATGATCTGTCCTTTGATCTCGTCGGTTTCGAGATTAAACACCGTGATGGCATTTTCAATAGCTTGCTCTGCAGCCGTTCTTTGAATGGTTTGAATAACAATCTTGCGAGCTTCTTTATTGGCCTTTTGTTTGGCCTCGTCAATAATTTCCTGCTGAATACCAATAGCACGGGTTTGAGCTTCCTGCTTCATGGTCTCGATCAACTGGTTACGGGCTTCTTCAGCGGTCAGGCCAGAGATCTTTTCCAAACGGCGGGGATGTTCTTCCTGGTGCTTTTCCAATTCAGCCTGCTTTTGGTTTACCACATCAATCTGGCGGGCCAGGTTTTGCTTTATTTCATCGTTCTCTTTAATGGCTTTCTCAAGCTGCTCCGTCTTTTGATTTAGGCCGGATTCTTTCTGTTTAATGCGGGTCTCACTCTCGCCAACCTTGCGGTTACGCTCCAGCACTTCTCTTTCATGCTCTGCTTTCAATTGTACAAAGCGTTCCTTCGCCTCCAGTTCTTTCTCTTTGCGAACGGTTTCGGCTCTTAATTCAGCTTCCTTAATAAGGGTTTGTGCTTGCAGTTCTGCTTCTTCAACCCGTTTGCGGGTATCTTTTGCAAAGATGAATTTACCCGCTATGATGCCCACTAACAGGGACACGATAGCAGCGATGAGAGTAATTATGTTGGGGTCCATTTCTCCAATTTTTAAGAATAAAGTGTTTAATATCGTTACAATAGCTTGTCATACCACAAAATGAGGTAGGCTGGCGAAGATACAAAATGGAGGCTATTTGCTGAACTTGTATGAACAGCAGTTTTAGAACAGCGGTTGGCTTATGTGATAAATGACATTTTTTTAAGCAGCAGAGCATTTAACTTGCAGCAACAATTTATAAAAATGAAGAAGTTATTCCTGTTTCTTTTATTACCTGCAGCTTCTTTTGCGCAGAAAGCAGATAAAGAATTTAAGCTTGATGGCGAATTAAAACTGGCAAAACCAATCGATTGGATCTATCTGAGATATAATAATGGCGAAAAAGTGATTACTGATAGCTTTCAATCTGCCAGCGGCAATTTTAAATATGAAGCAAAAATTGCTGAACCAGTAGTGGCTACTTTAACCGTTAAATATGCTAAAGCTGAAGGTGAGGAAAAGGCAGGAAGAGAGTCAGTACCTGTTTTTATTGAACCGAGAAAGCTAGAACTATTTGCAAAAGATTCTTTGAAAGCCTTATCCGTAAAAGGTTCTGCTGCTCATGCCGATTTTACTGCCTTGCAAAAAGCTATGGACCCTTACAACCAAAAGCTTATTCCGCTTTATGAAGAATACGGCAAACTCAGGACAGCCAAAGACAAAGATGGGATGAAAAAACTGGAACATATAATGGAAGAAATTGACAATGAAATGAAAGAAGCCGTGTATGGTGCTTATTTAAAGAAGAATCCCAAGTCGGCTGCTGCTTTATATGCTTTAAAGCAATATGCAGGATGGGATATGGATGCGAATAAAATTGAACCTTTATATGCTGCTCTTCCTACAGAGGTAAAAGCCTTTCCATCAGCAGCATCTTTTAAAGAGCAACTCGCTATTGCTAAAAAGACGGCTGTTGGGCAGTATGCAATGGAATTTACGCAGAATGATACCCTGGACAAGGCTGTGTCACTTTCTTCTTTTAAAGGCAAGTATGTTTTTGTTGATTTCTGTGCCAGCTGGTGCGGACCTTGCCGTGTTGAGAATCCCAATATTGTAAAAGCTTTTAATCGTTTCAAGGATAAGAACTTTACCATTTTAGGAGTTTCATTAGACAGGGAAGGACAAAAAGAAAAATGGATGAAGGCTATCCATGATGATAACCTGACCTGGACGCATGTTAGTGATTTAAAATTTTGGGATAATGCTGTGGCAAAACAGTATGGCATACGTGCTATTCCTCAAAATTTATTGTTAGATCCTCAAGGAAAGATCATTGGAAAGAACCTTGACGGCGAAGAGTTAGAGCAAAAGTTGAGTGAGGTGTTGAGATAACGAATGATTGAAAGAATGGAGGTGAGACATGAAACAGGTTTTAGCTGTTTGATGTCTCACTTTTTACATTTGGGGTATCCAATGCTCCATCGATCAGCCTTTCTAAAGTTTGTAACCGGCTATTTACGTTGTCAAGATTAACCTGGTTAGAGATAGCAGCATTTTGTTCGGTAGCAAACCATACTAATACCATTGCTATATAATCCTGCATGTCCTTGCCTGCGAAAGCTGTTTTGAACTCAATCAATTTATCATTAATTGTCTTTACAGTTTTCCTTACCACTTCTTCATCTTTTGGTTCAATGCGAACCCGGTACGTTCTATCACCGATAACAAGATTGAGGGGAATCATTTGATCACTCATAAAAACATTTTTTGTGAATCCTTAATCGTGAAACGTGAATTTGAAACTTATTCACGATTGAGGATTCACCATTCACGTCTATTGGCTGAGATAAGCAATACACTTATCAATCTCCCTGATATACTGATTGATCTTTCTTTCAAACTCTTTTTTATCCTTTTCATTCATATCTCCGGCAGCAGCTCTTAATATGGAAACCTGCATCTGCAATTCTTCCATTCGTTGCCTTGTCTCTGCCTCTTTATTTCTTGCTTCCTGTAGTTCTTCTCTCAGTTTGTCAGCTTCTTTTTGCAAACGGTTATACTGCCGCAGTAATTGCTGCAGCTTTTCGTTCACAATATTGAATTGCTGATCTACCGTCATTATTTTCTTATTTCTGCCTGAAGTTCTTTCTCTAAGGTAGTCATGATCCTATTCATCCAGGCATCAATTTCCTTATCGGTGAGTGTCTTCTCTTCATCAAGAAATGTAAAGTTCACTGCAAGAGATTTTTTATCGGCGCCCAGCTTTTCACTTTCAAACACATCAAACAACTTTACTTGCTGAAGCTTATTCAACCTCAGTTTGCCAATTCTTTCCTCTACTTCGGCATATTTCATCGATTTGGGTACCACCATAGCAAGGTCACGTTCTACGGCGGGATACTTAGACACTTCTTTGTATTGCACTTTTTTACCCGCCTGTTTTAAGATGGCATCCCAGTAAAAATCGGCAAAGTACACAGGCTGTTTAATATCAAATTTGGCTTGAAGCGATCGAGTTACTTTTCCAAGTTCAACGAGTTTAATGCCATTCACCGTAATGCTTAATGTGTTTTCAAATTCTTTGGTGATACTTTCATCAAAACCATTGGTGTGAATACCCAGGTTAGATAGTACACTGGCAACAATTCCTTTTACATAATAAATATCAACTGCTTTACTTTTTTCTCTCCATGTATTTTCGGCTAATTGGCCTGTTAAGTATAATCTTAAATGATTTGTCTCATGGTATTTGCCTACATCCTCAGTAGCGTACGTTTTACCAAACTCATACAACTTCAAAGCTGTGTTCTTATGATTCAGGTTAAATGCAATAACAGGTAAAGCTGTATGCAACATAGAGGGACGAAGAATATCCAACTCGCTGCTTAAATTATTCACCAGCTTCACAATGCGCTGAGATTCTTCTGCAGTAAAGTAAGCAGAATTGGTAATGGAATTTGTCAAAATTTCTGTATAGCCTAAACCCGTCAGAATGTTTGATATCTTTTCTTTTAATTGTTCTGCTTTATAGGCCTCTTCAATAGAAGGACTAATAGTGATGGTTGAAGGAATTTCAATATTGTCCAAACCATCTATGCGTACAATCTCTTCAACAATATCAGCCGGCAGGGAAATATCAGGTTTATGATACGGCACTTCTACCGACATAGCATCCATGCCTTCTTTAATGACAGAAAATCCAAGGCTATGCAATATGCCTTTGATCGTGTCAGGATGATAATTCTTGCCAGTAAGTTTTTTTATGTAATGATATTTAACCGCAACTTCTTTTTTAGCTTGAGGATCCGGGTAAATGTCAATTACTTCAGATGATAGTTCGCCTCCTGCAAGTTCTTTAATCATTAATGCTGCTCTCTTCAGCACATTAACGGTGTTAGAAATGTCAATACCCTTTTCAAAACGGGTAGCAGCGTCGGTACGCAATTGGTGACGGAAAGAAGTTTTACGGATAGTGATCGGATCAAAGAATGCACTTTCCAGAAAAATGTTCTTAGTGTCTTCCGTAACACCACTTTTCATTCCGCCAAATACACCGGCAATACACATGCCTTCTTCTGCATTGCAGATCATCAGGTCTTCTGCACTCAGCTTTCTTTCTTTTTCATCCAATGTTTTAAAAGATGTTCCTTCATTCATCTTCTTTACAATCACTGTATGTCCGGTGATGGCATCATAATCAAAAGCATGCAGCGGCTGCCCTGTTTCGTGCTGAATAAAATTTGTGATGTCAACAATATTATTGATCGGTCGCAGACCAATGGCTTTCAACCTTTGCTGCAACCACTTAGGTGATTCTTTAACCTTCACATTGCCGATACAGGTGCCTGAGTAACGTTTGCAGGCTTCTTTATCTTCAATGGTAACATTAATGTTGAGCGAATGGTTATCGGCTTTGATATTAGCATAAGGCAAAACCGGTTTGATTTCTTTTCTATCGTGATGTGATAAATAAGCACAAACATCTCTTGCCACGCCCCAATGGCTCATGGCATCCATGCGGTTTGGAGTCAAGCCTATTTCATAGATGATGTCACTATACGGGTCAAAATACTCAGATGCTTTTGTTCCCACTTTTGCATCTTCAGGTAAAACCATAATACCCGCATGCGAGTGGCCTAATCCAATTTCATCTTCGGCGCAGATCATACCATGACTTTCTTCCCCACGAATTTTTGCCACCTTCATTGTCAATGGTTCGCCTGAAGTTGGGTAGATAGTTGTGCCAACAGTTGCAACGACCACTTTTTGCCCGGCTGCTACGTTAGGAGCGCCACATACAATTTTCAATTCTTCGGCGCCAATATTAACACGTGTTAATCTTAATTTATCTGCATTCGGATGTTGCTGCACTTCCAGCACTTCACCAATCACTAAGCCTTTCAAGCCCCCTTTTACTTCTTCATACGTTTCCATCTTTTCCACTTCCAATCCAATAGAAGTTAAAATGCGTGAAAGCCTTTCCGGTTCTACTTCCACTGGCAAATAATTACTTAACCATTTATACGAGATCGTCATCTAAAAACAAAGTTTTGTAAGTGGGCAAAGATAACCGCAGATTAGGTTGGTTTCGAATGGATTAATATGATTTTGAATTATGTACTTAGCTGCATTGCTACTATGAAGCTTCTGTTGCGTCGCACACTCGTACGTTCTGAAATTCTATTGAGCAATGAACCACGAAGGCACAAAGAACACGAAGCTGCACGAAGTCTTTGTGTTCCTTTGTGTCCTTCGTGTCTTCGTGGTTCTAATTCTAAAATCCAGTGCTGTCATACTTTTTCAGTAAAAGGATTATTGCTTTCGGTATAACATCCTTCCCAAACCCTTACGGAGCAAGCATTTTAGAAAATCAGAATTTTAGTCCATCCTCTCAAACCCGCTTCCGGCATAAATTATACCGCAGCTTAGGTGTTTACATTTAGTCCCAAATCCCCTGAAACCCCATATTGGTGGCAGCCGCATTCAGCCAAAAAAATGGGTAAAAAAATTTTTCTACTTCGGCTGGGTATAAACCCTTTGATAATGGGAAAAGAATTTCGACTTTGTGGATAAGAACAATTTTTGCTGTGGAAAACAATGGGAATGCGGTGAATGAGATTTGAATAGTCTGTGAATTAAAATATTCCGTCGAATATTGAATTTGTTCATTTTTCAGTCCCCTATATTCGCCAACTGACTTACTGGGAATAATTAGGTTACAATACCTTAATCATAAATTAATACACCAAGACTGACTGACAAGCCCATGGGTCATTGATCGAAAAATCAATGTATAACTCAATTTGAATGACGACGTATGGATCTTACTAATCTGAATCGTGATAGAAAAACCCGCAGGAAATCGCCTATAGATCTCACAACAATGGTATATGGTAAGGTGCCACCCCAAGCGAAAGACCTTGAAGAAGCAGTGCTGGGTGCTATCATGCTGGAGAAAGGAGCTTTTGATGCTGTAATTGAAATTTTAAAGCCGGAATGTTTTTATGTAGATGCCCACCAACGCATTTTTAGGGCTATGCAGGGATTGGCCAACAAAAGCCAGCCAATTGATATTCTTACTGTAGTGGAAGAATTGCGGACCCGTGAAGAGCTGGACATGATCGGCGGGCCTTACTACGTAACCAAACTTACCAACGCCGTTGTTTCTTCTGCCAATATAGAAGCTCACTCAAGGATCATTCTGCAAAAATTCATTCAACGTGAGTTGATACGCATTAGCGGTGAGATTATTTCTGATGCTTACGAGGATAGTACCGATGTTTTTGATTTGTTGGACCAGGCAGAGAGTAAGATCTATGAAGTGACATCAACGCACTTGCGCAATAATTACGAGTCTATTGATTCGGTATTGGTGAAAACCATTCAGCGTATTGAAGACCTGAGACATAAGAATGAAGATATCTCGGGAGTGCCAAGTGGCTTCCCATCTTTAGATAAAGTAACCTATGGATGGCAACCAACTGATTTGATCATCCTTGCTGCTCGTCCTGCTGTGGGTAAAACGGCATTTGCCTTAAACCTTGCACGCAGTGCTGCCTTGCATCCAACCAAAGCCACACCGGTAGCCTTGTTTTCATTGGAGATGAGTGCCGGCCAGTTAGTGCAACGTATTCTTTCTGCTGAAAGTGAAATTCACCTGGAGAAGATCTCTCGTGGAAAAATGGAAGAGCATGAGATGAAGCAGTTGTATGCAAAAGGTATCCAACGTTTGGCCCAGGCGCCTATCTATATTGATGATACCGCAGCCCTAAATATTTTTGAATTAAGAGCTAAATGTCGCCGTTTAAAGAATGCCAACAATATAGGCTTGATCATCATTGATTACTTGCAGTTAATGAGTGGAACTGGAGAGAACAGGAATTCAAACCGTGAGCAGGAGATATCCAACATTTCGCGTTCATTAAAAGGATTAGCAAAAGAATTGCAGGTGCCTATTATTGCGTTGTCTCAGTTAAGTCGTGAGGTAGAAAAACGTAAGGATGGAAATAAGATGCCACAGCTGAGTGACCTTCGTGAATCGGGTGCGATTGAGCAAGATGCGGATATGGTTATGTTCTTATACCGTCCGGAGTATTACGACATCACACAGGATGAACATGGTGATAACAACCGCGGTGAAACACACGTAAGAATTGCCAAGCATAGAAATGGTTCGTTGGAAACGATTAAGTTGAGAGCATTACTCCATATTCAGAAATTTGTTGAGGATATGGGCGGAGGTGATTTTGGGCCGGGATTGCCTTCCAACTTCAAGCCTGTATCTGGATTAGATAGTGGAGGCGGGGCAAGAATGATTATTCAAACCGGCAGTAAGATGAATGATCTGCCCGAGGATGAGGATCCTTTCTAATTAGTTACTGACTTCTCTTTTATACAAAGCCCTGAACAATCAGGGCTTTTTTATTTCTTCGCAGTATGGCTTTACCTTTTTTCTATACAGAAGATTTGAGGCAGGACGTCGTTCAGTTAGATGAAGACACATCGAAAAATGTTATACAGGTATTGCGAATGGAAATTGGAGAGAGGGTATTGCTAACTGATGGAAAAGGCAGTAAAGCAGAGGCAGATATCATTGATGATAACCGAAAGCGATGTGTTGTAAAAATCATTTCAGTTGATAAGAAGAAGAGAAAATGAAAAAAGTAGCCATCGCTATTTCGCTCACCAAAAATGCTTCGCGGTTTGAATGGTTTTTAGAGAAAGCCACAGAAATAGGAGTAAGTGAGATCATTCCAATGATTTGCGAAAGAACTGAAAAAGAAAAGTTTCGCTTTGATAGAATGCAAGGAATTGTGATCAGTGCGATGTTACAATCGCAACAAAGTTGGATGCCTGTACTGCATCAACCGGCAGAGTTCAATCAGGTAATCACTTCAAATCATTTTCGTCAAAAGTTCATTGCTCATTGTGAAGAGACTAAAAAGATCCAATTAACCAATCAACTAATTAACCAATCAACTAATCAACTCATTCTCATCGGTCCTGAAGGAGATTTTACTCCAAAAGAAATTGGAGCTGCATTAGATAAGGGTTTTATTCCTGTTGCATTAGGAGAAACCAGACTAAGGACTGAAACAGCTGGCATGGTTGCGGCAACTTTGTTATGTATCGGTTAGGCAGCCGATTCACTCCGCCTTTTTTTGGGTAAGGCCTTCTTTACTAACGACACAACTTTCTCAACAATCAATCCAATGATAAGCCCGCCAATAAGACAAGCAAGTACCTTGGCAAACCAGGCTAGTACAGGTATGTTGTGCAAGGCGTGTTCTAAATCGTGGAGTAGGTGAGCAGTAAACGGAATCCCGTGTGCAATGATTTCAGCACCAACCCAAATCATGGCTGCTGTACCTACATAGCTTAAAATAGTAAGAAAATGCGGCATGAATTTCACAATCCCCCGACCGAGTTTTTGTGCAATTGGATGATGTTTGTCCTTTGCCAAGTGTACTCCAAAATCATCAGCCTTAACTATCAGCCCAACAAATCCATACACAGCAACCGTAATTAAAACAGCAACTGCCAACATAACCACAATTTGATTTACTATAGGTTGCCCAACTACCTGGCTGTAGGCAATAGCCATGATCTCTGCCGATAAAATAATATCTGTGCGTACGGCACCATCAACCCTTTCTTTTTCTAATTCTTCTGGTGTAATGACTTTTACCGCTTCGCTTTCAGGATCCACTTCGTGGTGCTTGCTGAACATAGAATGCACTTTTTCATAGCCCTCGAAACATAGATAGGCTCCGCCTAACATCAACATAGGCGTGATGGCCCACGGCGCAAAGTACCCAAGCAACAAAGCGGCGGGACTTAAAATAAGCAGCTTATTAAACAGAGATTTTTTGGCAATGCGAAAAATGATGGAAAGTTCGCGGGATGGGTCAAGACCTACAACATATTTGGGTGTAACTGCTGTATCGTCTATCACAATGCCCGAAACTTTTCCACTGGTTTTGGCTACCTGGGTAGGTACATCATCTAATGACGCAGCACTAGCTTTTATTAAGGCCCCAATATCATCTAATAAAGCAAATAATCCTGACGGCATAATCTATAGTCCTCTCCCTGTTCATTTAATTTTCTATACGAATCATTTTTTCAGCTGTTGGTAATCAGGAGATGTGTATTCAACCTTAGCATCACACCCGTCTTACCATTTCATTCTCTAATTCAGATGCTTGCAAATATTGCGCACAATTTTCGGGCCTTCATAAACAAAGCCGGTCCATACTTCTACCAATGCTGCGCCTGCCTGCAGTTTTTCTTTAGCATCTTCTCCAGTAAATATTCCTCCGCTACCAATTACAGGTAAATTGCTGTTGGTTCTTTGTTGAATATATGTGATAACATCGGTTGATCGCTGAGTCAACGGTTTCCCACTTAATCCACCTGCACCAATAGTTTGGATTTCAGCATTTGATGTTAGAAGACCTTCTCTGCTGATTGTTGTATTAGTTGCTACCAATCCATCAAGGTTGATTTCTTTAGCTAAGTCAATTACATCATCAATTTGTTCTGCCGTCAGGTCTGGGGCAATCTTTAAAAGAATAGGTTTCTGTTGTTCAAAGGTTTTATTGAGTTGTTGAAGATGCGTAAGAATTTTTCTAAGCGAATCCTTCTCTTGCAATTCTCTTAAGCCTGGCGTATTCGGCGAACTAACATTTACTACAAAAAAATCCACATAAGGATGTAAAGCATTGAAGCAGATCTCGTAATCCTTCCAGGCAGCTTCATTTGCAGTGGCTTTGTTTTTTCCAATGTTTCCGCCGATGATTAATCGTGAGAAGTGAGTGGTAAATGGCGAGCCTGAATTTTCACGTTTTACGTTTGACGTGTCACGATTTCTCCACTGCTTCAATCTTTCAGTAATCACTTCTACTCCGTCATTATTAAACCCCATTCTATTAATAAATGCATGGTCTTTGAATAAGCGAAATAATCTTGGTTTATCATTACCTGCCTGTGGTTTGGGAGTTACAGTTCCTATTTCGACAAAGCCAAATCCTAATGTTTCAAGCTCTCTTAGGTACTTTGCATTCTTGTCAAAACCTGCTCCTAAACCAACAGGGTTTTTAAATTGAAGTCCGAATAATTCTTTTGATAGATTTTGTTTTGGAGTAAACCATCCAGCAATCATTCTTTTTATAAAACCAACAGAGCAAGCAGCCCTTAAAAGATCCATAGAAAAATAATGAGCTGTTTCGGCACGTAGAAGAAACAAAATACTTCGGAAGAATTTGTACATCGGCTTGCGAATATAAGTTTGATAAAAGGATTAAATAGTTGTTGATGCAACTAATCTTCAAATTCCTTAATTTTAAGTTCAATCTTTTTTTATGCAGGAAGCTTATATAGTTGCCGGATACAGAACAGCAGTGGGCAAAGCCAAACGCGGTGGTTTTCGTTTTTATCGTCCCGATGATTTGGCAATAGACTTAATAAAAAGCTTGATGGCATCGCTACCGCAATTAGATAAAGCTTTAGTTGATGATGTGATTGTGGGTAATGCTGTACCAGAAGCAGAACAAGGTTTACAAGTGGGAAGAATTATTGCAGCAAGAGCTATCGGACATGAGGTACCCGGCATGACAGTAAACCGCTATTGTGCCTCTGGCCTGGAAACAATTGCTATTGCTACTTCAAAGATCCGCATGGGTATGGCTGACTGTATTATTGCAGGCGGTACAGAAAGTATGAGCATGGTGCCTACAGCCGGATGGAAGACAGTGCCTTCTTATTCCATTGCTAAAGATGATCCTAACTATTATTTAAGTATGGGTCTAACGGCAGAAGCAGTTGCCAAAGATTATAATGTTAGCCGTGAAGACCAGGATGAATTCTCTTATAACTCCCATCGTAAAGCCTTAAATGCTATTCACAATGGGTACTTCAAAGAAGGCATTCTACCAATGACGGTTGAAGAAGTGTATTTGGATGAAAAAGGCAAAAGACAAAAAAGAAGTTTTGTTGTTGATACAGATGAAGGTCCTAGAGCCGATACATCACAAGAAGCTCTTGCAAAACTAAAACCTGTTTTTGCCGCAGGCGGAACAGTGACAGCAGGTAATTCATCTCAAACAAGCGATGGTGCTGCGTTTGTGATTGTAATGAGCGAAAGACTGGTCAACCAATTAGGCATTAAGCCTATCGGTAGATTAGTAGCATGTGCTTCAGCCGGAGTTGATCCAAGAGTAATGGGCATTGGGCCAGTGGCGGCCATTCCTAAAGTAATGAAGCAGGCTAACATGAACCTTGACCAGATAGACCAGGTAGAGTTGAATGAAGCCTTTGCGTCACAGGCATTAGCCGTTATTCGCAAAGCTGAATTAGATCCTCAAAAGGTCAATCCAAATGGTGGTGCTATAGCTTTGGGTCATCCTTTGGGTTGCACAGGTGCTAAACTAACCATCCAGCTACTTAGCGATTTAAAGCGAAATAATCAGAAATATGGTATGGTAACGGCTTGCGTTGGTGGTGGGCAAGGTATTGCCGGCATTATTGAGCGGATAGAATAATTCGATATTCACATACTTTCAGGCAAATCTGTTTGTGATGGATCTATCGTATATGTGGAGAAATTATCATGGCTTTTACTTGCTAAAGCTTGATAAAAAATTTAGATTTATCTACCAAAACAAACCTGTGATGCCAGCCACAAAATCAAAAGTTCTTTATGTAGAAGACGACAGCGATGACCGCCTGTTTCTAAGTGAGTCGTTTGCTGATACAAATCCTAATACAGAACTTATTTATGCCTCTGATGGTGATGAAGCCATCCGTCTTTTAAACTCTTTAGATGGCTCTAACGCTTATCCTGCGCTGATTATTCTTGATCTGAACCTTCCCAAAATAGATGGGCGTCAAACCTTATCCTACTTAAAGCAATCTCCAAAATTATCTTCCATTCCAGTCGTTATCTTTTCTACCTCAGATAATACATCAGATGTGGACGCCTGCTGGCAATTGGGCGCAGATTCGTACATGAAAAAGCCCTCTTATTATCAGGATTATAAGCAGATAGTTGAAAAGTTTATTTCATTAATGCACGTTACGGACTGATCAGTACTGGTGTTTTAAAGGCTCAACATGTTGTAGACGACCAACTTTTCGTCTTATTAATCAATCATATAGGTAGCGTCAGACCACTATTCCGATGCTTGACCATGCGTAAATAGTTCAGGTAAATCTTCTTAACATTCTTTAAACCTTTGATTAACTTTAAGCTCCAACGTCAACCTCAAACCAGCTATCTATGGATCGTCGCGACTTTCTTACTGCCAGGCGCAAACCCAAAGCAGTTATTCTTCCGGAGCAAAATTTCAGAACGCAGTCTGGATTGAACCCTTACCAGGGGCCATGGACAAGAAATGAAGTGCAGCATCTGCTAAAGCGGACCATGTTTGGCTCTACTAAAGCGGATATAGATTATTTTCTTACCAAAACGGTTTCGCAGGCGGTGGACGAATTGCTCAACCCGACAGCACCTTTGCCATCTGGGCCAGTGAATGATTATAATAGTTCTACGGTCAATGATCCTGGAGTTCCGGCTGGTCAGACGTGGATCAATAATCCAACCAACGATGGCACACTTAATTCTTTAAGAAGAGGTTCTTTAAAAAAGTGGTGGACGGGTTTAATGATCAACCAGGACAGGAGCATCAGGGAAAAGATGACTCTTTTCTGGGCTAATCATTTCGGTACGGAGACGGTTGATATGGGTACTTCTCATTGGGCTTACTGGCACCATGCTTTATTAAGACAAAATGCTCTTGGCAACTTCAAACAACTTATAAAAGCAGTAACCATAGATGCCGGTATGCTTCGTTATTTGAATGGCTATTTGAATACCGCATCGGCGCCCGATGAAAACTATGCAAGAGAACTACAAGAGCTTTTTACATTAGGTAAAGGACCAACCGTTACTTATACTGAAGATGATGTAAAGAAGGCTGCTAAGGTCCTCACGGGTTGGAGAATCAACAATACAACTTATGCCTCTTACTTTGATGCTACAAGACACGATAGTACGAACAAGCAATTTTCTTCTTATTACAATAACGCTATAATAACAGGACGCACAGGTGCAGCAGGCGCAAACGAGACAGATGATTTGATCAACATGATCTTTCAAAAGGATGAAGTGGCAAAATTCATCTGCCGCCGGATTTATTGCTGGTTTGTTTATTATAAGATTGATGCGACGACAGAAGCAAATGTGATCATTCCATTGGCTGATATATTTCGTAACAACAACTACGATATCAAACCGGTATTATCTGCATTATTTAAAAGCGAACACTTTTTTGATGTGGTGAACCAGGGCTGTTATATAAAAAGCCCGGTTGACCAGGTGATCTCTTGTTTAAGAGAATTCAAAGTGGTATTTCCTAATTCCAGCTCTGAGTATTTAGATGCTTATGCCATGTGGAACTACATCCGTAACTGGTGTATTTCTATGGGACAGGATGTCGGCGATCCGCCGAATGTCTCCGGGTGGCCTGCCTATTACCAGGAACCGCAGTTTCATGAGCTATGGATCAACTCCGATACATTGCCAAAACGCAATCGTTTTACCGATACAATGGTTGGCAGTGGATATACCCGGAATGGTAAAAAAATAGTAATTGATGCTGTTGCTTTTGCTAAAACGCTTCCTAATCCTTCTGATCCAAACTTGTTAATTGATGATGCATTGGCGGTACTATATCGAGTGCCGCTTTCTTCGGCTTCCAAACAAGCTATCAAACAGCAAATTCTGTTAACCAATCAAACACAGGATTATTACTGGACCAATGCCTGGAATGCACATATTGCTAACCCGGCTGATACAGCCAGCTATAATATTGTAAACACTCGCTTAAAAAGCCTGTTTCAATACTTTATGAACCTTTCTGAATACCAGCTTTCCTGATACCTAAAACTATTTTATGAGAAGAAGAGACTTCCTTAAAACAACAGTTCCTGCTGCAACTCTTTTACCGGCAATAGTTGATGGTTATAGTGTGAAAGCCTTCACCGGTAATTCAGCTTTAATGCAGTCTTTGCTGAACCCGCAAATAGATACAGACCATGTATTGGTAATTGTGCAGTTAAACGGGGGTAATGATGGACTCAACATGGTAATACCTGTATCCAACTATAGTGCTTATTACAATGCAAGAACCAACATTGCTATTCCGCAGAACCGTATATTAAATCTGAGTGGTCATTCAGAAACAGGTTTGCATCCGGCCATGACGGGTATGCAGGCCTTATTCAATGAGGGCAAATTAAATATCGTTCAGGCAGTTGGTTATCCCTCACCTAACTTTTCACACTTCAGGGCAACCGATATTTGGATGAGTGCTTCGGATAGCAATACAGTAGTAAACTCGGGTTGGGGTGGGAGATATTTAGGTTCGGAATATCCAAACTTTCCTAATGGCTATCCCAATAACACCATGCCCGATCCGTTGGCCATTCAAATTGGTTCCATAACTTCCTTAACCTTTCAGGGTGCGGGTGTAAACATGGGTATGAGTATCACAGATCCCACAAGCTTTTATAACCTGATCAATGGAGTACAGGATCCGGCGCCAAACAATCCTATGGGCCGTGAGCTTACCTACATCAGGCAGGTGGCGCAGCAAACTAACCAGTATGCGGTTCGCATTAAAGATGCTGCTGCAAACGTTCCGCAGCAATCAGCCTATCCTTCAAACAATTCGTTAGCAGACCAATTAAAAATTGTTGCACGATTGATCAAAGGCGGTTTGAAAACCAGAATGTATATGGTAAGTTATGGCGGATTTGATACCCATTCACTTCAAACCAATACCACGGATACCACAACAGGAGCCCATGCTAACTTGCTGGGCAACGTTTCCAACGCTATTAAAGCATTTATGGATGATGTGAAGTTTTTAGGTGTTGAGGATAGGGTTATGGGAATGACTTTCTCTGAGTTTGGACGAAGAATCAAATCAAACGGAAGTATTGGTACCGATCATGGTGCAGCAGCTCCTATGTTTGTTTTTGGTAAGCATGCTACTCCCGGTATAACAGGTACAAATCCAACTATTCCAACCTCTGCAAATGTGAATGATAACATTCCATTCCAGTATGATTTCAGAAGTGTGTATGCTTCTATTTTGCAAAAATGGTTCTGTGTTTCGGATACTAATCTGCAGCAGATCTTATTCAAAAATTTCCAATCTTTGAATATTTGCAGCGATGCAAGCTGCAAGCCTAACAATGGCGGAGGGCAGCAGGCAGGGGACAATCTCATTTACAATTACCCCAATCCGTTCACTCAAAAAACAACAATAAGCTTTACTACTAAAGGCGGACACACATTAATACAAATTATTGATACGCTGGGAAGAGTAGTAAGAACCCTGGTAGATAAAGAATATGCTGTAGCAGGCACTTATACCATACCATTTGACAGCGGCGGCTTACCAACAGGTGTTTACTATGCCCGTTTACAAAACGGGCCTATACAGCAGGTAAAGCCTATGTTGAAGGTGAGATAGCTTTTAGTTGGCAACGTGTATGCCTGTTACTTAGTTTAAAATTCCACCAGTGGGCTATTGTAATGAGAACAGAAGCTGTAAGTATTAGAATGAGGTTTTCTTCTATCTGATTAAATAGTAAAAAGGAAAACCCAATAATAAAAATCACAAGCGGTCTTTTGTTCTTATGGTTTTTGAAACATCCTGAATAGAAGGAGAATACACCTATTAAAAAGGCAAACCCCATCATTGCATATTCAACCCCTTTGTTCTCAATTAAATTAACTCCAGCTAAGGGTAAGCTGCTTACCAGTAAGGGTAACAGTGCACAATGAACCGTGCATAACAAAGAGGTGCCGATCCCAATCAGATCCAATTTCCCGGTACTTAAATATTTGCTGTGCTTTTGCATCTGTGTTGCAAATATAGAGTTATTCATTTATCCAGGGTAGGCTTCATGCAAAATTATAAGAGCCTTGTTACTTAAAAGGTATTGAACTGCAAAAACTGATTCTACGTAGCGGATGTACATTTGACAGATGGAAATTACATTGAACACACCGGCTCTTTTATTTCCGGCCATTAGCTTGCTGCTGCTGGCTTATACCAACCGCTTTGTTGCTTTAGCCAACCTGGTTCGTAAGCTGCATGACGAATACAAAAGCGGAGTAACAGATCATGTTCTGGTAGGACAGATACAAAATCTGAGAAGGCGGATCAACTATATCCGCTACATGCAGGGCCTTGGTGTTTTCAGTTTTTTACTCTGTGTTGTTTGTATGTATTTTATTTACAACGAATGGTATGATGCAGCGAAGATCATTTTTGCGCTAAGCCTGATCAGCCTTACGGTTTCTCTTGTGCTTTCCCTTCTGGAGATCATTCAAAGTATGAATGCCCTGGAGCTGGAATTAAGCGATATGGAAGGCCTTGAAAAGAGCAATATCTTTTCTGACCTATGGAAATCAAAAAGCAACGAAGGCTAAGTCTGGGGAATTGCAGCCGTACCTGCAGCAGCAGATTTTCTTTCACCAATTTGTTGCCGCCACATAGCATAATACAAGCCTTTCTCATCAAGCAGTTTATCGTGTGTGCCCATTTCTATTACCAAACCTTTTTCAAGTACATAGATCCTGTCAGCATGCATGATGGTAGACAAACGATGTGCTATAAGAATAGTGATCTGATCATTCAAAGAAGAAACGTTGCGGATGGTTTTATTGATCTCTTCTTCTGTTAAGGAATCCAGGGCCGAAGTGGCTTCATCAAAGATCAGCAGGGCTGGTTTACGCAATAAAGCTCTTGCTATAGATAAACGCTGTTTTTCTCCACCGGATAATTTTAGTCCACCCTCACCAATCATCGTATCTATCCCTTTTTCAGCTCTTGATAAAAGGTTCTGGCAAGATGCTTTATTTAATTCATCGATCAACTCTGCTTCTGCCGCATTGGGATTTACAAACAGCAGGTTTTCCCGAATGGTACCGGAAAATAATTGTGTATCCTGTGTTACAAATCCTATTTGATTTCTCAGGTCATCAAAATGAATATTATTTTCATCAATGCCATTGTAAAAAATATTTCCTTCCTGTGGCCGGTACAGTCCGACCAATAATTTCATCAATGTTGTTTTACCTGACCCTGATGGTCCAACAAAAGCGATCGTTTCACCCTTTACTGCTTTGAACGAAATGCCGTCAATTGCTTTATGTGATACTGTCTGGTGCTTGAAACTTACTTCATCAAATTCCAGTTCTTGGATTGGACCGAGATGTTTCGGATTGGCCGGATTGGGTTCTGGCTTTTTCGACATCAAGTTTTTAAAATTGTTCAGGGAGGCTTCCGCTTCTCTGTAGCTTAAAATAATATTTCCGATCTCCTGTAACGGACCAAATATGAAGAAAGAATAAATCTGCATGGTTACTAACTGGCCCGCATCCATTTCATTTCTGAAGATGAGCCACATTAGCATAAAAAGGATCACTTGTCTTAATGTATTGACAAACGTTCCCTGGATAAAACCTATACTACGTATGCGTTTTACTTTAGTAAGTTCAAGACCTAATATCTTATACGTATTCTTATTCAACCGAGCCACCTCCTGATCGGTTAACCCAAGGCTTTTTACTAATTCAATATTTCTTAAAGATTCTGTGGTGGTTCCAGCCAACGAGGTAGTTTGTGCAACAATTGTTTTTTGAATGGTCTTTACTTTTTTGCTAAGCAGGTTGGAGATAATCATTAAAATGGCAATGCCGCCAAAATATACAATCGGTAACATGGGTGTAATGCGGGCAGAAAACACAGCAACGATAATAATACCTATCAAAACTGTAAAAAGAATGTTGACAAAATTGTTGATGAACTTTTCCGTATCCGTTCTTACTTTTTGAAGGATGCTTAATGTTTCACCGCTACGCTGATCTTCAAATTCCTGGTAAGGAAGTTTCATGGCATGTTGCAAGCCATCAGTAAAAACTTTAGCGCCAAACTTTTGAACAATTACCTGCAGAAAATAATCCTGGAAGTTTTTTGCAATGCGGCTTATCATCGCTACACCAATAGAAGCCAGCAACAAGGCTACTGCCCCGTATGGTCTGTCAAAAGAAAAAAAGAACGAATCGTAATCAAACTTTCCCGGATTAGCACTATGGTCAGTTGCAAGACGTACCAAGGCGCCGAATATGATAGGATCAAGTAATGAAAACCCAATATTGACGGCTGCAAGGAACAATACCAAAGCAACCATTAGTTTATATGGCTTCAGGTAATAAAGTAAAATCTTCATTCTGTAAAGCTAAGGGCTAAAGCCATTTTTCATAGCGGGCTATTTTCCAGCTCTTTCCAGTAAATTTTCTGAAAAAACGATGCAAAAGCGGCAGCTTTTCAAAAGCATTTTTCTCCTGCTGAATCGCCATCGCATCCAGATGATGCAATTTTTTTACAAGGTTTGGAATGCTTTCTTCGGTATTCACTGCAAAAAAAGTTTTCAGTAGTTGACGAAACTCTTTCAGATCCCGGTAATGAGCTATAAAATGGTCTGCTGTCTTTACCGAGCCGCTTTTTTGAAAGCAATAGTTGAAAGCAAATTGCTCGGCCTCATGCCTGGGGAAACGTTCCTGCAAAGCATTTGTCAAAGCCAACACATCCTGTAGTGTTTCTTTGCTTTGGTTATTTATTCCAATAACACTGGCATTAAACATTTTCAGGTTTTTATCAAACAGGAGTTTTTTACCATTAAATGTAATAGGTGTAGTGGATAAAAAACGCTCCCATTTGTGCCATGCCAGCTTATCACTCTTATTTATCTGACCCTCGCCTCTATATAGGTAATACGCACCTTTGGCCATATCTTCAAACAAGACATCCGCTGAACTAGTAAGGTAGGTATCAGTATCGAAATGCAATACATTGCCGCCGAAGCGTTGAAAAGAACTTATCAGTATTTCAACCTTCTCAGGATGTGCGAAACTGAGGTTCGATTCCGATTTTGTTTCTATAGAGGGCCTAGCTAAATTGAGTGTAATGATGTTATGAAAGAAGGGTTCAAAATCGGAAAACACTTCAGGTGTGTCCGTGTAGATCACAAGAGCTATATCAGCAGGCGGTGTAAGATTATAGACCTGCAGTAGCTTTAAAAGAGCGTATCGGCATTCGTTTACATGATCAAGGCCATAAGCCTGGTAAACAATTGCATTTTGCATATGCTAAAAGTGACTTTATTGGTTGACATACGATGCAGAAGTAGTGCCAACCTGTTTTAACTGCTCAATTAATTTTGGCTGAATAATATACGCTTCGATTAATTCATTAGTAGCAGCATGTGCCAGTAAGTTGTCCGCAATAAAAGAAATAGGAGTCTGCAGGGCCAATAATTTTTCAGCACCTTTTAAGCAAACAGCATACGCATGGGTACAATCATGATAGCCTGCCTTGAAAACATGCTTTCCACACCTTTTGGGATAAAGGTTACTGATGGTCTTGTGCGAATAGTTTAAACCACCAAACACCCGCTGTATATGGTAAACGGCTTTTTTTACAAAAGCAAACGGTGGAACTTTTTCTTTTTCCGTAAAACCCAGGTAGAGCAATTCCCAGTTGGGAGGTAATTCTTTTTGCACCTCCGGCCAGTTGGATACATGTTGTTTATTGATTACAACATCATCTTCCAGGATCAGCACTTGCTGATACCCTTTTTCGATAATGGTTTTATATACTTCGACATGACTCCAGGAGCAGCCGATCATACCTGGCTGCATACATTTACCATAACGATGATGTTGCCTGGCCAGGCTTTCATTATAAAGACCTTTTTGTTTCAGTTCTTCTACAGAAAATTGCTGCTTGTCTTTTCCAAAGAACAGCTCAAAGTTCAATCCGTCTAATTCTTGCTGAATGTGAGCATGCCGGTCAGTAGCACGTTGCAGGGTAATGACAAATACCCTGTCAAAAAACGTGTTCAATTGTGAGAAAAAGGGTTGAAGATCGCTCATGCTCCAAAATTTTCAACAATACCGGCGTCAAAGAAAAGGCAAATAAAATATTCCGGGATTTCTTTTTACAAGGCAGAATGCTTTTACGTTATTTGCTCATTAATTTTTTATCATTAGATGAAATCGATTCTATTTATTTCTCTTATGAATGGCGGTGCATGGGGTGGTAGCGAGGAACTCTGGTATCAGACAGCATTGTATGCAGCAAACCATAGATACCGGGTTGGTTGTGCTTTTTACGAGTGGCCTCAAAAAAAGGATCGCATTGAGCAACTGAGAAAAGCCGGTTGCGAAGTCTACCTTTTTCCAAATAAAGGAAGAGAAAAAAGAACAATCCTGGAACGGCTTCAATACAAGAACACTAAACGAAAGGTTAGAAAGTTTGCGCACAATTTGCCTTTTTCGGAATATGAGATGGCAGTAATTAATCTTGGATACCTTGAGATCATTTCACATTACTGGAAAAATCTGCATCGGTATCTGAACAACTATACGCTTCTCTTTCATGTACACGATGAAAAAGATACCATTAAACCCAAGAGGAAATCTTTGTTGAAAAAATGGCTGCATAATTCAAAACATAACCTCTTCGCATCGTCCCGCACAAAAGAGTTTTTGGAAAAGCAACTTTCTATAAACCTACCAAATGCAGCAACGCTTATCAACCCCATTTCATTTAAAGCATCGGAAGAATTAATTCCCTATCCTCCGGTACAAAATGGCAATTATCTTTTTGTGATGTTGGCTACATTGGATGTACGGCGTAAAGCACAAGACAATTTGATAAAAGCTCTTTCTACAGAGAAATGGAAAAAGAGGAACTGGCAATTAAAATTGTACGGCGGTGGTGAAGCAGAGCAACAATTAAAAGATCAGATTGCTGCTGAAGGAATGGGAGATAAAATTTTCATGCAGGGGCATACAAGCAATGTAAAAAGCGCATTAGACGAAGCACATTTGCTTTTACAAATGACCCATATTGATGCAATGCCTTTGGCAGTTATGGAGGCCCTGGCTATGGCAAGGCCTCTTGCTGTTAGTAATGTTGGCGATATGCCGGAATGGGTGACCGAAGATGTAAATGGCTGGATTAGTAGTGATGCTTCTGTTGAAATGATAGATGCAACGTTAGAAAAAGCCTGGCAGAACCGTCAGCGATGGGAAGAGATGGGCAGAGCATCCTTTCAGATATTTAAAGAAAAATTTCCTCCCGTTCCTGAAGCCTATTTCCTTGAGCAGGTAAGCCGATAATAGTCTAATTGAAAGCTTTCAATCAGACTATTAAGATGTCTTTCTGATCTAGGTAAACTCCTCATTGGTAAACACAACATTTTCTCCGGCAACAGCAAAAGAAAAATTGTAGTTGTTGATGGTATTGAAAACAGCTTTGGAACAACCTTTCTTCATACGGTCGTGTGTTTCCACTACTAACACTTTCACTTTGGGCAACCAGGCCTCATGATTCCTGGAAAAGATCTCTTTTTCCGAACCTTCCACATCCAGTTTGAGCAAGTCAACAGATGACCATTGCATCTGCGTCATGATATCTGCAATACCTAACGCTGGGACTGCATTAGGGGCGGCATCTTCGGTTTCATCTACTGTAAAACCATTGTTTCCATGACCACTTTCTTTTACTAGAAGATGGGCCTTGTGCCACCATACTCCTGCCTGGATGGGATAAATGTTTTTGTAAGCGGAAGTGTTTTTTTTCAATAGCGCAAAGTTTTCTCCATCAGGTTCCAGTGTAACGATAGTAGCATCCGGAAAACGGCTTGCAAGAAACGCTGCTGTCAAACCTATGTTACCGCCTCCATCAATTATAGTTTTCGGTGAAAAATCCAAGGGAATAGAATAAGACTTCTTTAAGATCACTTCTTCATAGGTGAAAAAATCAAAGATGTTTCCTTTCCGTAGGCTAAACGGATATTTTAATAGTGAAGAATACAGGTTATTGTAATCTCCCCTTCTGATTTTCATGTAAACTTTCAAAGCCTCGGAAAACGGCAGATATTTTCGAAGATGTTTGAACCGGCTCATAGAAATAAAAATAGTGCTAAGTTTTTTACAAGTGTATCGGTAATGAGGTAAGGAATATTCAAGTAGTTTATCTAACCTGCCCAGCCCTCTCTGTCAAGGCTTCTGTATTGAATAGCTTCTGCCAAATGCTCCACTTTAATGTCCTCACTCATAGAAAGATCGGCAATGGTACGTGACACTTTTAAAATGCGGTCATAGGCTCTCGCAGAAAGATTCAATCTTTCCATTGCAGTTTTCAATAGGTTTTGTCCTGGCTTGCTGATAACGCATATCTCTTTGAGCATTTTGCTGCTCATTTGGGCATTGCAATAAATTCCCTGGTTTTCTTTATATCGTTCGGCCTGTATTTCCCGGGCCTTAATCACCCTGTCTCTTATATCTGAAGAACTTTCCTGGGGTTTTAAAGCAGATAGTTCACTAAAAGGCACTGGTGTTACTTCAACGTGCAGATCAATTCGATCTAACAACGGTCCTGATATTTTATTTAGGTATTTCTGTACGGTGCCGGGAGGGCAGGTACACTCTCTGTCGGGGTGATTATAAAAGCCGCAAGGACAAGGATTCATCGAAGCGATCAACATAAAAGAAGCAGGGAAGTCCACAGCCACT
>Ga0164290_1001719_pt1 | contig 25284 bp, 29 predicted proteins | sample Micstemetagenome_FD_108782 | JGI IMG/M metagenome (GOLD analysis project Ga0164290, IMG submission 108782) | Contaminated culture microbial community from soil near Moab, Utah, USA - Microcoleus steenstrupii SON62 (Illumina Assembly) | ecosystem: Environmental > Terrestrial > Soil > Soil crust...
ATTGCTCGGCGCGGGCACGCTGCGTTGCGCCGACGGACGCGGCGGCGGCGGCATCTGATTGGGCACCGCCCCGGGCTGCGTGCCCAGGGATTGTTCCAGCAGGGCCAAGCGATAATTCATGTCGTTGGACAGCTGCTCCAGCTGCGTGGACATCTGCCCGGTTTTGTAGCGCGCTTCCTCGATCTGGCCGTTGAGTTGCTCGACCAGTTGTTCCAGCTTGATCACCCGCGCCTGCAGGCTGGCGGCCTGCTCGCTGCCCGTCGCGGGCAAGGCTTGAGATGTCACGCCGCGCCCGGCACCCAGGTTTTGAATCTGTTGCTCGAGACGGCGGATGCGATCGTCGAGGTCGCGCGCGCTTTGAGCCTGGGCGGGAACAGCCTGCCAAACACACAACGACCAAACACATAACGAAATGACGGCGGCGGAGATGACACGGATCATGCAGAGCATCCTTATGAGGAGGACAGCCTCATCGTGAATTCGGGCGGCATCATGATGCACAAGGGCGTCCGCCGCCAAGTCCTTGCCCAGACAAGTCTGTTGCCCATAAACGAATTGGGCCGCCCCATGGGGCGGCCCAATCGAAACGTCTTAGCCGATCAGATTACTGAACGACCGACACGCCGCGGCGGTTTTTCGCCCAGCAGCTTTCGTCGGAAGCCACGCAGGTCGGACGCTCCTTGCCGTAGGAGATCGTCTTCACGCGGCTGGCGGCGACGCCCAGCGAGGTCAGGTACTGCTTGGCGGCGTTGGCGCGGCGTTCACCCAGACCCAGGTTGTATTCACGGGTGCCCTTTTCGTCGCAATGACCTTCGACGGTCACGGTGCGCGAGGGGTTCTGGTTCAGCCACGCGGCCTGGCCGCGCAGGATGGCCTGCGCGTCGGCGCGCAGTTCAAACTTGTCGAAGTCGTAGTTCACGGTATTGCCGACGACGGTGTTGAAGTACTCGACCGAGTCCGGCGCCGGGCCCGAGCGGACCGGAGCGGCAGGCGGAGTGGCCGTCGAAGTCGTGGTGGCTTCCTTCTTAGGACTGGCGCAAGCGGCCAAGACCACCGCGACGATGACCGCACTGATGAAGCGGGTGTTCATTTTTTTATCCCCTAGGTGTACTGGAGTTGCCGAAAGTTTGAGTGACGAAGCGAATTGGCTCGCGAAATCTTTGAATTTCGGGCCCCCTTTTACCAATACCGCAGTGGGACGCAAGACCCTGTCTGTGCGTTTTTAGGCGATTTTGGCTCCCTTATGCCCTTGAAGATATATTGTTTTGGCGGTGTTGCAAAAAGGAATCACCACCACCCCATAGATTAAACACAGCAGGCTATGAACCCTGTGGGCTCAAGGAATCAAGGGCGACCACGCCGGGTCGGACGCATCCTGCGGCGTCAAGATTTCCCTTTGATTATAACCCGTTAAATCGATGGAAAAGAGCCGTACCCGGCCGCCCGAGCCGTCGGCGGCGGTCTTGCCCTGGGCGAAGTACATCAGCACGCGGCCATTGGGGGCCCACGTAGGGGCTTCGACAATATAGCCCTCGGCGAGCAACCGCTCGCCGCTGCCGTCGGGCTTCATCACGCCGACATAAAAACTGCCCGAGGAAATGCGCGTGAAGGCGATCAGGTCGCCGCGCGGCGACCATACCGGGGTGCCGTATTTGCCCTGGCCAAAACTGATGCGCTGCACGTTCGTGCCGTCGGCATTCATGGTGTAGAGCTGCTGGCTGCCGCCGCGGTCGGAGTTGAAGGTGATCTGGTCGCGGTTAGGCGAATAGCTGGGCGAGGTGTCGATGGAGGGATGGTCCGTCAGCCGCGTCGTGCGTCGGGTGCGCAGATCCATTTCATAAATATCGGAGTTGCCGTCCCCGGCCATGCTGAAGATGACTTTGTTGCCGTCGGGCGCGAATCTCGGCGCATAGGTCATGCCCGGGAAATCACCCAGCACTTCCTGCCGTCCGGTATCGATGTTGAACAGGTACACGCGCGGGACGTTACGGAAATACGAGAGGTAGGTGATCTCCTGCGTCGTCGGCGAAAAGCGCGGGGTCAGCACTAGGTTCGCGCCGTCCGTGAGATAACGATGGCTGGCGCCGTCCTGATCCATGATCGCCAGACGCTTGATGCGCTTGGTGGCCGGGCCGCTTTCGGCGATATAGACGATGCGCGTGTCGAAGTAGCCCGTCTCGCCGGTGATGGCGGTGTAGATGGCGTCGGAAATGATGTGCGCCACGCGCCGCCAATTCTCGGGCTGGGTCACGTAGGCCTGGCCCACCATCTGCTGACCGCCGAACACGTCCCACAACCTGAAAGCAATGCGCAGCTGGCCGGTCGGCTGCGGCTCGACCACGCCCTGCACTAGGGCTTGGGCGGCGAGCGCGCGCCAGTCGGGGAAGCGCGGCTGCACTTCCAGCGAGGTCATCTCCTGCATGAAGCCCTTGGGGTCGAGCGGGCGGAACAACCCGGAGCGCTCCAGGTTCTTCGAGATCACCTCGCCGACGTCGCGGCCCACCTGATTGCTCTGATCGGTGGAACCCGCGAACGTCGTGACGGCGATGGGCATGGGCTCGACCCGCCCGCGCGTGATGTCGATCTTCACCTGGGCCTGGGCGGCCGGCACCGCCAGCACCAACATCACGATCGCCGCATAAAAACGCATCATCATCGCCTCGCCTGCTCAGTTGATCCGGCCTTGGGGGCTGAATGTAAACGTGATCTCTTTAAACACATCATAACGCTGCGGTGAAATCGGAATGTTGCCGCAGCTCAAGACAGCGTTGCGCGCGCTGTTGGCGAACGTGCGGAATGCCGAGTCACCGAAATAACGGCCCATGTCGACGATCTGGGCCTGCTGTACCGAGCCGTCGCGGTTGATGAACACGCGCACGTCGGCCGATAGATCTTCGATGCCTTCCTTGCCCGGGTCGATGCGCCAGCACGCCTCGATGTGCGCGGCGATGGCGTCGCGCTCGCTCATGGTGGCCTTGTCTGACAGGTTGGGCGTGATCACCTTGGCCGCGTCGTTCGTCGGCGCGGCGGCGACCTGCTGCTTCTTGGCCTCGGTCTTCTCCAGGTCCTTCACCAGCGATTGCAGATCGGCCCACTCGTCCTTCTTGGGTTTCGGCTTGGGCTTGGGCGGCGGCGGCTTGGGCGGTTCGACCTTGGCTTCGACTTTCGGCGGGGCCTGATCGGGCGGCGGCGGCATCTGGTCGGGTTGCGGCGGCGTCACCTCGGCGGCCTTGGCCGGCTCCGGGTCGGGTTTCGGCTCAGGCTTCACTTCTTCCGGCGGCGGTGCGGGCCGCGGCGGGGCGGCGGTGATGTCGTCGATGGACACCAGTTCCATGATGATCGGCGTTTCCTCGGGCAGTTCCTTCGCCAGGAACGGCAGGCTGACATAAGTCGCGCCCGCCACCGCGACATGCAGTGCAACGGACATGAAGAGGCCGAGGCCTTCATTCTGCGGTCGAGAGGTGAGAATGGCGCTGCGCATGGCGATGGGGTTAGCGGCCCTTCGTGGTCATCGCGGTGATCTAAGGGATTTTTTGGGCGGTTCTGTGACGAAGGCGACGCGGGTGAAGCCCGCCGCCTGCACCTCGGCCATGGCCGTCATCATGGTGCCGTACGACACGTCCTTGTCCCCACGCACGTAGATGTTGAGGTCGGGGTTGGACTGCTTGGCCGCGGCCAGCCGGACGCGCAGCTCCTCCATCTCCACCTTGTTCTCGGGGTTATTCAGGAAAAACGTGCCGTCCTTCTGCACGAAGATCGTCAGGGGCTTGTTGTCCTGAGGCAGCGACTTGGCGCGCGAGGTCTGCGGCAGGTTGACGTTGACCCCGGTGGTCAGCAGCGGCGCGGTGATGATGAAGATCACCAGCAGCACCAGCATGACGTCGACCATGGGCGTGACGTTGATCTCGGCGATGGGCGAAAACGAGCGCCGGCTGTGCTTGCCCCCACCCGCCGATTTGATGAACGCGCCCATTTATGATGGACTCCGCACGTCAAGCTGGCGCGACAAGATCGCGCCGAACTCGCCGGCGAAATTCTCCAGGCGCACGGCGTAACGCCCCAGGTCGCTCGACAGCTTGTTGTAGGCGATGACGGCGGGGATCGCCGCGACCAGCCCGATGGCCGTGGCGAACAGCGCCTCGGCGATGCCCGGCGCCACGGTGGCCAGGCTGGTGTCCGACGTCGCGCCGATGGCGGTAAAGGTGTTCATGATGCCCCAGACCGTGCCGAACAATCCTAAGAACGGCGCGACCGAGCCTGTGGACGCCAGAAAGATCATCCGCCGGTTGAGGATGTCCATCTCGCGCTCAAGGCTGATCTTCATGACGCGGTCCAGTCTTTCACCGAGCGTGCTGGCGTTGCTGACAGCACCCGGCTTGCCCGCCGAGCGCTTCCATTCGCGCATGGCGGCGACGAAGATCGCCGACATCGGCTCGCGCGGCTTGGCGCCGATGCGCTCGTATAAATCCTCGAGCGAACTGCCCGACCAGAATTTCTCCTCGAAGTCCTCGGCCTGGCGGAACAGCGAGCGCAGACGGAACACCTTGTCGAAGATGATCGCCCAACTCCACAACGAGGCCAGGATCAGTCCGATCATCACCGCCTTGACGACGATGTCGGCCTGCAGAAACAGGCTCCACGCCGAGAGGTGATTGACGGCGTTGACGGCTGCGATCGCCGTTTCTTGGGTGATTGCGTTATCCATCCGTTCCTACCTTAAACAACCGTGTCATTGACATAGCGCGCGAGCACGTCGCGCAAATTCGCAGGCAAGCGTGCCGCGCGGCCGTCGGCCGTCAGGCACACCACCTGCGCGTTGAATTGCACCAGATCCTCGCCGCTTTCACGGCGGATAGTCTGGCGCACGCGCATCGACGCGCCCGTGATTTCCTTCAGTTCGGTCTCCACCAGCAGCACGTCGTCGAGCTTCGCCGGCTTCATATAGTGCACATCGCCTTTGTACACCGCGAACGCAAGCCCGGTCTCAGCGCGCAGGTCGTTCTGATGAATGCCCACCGCGCGCAGCATCTCGGTGCGGCCGCGCTCGGCGAAGCGCAAGTAATTGGCGTGATAGACGATGCCGCCCGCGTCGGTGTCCTCGTAATACACGCGCACCGGCAGCACGTGGGTCTTGCCCTTAAGCTCGCCCGCGGCGTTCATGCCCCCTCGCCGTCCAAAAGGTCGAACTGCACGTTCTCGCGGCGAGGTGCTGCCAGGCCCAGATGCTTGAAGCCCTTGTCGCTGACAACGCGCCCGCGCGGCGTGCGTTGCAGGAAACCTTGCTGGATCAAGAACGGCTCGATCACATCCTCGATGGTGTCGCGTTCTTCGGACAGGGCTGCGGCCAGCGTATCGACGCCCACGGGCCCGCCCGCGTAGTTCTCGGCGATGCAGGTCATGTAGCGTCGATCCATGGCGTCCAGGCCCACCGCGTCCACGTCCAGCCGCTTCAACGCCTGATCGGCGAGCTCGACGCTGATCGTCGCAGCACCGGCCACGGCGGCGAAGTCGCGCACCCGGCGCAGCAGTCGGCCCGCCACGCGCGGGGTTCCGCGGGAGCGCCTTGCGATCTCGGTTGCGCCGTCATCGCTCATGGGCACGTCCAACACCCGCGCCCCACGCCGCACGATCTCGACCAATTCGGCGGGCGAATAAAATTCCAGCCGCAGGGGAATGCCGAAGCGGTCGCGCAGGGGCGTGGTCAGCAGCCCTGAACGCGTGGTCGCGCCCACCAGCGTGAACGGCTGCAACTCGATGCGCACGGAACGCGCGGCCGGCCCCTCGCCGATGATGAGGTCCAGCTGGAAATCTTCCATGGCCGGATACAGCACTTCCTCTATGGCGGGATTAAGGCGGTGGATTTCGTCGATGAACAACACATCATGGGCTTCGAGATTGGTCAGGATCGCCGCCAAGTCGCCCGCCTTGGCGATCATTGGCCCCGACGTGGCGCGAAAGCCCACGCCCAGTTCGCGCGCCACGATGTGCGCCAGCGTCGTTTTGCCCAGGCCCGGGGGCCCGTGCAGCAGAACGTGATCGAGCGGCTCCTTGCGCGCCTTGGCGGCCTGGATGAACACCGACAGGTTTTCGCGTACGGCAAGCTGGCCGATGAAATCGCCCAGCACCTTGGGCCGCATTGTGGCATCGGCGTCTTCGGGTTGGCGCGCAGCCGCGATCATTCGTTCTGCGCCGGGCTCAACCATCGACGCCGCCCAGTTCGCGCAACGACAGCTTGATCAGGCCCGCGACGTTGGCACCCGGATCGGTTTGAACTGCGCGCGCCACAGCACCGTAAGCCTCGGTGCGGCCATAGCCGAGATTGACCAGCGCCGAGACGGCATCTTCCGCAAACGAGCGTACGCCGGCGCCGTTGATTTTCTCTTTCGATCCGGGCGCTGCGGGCGCAGTCTTGGCGGGGATATCGAAGGCAACGAGCTTGCCCTTCAACTCCTGCACCAGCCGCGCGGCCAGCTTGGGCCCGACGCCCGAGACGCGCTTGAACGCCGACTGGTCTTGCGCGGCGATGGCCTGGGCGATCTGGTCGGCCGACAGCGTGCCCATGATCGCCAGCGCCACCCGCGCGCCTACGCCCTGCACGGTCATCAGCGTGCGGAAGGTCTCGCGCTCCTTGTGCGAAGCGAACGCATAAAGATGGATATGGTCCTCTCGGACGTGGGTTTCGATCACCAGCTCGATGGCCCCGCCCACCGCAGGCAACGCGGCGAGCGTGCGCGTGGAGCAGAACACCTCGTAACCCACGCCGCCGACATCGATGACCGCGCCTTCATTTCCAATATGATCCACGCGGCCCCTCAATTTGCCGATCATGACGCCATTCCCATGCGCCGTTTGGTGGCGCGGTGATGGGCGTGGCAAATCGCGACAGCCAATGCATCCGCCGCATCGGGCGAACCGGCGCGGCTGCCGGGCAACAGCATCCCGACCATGGCGGCGACCTGCGCCTTATCGGCGTGGCCCGCGCCGACGACGGATTTCTTGATGAGGTTGGGCTTGTACTCGAACACCGGAATCTCGGCCGTCGCAGGGGCCAGCATGGCCGCGGCGCGCGCGTGGCCCAGTTTCAAGGTGGAGATGGGGTTCTTGTTCACGAAGCTATCTTCGATGGCGCATTCATGCGGATCGTACTCGGTGACGATGTCGCACACCGCGCCGAACAGCACGCTCAGCCGCTCGGCCAAGGACAGCTTGGCGTTGGGCTCAATCACGCCGTCGGCGACGTGAATCAGCTTGTTGCCGATGCTCTCGATGACGCCCCAGCCGGTGTGCCGCAGGCCCGGGTCGAGCCCAAGAATGCGCACCGCGCCGGTCACTTTGCCCGGCCCACTGCCCTGCGTCGCCATCGGCGCAGACCGCTTAACCGCTGAGCTTGGCCATGACCTCATCGGACATTTCATAATTGGCGGCGACGCGCTGCACGTCGTCGTTGTCTTCCAGCGCAGCGATCATATCGAGCACGGCCTTGGCCTTGTCCGCGCCCACGTCCACCGTGGTCATCGGCCGCCAGTCGAGCCGCGCGGACTCCGCCTCGCCGAGTTTAGCTTCCAGCGCCTTGGTCACGGCGTGCAATGAATCGGGCGCGCAATAAATGGTGTGAGCATCGGCGTCCGACAACACGTCATCCGCGCCGGCCTCGATTGCCGCCTCCATCACCTTGTCCTCGCCGCCGACCGCAGCCTTGTAGACGATCTGGCCGACGCGCTGGAAATTAAAGGACACACTATTCGCCGCACCCATGACACCGCCGTGCTTGTCGAACACGGTGCGCAGTTCCGAGGCTGTTCTGTTCCTGTTGTTGGTCAACGCCTCGACGATCAGCCCGACGTTGCCAGGCGCGAAGCCTTCGTAGCGCGCCTCGTCGTAGTTGCTGTCTTGGTCGGTGCCAGCTCCCTTTTTCAGTGCGCGTTCGATGCTGTCCTTGGGCATACTCTCGGCCTTGGCCGCGGCGATGGCGGCTTTCAGGCGCGCATTATAAGCGGGGTCGGGCTGGCCCATCTTGGCCGCGACCGTGATTTCGCGGGCAAGCTTGGTGAAGATCTTGCCGCGCTTGGCGTCTCGGGCACCTTTCTTGTGCTGGATATTGGCGAAATGGGAATGACCGGCCATGGGGTAACGTCCTGATTTTCCTTCTTTTTGGGGAGTGATCCCGGCACAACAATCTGCGGTCTATCCACCGGGTTATACCAAATGTAGTGCGGTACGCCTAGAGTCGGGGCTTTTATATGGGAATCGAGGGCTTCAACACCCCCCCGATGCGGATGGGTTCGACGCGGACCGCCAGCCCCGTGGCGTCATCGGTTTCGGCGTAAACACCGCACATGGTGCCCTCGCCGACCGCGGGTTCCAGCCGCTGGCCGGGTACGCGGTTGGTGAAGCGGTGCATGGCCAGTTCGGTTTTCATACCGATGATCGAGTTGAAATCCCCGCACATGCCCGCGTCGGTTTGGAACGCGGTGCCTTTGGGCAAAATACGCGCATCCGCCGTGGGAATATGCGCGTGGCTGCCCACCGCCATGGAGACCCGTCCATCGGCGTGATAGGCCAGCCCCGCCTTCTCGCTGGTCGCTTCGCCGTGAATATCCAGGATCGCGGCATGGACCGTGGCGGGCAGGCTTTGGGTGTCGATGGCGGCCTTGACCGCGCGGAACGGATCGTCGGCGGCCTCCATGAACAAGCGGCATATCACTTGTGCGACGAAGATCTTTTGGCCCTTCGCCGTCAGATAAACGCCCGAACCCTGGCCCGGCGTGCCCGGCGGGAAGTTCAACGGACGCAACAATTTCGGCTGCTGCTTGATGTAGTCGATGATCTCGCGCTGGTCCCAGGCGTGGTTGCCCAGGGTGATGACGTCGATACCGACCTTGTAGAGTTCCTCGCAGATTGCCGCGGTGATGCCGAAGCCGTGAGCGGCGTTCTCGCCGCAGGCCACGACGAAATCCAGGCCCAGCCGTTCGCGCAAAGGGGGCAAATGCGTGGCCAGGGCATCGCGCCCGGAACGCCCCATGATGTCGCCGCAGTAAAGGAGTTTCATAGGCTGTCTTTAGCGGCTTGATGTGAACCGCAGCAAGCGTTTGTCGGTGATCAGTCCGTCAAGTTTGACGTCCGTCGCGTCAATCGGAACGCTGGGCTCCTCTTGTTCATCAAACGCAACACCCCAGGCCGTGATGGGCTTGGCCGCGCGCAGAATGGCGAGGGTGCGGTCGTAGTAGCCCGCGCCATAGCCCAACCGGTGGCCGGCGTCGTCGAAGGCCAGCAGCGGCACCAGCAGAATGTCGGGCTCGACGGTTTCAGCCGCCGAGGGATGAGACGTGCCGAACGGTCCGGTTTCCAGAACATCGGACGGCTTCCAGGCACGAAAGATCAGCCGGTCGCCGCGCTGGCCGGCCACGGGCAAACACAGCCGCGCGCCGCGCGCATGCAAATCCTCCAAGGCGGGTTTACAGTCCAGTTCCGAGCCGATGGGCCAATAGCCGGCTATTTTTCTTCCCGCTGCCACAGGCAAACTCTTGGAGATCTGCCCCACCAGCAGCTCGGCGGCCTCAGCGCCGCGCGCCGCAAACAGCGCATTTCGCCTGGCCAAGGCGCTGCGACGCAGCTCGATCTTGGCGGCCTGGATCGCGGCGAGGGTCATGGGTGGTTCAGCGCGAAAGGAAAAGTGGAGCCGCCGAAGCCGTCGGCTGTCGTGACCAACCAAAGGCCACGGTGATAGGTGGGCGCCATGTAACGAGACCGAAATCCCGCCAGGGACAGCTCCCGATGAATAAACTATCGCCCCTGGGGTTCACAGGCCTCACGCACCCAGCAGCTCCGGGGTCAATCTATGGGCGTTCGAGGGCAGCGGCAACCTCTTCCACGCGCTTGGCCAAACCATTGAGAAGGGCCGCGATTCCCGTGTCGATCTTGTCCTGCACGGCCCGACCGCCCGATTCATGGGCCTCGATCTTGGCCGTGGCGTCGGAGAGCTCGTCGGCTACAGTCAGGGCCACCATGACCATCATCAGCGTATCATTCACGGAACCCGTGTTCACCGCCAGTTGCTGGGCCTGTTCGTCGAGGTAGCGTCCTAGGCGGGCCAAGTGCGCCTCTTGCCCGTCGTCGCAGGCGATCTGGTACTGCCGGCCGCGAATGGTGATGGAGACCTGGCCCATCTCAGCGGTCCTTCAGCGCCGTGTCGATGCGCCCGATGACCTGATCGAGCCGCGCCGAAACGCGGCCCACGGCCTCGCGCAGAATGGCGTTCTGGCGCTGGCCGGTTTTAAGCCCCTGCTCCAGCTTCGGCACATCGGCCAAGCGCGGCAAGTCGGGCTTGAGTTTCTCCGCTGCACGCTCCAAACGCATCACCGCGCGCTCGAGTTTTTCGACCGCGCCGGTCACGGGACTCGCAGAATTGTTTTTTATATCTTTCAACGCAATAGCCGTGCTTGCTCTTGTGATAAATGAGCATAGGTCGGCTCATGCACGGCGTCAATCAATCGCCGCCCCAACGGCCCTAGGCAAGCCCGGAGCACCCCTTTATATCTTCGCGCGATTTCGTCTCTCACCTAAGGACAAGCCCCGCCATGAAGATCTCCTCCCGGGTCAAGAAAATCCTCGACGGCTACGACAGCGACAACCCGGGCACCAAGACGAACCTGGCCAGGATTTTGATGGCCGGAAAACTGGGCGGCACCGGCAAGCTGGTGATCCTGCCCGTCGACCAGGGCTTCGAGCACGGGCCCGCCCGTTCGTTCGCGCCCAACCCGGCGGGTTATGAACCCCACTATCACTGGCAACTGGGCATAGATGCAGGCCTGTCGGCCTTCGCAGCCCCCCTGGGCATGATCGAGGACGGCGCATCGACGTTTGCAGGCGCCATTCCGACGATTTTGAAGGTCAACAGTTCCAACTCGCTCAACGGCGAGAAGGACGCCCCCACCCAGGCCATCACCGGCAGCGTGAAAGACGCCCTGCGCCTGGGTTGCTCGGCTATCGGCTATACGATCTATCCCGGATCGGCGAACGCCTACGAGATGATGAACGATCTGCGCGAACTGACCGCCGAAGCCAAGGCCAACGGCCTGGCTGTCGTGGTGTGGTCCTATCCGCGCGGCAAGTACGTCAGCAAGGACGGCGAAACCGGCTTCGACGTGGTGGCCTACGCCGCGCACATGGTCGCGCTGCTGGGCGCGCACGTCATCAAGGTGAAGCTGCCCACCGACCACCTCGACCAGCCCGAAGCCAAGAAGGTCTACGAGGCCCACAACATCGCCCGCGCGACGCTGACCGAGCGCGTGCGCCATGTCGTGCAAAGCTGCTTCGGTGGCCGACGGATTGTGGTGTTCTCGGGCGGCGGCAAGAAGGGCGAGGACAGTCTGTTCGAGGAAGCCAAAGCCATCAGAGATGGAGGAGGAAACGGCTCGATCATCGGCCGCAACTCCTTCCAGCGCCCCTACGACGACGCCATGGCGCTGCTGGGCAAGCTGGTGGACATCTACAAGGGCAAGGACGATTAGTTCCGAATCTTCATCCCGCTGCCGGCTGTACGTCATCACACCGCCGACCATTCCCGACCTCACCGCCTTTGCCAAAACCCTGGCGAACACATTGGCGGCCGGCGACGTGGCCTGTCTCCAATTGCGCCTGAAAGACTGCGATAACGCGGCCATCCGCGCCGCCGTGACCGCGCTGATGCCCGTTTGCCACGCCAAGGATGTGGCCTTCATCCTCAACGACCGGCCCGATTTGGCCAAGGAACTGGGCTGCGACGGCGTTCACGTGGGCCCCGAGGACGTGCCCTATGCCGAGGCCCGGCGGATCATGGGCCCGGACGCCATGATCGGCGTGAGCTGCAAGACTTCCCGCCACCTCGCCATGGACCTGGCCGAAGCGGGCGCGGATTACGTCGCCTTCGGGGCGTTCTTCCCGTCGTCCACCAAGGACACCACGCAGCTTGAACCGGCCGACCCGGAGATTCTCTCGATCTGGTCGGAAACCACGAATGTACCCTGCGTGGCCATCGGCGGAATCACGGTGGAGAACTGCGCGCCCCTGATCGCGGCGGGCGCGGATTTCCTGGCCGTGTCGGGCGGAGTGTGGAACCACGCCCAAGGCCCCGCCGAAGCGGTGCGGGCGTTTAATGAGGCTTTTCAGGCAGGATAGTTCGACTGGCATCCCTGTTTCGCATATTCTGAACACAGAGGAACGCCATGACCGACGACGACAGAAAAGAGCCTACGGCTAAAGAACGCGCTGACGATGCCGCCGAATACGAGCGAGTAAAGCATCGGGCTCTTGAGCTTATGAAAACTGGATTTAACCTGGGCGGAAAACCATTAAAGCGCGAGGAGATCTATAATCGGCAAATCTGCCGATATCGAAATTCCACCACGTCCTAAGCAGCCACAATCGTCGTCGCCACCGGGGCCAGGGTCAGCTTAGCCAGCTTCAGGTGAGCCCAGGCGAACGGGATACCGATGATGGTGATGGCAAGCCCCACGGCCGCGATCAGATGGCCCAGCGCCAGCCACCAGCCCGCCAGCAGAAACCACAGAACGTTACCCACGGCGCTGAGCGCGCCGGGGTCGCTGTCCTGGGCCTGATTGCCGAAGGGCAGCAGGGCGTAACCGGCGATGCGCAGTGCGGCCGGGGCCCACGGCAGACCGACGATGGTGATGGCCATGATGGCAGCCGCCAGCAGCCAGCCGAGCGCCATGGGCAGGCCCCCGCAGATGAGCCAGAGGATGTTGAGGATGAGGTTGATCATCGCGCCGCCTTACATATGAAATTTTGAATCTGTTTCAAGGCATTAGATTCCTCTCTTGAGACTTTGATTCAAGATTTACGCTCCGCGACCTTGGCCTTGTTCTGCCGCCGCCGCAACCTCACCAATCGGGCGATCAAGCTATAAGGGATCGGCTGATCAAACGGGAATTTCAGATTGCCTTTCGGGCCCGCATATTTCGCCAAGGCCTTTTTCAAAGACGCATCGCCGCGTACCGGCGGAAAGACACCGATATGATTCTTGAAGGCGGCAAAATAGACCAAGACCCCGCCCTCGAAGAACGCCGGGATGCGGTAGCTCAACCTCTCCTCGGCCCCCGGCGCGGCCTTGCGGATGGTTGACCTGACCTTGCGCAAGATCGCCCGCACCTTGGGCGGAAAGCGGGACATGTAGTGGTCGATGTCGTTCGTTTTCGGCATGGGTTCCTCTAGGCGACAGGTGCCCACAAAACATCCGTGATATCGCCTGCGTGGGCGGCCAGCATGACCAGGCGGTCGAAGCCCAGCGCGCAGCCCGATGAGTCCGGCAATCCGGCGTCCAGCGCGGCCAGGAAATCCTCGTCCAGCGCCGGAGCGGTTCCATACAAATCCTGGTGCATCTTGCGGTCATGGTCGAAGCGGCGGCGCTGCTCGGCGGCGTCGGTGAGTTCACTGAACGCATTGGCCAGTTCCACCCCGCAGGCATAGAGCTCGAAGCGCTCGGCCACGCGGGGATCGGCGGGTTTGCGCCGCGCCAACGCGGCCAAACAGGCTGGGTATTCGCACAGAATGGTGGCCCGTCCCTCACCTAGTTTGGATTCAATGCGGTCGAGCATCACGCGGAAAAAGATGTCCTCCCAGGTGTCGGAGACCGAGGCATGAATGCCCGCCGCCTTGGCCGCATCACGCAGCTTGTCGGGGTTGGGCATGAAGGCATCCGGATCATCAATCGTGCCCAGCAGATCAATCCCGGCATATTTTTGGAATGCCTGCTGCACCGTCAGCCGCTCCGGGGCCTGGGCCGGGTCGCACACCTTGCCCCGCCATGTCAGCAGGCCGTCGTGTTCCAACGTGCGTTGGGCCGCGGTCGCCACCTTGGCCAGCAGTGCGGCGCAGTCGGCCATCATGGCCTCGTAGGTCGTGTCCGCCCTGTACCATTCCAGCATGGTGAACTCAGGGGTATGCAGCGGGCTGCGCTCGCCGTCGCGGAATACACGCGCCTGCTGGTAGATTTTGGACAATCCACCCACCAGCAACTTCTTCATGGCGAACTCGGGCGACGTATGGAGCGCTCGCGGGCTCGACCCTTGGGCCAAAGGTTCGCTGAGCGTCGTGGTCAGGGCCCGGATGTGACGTTCGATGCCCCCCGACACTTGAAGGATAGGGGTTTCGACATCGACGAAGCCCTCGGCCTGGAAGTACGCGCGCACGGCTTTGGTCGAAGCCCGCCGGGCGTCGAGAAAGGGGCGTTTGCGGGCCAGTTCATGGGGTGCCCACCAGGGCGTACACGTGGTCATAAGCCTAGGTTTCCTTGGTTGCGCGCCTTGGGTCAACCTGTTACAAGCCGCGCGCTTTTCCCCAGTAAAATCAACAAAAACCGAACCCCAACCCAACTTAGGCGCACCGATGAAGATTCAAGCCAACACCATGCGCGGCGGCATGGTCATCGAACACCAGGGCAAGCAGTGGACCGTCCTGAAGATTCAGCTGCTGCAGCCCGGCAAGGGCGGCGCCTTCATCCAGGTCGAAATGCGCGACGTCGCCACGGGCACCAAGTCGCAGGACCGTTGGCGCACGGCCGACACGGTCGAGCGCCTGGAAGTGCGCGAGCTGGATTGCCAATTCCTGTTCAAAGACGGCGAAGCCTTCACCTTCATGGACAGCACCACATTTGATCAATTCAACGTGCCCGGCGAGTTGCTGGGCGAAAAGGCGGCCTTCCTGCAAGACAACATGGAAGTCACCGTGAACTTCATCGAGGGCAAGGCGGTGGCTGTAAACCTGCCGCAGCAAGTCACGCTGAAGATCGTCGAGGCCGACCCGGTGGTGAAGGGCCAGACGGCGTCGTCGTCATACAAGCCGGGCCTCTTGGAAAACGGCCTGAAGATCATGATTCCGCCCTTCGTGACCTCGGGCGACCGGATCGTCGTCAACACCGAAGACATCACCTACGTCGAACGCGCCAAAGACTAGGCGCAGTTCTCATCATCTGATCGGCAATCTCCCATGGCGCTTCGCTCGGCCTTGATGACAGTGATGGTCGCAGCCGCCGAGAAGGCCGCGAAGGCGCTCAAGCGCGACTTCGGCGAAGTCGAAAATCTGCAGGTCTCGCGCAAGGGCCCGAGCGACTTCGTTTCCGCCGCTGACGTGAAGACCGAGCGGACATTGGTCGCCGAACTGTCCAAGGCACGGCCGGGCTTCGGCTTCATCAACGAGGAAGGCGGCGTCACCGAGGGCTCGGACGGCGAGCACCGCTGGATCATCGACCCCATCGACGGCACCACCAACTTCCTCCACGGCATTCCGCATTTCGCCATCTCCATCGGGCTGCAGAAGGGATCGGAGATCATCGCCGGGATCGTCTACAACCCGATCACCGAGGATTGGTTCCGGGCCGAAAAGGGCACCGGGGCGTTCCACAACAACCGGCGCATGCGGGTATCGGCGCGGCGGCATCTCGGTGACGCGCTGATCGGCACCGGCAGCCCCTACCAGGGCCGCCCCGGGCATGATGAATTCTTGCAGCAACTCGAACGCGTTATCGCCGTGACCTCGGGCATCCGCCGTTTCGGAGCCGCGTCCTTGGATTTGGCCTTCGTCGCCGCCGGACGGTACGACGCGTTTTGGGAAATGGACCTGAAGCCCTGGGATATCGCCGCGGGCCTGCTGCTGGTCACGGAAGCCGGCGGGTTCATTGCCGATCTTCACGGCCCGGCCAGCCCGCTCGATACCGGCAACATCCTGGCCACCAACGCCGAACTGCAGACCTCGCTGCGCAAGGTCATCCTCGGCACTCCTTAAAACAATCAGCCCTAAAGCTGATTGCTTTAAGTTGTTGGTTGGTTGCGTCGTTTATGCGGAAAACCGGAAGGCCACTTTTCCGCACGACGCTCTTAGGTTGATAAATTGCCTGGCCTAGGTCTATTTCCGGTCTTATTTCCGCCGCACCATCCATACATAACGTCTTAAGATATTTGGATTATCGCACGATGGGGCCTTGCTTGCGGGTTGTACCGCGCAAAGCCCCTGATGTACGGTGATGCGTCGTGAGAACGTGCGCCGCCAAGAGCAAGAACACGGGGGCGTGGGTGAGCAATACAGGTCAAAGCGAACGCCGGTTTTCGATGGTCAACCGCCAGTCCACAACATTTACGCTCCGCGCGGCCCTGTTGGGATCCGCATTGAGCGTGTTCGGCTTCGCCGCGCAGGCCCAGGTCACGGTGGACCTCAGCGCCATCGACGCCGTTGCGCCCGCCTCACCCTCGGGGCGCATCGTCCTGCGCCCGCCCTTGGGCACAGCGCCGATCTCCAACCCGTCGGACGCCATCAGGCTGCGCTTGCCTGCCAAAAAAGCCCCCGCGCCCGTTGCGCCCAAGCCTGCGGTCGTGGCCGAAGCGCCAGCGCCTGCCGCCCAGCCGATGCCCGCAGCACAGCCCGCACCGGCCCCCGCACCAACAATGACGCCTCCGCCGCCTGCGCCGGCACCTGTTGCGGCGGCCCCGAAACCGGCCCCCGCACCCGCTCCGGCCGCAGCCAAACCCGCAGCGCAGCCCGCACCGGCCGCTGCTGCACCCATGACACCGCCACCCGCCGCCACGCCGGTACCCTCGGCCGCCGCGGCCCGCAGCGCCCAGCAAGAACCCGTCGGCCCGGTCGCCAACGTGCTGCCCGACACACAGCAGACCGCCGCGCTGCCGCCCGCGACCAAGGCCGAGATCCCCGATCCCGGCGAAGACGCCGCCACGGCGATGACCATCGCCTTCGCCGCGGGCGTGGCTGACCTCGACGTCGGCGGCCAAGGCTCGGTGAAGGATTTGGCGCAGCGATTAAGCGCGGATAAGTCGATCCGGGTGCAGTTGATGGCCTACGCCACCGACCCCGAGAAGAACACCAGCAAGGCGCGACGCTTGGCCTTGGACCGCGCCATCGCCATCCGCAACATGCTGATCGATGCGGGCGTGGAACGCACCCGCATCGAAGTGCGCGCGCTGGGCGACCAGGGCGAAGGCGGCAACCTCGACCGCGTCGACGCCGTCGCCATTAAGCGCTAGCCCATCGCGCTTTAAAAACTATATCGCCGTCCGCAAACCCGTGAGGCCGCTCACGCGATGACGAACACCAAGACCTATCTGACGCGCATGGTGCTGTTCCTGGTGGCCGTCGGCCTGGGAACCGCGCTGATGGCGCAGACCCTGATCGCGATCTTCCAGGTCAACCCGCTGCTCAACGGCGCGATTTTGGCCGTGATCGTCGTCGGTATTGCGTTGAATTTCCGCCAGGTGCTGATGCTGAGCCCCGAGATCCGCTGGGTCGAGAACTTCCGGGCCTCGCTGTCACCCGACACCGGCCTGCTGTCGGAGCAGCGCACCGACAGCTCCGAGGACAAAATCCAGCTGCTCTCGCCCATGGCGCGGATGTTGGCCGACCGGCGTGGAAAAGGCCGCATCAGCCTCAGCGCGCCGGCGCTGCGCACCTTGCTGGATGGTCTGTCCTCGCGCCTGGGTGAAAGCCGCGACCTGGGCCGCTACTTCACCAGCCTGTGCATCTTCTTAGGGTTGCTCGGCACATTCTGGGGGCTTTTGGCGACGATCAACGCCGTCAGCGACGTGATCAAAAGCCTCAGCGTTTCGGGCAGCGACGTCACGGCCATGTTCGAGGAACTGAAAGCCGGGCTGGAACAGCCGCTGTCGGGCATGGGCACGGCGTTTTCATCCTCGCTGTTCGGACTGGCGGGTTCGCTGATCCTCGGCTTTCTCGATCTGCAATCGGGCCAGGCGCAAAACGCCTTCTTCAACGATCTGGAAGAATGGCTGTCGGGCCTGACGCGGCTGTCCTCGGGTCATGCGGTCAGCGAGGGCGAGCAATCCATCCCAGCCTACACCGAGGCCCTGTTGGAGCAGACCGCCGAAAGCCTGGACGAACTGCAAAGAACATTGGCCCGCACCGAGCAGGGACGCGCGGCCACCAACGAGCACTTCGTATCGATGAATGAAAAGCTCGCCCTGCTGAGCGAACAGATGCGCACCGAGACGCAGGTGCTGTTGCGATTGGCGGAAACCCAAAAGGACCTCACGCCGATCTTGAAGCGGCTGCATGAGGCCCAGAGCGGCTCGGCGCTGGACGACGCCACGCGCGGGCATATCCGCAACATCGACGGCGCGCTGACGAGACTGGCCAACAATCTGGAAAGCGGGCGCGAGGACATGGTCCGCGAGATGCGCGCGGAGATCAAACTGCTGGCCAAGACTCTGGCCGCGGTTGACCGCAACGACGGCGCGGAAAGCTAAGTCATGCCCGCGCATGCGCGCCGCCGTTACGACCCGGTCGACATCTGGCCCGGCTGGGTCGATGCGCTGTCGACGCTGCTGATCATCTTCATATTCGTGCTGCTGGTCTTCGTGCTGGGGCAGTTCTTTCTGGGTCAGGCGCTGTCGGGGCGCGAACAGGCGCTGAGCCTGCTCAACAAGCGCGTGGCCGAGATGGGTGATATGCTGGCGATGGAACGCCAAACGCGCGCGGAGCTGGAAGGCACCATCACGCGCCTGTCCGATCAGCTTCGCACCACGGAGCAAGACCTGGGGGCGCTCACCCAACTGCGCCTGGATTACCGCGACCTCGAAGGCCGCTTCGCCGAGCAGTCCGCCGACGCCGCGCAGGTGAAATCCGCGCTCGACGCCGCCGCGAAACAAGCCGCCGTGGACAAGGACACGCTGAACAAACAGGCCGGTCAGCTGGCGTTGATCCAAAATCAGGTGAAGGCGCTCGAAGCCTTGAAGCGCGAACTGGAAAATCAGGTGAAAAGCCTGGGGGCCAAGGCTGCGGGCAGCGACAGCGCCATCGCCGCGGAACGCCGCTTGTCGGCCGACGCCCAGGCCCAGGCCGCGCTGATGGCCCAGCAACTTCAAGAGTTGCAGCAGGAACTGGCACGGCTGTCGGCGACCTTGGACGCCTCGGACAAACTCACGGCCGAGCAGAAAGCGCAGATCTCCGACCTCGGCCGGCGCATGAACCGCGCGCTGGCGGGCAAGGTGCAGGAATTGCAGCGCTACCGCTCGGAATTTTTCGGCCGCCTGCGCGACATCCTGGGCACGCGGCCCGGCGTGTCGGTGGTCGGCGACCGCTTCGTGTTTCAATCCGAGGTGCTGTTCGCCTCGGGCTCGGCCGATTTGGGCGTCGACGGTCAGCTGCAGATGGCGCAATTGGCGCGAACGCTGCTCGAGATCAGCCGCCAGATTCCGCCCGAGGTGAATTGGATTCTGAGGGTCGACGGGCATACCGACACCGTGCCGATTTCAACGCGGCAATTCCCCTCCAACTGGGAACTGTCCTCGGCGCGCGCCTTATCCGTGGTGAAGTTCCTGGCCGCGCAAGGCATCCCGGCCGAACGGCTGGCCGCGGCCGGTTTCGGCGAATTCCAGCCCCTGGATCAGGCCGCCACCCCCGCCGCCAGGGCCAAAAACCGGCGCATCGAGCTGAAATTGGACCAGCGTTAACCATTCGATCCGCGCCCTTGAACGGCCCCGGCCCAGCCTGTATAAGGCGCGCTCTTTTGCCGGACTGAGCCGGGCAAAACAGCCATTTGTGCCGCTTTGACGCGGCGGGACCGCACCATGAAAAAAGACGTTCATCCCGACTATCACGACATCAAGGTCGTCATGACCGACGGCACCGAATACATGACCCGTTCGACCTACGGCAAAGCGGGCGACACGCTGCGCCTGGAAATCGATCCCAAAACGCACCCGGCCTGGACCGGCGTGCATCGCCTGAACGACGCGGGCGGCCAGCTCGCCAAGTTCAACAAGCGCTTTAAGGGCTTTGGCGAGAAAAAGTAGTCTCGCTCTACAACCCCTACATCTAGTGGCCGCATCGGTTCCGATGCGGCCTTTTTTGTGTTATTTTGCAACCCCTAGGGCTGTGGGACGTTCTTCATCGTCAAACGCCGCTTGTTGAGGGGCAACTGGCGCGACCGGGCAAAGGGCCGAGCAGGACCGCGATGTCCGGGAACAGAATGTTGGTTTGAACGGAGGGCCTTCGGGCCGTACCGCCATGTGCGCCTTGCTTGCGATCGTTCAGTTCGAGGTTCAGTACTTTCAAGAAGGACGCTGGCTGGTGCAGTCCCGTTACCCGGGCGACCAGCGCCTGGAGGCGATCAAGGACGCGGTCGGGGTCGAATCCAGCACGCGCCGCCCCACCAAGGTGATCAAAGACACCTACATACCTCACGAAAACCGCAACGAGACGGTGACCGTCTATATCGGCCCCCTGCTCAAGGCGGCGATGGACAAGGTCAAACTTCAGACGCCGCAGCCGCCTCACCCGCGCGGCGTGCGTGCCGCGCCGGCCGTGGTGCAACGACAGGTGCGCGTGGCGCGCCCGCGCGTCGCCCAAGGAGCGGCGGATTTGTTCTGGCGCGGCGTCATCGCCATGGGCCTGAGCCTGGGGGCGGCGACCATCGTCACGGCCATGGTGTCATGGCTGATCTCGCGCCTGCCCGACTTCGGCATCCAACTCGATCCCGACAACACCTCGGCCATGTTGACGCTGATCTATGCCGGCGTGTTCCTGTTCTGTGTCTTTTCGATGTTCCGCTTCGGCGCGCCGATCAAGCGGCTGATCTCGGCGCTGTGGCGCAGCAGCACCGCCGAACACGGCGTTCCCGTGCCGCGCACCGGCATGCCCGACATCCGCCTGAAGCCCAAACGCACCGCACAGGTTCCCTTCGAGCGCGCGCGCGACATCGCCGAGGTCAAGCGCAGCCGCGGCGATCTCGATACGCTGCCGCCCGACACCGACGACATGTCCGCGCCGAATGTCCCGGTGATTGCGGAAGTCCCCAAGCCCGCGCCGGTTCAGCCTGCGCCTGCGCCCGCCCCGAGCGCCGCGCCGGCGCCGCCTGCGTTGCCGGAGCCTTCATTTGAGGCGCAAACCGCGCCACCCGCCCTGCCAGCGCAACCAGCCACACCCGCACCCGCGACAGTGCAGAAACCGGCACAGCCCACCGCGCCGGTTCCCGTACTGGCACCGGTCCCGGCCGCGGCATTCAACCCCGCCATCAACGAACTTCAGCGCAGCATGGCCCTGCGGTTCGTCGCGGAGGTTGTGTTGCCTCATGTCTCCGGCGGCGCCGACGACCCGGTCGCGCGGCGCGGTGCCGCGCTGTTCCTGACCGGCTCGATGTCGCACCTGGCCGCCGTCTCCAACCTCAGCCCGTTGCTGGCCATGAGCCTGATCTCCAGCGCCGTCATGGCCGCGCTGCCCCGCCATGCGGTGGATGCGTTCCTCAGTCAGTACGAGGCGCACATCTCCGCGCCCGGCAACGCCGGGATCATCGACGACGGCAAGCGGGCCATGGCGCGTTTCCTCGCCGGGCAAAGCAATGCCTCGGCCTTGGCGCTTGGTTTGCAGGCGTGGCGTGTTCCCATGTCCACCCCGCCCGTGGTGCAATCGGCCGCGCCGGGCCTGCCGCCGAGCGACTACTACCTGCTGACGGACTTCCTTCATGGCGACGCCTTCATGATGGACTTCCACAACTACGTGGTCCGGCAGGCCGTCGAGGCCGCCGACGGACGCGAGATCAAACACACCGGCCGCGGGATTTTGGCGCGCTTCGAGTTCGCCGATTTCGCCATCCAGGCCGCGCTGACGATCCAACAAAAAATCGCCGCCTCGCCCGGCATCCCGGGCAGCGTGTTTTTCGCGCTCGCCATTGTCGGCGGTCAGGGCTCCGCGGACGACCCGTCGTTGTCCTCCACGGTAACAAAGACCGCGCAGGGCGTGCTGGAAGCCGCGCCGCGCGGGGTCTTGGTTTGCGAACCGCGTGTGCTCGCCGCGGCCCATGCCGCAGGGCGTCTGGAGACCGAAACCTTCAACGCGGAATGGATCACATTGAGGGAAAAAACCCCGGCGGCCGCGGCCGCGCCTGCAGCCTAGGTTTCGCGTTCCGCATCTCATCTCGATGCGAAAAGAGGCCTTAATATCAAAGGCTTTTTGGGTCTTGGAGATTTCATGCACATACTCGGGTCTGCGCGGAACAAACTCGTCCTTTGGTTGAGTTTTGCGGTGCGGTGTGGCAATTTCCGCGCGGTTGGCGGACATTCTCGGCCATGAACATCGCAGCTTAAGCGATCCTTAGAGATTTTTCCGCACCTTGAAAGCTAAGTGCCCGACGACAAACAGGGCAGGAATGGTGGGGTTGGCGCGGGTCCGCGCACGCGGCGGATGCCTCGCGCGGCATGGCCCTTCAACCCAGGATTAAAAAAGGCGTTTTGGTCGGGGCATGGCTCGCGAAAGCTACGAGGTTTATTACTACCAACACGGTCGCTGGTCGGTGCACGCCAGCTACGAGGCCGATGCGCGCGAGGAAGCCGTCGGCGACGCGATGAACGTTGAGGCCAAGCTGGGCTACCCGGCGCGCGTGATCAAAGAGACGTTTTTCAGCGAGACCAACACCAGCGAAGAATCATTGATTTGGCAGGGTGCCAAGGGCAAGAAAATCGCCGACGCCGACAACATGTTCGGCAATAAGCAGGCCCCGCCGCCCAAAGCCGCGCAGAAAAAACCAGCCCCACCGCCGCCGCCGCGCGCCGAGAGAAGGTCGGCACCACGCCCGCCGCCGATCAAGAAGGCCGCGGGCAAGCCCAAGAAAAAGTCGAAGGAAAAAGGCTTCTTCGGCAAGCTGCTGACCTCGCTGGGTGTCAGCGCCGCCGTGTCGACGGTCGCAGCCGCGTTCACGGCCATGATGATCTTGTATCTGCAAGATCAAAGCATGATCCAGCCCGAGGACCGCACGCCGTTCATCGTCGGTACGTTCGTCACGCTGTTCTTCGTGACGCTGCTGTTCTCGTTGAACAAGCAGTTCAGCCTGCTCGGCACCGCGTTGAAGTCCGACGCCGTGCCCAAGCGCACGGCCCTGCAAAGCCCGATGATGCGCGCCGCTGCGGCCAAGCCGGCCGTGCAGGAAGCCGAGTTCGACCAGGTCGAGATCGAGCGCGGCCAGGAGACCTTCGAGGAGCAACCTACGGAAGACGCCTTCGCCGAAGAACAACCCGACGAAGCCCCGCCCGATCTCGACTCCGACATGAGTGCGACGCAGGAAACGCAACTCGCCGCAGCACCCGAGGCCGAGCAGCCGGCCGCGCCGGTTGCCGCACAGGCGCAACCCGAACCGCCGAGGGCTGAACCACAGAGGCCCGAACCCAAGCCCGAACCCAAGCCCGAACCGAAACCCGAACCCAAGCCGGAAAAGAAAGCGCCCGAGACAAACCCGGCGGAAAACGAAGCGCGCCAGATCTTCGCGGGCTTCGTCACCGAGGCGCAAGGCGCGGCGCAAAGCAGTCTGGGCGATCTCAACACCATGACGCGCTTCGGCATGAGCTTGCTGTTGGCCGGTGCCGTGTCGTCGCTGGGGCAGGTCAAGCGCCTGGGCCGCGAGCCGCAAATCGGCATTCTCAGGCAGGGCCTCGCGGCCATCGGCAACACGACCGACCGCACCCAGACGTTCTGCGCGGAGTTACCCGGCTACGGCAAGAACCCGCGCTACACCGGCATGATTCAAAGCGGGTCGAAGGCCATGAGCGCCTTCATGGGTGGCGACCGCAACGCCATCAGCGGCATGGGCGCGATTTTGTCCGAGTGGTCCAAGCCCGAAAAGCGCGCCGTGGTGCCCTCGGTTTACACCTTCATGTTCACCGACATCGTCGGCTCCACCGCCATGACCCAGCAGCTCGGCAACGCCGGCGCGCAGAAGGTGGTGCGTGCGCACAACACCGCGGTGCGCAACGCGCTGGCGAAGTACAAGGGCCGCGAGGTCAAGCACACCGGCGACGGCATCATGGCGGTGTTCACCGACGCGCCCAACGCGGTGCATTCGGCCATCCAGATGCTGCGCGACATCGCCGCGCACAACGCCTCCAACCCCTCGCTGCCGCTGACGGTGCGCATCGGCCTGAACGCGGGCGAAGCGGTGGAGGAAGAAAACGACTTCTTCGGGGCCGCGGTGCAGATGAGCGCGCGGGTGTGTTCAAAGGCCGCCGACGGGAATGTGTGGGTGTCGCAGTCCGTGGTCGACGCCTGCAAGGGCCAGCGCTTAGGATTTATCCCGCGCGGCAAGTTCGAGATGAAGGGCATCCAGGGCGCACGCACGCTCTATGAGGCCGGCTGGACCGAGAAGCACAAGAACGAGTTGGCGGATTTGTAGGGCGGGGCGAGCGTCGTCGGAGACTAGGTCGCCGTTGGCATCGCAGCTCCGTATGACGATCTATTTCGATCCCGACCCCAAACTCTTCTACCAACGGGCAGGTCTACGAAGGGTTCGCCGCCCACACCAGACGCGGCGCTCACATTTAGTGAAGACCAACTGGCGTATAGTGAAGACCAACTGGCGTAAAAGCCTTTGACGCGGGCGAACCAGCGACGATTTGCCATAGCGGCTCAAGCCCTTCGTTAAGGGCGCTTTGATTGGACGGCAAGGCAAGCATGGAACATGAAGAGGTTGCGAAGTCAGGATTCTTTACAAACTCATCACCATGCCCTGAGTGCTCATTTGGACCGCATTCAGCCAGTATATTAGCCCACGTAGACCAGTCGTTTGCTTCGGGTTCTGGAGGCATCGCTAGTTTGAAGGCCGAAAGAAATTGTCCAATCCGAGTTTCGGTGACGTCATTTCGATCACCCTCCGTAAACATCGAATACCCTTCAGGTACCTTCTCTAGAACAACTGACCGTGCGCCTTCCCTTGACGCTAACCACCAAACGGAAATGCTATCTGCGATTATCAAATTGAACGGTCGATAGGTGCCGGAATCAACGCGGCTTACCGCGTGAGCGGCATTTTCTGCGCTTGAATGGTTTAGTGCATTAAGTACGAGTTCGCCGCGGCTACGCTTTCGTTCAGCTAAATCCAGTGTAGCGTGGCGGTTCAAAAGACATGCAACTACACGGGATTTATTTAGTCCCATCCAAGTGCCCCCGGCGAGTAGATCGCGCCCGCCAATCACATCTGGATGGCCAGGCCAGTGGCGACCGGGAGCCTCCCATGACCGCGACATCAATTCGTCGCGATTGGACCCAATGAGTATTGGCCACCGATGGCCGGGTCGTATGAGCATGACGAGGGTACACATATTTTGATAATTTCAAAAATCGCAATAATGGTCAAAGGCTAAATGGGAAGATTTGGGGTCTGAGTGAGCTAGCCCCGATTTTCCGGACGGGTTGATACGGTATCATGGTTTTCAAGTTCGTGTTCGACCGGACTGCGGTAGTCCAACGCGGCATGAGCGCGCTGGCGGTTATAGAAGACCTCGA
>Ga0164290_1001720_pt1 | contig 25244 bp, 27 predicted proteins | sample Micstemetagenome_FD_108782 | JGI IMG/M metagenome (GOLD analysis project Ga0164290, IMG submission 108782) | Contaminated culture microbial community from soil near Moab, Utah, USA - Microcoleus steenstrupii SON62 (Illumina Assembly) | ecosystem: Environmental > Terrestrial > Soil > Soil crust...
AGCGGGCCGCATCAGGGCGGTGACTTCGGCTTCGCGCAGGACCCCACGGCGGCGATCCGCTGCTGGATACAGGACGACACGCTCTACATCAGCCATGAGGCGGGCAGGGTTCAGCTAGAGCTGGACGACACGCCAGACTTCGTGTGCCGAGCCATTCCCGGCTTTGCCGACTACACGACCCGCTGGGACAGCTCCAGGCCCGAAAGCATCAGCCACCTGCAGCGCCACGGACTGCCGAAGTCTACGGCGGTCAGCAAGTGGCCCGGCAGCGTGGAAGACGACATCGCCTTCCTCCGCTCGTTCAAGCGCATCGTGGTTCACCCGCGTTGCGTCGAGACCACCAAGGAACTGCGTCTGTATAGCCACAAGGTCGACCGCCTCTCCGGCGACGTCCTGCCCGGCATTGTGGACGCGCATAACCATTACCTGGACGCCCTTCGTTACGCCGTTGGCCCGCTGATCAAGCGCCGCGACGCCGAAGTCCGCATCATGAGACGATAGGAGGCCTGCCATTGGCCGCAGCCGTTAACGACAGATCGGCTGCCGTCTCTGAGATGGCGCAGGACTGGGATATGCTCGAGGCCCTGATGTCGGGCACGCGGGCCATGCGAGCGCGTGGGGAAACCTACCTCCCGCGCTGGACCCTTGAGCATCCCAACGACCACGTTGCGCGCCTCGCCGTCGCCACGCTGTTCCCTGCCTACCAGCGCACCGTCTCGGTCATGGTGGGCAAGCCGTTCGCCAAGGCCCTGGTGCTGAGCGACGACACCCCGCCGGAGATCGAAGCGTGGGCCGAGGACATCGACCTTGAGGGCGTGAGCCTTCATGTATTCGCCGCCGAGATGTTCGCTGAGACCTTCTACGGTCTGGCCGGTATTCTCGTTGAGGCCCCGAAGGCTGTTGAGCCCAAGGGCGGGATGGTCACGAAGGCCGACCAGATCCAAGCCGGTGTTCGCCCCTACTTCGTCCGCGTCCTGCACAACCAGCTTCTGGGCTGGCGCGTCGAGAAGGTGAACGGCAAGGCCAAGCTGATGCAGCTTCGCCTGAAGGAGTCGGCCACGGTTCCCGATGGGGACTTCGGCGAGGTGGAGGTTGAGCGCGTCCGCGTTCTGACTCCGGGCGCCTATGAGGTCTGGCAGAAGCAGGCCAATGCCGAGACGGGCAAGGACGACTGGAAGAGCGTCGAGAAGGGCACTACCGGCCTGACGGAAATCCCGTTCGTCCCGCTCTACGGTCGCCGCAAGGGCTTCATGTGCGGTCACCCGCCGTTGCTCGACCTCGCCTTCCTGAACGTGAAGCACTGGCAGGAACAGAGCGACCAAGACGACGGCGTCATGTACGCTCGCAAGCGCCTGGTCGCCATCATCGGGGATCAGGACAAGGCCGATCTGGTCGCCAGCTCGTCGGCTGTCGTTCACCTCCCCGTTGGCGGTGACATCAAGATCGCGCAGGGCTCTGCCGAGAACGTCAAGATCGGCATTGACAGCCTGCAGGCCCTCGAGGATCAGATGATCCAGGCCGGCGCGGAATTGCTGGTGAAGAAGCCGGGCTCGCGCACTGCCACGGAGTCGGCCAACGATGCCGAGGGCAACAAGTCCGACCTGCAGCGCCTCGTCGAGAATTTCGAGGACAGCCTCGATCAAGCGCTCTGGTTCATGGCGCAGTACGGCAGCCTGAAGAGCGCGGGCAACGTCTCGCTGTTCAAGGACTTCGGCGCTTCCTCGCTGTCGCAAGCCTCTGGCCAGCTTGTCATGTCCATGCGCGGCGAGGGCCTGATCAGCGATGAGACGGCCATTGCGGAGATGAAGCGCCGGGGAGAGTTGTCGGCTGACGTGGAAGCGGACGAAGAGGCCGAGAAGATCGCCTCGCAGCCCCCCGCGCTGGGCGCCATCCCGCCGATGGATCCGAACCCGGACCCTGCCGAAGACCCGCCCGTTGATCCGAACGACCCGGCGACTGACGCGAACGACTGACGATGGCTCAGTCCGTCAACGAGCGCCTTCTCCATGAAGCGGTCGCGCACAGCATCGACCTCAGCCGCTTTTCCAACGGCGTCATCCGTCGACTGATCGGCATTCTCAACGCGACCGACGATAGCCTCATGGCTCAGTTGGTCGTTGCCCTGTCCCAGATCGAGCCCAACCAGTTCCGCATTGACCGGCTCGAAAGCCTCCTTGGTTCCGTTCGGGAGATCAACGCTTCCGCCTATCGCGCGGTGTTCAACGCCCTTGCCCCGGAGATGCGGGCGCTGGCGGGGTATGAGGCGGGCTATCAGATCGACCTGCTGGAGCATGTGCTGCCGGCGGAAGTGCAGGCCCGGTTTATCCTGGCTCGCATCAGCGTCGATCAGGTCTACGCCGCAGCCTACAGCCGACCGTTCCAAGGCGCGCTCCTCAAGGACTGGGCCGCGAACGCCGAGGCCAACCGCCTGACCGCCCTTCGCAACTCGATCCGCACCGGATACGTCGAAGGCCGAACGACCGACCAGATCATCCGCGACATTCGCGGGACCAAGGCCAAGCAGTTCCGCGATGGCAAGCTGGACGGCTCACGCCGGGGTCTGGCGGCCATTGTGCAGACGGCGTTGAGCCACACCGCAGCGACCGCCCGAGATGAGAGCTACAAGGCCAACAGCGACATCATCAAGTCGGTCAGATGGACCGCGACCTTGGACCAGCGCACAAGCAAAACCTGCTCCATTCGGGACGGGAAGCGATACAGTGCCGACGCCGAACACAAGCCGATAGGCCACAACCTGCCATGGCTGGGAGGGCCGGGCCGCGCACACTTCAATTGCAGGAGCGTCTCCTCGCCAGTCACGGCCAGCTTCCGAGAGTTGGGTCTGGATATTGACGAGATCAGCCCATCGACCCGCGCCAGCATGGACGGCCAAGTCCCCGCCGACCTCACCTATGGCGAGTGGCTCCGCAAACAGCCCGCCGCCCGTCAGGACGAGGTTGTGGGCGCCGAGCGTGGCAAGCTGATGCGATCCGGGGGCCTTGCCTTCGACGAGCTATACTCTCCGCGTGGCGACTACCTCACACTCGACCAGTTGCGCGCCAAGGATGCAGAGGCCTTCCGCAAGGCGGGGCTCTGAGGTAGACATTAGGGGTGAAGGCCCCACCGCACCTACACGTCGTTCCCGACACTCCCGCACCAGACAGCCCCGCAAAGGCCGTCAGGAAGCGCCTACAGGCCCACGACAAGCCCGCTGAGATGCTCTCCTGCCCCCGGTGTTCGGGCCGCTCCTTCGTGGAGACGGTGACCGGAGCCTTGAAGCGGCGAGGGCGCGTGTCGGGGGGAACCAAAGCCCTCGTCTGCGTCATGTGCCTGCTCAACGGCGAGCGCGTCGTAGCCACCTAGCCTGACCGGCCCAATCTAACCTGTTCCAACCCGCCCTGACCCGGCGGGTTTTTGCGTTTGGCCGTCTGCCTCGGAAGGGGCGCGGCGCATCGGGCGGGATCGCCCATCCACCGGGCGGATGCCCAGAAAGACCACCACCATGGAATTGAAAGTCGTCACCATCGAGGGCGTGACCTATGCCGCCGTTCAGGACGGTAAGCCCGTCTATGTCGACGGAGCCCGCGAGATCGCCTTCGACGCGGCCGGAACCCGCGACACCATCACCCGCCTGAACGGCGAGGCCAAGGGCCACCGGGAGGCCAAGGAAGCCGCTGAGGCCCGCCTTCGCACCTTCGACGGCATCACCGACGCCGCCGCCGCCATGAAGGCGCTGGAGACGGTAGGCAAGCTCGACCAGAAGCAGCTCATCGACGCCGGCCAGGTCGACACCGTCAAGGCCGAGATCACCAAGGCCTATGAGGAGAAGCTCACCGCCGCTGAGGCCCGCGCCAAGGCGCTGGAAGAGAGCCTCTACGGCGAGAAGGTCGGCGGCTCCTTCGCCCGTTCGCAGTTCATCGCCGAGCGCCTCGCTATTCCCGCCGACTTCGCTGAGGCCCGCTTCGGCAAGAACTTCAAGGTGGTCGATGGCAAGGTCGTCGCCGTCGATGGCAACGGCAACCAGATTTACAGCCGCGCCAAGCCCGGCGAGCTGGCCAACTTCGACGAGGCCCTCGAGTTCCTGGTCGACGCCTATCCCCAGAAGGACCTGATCCTGAAGGGCGACATCAAAGCCGGGGGCGGGGCCAACCAGCCCGGCACGATCACCGGCAACAAGACCATGAAGCAAGCCGCCTTCGACGCCCTGCCTCCCAAGGAGCGGGCCGCGAAGATGGCCGAGGGCTACACGCTCCAGCCGTAAGGCAGGGCCGCATGACTACTGCCTAAGCCTGGATGGGCGAGGGCGCGCGGGTCGGAGACCCAAACCACCACCACCCCTGACCCCCACGTCATCACTCATCCAGAAAGGGCCTAAACCCCATGGCCAACGTTTTCACCGCTCTCGCTCCCACCCTGTTCAGCGCCGCCAAGGAAGTGGCCAACGAGCCCTTCGGCGTCGTTGCGGCCATCAACACCGACTTCGACGACAAGGGCGTTGCCAAAGGCGACACCGTGACCGTCGATGTGGCCCCGACCCGCGCCGCGTCCGACTTCACCCCGAACAACATCGCCAGTTCCGGCACCGAAGCGACCGCCTCCGGCATCGGCGTCCAGATCACCAAGTCGCGTAAGGTGGACTGGAACCTGACCGGCGAGCAACAGCGCTCGCTCGAAAACGGCGGCATCTCGCAGGACTGGGTCAGCCAACTGATCAAGCAGGGGATGCGGACGCTCCGCAACGAAGCCGAGATCGACGCGGCTCTGGCCGTGAAGGTCGGTGCGTCCCGCGCCGTGGGCACCGCCGGCACCACGCCGTTCGCCTCCACCCTGGACCTGCTGGTCGATAGCCGGAAGGTGCTGCAGGACAACGGTTCGCCGATGGCCGACATGCAGTTCGTCGGCGACACCACGGCGGGCGCTGCCATGCGCAAGCTTGGCGTGATCCAGAACCACTACCAAGCCGGTTCGGATGAGGAGCGCCGCTCGGGCAACCTGCAGCGCCAGTTCGGGTTCATGCCGCGTGAAAGCGCCGGCATTGCCCTGCACACCAAGGGCACCGGCTCGGGCTACCTCGTCAACAACGGCGCGGGCTATGCCATCGGCGCCACGGCCATCACCGTGGACACCGGCACCGGCACGATCCTGGCCGGCGACGTGATCACCTTCACGGGTGACGCGAACAAGTACGTGGTCGCTTCGGCTCTGGCCTCCAACGTGGTGACCCTCGCCGCGCCGGGCCTGCGCCAAGCGGTGGCCGACAACATCGCGATCACGGTTGGCAACAACTACACCGCCAACCTGGCCTTTGAGCGGTCCTCGGTCGTGGGCGTTCTGCGTCCGCCGCTGATGCCCGCCAACCCGACCATCACCCAGCAACTGATCAGCGATCCGATGGGCATGACCTACCTCATGCTCGACATCGCCCAGTACGGTCAGCGCAGCTGGGAGCTGCACCTCGCGTGGGGCTTCAAGACGGTCAACTCCGAGTTCTCGTCCATCGTCCTCGGCTAGACCAACCTGCACGATGGGGGCGGCTTCGGTCGCCCCCTGACTGCTTCTCCATCCCCTGAAACAGTCTGAGGAGGCTACGCATGTCCGACATCGAAACCATCCGGCTTGTCCGCGACGCCAAGGAATTTCCCGACAGCCATGAGGCTCTCGTCGATAGCGAGACCATCGGGACGTTCCTTGACGCCGGTTGGAAGCGCGCCGATCCGCTCGACCACGACGGCGACGGCAAGAAGGGCGGCGCAAAGCCGGGCCGTAAGGCCAAGGCCAGCCAAGACGAAGAGGCTGGCGATCCGCCGCTGACCCGACGCGAGATCGAAGCCGACCTCACCGCCATGGGCGAAGACTTCGACCCCACCGCTGACCTCGCCGACCTGCGGAAGCAGCGCGACGAAGCCCGCGCCGTTCTGGAAGGCTAAGACATGGCGCTTGTGACAGAGGATGGCTCGGGACGGGCTGACGCTGAGAGCCTGCTCTCTGTCTCCGACGCTCTGACCCACCACGCCAACCGTGGCAACGCGGCTTGGGCGCTGCTCTCCACCGCCGCTCAGGAGCAGGCGCTCCGCAAGGCCACAGACTACATCCAAGGCGTCTACGGCCTTCGCTGGGGCGGCTATCGGGTCTCCCAGACCCAAGCGCTGGATTGGCCCCGCTATCAGGTCGTGCGCCGCGACGTTCTGGCCTCCCATGTCGTCCAATATTGGCCGAGCAACGAAGTCCCCGCCGGAGTAAAGCGCGCCTGTGCCGAACTGGCCCTGCGCGCCTCTGCGGGCGACCTGAACCCGGACAACTCGCAGGCCATCAAGCGCGAGAAGGTCGGGCCTATTGAAACCGAATACCAGGATTACAGCAGCGCCGCCCCGTCCTACCCGGCGATCGACGCGGCCCTGAAGCCGTACCTCGCCACGGGCGGCAGCGCGAGGCTCGTTCGCGGGTGACAGCCTTCTATGACCGCATGGTCCTTTCCTCGCATCGACAGATTAAGGCCAAGGGGCAAACGGTCACGCTTATCGAAAGCACGCCCGGCCAGTACGACACGGCCACGGGCGCGCCTGCTGCGGCGTCAACCGTAACCCAATACGGCTACGCGGTCGAAGAGAGCTACAGCTCCTTCAGCATCGACGGCACGCTGATCCAGATCGGCGACAAGAAGTTGATCCTGTCCCCGCGGAATACCGCAGACGGGCCGCTGACCGCTCCGCAACGGGAGTCCACCGTCACGCTTGCTGATGCCTCGGTCTGGACGGTCAAGAAGTGCGACCCGACCAGCCCCGCCGGAACGCCAGTACTCTACACCCTGCAGGTTCGCCAGTGAGCGGCCCCCTTGAACTCGCCCTTGCGGCCTTCGCTGAGAAGGCGGGGAACCGAGCCAATGACGTGGTTCGCAAGGTCGTCATCGACGTAACGGCCAGCGTTGTGGACAAGAGCCCCGTTGGCAATCCCGACCTGTGGAAAGAGAACGAGGCGGCTAACTATGCCCGCGAAACCTACAACCTTTTCGCCCCGCTAGTCGGAGCAAAGACCCTAACGGCCCGCACCCTTCGGAAGAAGTTCAAGAACCAGTCGGTCGGCGGCTACGCGGGCGGGCGGTTCCGGGCGAACTGGACAATGCAGGAGGCCTCGGTGGACGATACCACAACCGAGGCTATTGATGCGGGCGGGCAGGCGACGAAGGACCGGCTGGCGGCAGCAGTGCCAGACAAGGCGGCGGGCCGGGTCTACTTCATCGCCAACTCACTCCCCTACGCCCAGGCTCTCGAATACGGCCACTCGACGCAGGCGCCCGGCGGCATGGTCGGGCTTACGGCGATTGAGTTTCAGGGCTTCGTTGACCGTGCAGTTGCGAGCCTCAGCCAATGAGCATCATCAAGGTTCGCGCCGCGCTGGAAACGGCGATCAGCGGCATGGCGTCTCTCGCTCCGGCTTGGGAGAACGTGCCCTATTCGCCCGTCCCCGGCACGCCGTACCAGAAGATCAACCTTCTCCCTGCGCGCCCTGACAACCGCGAGAACGGGCCGAACTACACAGAGCAGGGCCTCCTGCAGTTCAGCCTCATGTATCCGCTCGAGGCGGGTAGCAGCCCGGCCATGACGCGGGCCGAACTGATCCGCTCCACCTTTTACCGTGGTCGGTCCTTCACGTCGGGCGGGGTCACCACCCTGATCACCGACACCCCTGAGATCGGCCCCGCGATGGTCGATGGCGACCGCTTCATGGTTCCCGTCCGCGTCCGCTGGCGCGCTCAAGTCACCGTTCAGTCGGCGTAACCCGACGAAGCCCGACCGGCCTCCGGTCTCTCCCTAGCCCAGACCCTCGGCAGTTGAGCCGAGCCCTCAAACTCCCAAGACAGGAGCGCCTTACCCATGCCTAACGCCCAGGGCCTCACCAAGCAGACCGTTTTCGCCAAGCAATCCGCTCTCGGCACGCCCGCCACGACCGGCGGCAAGATCAAGCGCCGCACCAACTCGGTGTTCGCGCGCAACGTCGCCACCTACGAAGGCAACGAGATCGTCGAGCACCAACAGTCGACGGGCTCCACCGCCGGTATCCAGCAGACCTCGGGCAAGCTCGACGGCCTGCTCTCGGCTGGAACCTACACCGAGCAATTCGCCTCGCTGCTCCGCAAGGACGCCGCTGCCACCACGGCCATCACCGGCTTGTCGCTGACTGTCGCCGGCACGGGTCCGACCTACACCGTCACCCGCACGGGCGGCGACTTCCTGACCGGCGGCATCAAGGCCGGTGACGTGGTCCGCATCACGGCGGGCGCGGTCAACGCCAACAACCTCAACAAGAACCTTCTGGTGGTCAGCCTCACGGCGCTGGTCCTGACGGTTCGCACGGTCAACGGCTCGGCGCTGACGGCGGAAGGCTCCATCGCCTCCTGCACCATCTCCGTTCCCGGCAAGAAGATCTGGGTGCCCACGTCCTCGCACACCAACGACTTCTGGAGCGTGGAAGAGTGGTATCCCGACCTGCCCCGTTCGGAACTGTTCACCGACTGCAAGATCGCCAAGTCCGACGTCGCCATCCCCGCCACGGGCAACGCGACGGTCAGCTTCGACGTTCCCGGCCTGAACCGCGTCCGGTCCGGCACGCAAGCCATCGCCTCGCCTGCCGCTTCGACCACCTCCACCGTCCTGGCTGCCGTCAACGGCGCGGTTATCGTCAACGGCGTGGCCACCACGATCACCGGCGCCCAGCTTTCGATCAACGGCAACATTGCCCCCGGTGAAGCGGAGGTCGGGTCCAACTCGATCACCGATCTGGTTCGCGGCGAGATCATGGTGACCGGCTCGTTCACCGCCAAGTTCAGCGGCGTGACCCTGCAGGACATCTACGACCAGCAGACGGTCGTGAAGCTGTTCCTGGTCATCGCCGATGGCAGCGGCGCGGCTGCGGACTTCGTCACCTTCGTGATGTCGGCGGTCAAGCTGTTCGGGGACAACCCCGATGACGGCGAGGCCAAGGAGATCATCCGCACCTACCCGTTCACGGCCCAGCTCAATGGGTCGGGCGGCGCTTCGCTCGCGGACCATCAGACGATCCTCAGCCTTCAGGACAGCCAGTCCCCGTAGGCCTGAGCCCAACCACAACAACAGTCTCCCCCTTCAACTTTATGCGCCGGTAGCTCCGGCGTACTTTTTCAAGGCTATCCCCCATGACCAAAGCCACCGTTGCCCCGTTCTCCCTCGCCGACATCGAGGGTCAGGTCGCCACCGAGGCCACCTATGAGTTCGAGCCCCTGCTGCCGAACCTGAAGCCGTCCGGGGTCCTCTTCCAACTGAAGAGCGACCTGGCGCCCAGCGTCCAGAATGCTCTGACGGACATGATGGACACCGACCGCAAGAAGGAACACTTCCGGGCCGCCCAGAACCAGAAGGCTCGCCCGGAGTCGGTGCAACTGACCCCGGTCAACGAACTGAGCGACTTCGGGCGCAAGGCCATCGCCATCCGCATCGCCGGCTGGAACCTGCCCGACGAGTTCAACGAGGCCACCGTGCTGCGCGTCCTGAAAGCGTGGTCGGGCCTCGGTGACCAGATCCTCGCCAAGACCGCCGAGCTGGCGAGTTTTACTCCGGCCTCGTCGAAGGCCTGATCGCTTTCGCCGAGGCCCATTGGGCGCTTGAGAAGCTGATAGACAACGGGGCGGGTGGTAAATGCCCCCGCCGCGTTCACGTCGAGGCCTTGGCCAGAGACGGAGACGTCGAGGCCGAGTGGGAATTGAACCACGGCCCGACGCTGGACCCCCACGCCGCGTATCTCTGGCAGTGGTGGTGCGACATCGGATCGACGAGGGGCAGTAACGGCTTCGGCCCCTCGTTGATCACCCGCCACGACATACGCCAGTGGTGTGAGGACGAGGGCCATATCCTCGATCCTTGGGAGCGCAGGGCCCTCCTCGCGCTTGACCGCATCTATCTCGCCTCGACGGTTGAGACGACCAAAGCCCCCCCGAAGGAGACGAAATGAGCGAAGACATCGCCTCCCTTGTGCTGAAGATCGACGCTGCCCAAGCCGACGTCGCCGCCACCTCGCTCGACAAGGTGACGGCTGCAGGCGCGAAGGCCGAAGCGGCGGTCACCAGCCTTGGCGGGGCGGGCAAGGCGTCTCTGGGTGGCCTCTCGGCTATCCCGGCATCCCTGCAGCAGATCGAGGCCCGCACGGACGCCCTGCGCTCGTCGGTCGACCCGCTCTATGCCGCGCAGAAGCGCCTCAACACCCAGATGGCTGAGGCGGACAACCTGTTCAAGTCCGGGGCGCTTGGCGCTGCAGAGTACCAGCGCACCATCGGCATCCTCGACAACCAGCTGAACGCCGTCAGCATGGCGCAGGACAAGCTGAACGCGGCTCACGTCAAATCGGCAGCCGGTTCCAAGCTGGCTAGTCACGAAGCGGCGAACCTTGGCCGGCAGTTTGCTGACATCGGCACTTCCTTGGCGGGCGGCGCCAGCCCCTTCATGGTCCTGATCCAGCAGGGTCCGCAAATCGCCGACATCATGCACACGTCGGGACTCAGCGCGAAGGGCTTGGCCAAGGAGGTTGGGCTCATGCTCGGCATCCTCCGTGCCGTCCCCGCTGCCAACGCGGCTGTCGCAGTCTCCACTGCTGCTGTGGTTGCGGGCAATGAAGCTATCGCCACTTCGGCCACAGCCGCCGCTGCTGCTGAGGCAGTGGCGCTGGCCCCCCTTGCAATCGTCCTGGCTGGTATTGCGCTCACCCTTGCCACGCTGGGCGTCGGCTTCGCCGTCACCGCCCAGCAGATCGACAAGACCGGCCACAGCGCCAAGGATCTGCAGGCCAAGCTTGGCTTGACCGAAGAGCAGATGAAGCGGCTGAAGAAGGAGGGCCATGAGGTCGGCGTGACCTTTGGCGACGTGCTGGTCGGAACCTTCGACTTCGCCGGCAAGAAGCTGGCCGAGGCCTTCAAATGGAACGACATGAAGAAGGCGGTGGGCGGCTTCTATCAGACCGCCGTCGATTGGACCGTGACCAGCATCCGCTCCATGGTCGGGGCGTGGGCGGGCTTCCAAGGCGGCCTTCGCGCGATGTTCACGGCCATGCCTGCCGTCATCGGCGAGGCGGCTATCGGCGCGGCCAACATGGCGATCCGCGCGGTCAACTGGCTGATTGAAAACGGCCGAGACAAGCTCAACGATCTGATCAAGATCGCCAACATGGTCGCAGCCCTGACCCTGAACCCGATCCGCATTCCCGAGATCCCTGACGGCAAGATCGCCGAGATGAAGAACCAGTATGCGGGGGCGGGGGCCAAGCTGGGCTCGGCCTACAGCGACGGGTTCAAGGAGGCGTCGGACGCCGCCATGAGCCAGTTCGACAAGGATGTGGCCGGCTGGCTCGGAGCCATAGACGCAGCCTGGCTGAAACGGAACAAAAAGGCGGCTGGCGATCCCGGCAAGGAGGCCAAGGGCGCGACCGAAAAGGACCCCTTCGGCGATCTGATGAAACAGGTCGCGGCTCAGGCTGTGGCCACGGACGCCGCGACGGTGGCTCAGAACGCATGGAACGACGCCGTCGCCTCCGGAACCATGACCGTCGAGGAAGCCAACCGCGCGCGGGACTGGGCCATTGAGCGGGCGGGCATTGAGGCCAAGGCTGACACGTTCAGCGCCGAGCAGAAGGCCGTTCTGGGAAAGGCGCTTGATGCGCTGGCCATCTCCTATGACAAGGCCGCTGCCGCCAAGGCTGCAGGGGAGCAGATCGGGGCCAACCGTCAGGCCATGGCCGATCAGGCCCGCACCCTGGAGTTTCTTGGCGCGCAAATCCGCCTGATCGGGGCTGGCAATGTCGAGCGCGAGGTAGAGCTCGCCCAACTTCGCGAAAAGCAGGCCATCCTCAACGGCAAGGGTCCCGGCTACGTCCTGACGGAGAGCGACAACAACCGCATCTCGGGAGCCGGTGACGTCGCCGCTTCGCAGGCCGCGCTCGCCATCGGGCAAGACCTGTACAACAAGTCCCTTGACTACACCTATGATCGCCTCACGCAGATTGACGATCTGGTGAGCAACTCGACGGCGGGCCTGGCTGATGCCTTTGATGGCATGAGCGACGGGGCGGCCAAGTTCACGCGGGCGCTCGGTGGTGTTCTGGGTGCGGTCAACAAGCTGGCTATCGCGGAGGAGAAGGCAAACCAAGCCCGCATCAACGGGTGGAAGCGCGTCAACGACGTCGCGGCCACAGGCGACATTGGAGCGATTATTCAGGCGATCAACGTCGGCATGAGTGAGCAGGCGGATAGCGCCCGCCAATTGGCGGATGCCCAGGTCGGCGCTTATGCCAACATGGCCAATGCGGCCAAGGGGTTCTTTGAGGAAGGTAGCGCGGGTTATGAAACCCTCCAGGCCGCTGAGATCGCCTTCCGTGCCGTCCAGTTCGCCCTGTCGGGCCAAGCGATGGCGCAAAGCGCCGCTGAGACTACCACCGGCCTCGCGCAGTCCGCCTCCAAGGCTGTCGCGTCGACCATTGCCGGTGCGGCCAAGGCCTTTGAGCAAATGGGCATCTGGGGCTTCGTCGGCGCGGGCGCCATCATCGCCTTCATGGCCGCTGTGGGCGTGAATGCCGGGGGTGGTGGCGGTGGGGCTGCCTATGACCTTGAAGGCGTGCAGTCTCGCCAAGGCACAGGCAGCGTTCTGGGCAGCACCGACGCCAAGTCAGAGAGCATCGCCAAGAGCCTTGAGCTGGTCGCTGACCACACCAACGACATGCTCGAGTACAACAACGGCATGTTGCGCGCCCTGCGGAACATCGACATCAACATTGGAAATCTCGCCTCCTCGCTGGCCCGCTCACTGAACCTGAGCGGCATCACCGACGTGCAGTCGACCTCCTACAACCCGATCACGGGCCGGGATGCTTCCGGCGAGATCAATAAGGTGTTGCTCGGCGCGGGTGGCGCGGCTGACCTCGGCAAGCTGGCCAAGGCGTTCAGCCAGCCCTTCGGCAGCGGCAACATCCTGCGCGACATCTTCAACCCCGGCCCCATCGACCCGCTCGGCCTCTTCGACTCCAAGATCAGCAAGAAGCTGGTCGATGCGGGCGTGACCTTCACCGCGCAGAGCCTCGGCTCCATCCTGACCGAAGGGCTGAAGGCGAGCTACTTCCAGGTCATGCGAACGACCCGCGAGGACAAGGCGTTTGGCTTCGTCTACAACACCAGCACCAAGGAAAAGACCGCGACGACGGGCCTTGATGCAGACCTGCAGCGCCAGTTCAGCCTTGTCATCGGCAGCCTCCGCGAAGGTGTGCTGTCTGCCGCCTCGGTGCTGGGTGTCGATGGAGCGCAGGCCGTTCTGGACGCCTTCAAAATCAACATTGGCAAGATCAGCTTCAAGGACATGGACGGCGCCGAGATCACGGCGACCCTTGAAGCGGTGTTCTCCAAGGTCGGTGACGACATGGCCGGCGCGGTCATCCCCGGTCTGAGCGAGTTCCAGAAGGCAGGGGAGGGCCTGTTCGAGACCCTAATCCGCGTCGCTCGCCAGTATCAGGTCATCGACGTGACGCTGGCCTCTGTCGGCCTCACGTTCGGCGCAGTTGGCCTGTCTTCCCTCGCCGCCCGCGAGCGCCTGGTTGATCTGTTCGGCTCGCTGGACGACTTCACCGATCAGGTGAGCTTCTACAGCGAGAACTTCCTCACCGAAGCCGAACGCCTCGCTCCGGTGCAGGCGGCTCTGACGACCGAGCTTGCCCGCCTTGGCATCACCGGGCTCGACACCCGCGACGAGTTCAAGGCGCTTGTGCAGGGGCTGGACCTGTCCTCCGCTGCCGGTGCTGAGTTGTTCGCCGCCCTCATGGCCATCGCTCCGGCCTTCGCCGCCATCACCGAAGAGACGCAGGCTATCGCTGATCAACGGGACCGGCTGTCGACGGCTTACGAGCGCGAGAGCAGCGCACTGGCTGACACCAAGGCGCAGTTCCAGGACCTGTTCAAGTCGCTCGGCTCCTTCAAGTCGAGCCTCTACACCGGCCCCTCGGCGGCCCTGTCGCCGGAAGCGCAATACAACGCCTCCAAGGGCGAGTTTGAGCGTATCAGGGGCCTCGCCCTCACAGGCGACGTCAACGCCCTTGGCGACCTGCAGAGCGTCTCTCAGGAGTATCTGGACGCCAGCCGCGCCTACTTCGCCAGCTCGCAAGGCTACTTCGCCGATCTGGAGGCTGTCCGCTCTGCCGTCACGGCTGCGGAGGGTATCGCCGGGGCGCAGGTGGACGTTGCCCAACAGCAACTGGACGCCCTGCTCAACCTCGTCGATCCGATCCTGAACATCCGTGATGACATCGGGACTGTCGCGGCCGAGATGCAGCGGCTGAACCAGCTTCTGGGAGCGACCACGACCAACACGCCGGTTGTGGTGGGTGGCATCTCTGCCGGGGCCGTGGCGAACGACAACACGCAAGTCGTCACCGCCATTGAGCAGACCAACGCCAACCTGAACACCCTCATTGAGACGACCAACGCCGCGATGAGCCAGCAGGCCGCCATCCATAACGAGAACATGGTGGCCCAGCAGCAGCAGATCACCGTTCTGCAACGTCAGGTTCAGGAGATGCAGGAAAACCGGGCGTAGGTTGCCACCCGCCTAGCCAAGCGGACGCGCCTAATGTACCTTCTCCGGTATTGGGCGAAGCGCGCCACCGCGCCGCCTCTCCAGCTTTCCCCCCGAACATCATCGCGCCGCCGGTCTCGTCTGGCCTTGCGTTATCACAGCACCAAAAGGGCGCGCTTCGGCGGGCCTTTTTCACATTCGGAGTTTGCCGATGTCGAAATCGAACACGTCGGAGAACGCCTTTCTCCTGCTGCTCTACAACGCGACCACCTGGGCCAACGTCGCCATCAACGCGACCTCGAGCCCGCTGACCAACATCTGGCTCGCCCTCTACACCGCCGACCCCGGCGAGGCTGGATCCGCCAACACCAACGAGTGCGCCTACACCAGCTATGCGCGGGTGGCGGTGGCGAGGCCTGCAGGCTTCACCGTCTCTGGCAACACCGTGACCCTCGCGGCTGACGCGACGTTCCCCACGGCCACGGGCGGGACCGAGACGGTCACCCACTGGGCCACGGTCAGCACGGCCAGCGGCGCCGGCACCATTTTCCACAGCGGCACGGTCAGCCCGACCATCGCTGTGAGCACGGGCGTAACCCCGAAACTTCTCGCCGCTACTTCGATCTCGGAGGACTAGATGATGGTTCAGGTCACCCCTAACGCCGATCCCCGGATCCGCTTTGACATCACCGTCAACGGACCGGGCAACATCACGCTCAACGCCGTCCGCAACCTCGACACCAACGAGGAATGGGACGGCACGGAACCGGAGGCCATCGCGCTCTGGGCCGAGCAGATGGCCCGCAATGCGCTGGCGCTGAAGGCCGTGGTCGCCTTCGATGGCATCTCCTTCAGCGACTACGAGCGCAAGGACGTCAACGGCGTGGTCGAGTACTCGATCATGGTCGACTTCCGCGAGGAGTGGGAGGAGCCGATCATGGACGCCTTTGAGGCCGACACCGATCTGGCCAACGCCATGACGGCGGGCGACCTGATCTTCATCTGGATCAGCTAACCTAGATGGCTCGGAGTCCTCTGACTCCGGGCGGTAACAATACCACGGGCGCGGCCCTATCAGCCACGCCGTGGTATGCCCCCCTTGGGGGGCCGGTGGTCTCCACTGCCAGCGTCGAGGCGGAACAGCAGTTCCGTTTCGCCGTGGCGGGGACCGTCGACCGCCCCGGCTTCTACAGCGTATCCTCGGCGGGCGTGAGCCGGACTGTGGCTGTTCGCAAGAACGGATCCACGGGCCTCTCATACACTGCGCCGGATGGGGCTGCGGGCGCATACTTCAGCACCAGCGGTAGCGTCTCCGTAAGCTCTGGCGACTTGGTCGCCCTGATGGCGTCTGCCAGCACGACCGCCGGCACCGTCAACTCGCTCATTGCCAACTTCAAGGCGACCACTGGTCACGCCTACCTGCTGCAGACTTCGCCGTCTCCGGCCTTGTCTCTCGCCATCACCGGCAGCCGCACGCTGGCAATCCACGGCACGACCCTGGGCAACTCCAACGGGTCGATGAACGGGCGCATGATCGCCCGGATTGGCGGGACGCTTAAGGGCGCGTTCGTCTATATACCGACGAACAGCAAAACGACCGACACGACCGTCACGCTCGCGGTCAACAACGTCGACACAACCATTGTTGTCACTGTTCCGGCGGGCACGACGGGCTTCTTCACTTCCGCCAACACCGCCACCTTCTCGAGCGGGGATGACCTGGCGTGGCGGATCGTCACTGGCAGCGGCGAGGCATTCACGGTCGCGTCGCTTGGCGTCACGGTGGACGTTGGCAGCGGCGCTCAAAGCGACATCTACAGCCGCCCGACCGGCACCCTTAACCGCGCCGCATCGGCAACCGCGTCTTACGCCCCGATCAACGGGCAGCTCGCCTTCTCGACGACCGAGGGGCAGAAGCAAGTCGCGCTTGGCTTCCCGGCCCGACTGTCGCTGTTCCGCGCCTACCTCACGGCGGTGGCCTATGATGCGGTAGCGACGATCCGCGTCAATGGCGTTGCGACGGCCCTTACCTTCGCGCTGACGACGGGCGTTACGGGGCTATACGAGGACTCCGTCGACACCGTCGATGTCGCAGCCTCAGACCTGATCAGCATTGAGATCACCGGCACCGGGACCGGGAACAACACCTTTACCCACGTCGGCCTGACGGTCGAAGACATCACCCCGCTATCAGACGGCACCGGCGCCGCCTCGGGCGTCGGCACGGCCTCTGGCGTTGGCGCTTCCATTGCCGCGACCACCGGCTCCGCGTCTGGCGTGGGCACCGCGACAGGGGCCGCCTTCGCTCCTGCGCCTCCCTCCGTTGACACCACCGGCTCGGCTGTCGGCACGTCCACCGCCTTGGCCATCGGGGCCTTCACAGGCGCGTCCATCGGCACGGCCTCGGGCAGTTCGTCCGTCATCGCCGTTTCCAACGCGGCCCCGCCCTCGCGCATCAATGCCGGGCCGGTCACGACTATTGAGATTACCGCCGCTGTCGATGGCGCGGGCACGCTGCAGAGCTTCTATGCCTCAGACCGCCGCTTCGCCACGCAGCCAACCGACACCCCCGCCAACGTCCCGTTCAATGAGGGCATTCTGGATAGCGGGAGCCTCAGCCTTTCGGCCTTCGGGAACCGTCGCACCAGCGGCGCAACCCGCCTCGCCGCTGGCCAGATCAGGCTGACGAACATCAACGGCCAGTTCGACGACTGGCGCAGCTACGGCTTCGACGGTCGCCCGCTTGTCATCCGCCGGGGAACGCCGGGAGCCTACCCCGCCGACTTCCGCACGCTCTTCACCGGCACGGTCGACGCGATCCAGGTCGATATGGATGAGGTCGTTCTGAAGCTGCGTGACAAGCAGCTCATGTTCGACCGCCGGGCGCTGTCCAGCACCTACGCCGGGACCAACGCCCTGCCCGATGGGGTGGAGGGGACTGAGGACGATCTCAGGGGCAAGCCGAAGCCTCGCCTCTATGGGCAGGCCTTCAACGTCGCCCCGCCCTGCGTGAACACCTCCAAGCTGGTCTATCAGGTCAGTGACGGGGAAATCTCGTCGGTCGATGCGGTGTATGACCGTGGGCAGGCGCTGGCCTTCGCCAGCAACTTCGCCAACCCGACAGCCCTTCTCGCCGCGACCGTGGCCGGCGGCACCTTCGCCACCTGTGCAGCCTTTGGCCTGTTTCGTCTGGGCAGCGCCCCGGGTGGACAGATCACCGCAGACGCAACGCAGGGAACCGGAGCGGCAAGCCGAACGGCGGCGCAGATCCTCTTCCAGCTTGGAACGGCTGCAGGCCTCCTCAGCGGCGAGATCAGCACGACGGACGTCTCTGCTCTGGACGCGGCCAACAGCAGCCCCCTTGGCCTCTGGGTCAGCGGCGAAGACACCTTCACCGCCCTGATGGACAACGTCGCCGGGAGTGTGGGCGCCTACTACGGCTTCGACTCCTCCGGCGTCCTCCGCATGGGCAGGCTGACCCCGCCCGAGGGCTCGCCCGTCCTGTCGCTCACCGAGGATGACATCTTCAAGCCGTTTGAGCGCCTTCCGGCCAACGACGGTGATATTCCCGCTTGGGCCTACACCATCCGTCACAGTCGCCTGTGGACGGTGCAGGGCAACGACCTTGCCGGGGGTGTGTCTCCGGCCAGACGAGCGGCTCTGGCGACGGAATACCGGGCCGAGCGGGCCGAGAATCTCGCCATCCGCTCCCAGTTCCTGCTGGCCCCGGAAGAGGCGTTCGACACCCTGTTCATCTCGTCCGACCCCGCGCTGGCTGAGGCCGAGCGCCGCCTGACGATGCACGGCACCCGCCGCGACTTCTTCCGGGCTCCGGTGCGGGCCGACCTGCTGACCCAGACGGAGCTTCGGCTTCTCGACGTCGTCCAACTGACCCACCCCCGGTTCGGGCTCTCCGGCGGGCGTCTGTTCCGCCTCCTCGGCTTCACGCTCGAGCTGAAGACGAACCGCGCAATCCTGATCCTGTGGGGCTGACCCGATGGCCAACGCTCTGCTTGCCCATGGCAACCGTATCGAAAGCGCGACCCTCTCCGGTGGGTCATGGCTTCCGGCGATGCCGCTGACGAACCTGCAGGACCGAAGGCTCGGCTATCTGGCCCGGTCCTCGTCTCCTGCAGCCGCTCACACCAAGTTCGACGTCGACTTCGGCGGCACGCGTCTGTTCCGCGTCATTGCGCTGGTCAACCACAACCTCAGCTCGACCGCCACCTATCGCATCCGCCTGGGCCTTGACCCGACCTTCGCCACCACGGCGGGCGACAGCGGCACGCGGGATGTCTGGCCCGTCCTCTTCCCGTTCGGCACGGTTCCTTGGGGCTCGCCTAGCTGGTGGACGGGGCGGATCAGCGCCGAGGAGGCCTCCTCCTACACCGGCACGCTGGTCTTTATTCTGCCGCAGAGCACGAACGCCCGATACATCCGCGTCGAGATCACCGACGAGTCCAACGTCGACGGCTATGTCCAGGTGGGCCGCATGTTCGCGGCGGACGCATGGCAGCCGACCCGGAATATGGTCTACGGCGCCAGCATTGGCTGGGAGCCCCGCACCGAGGTGCAGGCCGCGCTCTCCGGGGCGGAATACTTCAACGAAAAGCCCTCGATCCGCGTCGTGAAGTTCGAGCTTCCGGCGATGACGGAGGATGAGGCTATGGCGCTGGCTTTCGAGCTTCAGCGCAGCGCCGGGACCAGCAAAGAGGTCCTCTTCGTCTGGGATCCTGACGACACATTCCACGCGGTGCGGAGGCAGTTCCTTGGCCGGCTTAGCACCCTCTCCCTCATCGAGAACTCCGGCATCAACCGCTGGAAAACTCCCTTTGAAATTCAGGAGCTGCTCTGATGACGAGCGTTACATGGTCAGTCAGTCTGGGCGGCGACGGCTCCACGGTTGACGACACCGCCGATCCGAACACCGGGCTGGATAACTACGGCTATGCCTCGCGCCTGGTCCCAGCCTTCAGCAACCTCCTCAACGTCGCCACCTACACGCAAGGGCGGGCGGTGGCTGCGGCAGCTTCGGCTGTTGATGCGTCCAACTATGCCGCGTCGGCCCTGAACGCGCCCGGCACGAACGCCACCTCGACCACGTCCGTGGCCATCGCCAACAGCGTTGACAAGACGTTCGTTATCCAGACGGGCAAGGCCTACGTTACCGGCCAGACGCTCAACGCGGCCTCGGCGGCCAACCCGGCCAACTACATGGCGGGGCAGGTGAAGACCTACAACAGCGGCACCGGCTCGCTGGTCATCGCGGTCTCCCAGATCGGCGGCTCCGGCACCTTCGCCGATTGGGTCATCTCCATGGCCGCTATCGTGTCCTCGACCCTGCCCAGCAGAACGGGCAACGGCGGCAAGTTCCTGACGACCAACGGCACCTCGGCTGAAAGCTGGGCGGCTGCGGTCATCCCGTCGAACAACGGCTCCGACTTCACCAACATGACGACGTTCCGCTCCAATGTGGGCCTCGCCATCGGGTCGAACGTCCAGGCCTATGACGCGGGCCTGCAGTCCATCGCCGGCCTCACCACCGCCGCCGACAAGATGATCTATACGACGGCGTCGGATACCTACGCGACGACGGACCTGACCTCGTTTGCGCGGACCCTGCTGGACGACGGCAGCGCGGCGGCGATGAAGACCACGCTTGGCTTGGTCATCGGAACCGACGTTCAGGCCTACAACGGCAACCTCGCGGCCATCGCCGGGCTGGGCTTCACCGCCGACAAGATCATCTTCTCGACGGGGCCGGGGGCTGTGGCCCTGCAGACCCTGACCGGCTTTGCCCGCACCCTGCTGGATGACAGCGACGCCGCTGCTATGCGGACGACCATCGACGCGGCGACGCGCGGGGCCAATACCGACATCACCTCTTTGGCCCTGACCACGCCCCTTCCGACCTCGCAGGGGGGCACGGGGAGCAACTTCGCTGACCTTGCCGCACTCCTCGCCGGCCTGCCCGTCACGGGCGGCTATTCCGGCGAGGGCCGGATCGGCACCCTTCAGTTCAAGTGGGGGGTCGCCTCTGTGACGTCGGCGTCTTCGGGCACAACCGGTGAGGCTACTGTCACCTACACCACGCCATTCTCTACCGGAACTGCCGGGGTCTGGGTAACGCCCGACCTCAACGCCGGCGCGATTGGCGGGACCAATTACGCCCCATACGTCCGCTCCACGTCAGCCGGCAGCGTCATCATTGGCCTCGATAACAGCGGCACGCCGAACAACAGCTACTCCTGCTACTGGCTGGCCATCGGCTTCTGATCCATCGGCCCTGATGGTGTTGGAGCACCACCAGGGCCACCGACTAGTGACAGCCGGCATCACGCGCGTGACCCGGTAAGCGTAACCAGCAAAGCGAGTGACCGCCATGCAGAAAGAACCCCGCTGATGGAGTTCGCCCAGTTTTTCCAAATGGTGGCCACAGGCGCCATGGTCATCATCGCGGGGCTTCTCGCGTGGACCGTAAAGGAAGTGGTCCGTCTCGCCGGCACGAATACCCGGATGGAGACCGCCATGAACACGCTCGAGAAGCGCATGGAGAAGGTGGAGGGCAAGGCCAACGGCGTTGACCAGCTCAATACCAAGCTCGCGGTGCTGGAGGAGCGGTCGGCCAACACGGTGACCGCCCTTTCCGAGATCAAGGCGCTGCTGGCATCCCCGCCGCCGCCTCCCCGCCGGAGGGCTACCTCTTGATCCTCGACCCCGGGCTGAAACAATTCGCTCAGGGTCGCCAAGCCGAGTTCATCGACGCGGTTAACAACAACGGCTCAATGCGGGCCGCCGCCGTCGCGCTTGGTCTGTCGCAGGATATGATCGGGCGTTCGATGCGGGGGCTGAAGAAGCGGGCCGCGCTGGCTGGATACAGCCCCGCATCCGACAACATGCACCACCCCATCCCGGACGGCTTCACGATCAAGCGCAGGTCGGCGCGCTTCGACCGCGAGGGCAACCCGGCGGGGGGCTGGGTCATCTCGGAGCCCGGCAAGGAAGAACTGGCGGCCATGCTCCGCGAGTTCATGGAAACCCTGTCGGCGGACTACGGGGGTCGCTCTCCCCTGATCAGCCGAACGTCACCGGACGCCGCTGACGTGCTGGTCTCCTACAAGTTTGGAGATCCACACTTCGGCATGTCGTCCAGCTCCCAGACCGGGGCCGACGACTTCGACACCGACGACGCCGAGCGCCTGACCCGCGCCGGCATCGACCAGCTTCTTGCGGTCACCCCCAACGCCGACACCTGCATCCTCGAAGTCATTGGCGACGTGATGCACGCCAACGATAGCTCGGCCCTCACGCCCGGCCACAAGAACCCCCTGGACGTGGATAAGCGGGGCTTTCACTACGCCCTGATGCGGGCGGGCCTCGCATGGGCCTACGCCGTTGAGCGGGCCCTGGAGAAGCACGAGACGGTCATCGTCTGGATGCTCCCCGGCAACCATGACCCCGACGCGGTGTTCGGCATCACCATGGGGCTGGCCTTCTATTTCCAGAACAATCCCCGCGTCATCATCCCCATCGACAACCACCCCTTCCGCTACCACCAGTTCGGCAAGAACCTGTTTGGCGCCCACCACGGCGACAAGGTGAAGATGGCCGAGCTTCCCCTGCTGATGGCCGTCGATCAACCGGAGGCATGGGGCCAGACGGTCTATCGCTACATCACCACCGGCCACATTCACCACGACGTGGTGAAGGAGCTTCAGGGGGTCAGGGTGGAGAGCCTGCGGACCTTGGCGGCCAAGGACACCTATCACGCCATGAAGGGCTATCGCTCCCTGCGAGACACGCGGGCTGCGGCCTATCACCGGGAGTACGGCGAGTTCCAGCGCCACACCGTTTCAGCCGCCATGTTGGAGGCCGCCTGATGGTCACCCCGATCCCCTGGAAGCGCAAGTACGCCGCCTATGCCCGCGAGCGCCGCGAGTACCGCAAGGCCATCCGCCAAGCCGCTGGCTTTCCCCCGGATGAACACGACCTGAGGCCGGAACCGGCAACGCTGGACTTCTACGACGACGAGGAGGGGTGAGCCCCGCAGCACAATAGCGGGGCCACCCAACTGCTCACCCCATTTGTTCGGCGATGTTGGCGTTGAGCATCCGCCAGAACCGACGTTCCGTCGCCAGTTCTTCACCCTCCAGCGGGGCGAAGTCATCGCCGTCGTAGGCAACGACAAACTCCGGCACTCCCGCCGGGGCATCGCTCGACAGGAGCGCCAGTTGCTCGGCGGAAGCCTGGAGCAGCAGTTCTTGCGCGTAGGCCTTGGCGTGTTCGTCGGGGCTCACGGCGGGCAGTTCTACGCACCACGCAAGCGTAGCGATGGCGTCGGCATGGATGGCGGCGCTGTCGCCAACGGCGGTTGCAAGCTGCGCTGTGTGCCAGTCGATAAGTTCACGAATGTCCATTGGCTCTCTCCGGTGTGTGATGGGAGCAACCTGCGCTTTGACGGCCCGGCCATCAATAGACGCGACAAGCACTCGAAGCAGCGGTGGACAGTCTAGGACACCGATCACAAGCAATTGACAGAACAGGCGGCGCCCATGACCATCCCTGAGACGGTAAAGGACTGGGCGTCCGCCGCGCGTGACGTTCTCGCCCTCCTGTTCACCCCTGTCGTCACCCTCATCGCTGGCTGGCTGATCTGCATCCTCGCCTATCGCCCGTGGGCTGAAGGGACGCAGGAATAGCGGATCAACTACCTCGGAGCCGTGGCGATCATCGCTGTCGTTCTGGTCGGCTTCGGGGGTCAGTGGTTCCAGCGCAACCGGCTGGAGAAGCTGAAGCTGTCAGGCCCCGGTGGCTTCGGCGGCGAGATCGAGACGGAGGCCGAGCCCACCGTCACCACCACAACCACCATCGAAACGGAGGTCAAGCCATGACCTATGCACTCGGGGCGACGTCGCTTGCCCGGCTTCAAGGCGTCCACCCGGATCTGGTTAAGGTCGTCAAGCTGGCCATCACGCGAACCCCGGTAGACTTCACTGTCCTTGAGGGCCTCCGAACGAAGGAGCGCCAAGCCGTCCTGTTCAAGCAGGGGGCCACGAAGACCATGAACAGCCGGCACATCACCGGCCACGCGTTCGACCTGGCGCCGGTCATCGACGGCAAGGTGTCGTGGGATTGGCCGCTCTATCACCGCCTAGAGCCGGTGGTGAAGGCCGCCGCGAAAGAGCTGGGCGTGCCTATCGAGTGGGGCGGGGGCTGGGCGAGTTTCCCCGATGGTCCCCATTGGCAGCTCCCGTGGAAAGCCTACCCATGATCGCCGCCTTCCTCGCTGGCTTCTTCACCGTCGCGGGTGGTGCTCTCGCCATCGTCTGCGCTGCGGTCGGAGGCTTCTTCGGCCTTCGCTGGCTGTATAAGAAGGGGGTAACGGGATGATCCCCCGCCTCTACCTCTGGATCGCTGGCGTCGCCCTTGTCGCGGTTCTCGGCGCCATCTTCCTTGGCGGCCCCATCGTCGGCTTCCTTCAGGGTCAGGTGAAACACTGGCAGGCCAAGGAGGAGACCGCCACCGACACCGCCGTCAGCAATGGCGCGGAGACCGCCGGCCAAGCCGCCCTGTCCGCTGCTCAAGGCCAGATCACCGAGCGCGTTATCGAACGCACCAACACCATCACCCGCTATGTTGAGCAAGCTTCAGGAGTCCCCGATGCGAAAGCCCCTCTCGGTCCTGATCGTGAGCAGCGCATTGCTGACCATGACCGCAGCCTGTGCCTCTCAAGGCCGTCTGTCTGCCCCGGTGGGACCGGCGCCACGGGTTCTGACGCCGGAGTACGCTAAGGCCCCCTGCACGCTCTACAGCCGCCCTGCGGTGACGCTGGAAGACCTCGAAATCATCGCGGCTATCCGGGGGGAACAACTGCTGACCTGTGACGAGAAGCGCGAGCTGGCGGTACTGGCGAACGCAGCGCAGGCGAAGGCTCTGGACGCTTGGGAGCAGGCGAGGGCGTTGAGGCGGTGTCCCTGGTGGCGCTTCGGTACATGCAAGCCACCGGATAGCTAGGCAACCGTCAAGCATTCTTTGACAGTTCACCCTTGTAGGCTAAGGCCTCGGGTTCAAACGATAAGGCCCCGCTGGAAACGGCGGGGCCTTTTGCTTGTCCGCTCCCCGCTTCACATAGCGTCGGTTTGTGCTATTGTGTGGGTGTTGCGGCAGAGGGTCCACGACTGTCTGGTTCGCCGGAAAGCCGATCTACCCGCGAGGATGATACGCTGTCGCTACAGCCCCTGCCGCCGTTAGGTCCAACGCTTGCGTCGGCCCGTTAGAGCGGCGGTGGGGGCGGCCAACTCAGACCCCCGCTAAGCCCTAAATCTCCTCAACCTCCCCACCCTCAGTAACCCTACCCCAAGCTACAGGCTGAAGGCGAAACTCTCGGAGGATGGCGTCGGCTGCGTCGGCTGAAAGCATCAGGCCGGCGGCGCTGTCGTGATAGTCGTCGATCAAGTCGATCAGCCTCTCCCTCACCCGCTCTCTCAGCGTAACCGTCTCAGCCTCGCTCATCGGTTCATCTCCTCATTTTTCGATCTCATCAGAACGCCTGTTGACCGCGCCCTGTAAAACGGCTGTAAAGCGCCTCTTCCGAAGCCGGGGCGAAACCCCCGGAAACACTGGTTAGGTGACGTGGCCGAGTGGCTGAAGGCACCGGTTTGCTAAACCGAC
>Ga0164290_1001721_pt1 | contig 25228 bp, 29 predicted proteins | sample Micstemetagenome_FD_108782 | JGI IMG/M metagenome (GOLD analysis project Ga0164290, IMG submission 108782) | Contaminated culture microbial community from soil near Moab, Utah, USA - Microcoleus steenstrupii SON62 (Illumina Assembly) | ecosystem: Environmental > Terrestrial > Soil > Soil crust...
CCCGGGCGGGCGGGGGCCTCCAGAGCCCCCGGGCTCCTCCGTTTCAAACCGGAGGACAATCCCTTTCCATGCCGCAGGGGGGAGCAACCCGTCCTCCTGCATGGTCCGGTTCCGCCGCATGCCCCGAGAGGCGCGCGGCGTCCCGCAACGATCACGCCCCGCCGCACGCGATGGCCCTGGCGCCAGACGCCCTCCCCCGCGACGGGACAGGCAGAAGGATACACCCGCCGCCTCATGCGGATGGAAGACAGGTTTTAGAATCGGCCAAGTGACTGAAAAGGCGGACCATCGTCCGCTGAACCCGACTATAATTCCGCGGATTGTCAGCACAGCGTCACGGCCCATCTCTCCATCGGCGGAGCCCGATGGGGAGGTGAGTGGTCAGCCGCCGGTAGTCTGCATGCAGTCGCCGGCGATGTAGAGGCCGTTGAGGTAGTTCCAGCGGTCGCGAAGGGCCTGGGCTTCCACCTCGCGGCGGCGGCGCTCGCCGTCGGTGAGGGCGTCGGCGCCGGCGATCACCAGACCCGCGCCGGGTATCAGCATGGAGGCGCCGGCCTTGGCCACGCCCACGGCGGCGCCGAGGCGTCCCGGCGTGTTGTCGCCCATCCGTTCGCTGAGACCGGCCGCCTCGTCGGCGATCTGCATGCAGGAGAGGTTGGCGTCGCCGGCCTGGACCACCGTCCCTGAGCCCGCCGATCCGTCCACGCCGGTTCCGGAGGGCTGTTTGGTCGCGCAACCGCCGCACACGAGGGCGACGGCGATGAGGATATGAGCTTTCACGACGGACGACTCCACTTGTTCCCCGACAGAACGGGGGTGGAGGGCCGAGGTTGCCTGTGCGCGATCAGGCCCGGACGGCGCGCGACGCCTCGACCCCGAGGGCCTGGAGGGCGGCGGCGGCGATATGTTCCGCGTTCAGGCCCGCGGTCGCATACATGGCGGCCGGATTGTCCTGGTCCTGGAAGACGTCGGGCAGATGCAGGGTGCGGATCTTCAGGCCGGCGTCGAGGGCGCCCTTTTCGGCCAGCAGCTGGAGCACGAAGGCGCCGAAGCCGCCCATGGCCCCCTCCTCCACCGTGATCAGGCATTCATGCTCGCGGGCGAGGCGGAGGATCAGGTCGGCGTCCAGCGGCTTGGCGAAGCGGGCGTCGGCGACGGTGGCCGAGACGCCGCGGGCGGCGAGGGCCTCGGCGGCCTTCAGCGACTCCTGCAGGCGCGTACCGAGCGAGAGGATGGCGACCGTCGTGCCTTCGCGGACGATGCGGCCCTTGCCGATCTCCAGCGGAGCGGCGAGTTCGGGAATCTCGACGCCGACGCCGTCGCCGCGCGGATAGCGGAAGGCCGAGGGGCGATCGTCGATCTCGAGGCTGGTGGCGATCATGGCGGCGAGATCGGCCTCGTCGGCGGCGGCCATCAGCACCATGCCGGGCAGGGCGCCCATGTAGCCGATGTCGAACGACCCGGCGTGGGTGCAGCCGTCGGCGCCGACCAGACCGGCGCGGTCCATGGCGAAGCGGACCGGCAGCTTCTGGATGGCGACGTCGTGGACGACCTGGTCGTAGCCGCGCTGGAGGAAGGTCGAATAGATGGCGCAGACGGGCTTCATCCCGTCGGCGGCGAGGCCGGCGGCGAAGGTGACGGCGTGCTGTTCGGCGATGCCGACGTCATAGGTGCGCTCGGGGAAGGCCTGGCCGAACAGGTCCAGTCCCGTGCCCGAGGGCATGGCGGCGGTGATGGCGACGATCGAGGGGTCGAGCTTCGCCCGCTTGATCAGCTCGGTCCCGAACACCTTGGTGTAGCTGGGGGCGTTGGAGACGGATTTGGACTGTTTGCCGGAGACGACGTCGAACTTGACCACCGCGTGCAGCTTGTCGGCGCTGCTTTCGGCGGGGGCGTAGCCCTTCCCCTTCTGGGTGACGACATGGACGATCACCGGACGGTCGGTGATGGCGGCGGCGTTCTTCAGAATGGGAACGAGGTTGTCGAGGTCATGCCCGTCGACCGGGCCGATATAGTAGAAGCCCAGCTCCTCGAAGAAGGTGCCGCCGACGACCATGCCGCGAGCGTATTCCTCGGCCTTGCGGGCCGCGTTGCGGAACGGACGCGGCATGTGGTCCGCGACCTTCTTCCCGAGCCGGCGGAGATTCTGATAGGCGCCGCCCGAGACCTGTTTGGCGAGATAGGCGCTCATGCCGCCGACCGGCGGGGCGATCGACATGTCGTTGTCATTGAGGACGACCATCAGCTGGCCGTTGGTGGTCTCGGCGGCGTTGTTCATGGCCTCATAGGCCATGCCGGCGGACATGGAGCCGTCGCCGATGACGGCGACGACGCGGTTGTGCTCGCCCTTCTGGTCGCGGGCGGCGGCGAAGCCGAGGGCGGCGCTGATCGAGGTCGAGGCGTGGGCGGCGCCGAAGGGGTCGTATTCGCTCTCGCTGCGCTTGGTGAAGCCCGACAGGCCGCCGGGCATGCGCAGGGTGCGGATACGGTCGCGGCGGCCGGTCAGGATCTTGTGCGGATAGCACTGGTGGCCGACGTCCCAGATCAGGATGTCCTTCGGCGTCTCGAACACATGGTGCAGGGCCACGGTCAGCTCGACCACGCCGAGACCGGCGCCGAGGTGGCCGCCGGTGACCGAGACGGCGTCGATGGTCTCGGTGCGCAGCTCGTTGGCCAGCTGTTTCAGCTGTGCAAGATCGAAGGCCCGCGTGTCGGCGGGAAACTGGACCTGGTCGAGGAGCGGGGTGTCGGGCATGAAACTCACATATTCCTTGGGAGCTCTTCTGTACCCGTCATCCCCGGGCCATTCGCTACGTTTGCGGACGCCGACTGGATGAGTGTCGGGCGTTCCGGCGCTCCATCCTCCGGATTATTGCAGTGAGAGAAGCCTTTGGATACCGGGCTGTTCCCGACCTCTGATCCTCAAACCGCGGCGTCCGCGGATGACGACGAAGGGGATCAAGACCGACGCTGGAGAACGTAGTCCACGCTGGCCCTGAGGATTTCGGCGTCGGAGCCGAACAGATCGAGATGGGCGCGGGCCTGGTCGGCGAGGTGCGCGACCCTGTGCCGCGCAGCCTCCACGCCCAGCAGGGTGACGAAATTGGTCTTGCCCTGGTCAGCGTCCTTGCCGGCCGCCTTGCCGAGGATGTCCTCGTCGCCCTCGACGTCGAGCAGGTCGTCGACGATCTGGTAGGCGAGGCCGATGTCGTGGGCGAAGCTGGTCAGGGCCTGGCGCTGGCTCTCGCGGGCGTCGGCGATGATCAGGGGAATCTCGAAGGCGTAGGTGAACAGGGCGCCGGTCTTGAGCCGCTGCATGCGGGCGACGCCGCCGAGGTCGTCGCGCACGCCGAGCAGGTCGATCATCTGGCCGCCGGCCATGCCGCGCGCACCCGAGGCCAGGGACAGCCGGGCGGCCAGTTCGCAGCGCACGGCCGGGTTCTCGTGGGTGTCGGGGTGCAGCAGGATGTCGAAGGCGGCGGTCTGCAGGGCGTCGCCGGCGAGGACGGCGGTGGCCTCGTCATAGGCGATGTGCACGGTCGGGCGGCCGCGGCGCATGTCGTCGTCGTCCATGCACGGCAGGTCGTCATGGACCAGGCTGTAGGCGTGGACGCATTCGAGGGCGCAGGCGGCGCGCAGCACCGGCCGCTCCTCGATGTCGAACAGATTGGCGGCCTCGAGGGCGAAGAAGGGCCGCAGCCGCTTGCCGGGGCCCAGGGCCGCGTAGCGCATGGCCTCGGTCAGGCGCGATTCGGGGCCGTCGGCGCGGGGCAGCAGCTCGTCGAGGGCGACGGTCACGAGGTCGGCCACCTCGGCCACCCGGTCGATGACGTTCTGTTCGGGCGAGTTGGCGGCCAGGACGGTCAGAACAGCCTCCCGCCGACGGGGGTCTCACGATCCACCCCGACCAGCACGACCTCGCCCGCCGCGTCGGGGAAGCCGAGGGTCAGGACCTCGGACATGAAGGGGCCGATCTGGCGCGGCGGGAAATTGACCACGGCGGCGACCTTGCGGCCGACCAGCTGCTCCGGCGTGTAGTGGACGGTGATCTGGGCCGAGGACTTCTTCACCCCGATGTCGGGGCCGAAGTCGATGGCCAGCTTGAAGGCCGGTTTGCGCGCCTGGGGGAAGGGGTCGGCGGAAATCACCTGGCCGATGCGGATGTCGACCTTGAGGAAGTCGTCGAAGGCGATGGTCGGCGCCACGTCCCCGGAAGCCGGGCCGGACATCAGTCGAACCCGGCCGGTTCGACGCTCTTCGCCTGGCCGTCGGGGCCGACGACGATCTTCTCGACGCGCAGCTGGGCGGCCTTGAGCCGGTCCTCGCAGTGGGCCTTGAGGCGGGCGCCCTCCTCGTAGAGGGCGATCGATTCCTCGAGCGGGGCCTGGCCGGACTCGAGGCGGGAGACGATCTGTTCGAGGCGCTGCAGGGCGTCCTCGAAGCTGAGTTCGGCGGGAATGGGGGCGGCGTCAATCATCGGCGTCGACCCTAGAGGGGGCGGATGCGCGCTTCAACGGGGAAGCAGGGCTAACGACGCTCGTAACGGCGCTGCGACCAGTATTTGAAGCCCTGGTTGTGGACCAGCTTCCAGCCGTCGGCGCGCAGGCGGCGGCCGACCATGTGGTTGAAATAGCCGTGGGCGAGGACCAGCACGTCCTGACCCGACTCGGCGCGGGCGATCAGGGCCTGGGCCGCCTGTTCGGCGCGGACCTCGGCCTCGAGGCGGGTCTCCTGCCCCTCGTGGTGGTTGAAGGCGTGCCACCAGATGCGGGCGACGACGCCCCAGTATTTCGGCGGCAGCTTGAACCAGGCCGGGAAGCGCGGCGGCGGCAGGGGGGCCTCGATGAACAGGGCGTCCGACATGACCTCGCGACCGGCGGCGATGGCGGCGGCGGTCTCCTGGGCGCGGGGGCGGGTCGAGGCGTAGATGGCCCCGGCGCCCTCGGCCGTGGCCAGCAGCTCGGGCGGCGGGGTCTGGCCGGCGCGCAGGCCGCCGACTTCGTATTTCGCCCACCAGTCGCGGTACTGGTCGGAGGTCAGCAGGCATTTGCGCGACAGGGCCGGCTCGCCGTGGCGCGCGAGGATGATGGCCCCGGGACGCACCGAGACCAGGGCCGCGCGGGGCGGCGGCGGGGTCACGGGAAGCGGCGGGTCTGCCATCAACGGGTCTCGGGCGGGGGCGGGCATGATTTGCGGAGGATAAGCCTTTGGCGAATCGTCCTTATTCCTCCCCCAAGGCCTGAACGTGAGCGGCCGCCGAACGGCCGAGCCCCTCAAGGTCGTAGCCGCCCTCGAGCGAGGAAACAACCTTGCCGGCGCAGCACGATCTCGCGACCTCGACCACGGCGCGGGTGGCCCAGGCGAAATCTTCGGCCTCGAGGCTCTGATGCGCCAGCGGATCGCGGCGGTGGGCGTCGAAGCCGGCGGAGATCAGAATCAGGTCGGGCCGGAACGATTCGAGGGCGGACATCAGGCCGCCGGAGAAGGTTGCGCGCCAGGCCTCGCGGGCGGCGTGGGGCGGCACCGGGGCGTTGACGATATTGCCGACGCCGGTCTCGGAGGCCGCGCCCGTGCCCGGATAGAGCGGCATCTGGTGGATCGAGCCGAGGAACAGACTGTCGTCCGCCTCGAAGGCCGCCTGGGTGCCGTTGCCGTGGTGGACGTCGAAATCGATGACGGCGACGCGGCCCATGCCCTCGGACTGGGCCACACGAGCGGCGACGGCGACATTGGAGAACAGGCAGAAGCCCATGGCCCGGGCCGGCTCGGCGTGGTGGCCCGGCGGGCGGACGGCGGCGAAGGCGCGGGCGGTCTGGCCCCGGGCGACGGCCCGAACGGCGTCGGTCACGGCCCCGGCGGCGAGGCGGGCGGCGCGGACGCTGCCGGGCGACAGGATCGTGTCGGCGTCCAGCTGGTTGAGGCCCTCGCGCGGCGAGGCGTTGAGGATGCGGGCGACATAGTCCGCCGGATGCAGGCGTTCGAGGTCGGCGATGGCCGCCTCGGTCGCGGCGCGGCGATCGCCCGAAAGGCCGGCGTCGTCGAGGGCGTCGAGCACAGCCTGCAGCCGCTCGGGCCGTTCGGGGTGGCCGGAGCCAGGCCGGTGGCCGATCATGTCAGGGTGGGTGAAAAGGGTGGCGCTCACGGAGGCAGATTATGCCCCGGCGACGGGCTTGTCGCGCTCCGATCGAAGCCGTAAGCGCGGTTCATGACCGAAGCCGTGATCCGCCCCGCCGTCGAGGCCGACGCCGCAGCCCTGGGCGCGCTGGGCCGGCAGACCTTCACCGACACCTTCGTGGTGGGGTTCGGCATCCCCTATCCGGCCGACGATCTGGCGGAGTTTCTGGACGCCAGCTTCAGTCCGGAGGCGATCCGGGGGAAGCTGAAGGAGCCGGGCGCGGCGTGGTGGGTGGCGGAGCGCGACGGCGCGCTGCTGGCCTTCGCCAACACGGGGCCGAACACCCTGCCCCATCCGGAGGCTCGGCCCAGCCATGCGGAGCTGCGGCGGCTGTATGTGGCGAAGGCGGCCCAGGGGCTGGGGCTGGGGACGAAGCTGCTGGCCGTGGCGCTGCAGTGGATGGAGGCCCACACCGACGGCCCGCTGTGGATCGGCGTCTGGAGCGGCAACCTGAAGGCGCAGAAACTGTATGCCGCGTATGGGTTCGGCAAGGCGGGGACCTATCAGTATCCGGTGGGGCGGTGGCTGGATGACGAGGTCATCCTGAGGCGGGGCTGACGGAACCGCACCGCCCCAACCCGGTTCGCCGTCCATGCGCGACGTTCGGATCGGCACTTCGGGCTGGGCCTACAAGGACTGGAACGGGCCTTTCTATCCGGAGGAGGTCAAGGCGGCCGGGCGGCTGGAGTACATCTCGCGCCGGTTCCGGACGCTGGAGATCAACGCCAGCTTCTACCGCATGCCGACGGATCAGGCAGTGGCCGCATGGCGCGCACAGACGCCGGACGATTTCCTGTTCGCCTGGAAGGCCTCGCGCTTCATCACCCACAACAAGAAGCTGAAGGATCCGGTCGAGCCGCTGGCGTACATGTTCGGGCGGATCGCCGGGCTGGGCGACAAGATCGGGCCGATCCTGTTCCAGCTGCCGCCGAACCTGCATCGCAACGACGAGCGGCTGGAGAGCTTCCTCGACGCCCTGCCGGAGGGCCATCGCTACAGCGTCGAGTTCCGCCATCCGGGCTGGTACGCTGACGAGGTGCTGGAGATGCTCCGGCGGCGCAACGTGGCCCTGTGCCTGTCGGATCATCATCACGCCCCGGCGCCGTGGGAGGTGACGGCGGACTTCATCTATCTGCGCGGCCACGGGCCCGGCGGGCGCTATCACGGTCGCTATGGCGAGGCGGCGCTGAAGGGCTGGGCCAAGGCGGTCCGCCAATGGCGCAAGGACCGCGAGGTCGTCGTCTATTTCGACAACGACATCAAAAGCGCCGCGCCGAAGGACGCGGAACAGCTGATCGGGATGCTGGAGCGTTCCGGTTAGGGGGCAGACGCGCTATGTTGGGACCATGACCCGCGACGAACTGCTGACCAAGCTGCGCGAACTGAAGCCCTGGCTGGAGGAGCAGGGCATCGTCAATGTGCGCCTGTTCGGAAGCTATGCGCGCGACGAGGCGGGGCCGGACAGCGATGTGGACCTGCTGGTGGAGACAGTCAGGCCGCTTGGTTTCCACTTCTTCGCCATCGAACGGGAGCTCAGCACCAAACTTGGCGCCACGGTTGAGATGGGCAGTGAAGAGGGGATGCATCGACTGGTGAGGAAGCAAGCGATGCGCGACCTCCTGCATGTCTAGCGAGAGAGACCGGCTGTACTTGGCCGAAATGCTGACGGCCGTGACCCGCATCTCCTATCACCTGAAACCCTTCACATATGAGGAATGGGTCGAGATCGAGCCGATGGTCGCCGTGGTGTGCATGAACATCATCGTACTGGGCGAGGGGGCAAACCAACTCTCCCCGAGCCTGAAGGCAAAGGAGCCGCAGGTGCCTTGGGAAGGCATGATCGGGATGCGAAATCGCCTCGCCCATGTCTACCTTCGCGTGAGCCTCAAAAGGGTGTGGGAAGCTGCGACCTATCAAACGCCGAAGCTGGAGAAGCCGCTCAAACGGCTGCTTGCCTCCCTTGGCCCGGAACCCGACTGATGCTCCTCCCCTTCTTCACCGCCCTGCGCGACGCCAAGGTCCCGGTGTCGATGAAGGAATGGCTCCATCTGATGGAGGCCATGGACAAGGACGTGGCGGGGCGGCGGGTCGATGACTTCTACCACCTCTCGCGGGCGGTGCTGGTCAAGGACGAGAAACACTACGACCGGTTCGATCAGGTGTTCGGCAAGGTGTTCGCCGGGGTCGAGACCGTGGGCGCGGGCGAGGACCTGACCACCGACATTCCCGAGGACTGGCTGAGGCTGCTGACCGAGAAGTACCTGACCGACGAGGAGAAGGCGCAGATCGAGGCCCTGGGCGGGTTCGACAAGCTGATGGAGACGCTGAAACAGCGTCTGGAGGAGCAGCAGGGCCGGCACGAGGGCGGGAACAAGTGGATCGGCACCGGCGGCACCAGCCCGTTCGGCCACGGCGGCTACAATCCCGAGGGCGTGCGCATCGGCGGACCGGGGCGGCACGGCCGGGCGGTCAAGGTGTGGGAGAAGCGGGAGTACCGGAACCTCGACGACAGCGTCGAACTGGGCACGCGCAACATCAAGGTGGCCCTGCGCCGCCTGCGCCGGTTCGCGCGTCAGGGTGCCCTCGACGAGCTGGACATGGACGCCACCATCGTCGGCACGGCGCGTCAGGGCTGGCTGGACATCCACATGCGGCCCGAACGGCGCAATACGATCAAGGTGCTGCTGTTCCTCGACATCGGCGGCTCGATGGATGCCCATGTGAAGATGTGCGAGGAGCTGTTCTCGGCGGCGAAGACCGAGTTCAAACATCTGGAATTCTTCTACTTTCACAACTGCCTCTACGAGGGCGTGTGGAAGGACAACCGGCGTCGGCACGCGGAGAAGATCCCGACCTGGGAGGTGCTGAACAAATACCCCGGCGACTGGCGCGCCATCTTCGTCGGCGACGCCACCATGAGCCCCTATGAGGTGACCATGCCCGGAGGCTCGGTCGAGCACTGGAACGAGGAGGCGGGCGCCGTCTGGATGAAGCGGGCGATGCAGCAGTGGGACAGGGTCGCCTGGCTGAACCCGTCGCCGGAACGCTACTGGAGCTATTCGGCCTCGGTCGGGATGATCCGCGAACTGGTCGACGAGCGGATGTATCCGCTGACGCTGGAGGGCCTGGAGAAGGCGATGCGGGCGCTCGCCAAATAGGCTATTCTCGCCGGGTTGCTTTCAGGAGGTCCGTCATGCTCGCCCTCGTCGCCGCCGTCATGCTGCAGCAGGCCGCCCCCGGGCCGATCATCTGGCAGGACCCCGCGCCGCCTGCGCCCGCCGTGGCGGAGACGCCCGCCGGGCCCGCCCTGCCCGACTGGGCGCGGGCCGATCCCTATGGCTATGAGCGGTCGGAGTGCAGCCCGCTGATGCGCAAGGCCAATGAGAGCCAGGAGGCCTGCCAGGCCCGGGTCCGCACGGCTCTGGCGCTGGATCTGGGCGCCCTGCCCCAGGGCCTGGCAGGCGGCGCCGCCGCTGAAGCCTGCCGGCAGGAGGCCGCGGGGGACCGCTACGCCCTGCAATGCACGGTCCCCGGCCGGAGCGTGCCGGCGGGTCCGGACCTGCGGGTTCGCGACTGCACGACGCGACCGAGGTCCGACGCCGACGGCCGCATGACCTTCGAGGAGGTCTGCACGGTCAACGGCCAGGACGTCCGCGACGAGGGCCTGACTATCCGCCTCGGCGACTGAGCGGACACGCAAACGCCGCGCTCCCGAAGGAACGCGGCGTCATTGAGTGCAGTCAGGCCTAGTTGCGTTTGTCGCCGCGGAGCGCGTCCTTGACGCCGCCGACGGCGTTCTGGACCTTGCCCTCGACCTGATCGGCCCGGCCGTCGGCCTTCAGCTTCTCGTCGCCGGTGATGTTGCCGGCCGCTTCCTTGGCCTTGCCGCCCATGTTCTTGGCGGCGCCTTCGACTCGATCATGATCGGGCATGGGAAATCTCCTTGCAGGGCGCGGCAGGGACGCCGCGTATGCAGGATAAAACCGCGGCCCGGCGGGACGTTCCCTTGGTGCGTCAAAGGGTTCGTCACGATTCAGGCGCCGGGCCGGGGCCGGAGCGGCCTACCGTCCGCGCCTCAGCCAGACCGCCACGGCCCAGGCGTGGGCGTCGTGGCGCAGTTCGTTCAGGGCCGTGTGCGGGTGCAGCCAGACCAGCTGGTGGTCATCCTCGACCTTGGCGGCGGGATCGAGCGACAGCTGCTCCGCGACCCAGAAGCCGCCGATGTTGTTGACCGGCGTCCCGTCGGACTTGCGGAAATACTGAGCCGCCTCCGCGATGCGGGCGAAGGGGCGGACGGCCATGCCCGTTTCCTCGACGAATTCGCGGACCAGGGCCTGTTCGGGCGTCTCGTCCCCGTCGATGGCGCCGCCGGGCAGGTCGTAATAGCTGCCCTCGCCGCGGTCGACGCGGACACAGGCCAGTTTGCCGTCCTGAAAGACCAGGCCGAAGGCGGTCGGGCGGGGCGTGTAGTCGAGGGACGGGAGGGGTTCGCCGAACTGGAGCATGACGGGACTCTAGCGCGCGGGGATCAGAGATCGAAGGCCAGACGGGCGCATACCCCGGCGTGGTCCGGATCGTATTCGATCTTCGAGCGCAGCCCCGCGGCCATGGCGGAGACGATCTTGCCGCCGAGGCCGGTGCCCTGGGGCTTGGCGTTCCCGAGACCGGGACCGTCGTCCTCGACCGTCAGCAGGGCGCGTCCGTCGCCGTCGTCCGGTTCGAGGGTGATGCGGATCTCGCCGGTCTGACCGGGGGCGTAGGCGTATTTGACGGCGTTGGTGACCAGTTCCGCGACGATGACGCCGATCGAGACGGCCTGGTCGGTCGAGACGCGCAGCGGCTGCGCCTTCAGCGTCAGGGTCGGCGAGCCGGCGCCGGGGGCCAGGGACATGCCCAGTTCGGCGATCAGGCCCTCGAGATATTCGTCCATGGCGACCGTGGTCATGTCGTCGGAGGTGTAGAGGCGGCGGTGGACATGGGCCACGGCCTCGATGCGGGCCTGGGATTCCTTCAGGGCGGCGCGGGCGCCCTCGTCGGCGAGGTGGCGCAGCTGCAGCGACATGAAGCTGGACACCAGCTGCAGGGAGTTGCCGACGCGGTGATTGACCTCGCGCAGCATGGCCTCGGCGCGGTCGCGGGCGAGGGTCAGTTCGGCGGTGCGGTCCCGGACCTGGGCTTCGAGCCCGGCGTTCATCCGGTCGAGGGTGTCGCGCGCGCCCTGGATCTCGCCGATGTAGCGGCGCACCAGCCAGGCCATGATCCCGGCCAGCACCAGCACCAGCAGACCGCCGAGGGCGTTGGCCGACAGGGTCAGCCGCGAGCCGAGTTCCGACTGGCGGGTGCGGGACTCGAGCCGGACCATCTCGATCTCGTCGATGGCGCCGATCTCGGTGCGGATCCTGTCCATCCGCGCCCGGCCCTGGCCCGAACGGACCAGCTGGACGGCCTCGCCGGTCCGGCCGGTGCGGGACAGGGCGACCGTTCGCTCGAGTTCCGCCAGCTTGTCTCGCGCCGCCTCGAGCATGACGGCGACATGCGCCTCCAGCTGGGGATCGCCGGCCGTCAGCCGCTTCAGGTCCTCCAGCTGATCGGGGACCGAGGTCTCGGCGCGGTTGTACGGACCGAGGAAACCGGGATCACCGGACAGCAGGAACCCTCGCTGGCCGGTCTCGGCGTCGACCAGCGAGAGAAGCAGGGCGCCGGCGGCGCGGCGAACCTGCTGCGACCGCTCGACCTGTTCGTTGATGGCGGCGGTGCGCTGGATCATGACGAAGGTCGTCACATTGGCCGCCAGCAGCAGTGCGATGGCCCCGGCCAGCAGGGCCACGATCGACCGGCCTATGGAGGGCGTCCGCGCGAACCGGAGAAGGGCGGGCAGGGACGGGGGGACAGCCGAAAACATCGGGCGCGAGCATTAGCGGCGCGTTTTGGCCTGTCCAGTCGCGCGCAGAGGGAAACCGCCCCCGTTCCGCGGATTTAGGGTAAAGATCGGTCCGGGCAGGGGTGGAGTCGAACATGGTTTGGTGGTGGTGGATCGCGCCGGCGCTGGTCGGACTTGTCGGGCTGGTGCTGTTGTTCCGGGGCGTGGGGGCCCTGTTCAGGGGGCGGTTTGTCGGCGGCCTGCTGGGCGGCGTCGGCGGAGCGGGCTTCCTCGCCGCCGCCATGATCGCGGCCCTGCTGGGGCTGGACGTGCAGACCTATTCCCGGCTGACCTACGAGCGGCCTGTGGCCACGATCGAGACCCGCCAGCTGGGTCCGCAATACTATGAGGCCACGGTGATGCAGCCCGACCGGGGCGAGGACGCGCCGGCCGTCAGCAACCTGTATCCGCTGCATGGCGACGAATGGCGGATCGAGGCGCAGGTGCTGAAATGGAAGCCGTGGGCCAATGTGCTGGGGCTGGATGCGCAGTACCGGCTGGACCGGCTGTCGGGGCGTTACCAGTCGATCGAGCAGGAGATCAACGCGGCGCGCAGCGTGCATCCGCTGACCGGCGGAGACGCCGGCCCGGACTGGCTGCCGTGGCGGGTCAGCGCGTGGGACACGGCGCGCAGATACCGCCACCGGGTCAACGCCGTCGACACCCTGTACGGAGGCGGCGCCTATATGCCGATGGCGGACGGGGCCCGCTACGAGGTGTGGATCACCCAGTCGGGCCTGATCGCCCGCCCGGCCAACGACGCCGCACGGGCCGCCTCGGCGGGCGGGTGGACCACTCAATAGAGCCTTCTCCCGCAAGGGGAGACGGAAGGGGTCACACCGTGCCGATGGTCCGCAGGCGGGCCTTGGGGTGGACCTCGTTCTGGCTCATCACCACGGTCTGGCCGCGGAAGCGTTCGATGATCGAGCGGACGTAGGGGCGGACCTGGGGGCCGGTCAGCAGGACCGCGGTCTCGCCAGCCATGGCGGCGCGTTCGAAGACGTCGCGGACGGTGCGGATGAAGTCCTGCAGCTTCGACGGGGCCATGGCCAGCTGCTTCTCCTCGCCTGAGCCCACCAACGCCTCGGCGAAGGCTTGCTCCCAGTCGGGCGACAGGGTGACGATGGGCAGGGCGCCGTCGTCGCCCTTGTGCTGCCAGCACAGCTGGCGCGACAGGCGGGCGCGGACATGTTCGACCAGAATGGTGGCGGAGCTGGTGTGCGGCGCCGCCTCGGCGAGGCCCTCGAGAATGGCCCCCAGATCTCGGATCGAGACCTTCTCGCGCAGCAGGGACTGGAGCACACGCTGCAGGGTGGTGACGGTGACCACCGACGGGATCAGTTCGTCGACCAGCTTCTTCTCTTCCGGACCCAGTTCCCGCAGCAGCTTCTGCACCTCGGCGTAGGAGAGCAGCTCGGCCATGTTCTCCTTGAGGATCTCGGTCAGGTGGGTGGTCAGCACCGTCGAGGGATCGACGATGGTGTAGCCGCGGAAGGTGGCCTCCTCGCGCAGGCTTTCGTCGATCCAGGTGGCGGGCAGGCCGAAGGCGGGCTCGCGGGTGTGTTCGCCGGGCAGTTCGACCTGGCGGCCGGCCGGGTCCATGGCCATCAGCGAGCCGAGCCGGACCTCGCCGGCGCCGGCCTCCATCTCCTTGATGCGGATGGCGTAGCCCTGGGTGCCGAGGCGCATGTTGTCGAGGATGCGCACCGACGGCATGACGAAGCCGTACTCCTGGGCCAACGAGCGGCGCAGGGCGCGGACCTGGTCGGTGAGGCGGCGGCCCTCCAGATCGTTGATCAGCGACAGCAGGGAATAGCCGAGCTCGATCTTGACCTCGTCGATGGTCAGGGCGGTGCCGATCGGCTCCTCCACGTCCTCCTTCGGGCTGGCGGCGGAGGCGGTCAGTTCGGCCTCGGTCGGCTTGGGTTTGAGCCGCTGGCGGCCCAGACGCCAGGCCATGAAGCCGGTCCCGAGCGCCAGGGCGGCGAAGGGCAGGATCGGCATGCCGGGGATCAGACCGATCAGGCCCGAGGCGCCGGAGACGACGCCGAGACTGACCGGATTGGTGGCAAGCTGGGCGACCAGGGCCTTGTCGGCCGTGCCCTCGACGCCCGCCTTGGACACCAGGAAGCCGGCGGCGATGGAGATGACGATGGCCGGCACCTGGGTCACCAGACCGTCGCCGATGGTCAGGGAGACGTAGGAATTGGCCGCCTCGCCGATCGGCATCTGGTGCTGGACCACGCCGATCAGAATGCCGCCGATGACGTTGATGAACACGATGATCAGGCCGGCGACGGCGTCGCCGCGGACGAATTTCGAGGCGCCGTCCATGGCCCCGAAGAAGGTCGATTCCTGCTCCAGCTCCTTGCGGCGGCGCTTGGCGGCCTCCTCGTCGATCAGGCCGGACGACAGGTCGGCGTCGATGGCCATCTGCTTGCCCGGCATGGAGTCGAGGGTGAAGCGGGCGCTGACCTCGGCGATGCGGGTCGAACCCTTGGTGATGACCACGAAATTCACCACCAGGATGATGGCGAAGATGATGATGCCGATGATGAAGCTGCCGCCCATCATCAGGGCGCCGAAGGCCTCGATCACCTGACCGGCGCCGCCCGAGCCCTCGTGGCCGTGGCTGAGCACCAGCCGGGTGGAGGCCAGGTTCAGGCCGAGGCGGAACAGGGTCGAGACCAGCAGGACCGTCGGGAAGATGGCGAAGTCCAGCGGCTTCTTCATCATCACCGCGGTCATCAGGATCAGCACGCTGGAGACCAGCGAGAGGGCCAGCAACATGTCCAGCAGGAAGGTCGGGATCGGCAGGATCAGCAGCAGGATGACGCCGATCACGCCGATGGCCATGCCGACCTCGCCGCGCGCCACCCAGCCCATCATGTCGCGACCGGTCGGACGGGCCATGCCGTCCTTCATCATGGTCGAGGCGGGAATGTCGGTCATGCGCGGCCGAGGGCCGCGACAGCCTGACGGGTCGCGGCGGCGATGACCGCCTCATGGCGGCTGGCCGGCTGGGCGGCGGCGGCGTGGTAGTAGACGGCGACGATCACCGGCGCCCCCGTCGGCGGATACAGGACGCCGAGGTCATTGGTCGGCCCGTAGCCGCCCGTGCCGGTCTTGTGCGCCGCCGTCCAGCCGGCCGGTAGACCGGCCTTGATGCGGTCCGGTCCGGTCGGAGTGTCGATCATCCAGCGCAGCAGGGTCGCCTTGTGGCTCGCCGACAGCGGGGTGTCGTCGTCGATCAGCAGCCGCTTCAGATTGGCCGCCGAGCTGAGCGGGGTGATGGTGTCCTTGTCGCCGTCCAGCCGGTTCATCTCGGGCTCGAAACGGTCGACGGTGGTGCTGTCGTCGCCGAGCGAGCGATAGAAGGCCCGCATCGGCTCCAGACCGCCCATGGCCTTGAGCAACAGGTTGGCGGCGGGGTTGTCGCTGACCTCGACCGTGCCCTTCATCAGGGCCTCGACGCTGAGCGAGCCCCCGATGGCGGGTTCGGTCACCGGGGCGTGGTTGATCATGTCGGCGGCGGTGATCGGGATCTGACGATCCAGCCGCTCCTCGCCCGCCTGCACCCGCAGGAAGGTGGCGGCGGCGAGAAACATCTTGAAGGTCGAGCAGTAGACGAACCGCTCCTCGCCGCGCCAGGCGAGGCGGCGGCCCGAGCCGACATCATGGGCGACGAAGCCGAGGCGACCGCCGTTGTCGCGCTCCAGCGCCGACAGGTCGAAGGCCTCCGTCGCCACGACGGCCGGCTCGGCCGGGGCGGTCCCGGCGCGCACGCAGCCAGCGACGCCCAGGGCGCCGAGGCCGGTCAGGACGCTTCTGCGGTCCGTGCGGATCATGCTCAGGCCGCCGCGTAGCCGGGGGCGGCGACGCCCGATTGCGGGGCCGGGATGGAGGTCCCATCGTCGGCGTATTCGTTCATCTTGTTGCGCAGGGTGCGGATCGAGATGCCGAGGATGTTGGCCGCATGGGTGCGGTTGCCGAGGCAGTGCGACAGGGTGTCGAGGATCAGGGTCTTCTCCATCTGCGCCACCGTCTGGCCGACGTGGGCGCGGGTGACGGCGTCAGCGACGTGGGCGGCGCGACCGGCCACGCCGGCGTCCGGGGCGGCGCCGTGGCTGCCCATCGACAGGGGCTGGCCGTCGGGCAGGCGGATGGCCTCGACGTCGATCTCGGGTCCGACCGCCAGCAGCACGGCGCGGTGCATGGCGTTCTCCAGCTCCCGAACATTGCCGTTCCAGCGGTGCGAGACCAGGGCGCGGCGGGCGTCGACCGAGATCGGCCGCACCGGCACGCCGTTGGCGGCGGCGTATTTCTTGACGAAGTGATCGGCCAGGACGGCGATGTCGCCCGGACGCTCGCGCAGGGCCGGCAGGCGCAGGTTCACGACGTTGAGGCGGTACAGCAGGTCCTCGCGGAAGGTCCCTTCGGCCACAGACTTGGCCAGGTCGCGGTTCGAGGTGGCGATGATGCGGATGTTGACCGGCACCGGCTTCGTCCCACCGACGCGGTCGATGACCCGCTCCTGGATCGCGCGCAGCAGCTTGGCCTGCAGGCGGACGTCCATCTCGGAGATTTCGTCGAGCAGCAGGGTGCCGCCGTCGGCCTCCTCGAACTTGCCGATGCGGCGGGCCATGGCGCCGGTGAAGGCCCCCTTCTCGTGGCCGAACAGCTCGGATTCCAGCAGGTTGTCGGGGATGGCGGCGCAGTTGACGCTGATGAAGGGGCGGTCGGCGCGCTTCGAGCCGGCGTGGAGGTAACGGGCCATCACCTCCTTGCCGACGCCGCTTTCGCCGGTGATCAGGATCGAGGCTTCCGAGCGGGCCACCTGGTCGGCCAGCTGGACGACGGCCTTCATCGACGGATCGGCCGAGATCAGCGGGCGGTCGTCGTCGGCGACGGCCGACAGGACGGCGGCGATCAGCTCCGCATCCGGCGGAAGCGGAATGAACTCCTTGGCCCCGGCGCGGATGGCCCCGGCGGCGTCTGCTGCGTCGGCGTCGACGCCGCAGGCGACCACCGGCACATGAATGCGCTCGGCCTCATTGGCCGCGATCAGGGCCGCGATGTCGACGCGGTAGTCGACCATCAGCAGGTCGGCCCCCTGCCCTCGCCGCAGTTGTTCCGTCGCCTGGTCGCCGCGCTCGACGTGGCTGACCTTGGCGCCGTGCGCCATGGCCATCTTCACCGCCGTCGCCAGCTGTCCGCTGAGCCTGCCCACCACCAGAAGCCGCATCGGTCTTCTCCTCTAATCTCTACGAACCGTCGCCAATCAGGCGCCGGCGTCTTCCGTCTTGATGATTTCCGTCATGGTCACGCCCAGACGGTCCTCGACGACGACCACCTCGCCGCGGGCGACCAGCCTGTTGTTGACGAAGATGTCGATGGCCTCGCCGACCTTGCGGTCCAGCTCCAGCACCGAGCCGCGGTTCAGCTTCAGCAGCTGGGCCACGGACATGTGGGCCTTGCCCAGCACCGCCGAGATGTTGACCGGCACGTCGAAGACCGGGGCCAGGTCGCTGGCGGTCTTGTCGGTCGCCTCGTCATTGACGGTGATCGCGGTGGAGTCGGCGAACTCCTCCAGGGCCATGGTGTCGGACGCCATTACGGCCTCCCTTCCATTGTCGGTTCGGGGGTGAAGGTTTCGGCGTGGCCGGCCTCGGCGGCGAGGGCGGAGTCGAGCGCCTCGCGCATGCGGACGAAGGCGGCGTCGGGATCGAAGGCGGCGCGGCCGTCGGCCCATTCCAGCTGGAAGGCGGCGGGCGGCAGATCGGATTCCTCGCGGAAGGCGACGACGCCCGAGAAGCCGGCGTCGGCGCACAGCCGTTCGATGCGGCCGCGATTGGCGTCGTCGAGCGGGCCGGTGCGGATGACGAGTCGGGGCGAGGCGTCGATCTCCTGGCCGAGCGCCTCCAGCGCCGCCTGCAGCGGCCCGGCCGGAAAACGGTCCAGGGCGGCCGCGGCTACGACGCGGGCGGCGGCGAGGGCCAGTTCGGCGGACTGTTCGCGGTGGGCGATGGCGATCCGGGTCAGGGTCGGGACGGCGGCGGTCAGGGCCTCGCCGATCGCCGACAGGGCCATGGCCTGCAGGCTTTCGGCCTCGGCGAGGGCGGCGTTGCGCGCCTCCAGCCGGGCCTCGACCAGCAGGGCCTCGACCTCCACAGGAGTGTAGGCCCGCCGCGCAGGGCGGAAGGTGGACGCGTGGACGACGACGCCCGACTCGTCGAACTCGGTGTCGAAGACATAGGGGGTGCTGACGGGTTGAGCGGTCATGTCAGTAGATCAACTCGTCGTCCGCGCCCTGGCCGACCAGCATGATCTCGCCCTTGGCGGCGAGATCCTTGGCGACCTGGACCATGGCCATCTGCGCCTGGTCGACGTCCTTGAGCCTGACCGGCCCCATGGTCTCCATATCTTCGCGCATGATCTTGGAGGCGCGCTCGGACATGTTGGAGAAGAACAGTTCGCGCAGGGCTTCCGAGGCCCCCTTGAGGGCCAGGCCGAGCGAATCCTTCTCGACCGCGCGCAGCAGGGTCTGGATGCCGCCGGGATCGAGCTTGGCCAGATCCTCGAACACGAACATCAGGGCGCGGATGCGTTCGGCGGCCTCGCGATTACGCTCCTCGAGGGCGCCGATGAACCGGGCCTCGGTCTGGCGATCGAAGCTGTTGAAGATGTCGGCCATCATCTCGTGGCTGTCGCGCTTGGAGGTGCGGGCCAGGTTGGACATGAATTCGGTGCGCAGGGTCTGTTCGATCTTGTCGAGGATCTCGCGCTGGACCGGCTCCATGCGCAGCATCCGCTGAACGCATTCGAGGGCGAAGTCCTCGGGCAGGCTGGTCAGCACGCGGGCGGCGTGGTCCGCCTTGATCTTCGACAGCACCACCGCGACCGTCTGCGGGTATTCGTTCTTCAGATAGTTGGCGAGGACAGCCTCGTTCACATTGCCGAGCTTGTCCCACATGGTGCGGCCGGCGGGACCGCGGATTTCCTCCATCAGGGCGTCGACGCGATCGCCCGGCATGAAGGCGGCCAGCAGGCGCTGGGTCTGCTCGTAGCTGCCCATGACCGCGCCGGAGCCGCTCATGCCCGAGACGAACTCGACCATCAGCTCCTCGACCACCGTGGCGGAGACGGTGCCGAGCGAGGCCATGGCCTGGGAGATCTCCTTGATCTCCTCCTCGTCGAGGCTCTGCCACAGGCGGGTGTGATCCTCGCCCAGCGACAGCAGGATGACGGCCGCCTTCTCGGGGCCGGTCAGCTTCCTGACGTCCTCGACCGCCGGTTTCTTGGAGACGAGCCGGGCCGCCATCAGCCTTCGTGCACCCAGCTGCGGAGGATGGAGGTCGATTCGTCAGGATGTTTCTCGACGAAGTCGGCGACCTTCTTGACCGAGGAGGCCTTCACCTGGCCCTCGATGCGGGCGATATCGAGCCGCTGCTCCATTTCGGACGGACCGCCCGGGCCGGTCAGCTGGGCCATCTGTCCACCGGAGGCCATCATGGTGGTCTGCAGCGGCGTGACCGGGACGCCGCCCGGTCCTGCCAACTGGGGCTGCTGGCCGCCGCCCGAGGCGCTCTTCAGCAGCGGGCGCAGGACGAAGAAGATCAGCAGCACGCCGGTGATCAGCAGGACCAGCAGCTCGACGCCCCGCATCAGGTCGTTCTTGGTGAAGTCGAACAGGGACGAGCCGGCCTCGGAACCCCCCACGGCCGCAAGGTCGCGGTTGAAGCGAACGGCCGTGACCTGGACGACGTCCCCGCGCTCGGCGTTGAAGCCGACGGCCGCCTTGACCAGGGCCTCGATCTTCTCGCGGTCCTCTTCCGACACCGGGGTGTAGGTCGGCTCTCCGCCGGCCTCGGCGGGCGGGGCGTATTTGCCGTCGACGGCCACGGCCACGGCCAGCTTCTTGACCTCGCCGGCCTCCTTGATGGTGGTCGTGGTGGTGCTCGAGATCTCGTAGTTGGTGGTCTCGGTGTTCTGGGTGTCGCGCGAGCCGATCGGGGTGGTTCCCGCGGCCTCGCCGCCGGGGATGTTGTTGGTCGCCGTCGCCCCGCCGTCGTTGATGCCCGTGGTGTCGGCGCTCTCGGAGCCGTTCGTCGATGTCGATCGCACCACCTGGCCGTCGGGGTCGAAACGCTGTTCCTGGGTGGTCGAGCGGCTGTGGTCGATGTCGGCGGTGACCTGCACCCGCGCCGCGCCGACGCCGACGACGCCCTCGACGATGTCCTTGATGCGCGCCTGCAGCTGGGACTCGGTCGAGGACTTGGCCTCCTCGGCCGAGGCGGCGCTGAAGCCGGCGTCGTCCGAGCCCGCCGCGAGGGTGCGGTTGGCCGTGTCGGTCAGGGTGACCTTCTCGGGCTTCAGATTGGGAACGGCCGAGGCTACGACGTTGCGGATGGCCTGGACCTGGGCGCCGGTCAGGCCGCCGCCGCTGACGCCGACCACCACCGAGGCGGTGGGCGCGGCCGAGGCGGTCTGGAACAGCTGGCGCGAGGGCATGGCGATCATCACCCGGGCGGAGGTGATGCCGCGCATGCTCATGATGGTGCGGGCCAGCTCGCCCTCGGTGGCGCGCTTCTCGTTGAGGTTCTGCTGGAACTCGGTCTGGCCCAGCACCGACTGGTTGTCGAAGATCTCGTAGCCGACGCTGCCCGAGGTCACGAGCCCCTTGCCGGCGACCAGCAGGCGGGCCTCGCCGACCTCGTCGCGGCTGACGAAGATGGTCGAGCCGTCGCCCTTGGACGAATATTTGATGCCGGCGCTGTCGAGGGCGGCGGTGATCTCGGAGGCCTCGCGCAGGTCGAGGTTCGAATACAGCAGGGCGTCGGGGGCCTGGCCGATGCGCAGCATCACGGCCACCAGCACGGCCGCGACGCCGGCGGCGACGCCCAGCACCACGGTCAGCCGACCGATCCCGAATCTCTGCAACGCCGCCGTGAAGCCGCCCACGCGTTCCGCCCCGATACTCGCGGGAGACCGAACACGCCCGCTAGGCAGAAACTGCCGCCTGCGTGGTAAACGGGGCGTTAAGGACGTTCAGACTTACAGCGCGCCCATGGCCATGAAGGCGCGGCCGGCCGCGAAATCGCCGGCCTCGAAGGGGGCTTTCGCCACGCTGCCGTCGCGGAAATGGAACTCGACGAGGAAGGTCTCGCGCGGATCGAGGCGGGCCAGCCGCTCGGCGGCCGAGGCCGGGAACCGCCAGGCGTCGCCCGCGCGACGGCCCTCGGCCAGCAGGCCGGCGTCGGCGGCCGAGACCCCGGTGGCCCAGACGCTGGCCCGCGAGGCGGCGGGGACCAGGCCGTCGCCGGCAAGCCAGGCGCGCGGCGCCTTTGCCTCATCGCGGAAGACGATCCGGGCCGCATAGGGGCGCGAACGGCCGACGAAGGACACCACGGCGACAGGGGCCGACGCCTCGCTCTCGCCGCCATAGCCGAAGGTCACCGGCGAGGCGCCGACGCGGGAGGCCTGCATCAGCCGCCAGCCGGGGCGGGTCCAGGCGTTGCGGTCGGCGACCCATGGCTGGACCTTGCCGGGGAAAGTCATCCGCGGCAGTCGCGTCCAGACCGAGAAGGCGCCGTCGACCCGGTCGCGGACGACGGTCAGCTGGGGATCGGCGCACGATACGGCGTCGGCGCGGCTGCGGGCCCGGGCGGCGACGGCCTTGAGATCGGCCTCGGGGACGCCCGAGCGCAGGGCGGCCCCCCGCGCCTGGGCGGTGGCGGCGGTCAGGGCTGCATCGACGCGGTCGTCGAACAGGCCGCAGCGGGCGTCGGCGGCGACCACGAAGGCACGTTCATAATAGGTGTCGGCAGGCCCGGCCCACGCCTGCGCCGGCGCCGCCAGCACGGCGGCGGCGAGCAGGACGGCTTTGGCGGCTGAGGCGTTCTGCCCTATCGTCATGCGCCGCACCCTACGCGCCACGCGTTCCGGTCCGGTTTCCGATCAGGGTTAGCGAATTGCTTCTTTCCACCGACCTCTGGGTCTCCGCCCTGATCCGCCGCGCCGAGCTGGCCGGCGCCTTCGCGACGGTGGCGCGCAAGGGCGACGCGCGCGCCGGCACGGTGATCGTCAAGGCGTTCGACACCTCCACCCGCCGCGCGAGACTCTATAGTGAGGCCTTTGGACCGGACGGGGAGCGACTCTGGATGCAGCCGGTGCAGAGCGACTTCGAGAGCGAGCTCGACGAATATCTCCAGCGGCAGATCGGCTACGATCCCGATCTCTGGATCGTCGAGATCGAGGACCGCGAGGGGCGGCACTTCATCACCGAGAAGGTGGCGGAGCCGGAGATCAAACCGGGGGGTTAACGCCGCCGCCGCCAGTGCGAAATCCTTAACGACGTTCGGGAACGGAACCTCAAGCCGCGGCGCCTATGGTCACGTCAACGGGTCGAAATGAGCCCGGTGTGATGGTGGGTGAGCCGAATGCTCTTTCTTCTGAACGACGTTGTGTTCGACCTGGACGAGGCCTGCCCGGTCACGCCCGGCGACGCGCGCCGGTTCGAGAAGCTGGGCTTCGACTATGTGCTGACGCTGGGCTGCGAGCTGTTCGCCGAGGACCCGTTGTTGCACCACAACGACCCGGAGCGGGCGCGCCGTCTGGCCTGGCTGATCCACGACCGTTCGCCGGAGGTCAACGCCGCCCTGTTCGCCGCCCCGGCGGCCGGCTGCGATCCCGATCTGGTCGAGCCGCAGTTCTGCGCCCTGCCCGACCCGGTCATGCGCCAGCTGAAGACCCGCGCCTCGAAGGGCCGGCTGGACGCCGTCGCCGCCGACAAGGCCGTGTGGATGCGTCTGGCGGCCTGACCGTCCTGCGCCGCCCCGCCGGTTGGCCATTCGGCAAGTCCGGGATACTGATGGGGCCCACAATCATCGGGTGCGCCGTGAAATCTCGTCTGCCGGGTCCCTTCCGCGGCCTGCTCCTCGCCCTGGCGGCCTGCGTGATGGCCCTCGGGTCCGCTGTGGCCACACCCGCCGCGGCGGACTGGCGTCGCGCCGACAGTCCCCGGTTCATCGTCTACAGCGACGGGGACGCGGGCGTTCTGCGGGCTTACGCCCAGAAGCTGGAGACCTTCGATCGCCTGCTGCGGGCGATCCATGGTCTGCCGCTGTCTGAAACGCCCGACCGCAGGCTGCCGGTCTACCTCGTCGGCTCCCAGCGCGACATCCAGCAGGTCCGGCCGGGATCGGGAAACACCATTCAGGGATTCTACCTGGCGCGGGACGAGGATATCTTCGCCATCGCCGTGCGCACCCGCAAGCAGGACGAGGTCCTGCTGCATGAGTATGTGCACCATTTCATGCTGCAGAATTTCTCGGCCGCCTACCCCGGCTGGCTGGTCGAGGGCTACGCCGAGTATTTCATGACCACGGACATCGGCCCGTCCCAGATCAGCGTGGGCCGGCCAGACGCGGATCGGGTGACATGGCTGGCGACGGCGACCTGGCTTCCCCTGTCCGACGTCCTGACCAAGCGCCCGGACGAGTTCCGCACGGCGGAGGATCAGGTCCTCTACTACGGCCAGGCCTGGCTGATGACCCACTACTTCATGTCGGACCCGGCGCGGCAGAAGATGCTCTGGGCCTATAACGAGGCCGTAGGCGCGGGGCAGGACGCCGTCACGGCGCTCGAGACAGCCACCGGCATGACGGCGTCGGACTTCGATCGCGCCCTTCGCGCCTATTTCCGCGGCCGGACGACCATCACCAGCTATCCCGCCGACCTGTTTCCCCGGGCGCCGATCACCGTCACCGAACTGGGGGCGGCGGAAAGCGATCTGATGCTCCTGTCGCGGCGCCTGGTCGTCGGCGCGCCGGAAGAGGAACGCGCGGCCACGGCGGAAGCGGTCAGGCGCGCGGCCGCCCGGCACGAGGGCGATCCGTTCGCCCGTCTGACCCTCGCCCACGCCGAGCTGCATTTTGGCGACGAGGCCCGCGGCGTCACCCTGCTGGAAGAGCTGCTGGCCGATCACCCCGACCATGTCGAGGCGCTGCAGTACCTCGCCTCGGCGAGGCTGGAGGCGGCTTACGAAAGCAATGACGAGGCGCCGCTGCGGGAAGCGCGGTCGTTGCTGGCCCGGGCCTATGCGGTCGATCCGGCTCACTACCGGACCTATCTGCTTCTGGCGCGGACCCGGGAAGGCGTCCCCGGCTATCCGAACGAGAATGACCTCGAGACCTGGCAGCTGGCCTATTCACTGGCGCCGCAACTGGCCGAGGTGCGCGTCGGCGCGGCGCGGGCGCTGATCATGCAGGAGCGGTTCGACGAGGCGATCGCCATCCTGGGGCCCGTGGCCAACGATCCGCATGGCGGCCAGGGGGCCGCGATCGCCGGCCGGATGATCGCCCTCGCCAAGGCCGGACAGGCGCCGCCGGAGGCGATGGACGAGGAAGCCGGCGCGGCCGCAACGGAAGGGCCCTAGAAGAGGGCGTTGAACACCAGGTGCACCAGCATCGCGCCCAGAATGATGACGCCGAAGCCGGCCGCGAGACAGAGCGCCGGGTGCGGTTCCGAACGCGGTGGGGGCGTGTCAGCTGTGTCCAGGGCCATGGCCGTTCCTTCCGTTTCCAGAGGCGGCGCCCGATTGCGTGACCGGACGTCTCGCCTGACAGGACAATGACTCCGAAAGCCCTTCGTTGCGAGGGGGTATTCACATCGGGTGACATCGCGCCGCGTCCGGGTTAACTCCCGCCGCCATGTCGAAATTGACCCTCCAGCAGGAGGCCCTGCGCCGCAGGACCTTCGCCATCATCGCGCACCCGGACGCCGGCAAGACCACGCTGACCGAGCACATCCTGCTGGCCGGCGGGGCGATCCGCGCGGCCGGGGCGGTGCGGGCGCGCGGCGAGAACCGGCGCACCCAGTCCGACTGGATGAAGATCGAGAAGGAGCGCGGCATCTCGGTCAGCGCCTCGGTCATGACCTTCGAACACACCCCCGCGGACGGGGTGGCCCGGATGTTCAACCTGCTCGACACCCCCGGGCACGAGGACTTCTCGGAAGACACCTACCGCACCCTGACCGCCGCCGACTGCGCCATCATGGTGCTGGACGCCGCCAAGGGCATCGAGCCGCAGACGCTGAAGCTGTTCGAGGTCTGCCGCCTGCGCGACATCCCG
>Ga0164290_1001723_pt1 | contig 25212 bp, 25 predicted proteins | sample Micstemetagenome_FD_108782 | JGI IMG/M metagenome (GOLD analysis project Ga0164290, IMG submission 108782) | Contaminated culture microbial community from soil near Moab, Utah, USA - Microcoleus steenstrupii SON62 (Illumina Assembly) | ecosystem: Environmental > Terrestrial > Soil > Soil crust...
AGGAAACCCGCCAGCAGCTGGCCTTCAAGCCGCTGGTCATGATCCAGGAGCTGGGCCGGGGCCAGGTCATCGCCTTCACCCAGGACCCGACCGCCCGGGGCTTCCAGCGGGGCATGGACGTCCTCTTCCTCAACGCCATCTTCCGGGGCGCCGCCCACGCCACGCCGACGCGGTAACGGACATGATCCTTCTCCCCTTAGGGGAGAAGGAAACTTCAGGTCAGCTCTTCGGACGAGTACCCGAGGATCTCACGGGCGATGATCAGCCGCTGTATCTGGCCGGTGCCTTCGTAGATGTCGCTGATGCGGCCATCGCGCAGGAACTTCTCGACCACATGGTCATGGCTGATCGACATGCCGCCCAGCACTTCCATCGCCCCCTGCGTGACCGTCCGGCAGACATCCCCGCCCTTGGCCTTGCAGATCGAGCTTTCGAGGTTGTTGGGCCGGCGCTTGTCGCTGAGCCAGGCGGCGTGGAGCACGGTCAGGGCCGCCGCCTCGGTGTCGGCCTCCAGCTCGATCAGCTTCTGTTCGACCGCCGAGCGCTGATTGAAGCTCTTGCTCCAGTCCACCTCGACCCCCTCGGCCGCCAGCGCCTCGCGGGCGAACTCGAACGCCCCCTTGGCCTTGGCCACCCCGCCCGAGGCGACGGCGGGCCGGGTCATGTTGAAGGTCTTCATCACCCCCTTGTAGCCGGCCGAGCCGCCGTCCTTGGGCACGGTCTCATCGCCGCCCAGCAGGCTGTCGCGCGGCACCCGGCAGTCGCGGAAACTGTAGGCGGCGGTATCGGACGCCCGGATACCGAGCTTCTTCTCCTGCCGCACCAGTTCGAAACCGGGCGCGCCCTTCAGCACCAGGAACGACTTGATCCCCGCCCGCCCCGCCGACTTGTCGATGGTCGCCCAGACGATGGCCCCGTCGCACTTGACCCCGTCGGTGACGAAGATCTTGTCGCCGTTGATCACCCATTCGTCGCCGTCCAGGTACGCCGTCGCCTGGATGGCCTTGGTGTCGGAGCCGACGTTGGGCTCGGTGATCGACATCGCCAGGAACAGATCGCCCCACTTGGCCTTCTGTTCAGGCGTACCGGCCGACTGCAGGGCGGCGTTGCCAAGCCCGCTGGCCTTGCCCATCGGCATGGCGAGGCCCAGGCCCCGCACCACCCCGCGCGCCGAACCCCGCGCGATGCTGACCGCCATCATGAAGGTCATCATCGGGGTGTCGTCGGGCTTGCGCTGGCCGAACAGGGGGAAGACCTCCTCGAAGCCGCGCTCGCCCTCGAGCCTGGCCGGCGGGGTCTCGTGCTCGTGGTCCTCGTAGTAGCGAGTGTGCGCCTGCGTCGAATTGCCGACCTCGACCACCTTGTCGAGGATCTGCTGGTCGATGTCGGAGAAGCGGAAGTCAGCCATCGTCTCTCTCCTAAACCGAGACCGGACCGTCGAGGACGGTCAGGGTGCGGGCGTTGCGCAGCCACATTTCCAGCGGCAGGTCGCGGATGAAGCCGTGGCCGCCGAAGATCTGCAGGGCGTCATCGGCGATCTTGATCGACTTGCGGCGCACGAAGTCCTGCGCCAGCACCACGGCCTTGGCGGCGCCGGGATCGTCATGCTCCAGCAGGCTGGCGGCCTTCCAGACCATCCAGCGCATGGACTCGCACTCGATATGCATGTCGGCCAGCATGAAGGCGATCGACTGCTTCTTGCCGATCGGCTCACCAAAGGCGACGCGGTCCTTGGCGTAGGGGATGGCGAAGTCGGTCGCCTGGCGGGCAAGACCAACGGCCAGGGCGCAGGCGCCGATGCGGGCCTGATTCACCAGCTTCAGGGCGTCGATGCCGGCGTCGCCGCCGAGCCGCGCCGAGCCGGGCAGCTCGACGCTGTCCAGGGTGACCTTCGACTGCGGCAGGGGCTTCAGACCCATCGAGCCGCTCTCGGCCGCCACGGTCAGACCCCTGGTGTCGCGCGGCACGATATAGGCCTGAACGGCGCCGTCCTCTTCCTGCGCGAGCACAAGGAAATGCAATGCCCGGTCGCCGAACGGGACCAGCCGCTTCTCGCCGTTGAGCACAAAGCCGTTGCCGCTGCGCTTCGCCGTCGTCCGCATCTTCTCGGCGGAAAACCCGAACTGCCCTTCCTGGATCGCCAGGCTGGCCGCCACAGGTTCATTGCCGGCGAACTTCGGCAGGTGCTCGGCCTTCTGGTCGTCGGTCCCGAAGTCGATAAGAGCATTGACGAACTGCAGGGGCGCCATGATCGCCGCGCCCTGGCTGGCGCAGCCGCCGCCCAGGGCTTCCAGAATGACCGTATTGGTCATGCAGGACCGATCGCCGCCGGCGCCGCCGTATTCCTCAGGGATGGAGGCCGCGATCAGGCCCAGCTCCCAGCCCGCCTGAATCACCTCGGCCGGCATCTCGCCCGCCTCGTCGATAGCCCGCGCTTTCGGCGCCAACACCTCGGCCGCGAAGCCTCGCAGGCTGTCGCGGATCATGGCCTGCTCTTCGGTCAGGTCGAAATCGATCATGCAGCTCTCCCTTCCATAAGGATCGCCGCTGGACCCGGCGGAAGGCAAGAGGGTTTGGCCTTTCGGGCGCGAGGCAAGGACGGACAAACACCAAGACTAAAGAAAGCTGTTTTCCGCACCCATTTTGCGCTTACGCGACCAACAAATCGCAGACCAAACACATTGCATGCAGAAGACAGATTTACAGTCACCCAGTCGTAGCTAAAAGCCGATCTGCGGGAACCGTGTTCCCTATGCTCAAATGGGGGATTCCATGCCTGCCTTTTCTTCGGTGGTCACCGCTGCAACCCTGAACGGGACTGACGGGTTCCAACTGGTCGCACCGGTCCCACAGGACAAGACGGGCTGGTCTGTCGCGAGCGCCGGCGACCTCAACAACGACGGCTATGATGACTTCCTGATCGGCGCACGGGAGAGCGCCGCGGGCGGCGACCAACGTGGCACGGTCTATGTCGTGTTCGGTCGCTCGGGGGCCACGCCCTTCGACGCAACCACGGCCCTGTCTTCGCTTTCGGGCAGCCAGGGCTTCGCGATCAACGGCGTGTCGAACTATCAGAATCTCGGAACCGCGCTGTCGGGCGTCGGCGACATCAACAACGACGGCTTTGATGATTTCATCCTCGGCACAACCGGCAGGGACCCCGCCGCCTTTGTAATCTTCGGGAGCGCCTCACTCACATCCGTCGATCTGACGGCGTTGAACGGGGCCAACGGCTTTGCGATCACCGGAACGCCGCAATACAGCTACGCTGGCAGCGCAGTTTCCGGCGCGGGAGACTTCAACGGTGACGGATTTGCAGACCTTATCATCGGCGCACGCAACGATGGTTTTGACGGTTACAGCCCGCCGGCGGGCGGCGCCTACGTCATCTTCGGAAAGGCGGGCGGCTTCTCGGCCAATCTCGACCTGAGCGATTCCAGCATCCTGCACTTTACGGCCGACACGGGCGGCGGCGACAGTCTGGGTTACTCGGTCTCGGACGCAGGCGATGTCAACGGCGATGGATATGACGACCTGATTGTCGGGGCGTCCCAGACCCAGGGCAATACCGGCGGGGCCTATCTGGTGTTCGGTCGGGCCGGGGCACTCACCGGTCTGCAGACCATCAACACCCTGAGCGACACCGTCTTCCTGACTCCGCTTGGGACAAGTCGCGAGATGGGCAGGGCGGTCTCTAGCGCCGGCGACATCAAAGGCGACGGGTTCGACGATGTCATGATCGCATCAAACTACGGCACCGGCGCGGCCAGCAACTCCGGCCTGACCTACATTGTCTTCGGCAAGGCCAGCGGCTGGTCTTCCAGCCTCGACCTCGTCACCATGAGCGCGAGCGAGGGATTCCGGATCCTCGGCGCGGCCAGTGAGGACAAGACCGGCGTTGCGGTTTCCAACATCGGCGATGTCAACGGCGACTCGATCGACGACCTGATCGTTGGCGGAAACCAGGTCGGCAATGTGGGCCAAGGCGCCGGCGCGGCCTACGTCATCTTTGGCCGGACGGGCGGCTTTACGGACATCAATGTCAGCACCCTGGATGGCTCGAACGGCTTCAGGATCGATGGCGCGGCCGCCTGGTCAACCGCAGGCCGCAGCGTCTCCGGCGGGGGCGATATCAACGGCGACGGGGTCAATGACATCATCGTCGGGGCGCCGGTCTTCTTTGGGAACAGCTCCCCCTTGGGGGCGGCCTATGTCATCTACGGCCGGTTCGAAACGGTGACTTTCGTCGGTGGAAACGGCGATGAGAGCCAGATCGGCGGCGCGGGCGGCGACAACCTGTCCGGCGGCGGCGGCAAAGACACCCTCGACGGCGGTGGCGGGGCCGACATCCTGGACGGCGGCGACGGCAACGACGTGCTCTACGGCGGCGCCGGCGGGGATAGCCTGCTCGGTGGCGCGGGCGGCGACATCATGAACGGCGACGCCGGCGACGATTCCATCTCGGGCGGCATCGGGGCGGACAAGCTGTTCGGCGGCGAGGGATCCGCCACCCTTGAGGGTGGCGCCGGCAACGACCGCTTCGACGGTGGTGCCGGCAATGACATCCTGCTCGGCGGCGAAGGCAACGACTACTTCGACGGCGGCGTGGGCGCCGACAGCATGACCGGCGGCGTCGGCAATGACGTCTTTATCGTCGACAACGTCGGCGACACGGTCACAGAAGCGGCCGGCGAAGGCTATGACATCATCCGCAGCTCGGTCTCGATCAGCCTCCTGGCGGCCAACATCGAGGCCTGCGAGCTGCAGGGCTCGGCCGACCTCAACGCCACCGGCAACGGCGACGCCAACAACCTTCAAGGCAACACCGGCGCCAACCAGCTCAATGGCGGCGGCGGGGTCGATACGATCAACGGCAACGACGGCGACGACGTCATCATCGGCGGCACGGGCAACGACCTGCTGCGCGGCGGCCTCGGCGCGGACAGCTTCCGGGTGCTCGGCGAAAGCATGCGCCGGCCGATCCTCGAGAACGACCAGATCTTCGACTTCTCGACCGCCGAGGGCGACATCCTCGACCTGTCGGCCATCGACGCCAACAGCCTGCTGGCCGGAGAACAGGCCTTCAGCCTGGTCAGCGTCTTCAGCAAGCAGGCGGGCCAGATGACCATGTCCTTCTCCGGCGGCGTCACCCTGATCCGCCTCGACGTCAACGGCGACACCAAGGCCGACTACCAGCTGAAGATCAACGGCGACGTCACAGGCGACAGCGCCGGCTGGATGCTCTGAAGACAAGCCGTCGTCACGACATGGAGAAGGCCGGGCAGCTCTCGCCGCCCGGCCTTCTTGCTGTCTAGAAAGGAACAGGGCTCGCCCGCTGGACGGGCCCAGTCGGCCTCTACCCCCGGCCGCTCGTCGGGATGTCCTTGAACGCCACATCCTTGTCGACGCGGATGTCGCCGGGCAGGCCCAGCACGCGTTCGGCGATGATGTTGCGCAGGATCTCGTCGGTGCCGCCTTCGACGCGGGTGGCCGGCGAGCGCAGCAGCATGGCCTGGAAGCGGCTGGCCGCCTCGCTCTGGTCATCACCGCTGATCACCCCGGCCTGCCCCTGCAGGTCCAGCGCGAAGGTCGCCAGCTCCTGCATGGTCGCGCCGGCGACCAGCTTGCCGATGCTGTTTTCCGGTCCCGGCGTCTCACCCTTGCTGAGCGCGCTGATGGCCCGCATCCCGGTGTACTTCAGGCCGCTGGACTTGACCGCATACTGGGCCAGCCGCGTGCGCACGGCCGGATCCTCGATGGCCAGGCCGTCGGCGGTCTGCAGACTGTTGCAGTAGTCGAACAGCTCGGGGAAGCCGATCGACATGCCCGAGCCGATCGACAGCCGCTCGTTCATCAGCGTGGTCAGCGACACCGTCCAGCCCTGGCCGACAGCGCCGAGGCGCTGGTTGTCGGGGATGCGGACGTCGGTGAAATAGACCTCGTTGAAGCCCGACTGACCGTTGGCCTGCTTGATCGGGCGGACCTCGACGCCGTGCGACTTCATGTCCAGCCAGAACATGGTCAGACCCTTGTGCTTGGCCACGTTCGGGTCGGTGCGGGTGATCAGGATGCCGTAGTCGCTGTGCTGGGCGCCGCTGGTCCAGATCTTCTGGCCGTTGATGATCCAGTCGCCGCTGCCGTCCGTGGCCGGCTCGGCGCGGGTGCGCAGGCCGGCGAGGTCGGAGCCGCCGGCAGGTTCGCTGAACAGCTGGCACCAGATGTGCTCGCCGCTGGCCATGGTCGGCAGCAGTTGGCGCTTATGCTCCTCGCTGGCCCAGGCCATCAGGGTCGGACCGCACATGCCGTGGCCGATGATGAAGGTGCCGGACAGGGCGCCGAAGACGCCCTCTTCCTGGCCCCATATCACCCGTTCGATCGGGGTGGCGCCACGGCCGCCGTATTCGGGCGGCCAGTGCAGGCAGGCCCAGCCGGCCTCGGCCTTCTTCGCCTGCCATTCCCTGGACAGTTCCAGGGGGTCGCGACCGCCGACGTTCATGCTGGCGAAGCCGCTCTTTTTCAGATCGGCCTCCAGCTCATGCGGCACGTTGGCGTCGAGCCAGGCGCGCGCGGTGGCGCGGAAGGCGGCTTCTTCGGGGGTGTCGTCGAAGTTCATGTCATTCGCTCCAGATCAGGCCGCGGCCGGAGAGTCGTTGCGCATGCGAAGGCGCTCGATAAGCAGGTCTTCCCAGGTGGACTTGGAGCCGAGGCCGACAGCCAGGGCGTTCGACCGGCGGTAATAGAGGTGGCAGTCGAAGGCCCAGGTGAAGCCCATGCCGCCGTGCACCTGGATGTTGTTCTTGGCGCAGTGCTGGAAGGCGTCGGTGGCGCTGACCCGCGCCGTGGCCGCCGCGACGCCCAGTTCCGGCGAACCGGTCGAGAGCGCCCAGGCGCCGTAGTAGGCGTTCGAGCGGGCAAGGGTGGCGGCGACATACATGTCGGCCAGCATGTGTTTCACCGCCTGGAAGCTGCCGATCTGGCGACCGAAGGCCATGCGCTCCAGCGCATAGTCGCGGCCCATTTCCAGCGCCCGGTCGGCGCCGCCGACCTGTTCGAAGGCGACGAGCACGGCGGCCCGGTCCATGACGTCGGCGGCGATGCGCCAGCCTTCGCCGGCCGCGCCGAGCAGTTCGGCGGGCGCGCCGTCGAAGTTGATGCGGGCCTGGCTGCGGCTGGGGTCGATGGTGTCGACGGCCTCGCGGGTGACGCCCGGGCCGTTCAGGTCAACCAGGTAGAGGCTGACCTGGCCACCGCTGCGGGCGACGACGACCACCATGTCGGCGACATCGCCGTCCGGCACGGGAACCTTGGTTCCGCTGAGCTTGCCGCCCGAGACGGAGGCCTTGATGCCCGCTTCCGTCACCCGGCCGACGCCTTCGGACAGGGCGAAGGTGCCGATCGCCTCGCCGGACGCCAGCTTCGGAAGCCAGGCTTCTTTCTGCGCCTGCGAGCCGGCGGCCATCAGGAACTCGGCCGCAAGATAGATGGAGCTGGCCATCGGCACCGGGGCGACGGCGCGGCCCAGTTCCGCGGCGATGACGCAGAGCTCGAGGTGGCCCAGGCCGACGCCGCCGAATTCCTCGGGGATGGCGGCGCCCAGGAAGCCCATCTCGCCCAGGCCCTTCCACAGCGCCTTGTCGTAGGGCTCGGGCCCCTCCAGGACCACGCGTACGGCGGTGGTCGGACAGCGGTCGGCCAGGAAGCGCCGGGCCTCCTCGCGCAGCTGCTTCTGCTCGTCTGAGAAGTCGAAATTCACTGGTGCGGCTCCCGGATTTTCTGCTTTCCGCAAACGTGAACCGGATCACGCAAGGTCAGTCAAAGGCCGTCTCGCCGCAAAGGTGCGTCCGCTCTAGACTGCTCCGAGAGGAGACCGCGATGGGAAGCCCGATCCAGGAACTCGATGTCGTTAGGTTGCTCAGCAACTGGACGGGGCCCTCCGACTTTGATGCCGATCCTGTCAGTCTGCCAGCGGGGCGCGAAGGCACTGTCGTCTGCATCCTCGGGCAAGGGGAGGCCTTCATGGTAGAGTTTGTTGCGACAGACGGCAGCACGGACGCCCTGATCACCGTACCAGAGGCAGAGGTGCGGTTGGTCCGGCGCTTGGGAGATGCGACCGGCTGAGATAAACCCCCACCCATGAACTGCCGCCTCTACCTGATCACCCCGCCGACGCTCGACGACCTGGCCGCCTTCGGCCACAGCCTCGCCGCCGCCCTCGACGCCGGCGACGTCGCCGCCCTGCAGCTGCGCCTCAAGGACCAGCCGCACGACATCATCGCCGCCGCCCACGACATGATCGCCCCGATGTGCCTGGGCCGCGACGTCGCCCTGATCCTCAACGACGACCCGAAGCTGGCCGCCAAGCTCGGCTGCGACGGCGTCCACATCGGCCAGTCGGACATGACGATGAGCGACGCCCGCAAGGTCATGGGCAAGAACGCCATGATCGGCGTCACCTGCCACGACAGTCGCCACCTCGCCATGGACGCCGCCGAGGCCGGCGCCGACTACGTCGCCTTCGGGGCCTTCTACCCGACCGCGACCAAGGAGACGCTGTACCGTCCCGAGCCGGAAATCCTGACCATCTGGCAGGAGACGATGGAAATCCCCTGCGTCGCCATCGGTGGCATCACCGCCGAGAACGCGGCCCCCCTCGCCCGGGCCGGAGCCGATTTCGTGGCGGTCAGCGCCGGCGTCTGGAGCCATCCGCAGGGTCCCGCCGCCGCCGTCAAGGCGATCAACGCGGCGATTGCCGGCTGACCTTGCTATAGAAGGCCCTCATCGCTAGGTTCCGCGACCTTTTTTCGAGACCCTGACATGCCCGCCACCTCCCCCCTGATCAACGTCATGACCGAAGCCGCCCGCAAGGCCGGCAAGGGCATGGCCCGTGACTTCGGCGAGGTCGGCGAACTGCAGGTGTCGCGCAAGGGCTCAGCCTCCGACTTCGTCACCGCCGCCGACCTCAAGGCCGAACAGTTCCTGTTCGAGGCCCTGACCAAGGCCCGCCCCGGCTACAGCTTCATCGGCGAGGAGCGCGGACTGGTCGAGGGCACCGACAAGACCCACACCTGGATCGTCGATCCGCTCGACGGCACCACCAACTTCATCCACGCCATCCCGCATTTCGCCATCAACATTGCTTTGCAGCGCGAGGGCGAGGTGGTCGCCTCGGTGACCTACAACCCGATCACCGCCGACCTGTTCTGGGCCGAAAAGGGCAAGGGCGCCTGGCTCGGCGCCGAGCGTCGCCTGCGCGTCGCCGCTCGCAACCGCCTGGACGACGCCCTGCTGGCCACCGGCATTCCCTTCCTCGGCAAGCCCGGCCACGCCCAGTTCCTGAAAGAGCTGCACCAGATCAGCCAGCGCGTCGCCGGCGTGCGCCGCTATGGCTCGGCGGCGCTGGATCTCGCCTGGGTCGCGGCCGGCCGCTACGACGGCTACTGGGAACGCGGCCTGCACAGCTGGGACGTGGCGGCCGGCATGCTGCTGGTCACCGAAGCCGGCGGCAAGGTCACCGACCTGAGCGGCGGCGAAGACCCGATTGAGGCCCGTACCATTCTGGCGGCCAACCTCGATATGCACCCGCTGATTCTCGAGAAGCTGCAGGCGGCGGCTTAAGCGCGCGCGCTCTTTCCCCACCCGCTACCGTCATCCTAGGGCTTGTCCCTAGGATCCAGGTGTCCGCTTGCTCTCACGGTGGTGTGGAGGCGCGGCCGCGCCTCCAAGGCAGACGCTCGCGGCGGCTGAACGCGGGATCCTAGGGACAAGCCCTAGGATGACGGTAGCGGAGGGGGTGGAGAATAATCACGTCGTCAGCACAACCTTCCCCACATGCGCCCCGGCCTCCAGGTAGGCATGCGCCGCCGCGGCTTCCGCCAGCGGGAACGTCCGGTCGACCACCGCCTTGACCTTGCCGGCCTCGACCCAGGGCCAGACCACCCGTTCGATCTCGGCTGCCAGCCGCGCCTTCTCGTCCGCCGAGCGCGGCCGCAGCGTCGAACCGGTGAGCGTCGCCCGCTTCATCATCAGACCGAACACCGGAACCTCCAGGGTCGGCCCGCCCAGCGCCGCGATGTAGACGATCCGTCCGCCGGTCTTCAGCGCCGACAGATTCTTCGCGAAATAGCTGGCGCCGACCATGTCGAGCACCACATCGACGCCGCCGGCTTCCTTGGCCACCGCCTCGAAATCCTCGGTCGTCACATCGACCGCCACATCGGCCCCCAGGCTGAGCGCCTGAGCCTTCTTGTCCGCGCCGCGCCCGGTGGCGATCACTTTCGCCCCGGCCGCCTTGGCCATCTGGATCGCCGTCACCCCGATGCCGCTGGTCGCGCCGTGGATCATCAGGGTCTCGCCGGCCTTCAGCGCCCCATGCTCGAAGACGTTGGCGTAGACGGTGAACACCGTCTCGGGCAGTCCCGCCGCCTCGATCATTGAAAGCCCCTTCGGAATGGGCAAGGCGTGCCGGGCGTCGACCACCGCATACTCGGCATATCCGCCCCCGCCGAGCAGGGCGCAGACCAGGTCGCCGGCCTTCCAGCGACCGGCCCCTTCCACCACCTCGCCGGCCACCTCCAGCCCCAGCACCGGCGAGGCGCCGGGGGGCGGCGGATAGGCGCCCAGGCGCTGGACGATGTCGGGGCGGTTCACGCCGGCCGCCGTGACCCGGATCAGGACATCGCCCTCGCCCGCGACGGGAATAGGCGCCGTTTCGGGCCGCAGGGCCTCTGCAGGCCCCTTGCCGCCCTCGATGCCGATGGCGGTCATGGTCTGGTCGGTCATGGGATAGGTCCCTCAAAGCTTGCGCGCGGCGCGGTTGCGAGGTGAGATAGGGCCAAACGCGGACTTTCGCGATAGGGAGCGACGGCGATGATCGACGAACCTCTCGGGCCCCGCCCGGGCCGCGGCGACAGCCTGGTGGCGCTGAGCCGCGAGGATCTGGAAATCTACGGCGTCTCGGAACTGGAAGAGCGGATCGAGGCGCTGCAGGCCGAAATCGCCCGCAGCCAGGCGCAGATAGACAAGAAAAACGCCGGGAAATCGGCCGCCGACGCTCTGTTCAACTTCAAGAACGGATGAGAAGGCAAACGCGGAGTTAAGGGGTTGGCACGCAGGTTGCAGTCAAACCGGTCCGAAGGGCCGTGTACGGCTCACTTGCGTAGATTGTAGGGGCGGAGTGTCCATGAACGAAGTTGGCGCGCTGGAGACGGCGCCGTGGCGGGCCGGGGTGATCTCGGATTTCGCCCGGTCGGAGCTGTTTGATCGCACCTTCCAGGAGGGCATGGACCTCGTGGAGGAAACCGCCGCCTATCTCGACGGGGCGGGCCGTCAGGACAGCAAGCTGCTCAGCCGCAACGCCGCCCTGGCCTATGCGAGCGAAAGCATGCGCCTGACCACCCGCTTGATGCAGGTGGCCAGCTGGCTCCTGGTCCAGCGCGCCGTCCGCGAGGGCGACATGGCCCCGGACACCGCCTGCGACGAACGCTACCGCCTCGGCGCCGAGGCCGTCTGCACCGGCGAACAGAGCGAAGAACTGCTTCCGCTGGGGCTCCTGGCCCTGCTCGACCGCTCCGGCCGCCTCTACGACCGCGTCCGACACCTGGACAAGCGCATGTACGTCGAGGCCGTGGCCGAAGAGGCCCCCAACGCCGTCCTTAGCCAGTTCGACCGCCTGCGCACGGCCTTCAGCGGGATGGACGCCTGAGCCACACGGCTCAGCGCCTGTGGACCCCCGCCCGTCTGGTGGCGGGGCTGGTGATCGTCCAAAGGGGACCTGATCCGGCCCTGAGCCGGTCACGGTCAGCCGACGATGAATATGTCTAGACATATCCATTTGGCCCCATTTTGGGCGCTATAGCCTGCGGCAAATTCTGTAGCCTGCACCGGGCGCAATTCGACCTACATTCGCTGCAGGCCGACCTACGCTGGAACTACGCCGCGACCTACATCCACAGAGCCTGAACCCACGGGAAAACCCACAGGGCCGGGCCTCAGGGCGTCCTGGCCCCGATTTCCACATTTGAATGTAGCCACGCCGGCGCGGCATAATGTTTTCGCCGCTTCGATAACCGACAAACGAAAAAAGCCGGCTCCCAGGAGGAGCCGGCCCTTGTCCGTCCGCGCAAATGCGCAGGCGTTCTTACTTCTTGGTGAAGCCGCCGAACTTGGCGTTGAAGCGGCTGACGCGGCCACCGCGGTCCAGCATGTGCTGGTTGCCGCCGGTCCAGGCCGGGTGGGTGTTCGGATCGATGTCCAGGTTCAGCGTGGCGCCTTCCTTACCCATCGTCGAGCGGGTCTGGTAGGTGGTGCCATCAACCATCACGACGTTGATGAAGTGGTAGTTGGGGTGCGTGTCTTGTTTCATCGGACGGTCCAACCGACATAAATCGGAGAAAAGGTGGATCGCGGGGTCGCCCGCGGAGAGCGGCGGCTATACAGAAGCAGCCGCAACAAGGCAAGACCGCGAATGACCGACACCCAAAGCGAACAGGCGATCCTCGATGGGCGCCCCGGAGCCGGGGCCGCCCTGCTGACCTCCCTGCGCGAGGATGCGGCCAAGCGCGGCAAGTCCCGCGACATTCGCAATCTCGCCAATCTGCTGCCCTTCATGATGAAACACTGGGGCTTCGGGGCGGGCGCCTTCGTCTTTCTCATCGTCTCGGTCGGGGCCACCCTGGGCGTCACCGGCGCCGCCCGGGCGGTTGTCGACCAGGGCTTCCTGTCCGGCGGCGCCAATCAGCTGAACTGGGCCTTCATCGGCCTGGGCGCCGTGGCCCTGACCCTGGCGATCAGCACCGCCTTCCGATTCTATTTCATCAGCCGCCTGGGCGAGCGCGTCGTCGCCGATGTGCGCAAGGCGCTGTACCGACACATCCTGACCCTTGACCCGACCTTCTTCCTGAAGACCCGCACCGGCGAGGTGCTGTCGCGGATGACCACCGACATCACCCTGATCGAGACCCTGGTCGGCTCGTCGATCTCCATCGCCCTGCGCAACCTGTTCATGCTGATTGGGGCCACCATCCTGCTGGCCCATGTGTCCTGGAAGCTGACCCTGTTCGTCATGCTGCTGGGGCCCATCGTCATCCTGCCGATGTTCATCATCGGCCGGCGCGTGCGCAAACTCTCGACCCAGGCCCAGGACAGCTTCGCCGAAGCCGTCGGCTACGCCGGCGAGAGCCTCGACGCCCTGGAGACCGTGCAGGCCTTCGGCCGGGAAAAGTACGCCACCGACCGTTTCGGCGCCGCCGTCGAGTTCGCCTTCGGCCGCTCCCTGGCCCGCATCCAGGCCCGCGCGACCATGACCCTGCTGGTCATGGGCCTGATCTTCGGCGGCATCACCCTGATCCTCTGGGTCGGCGCCAACGCCGTCGTCGCCGGCGACATGACCGCCGGCACCCTGCTGCAGTTCGTCATCCTCTCGGTCATGGCCGCCAGCAGTGTCGGCATGCTGGGGGAAACCTGGGGCGATGTGCAGAAGGCCAGCGGGGCCATGCAGCGGATCAGCGAACTCCTGGCCTCCAACCCCAACATCGCCGCCCCGCCCCTGCCGGTGGTGCTGCCCGCGCCGCGTGGCGAAGTCTCCTTCGAGGACGTCACCTTCGCCTACCCCGGCCGTCCGGACCTGCCGGCTCTCAAGGGCCTGACGCTGAATGTGAAGCCCGGCGAGACCGTCGCCTTGGTCGGCCCGTCAGGCGCCGGCAAGTCGACCGTCTTCCGCCTGCTGCTGCGCTTCTACGATCCCCAGAGCGGCGTCATTCGTCTGGACGGCGTCGACCTTCGCCAGGCCGACCCGACGGCGGTGCGGAACCGCATGGCCCTGGTCGCCCAGGACAGCTCGCTGTTCAGCGGCTCGGCCATGGACAACATCCGCTTTGGCCGCGAGGAAGCCACCGACGAGGAAGTCCTCGCCGCCGCCGCGCAGGCCGAGGCCCACGCCTTCATCACGGCCCTGCCCGAAGGCTACGCCAGCCCGGTCGGCGAGCGCGCCAAGACCCTGTCCGGGGGGCAGAAGCAGCGGCTGGCAATTGCCCGCGCCCTTGTCCGCGAAGCACCCATCCTGTTGCTCGATGAGGCCACCAGCGCCCTCGACGCCGAGAATGAGCGGCTGGTCCAGAAGGCCCTTGATGAGGCCATGGACGGACGGACCACCCTGGTCATCGCCCACCGCCTGGCCACCGTGCTGCGCGCTGACCGCATCGTGGTCATGGATGATGGCCGCGTCGTCGAGGAAGGCACCCACGAGCAACTGGTCGCCAAGGGCGGCCTCTACGCCAAGCTGGCCGGGCTGCAGTTCGCCGCCTAGAGCGGACCGGCGGACCGTCAATCTACGGAGTTTTCCTGAGTGGCGGGAACCAGGGCTGCGACGCACTTTCAGCGCCGGTAATCTTGGCGCCGACGCCTTAAAGGCGTTGACCGGCGTCGCTCGCTGACGGTGTCCAGCGACTTTTGGGATGTACTTTAAGTGGAACAGTTGGACGCACTGGTGCTGGCGAGGCTTCAGTTCGCTTTCACCATCGCCTTCCATATCATCTTCCCGAGCTTCTCGATCGGGCTGGCCAGTTTCCTGGCGGTCCTCGAAGGGCTCTGGCTGACCACCAGACGCGAGGTGTTCCGCAACCTCTACCTCTTCTGGGTCAAGATCTTCGCCTTGAGCTTCGGTATGGGCGTCGTCTCCGGCGTGGTCATGAGCTACCAGCTGGGCACCAACTGGAGCGTCTTCTCGCAGGCCGTGGCCCCGGTCATCGGCCCCGCCTTCGCCTTCGAGGTGCTGACCGCCTTCTTCCTGGAGGCCAGCTTCCTGGGGATCATGCTGTTCGGCTGGAAGAAGGTGGGCCCGGGCCTTCACTTCACCGCCACCGTCCTGGTCGCCATCGGCACCCTGATCAGCGCCTTCTGGATCCTCAGCGCCAACAGCTGGATGCAGGCCCCCGCCGGCTTCGCCATCCAGCCCGACGGCAGCCTGATCGCCACCGACTGGTGGGCGGTGATCTTCAACCCGACTTTCCCGACCCGCTTGGCCCACATGTCCCTGGCCGCCTTCCTGACCACCGCGCTTGCGGTCGGAGGGGCGAGCGCCTTTGTCCTGCTGCGCGACCGCGAGCAGCCGGAAAGTCGAGTGGCCCTGCGCATGGCCATCGGCATGTTCGCCATCGTCGCCCCGCTGCAGCTGGTCGTCGGCCATGCCTCCGGCGAGGTCGCCCGCCACCACCAGCCGCTAAAGGTCGCCGCCATCGAGGCCTACTGGGAAACCCGCGCTGACCAGCCCCAGAGCCTGATCGGCTGGCCGGACCGCAAGGCCGGCAAGACACACGGCGAAATCGCTATCCCCGGCATCGGCAACGCCATCCAGGGGGCGCCCAAGAACACGGTTATCCAGGGGCTGGAGGACTGGCCGAAAGAGGACTGGCCAGTGGTCGGCCTCGTCTACTGGGCCTTCCGGATCATGGTCGGGCTGGGCCTGGCGATGATTGGCCTGGGCGCCTGGGGGGTCTGGCGCTGCTATCGCGGCGGGCCTGAAGCCTCGCCCTGGTTCCTGCGGGCCAGCGTGCTGATGGGACCCATGGGCTTCGTCGCCGTGCTGACCGGCTGGATCGTCGCCGAGGTGGGCCGCCAACCCTGGGTCATCTATGGCGTGCTGCGCACCAGGGACGCGGTCGCGCCGGTCGGAGCCGGACAAGTGTCGGCGTCTTTGCTGGCCTTCATGGTCGTCTACGCGATCGTCTTCAGCGCCGGCGCCATCTACATCCTGCGCCTGATGAACCGCGGCCCCGCGCCGCACGAGGAAGCCCCGACACCAGAGGACAGAGCCCCCGGCAGTCCCATGGCCGTGGCGGGAGAGGAACAATGACCCTCGACCTTCCCCTCATCTGGGCGGGGCTGATCGCCACGTCGGTTCTGCTCTACGTCATGCTGGACGGCTTCGATCTCGGCGTCGGCATCCTCTTCCCCTTCGCGCGAAGCCCGCGCGAACGCGATGCGATGATGAACTCCATCGCCCCCTACTGGGACGGCAACGAAACCTGGCTGGTGCTTGGCGGCGGCGGCCTGTTCGCGGCCTTCCCCATGGCCTACGCCATCATCGGCCCCGCCCTCTATGCGCCGATCATGCTGATGCTGCTGGCCCTGATCCTGCGCGGCGTCGCCTTCGAGTTCCGCAGCCATGGGCGCAAGCGCGGCAAGGCCTTCTGGACCGCGGCCTTTGCCGGTGGCTCGCTGGCCGCCACCCTGGCGCAAGGCCTGGTGCTCGGCGGCTTCATCCAGGGCATCGCGGTCAGAAACGGCGCCTTCGCCGGCGGTCCTTTCGACTGGCTGACCCCCTACAGCCTGCTGGTCGCCGTTGGCCTGGTGGCCGGTTACGCCCTGCTCGGCGCCACCTGGGTCATCTGGCGTTCGGAAGGTCTGCTGCACGATGACGCCCGCCGCTGGAGCCTGATCGCCGGCCTCACGACCGCCTCCCTGCTGGCCGTCGTTTCGCTGGCGACGCTGGTCGTTCATCCCCGCGTCGCCAAGGTCTGGGGCTTCACCGGCGAGGGCTTTAGCGCCGACGTCTTCCTGCCTCACCTGCCCATCCCGCTGCTTGGCCTGGCCGGCTTCGGCCTGCTGGCCTGGGGACTGTGGAAGCGGTCGCACCACGCGCCTTTCCTGGGCAGCCTCCTGGTCTTCCTCTCCGGCTACATCGGCCTGGCCGCCAGTTTCTTCCCCAACATCGTCCCCTACGATGTCCACTTCCGGACGGCGGCGAACGAAAAGGGCGCCCTCGGCATCATGCTGGTCGGTATCTCGATCCTGCTGCCGGTGATCCTCGGCTACACCGCCTGGGTCTACTGGATCTTCCGCGGAAAGGTCGCCGCCGATGCGGGATATCATTGAAGGCCCTCCCGCAGAGGGCGATGCGCGCCCACCATGGCGCACACGGCTGATCTGGTTCGTCGGCCTGGCCTTGGCCGGCAGCGGTGCATCAGCCGTCGTCGCCTATGCCTTGCGGGCGATGCTGAAGCTGTAAGGCTTGCCTGACCCTAGGGCCGGGTCTCCACTGTCGCCAAAACGACAAGGGAAACGACCATGGACCTCGACCTCAAGGACAAGGTGATCTTTGTCGCCGGCGCCAGTCGCGGCATCGGCCTTGGCATCGTCGAGGCCTGCCTGGCCGAAGGCGACAGGGTGGCCATCACCGCGCGGGGCGCCGAAGCTTTGGAAGAGACCCGCGCCGAGCTCGCCGGCCGCTATGGGGCCGACAAGCTATGGTCGATGGCTGGCGACCTTCGCGAGACCGCCGTCATCGAGAAGGCCCTGGCCGGGGCGGAAGAAGCGCTTGGCCCCTTGCACGGCGCGGTCGCCAACGTCGGCCTCCACCCTTGCCCGCCCGGCGCCGCCGTCGATGACGAGACCTGGGACGACGGCTTCTCGCAGAACCTCGGCTCTGCCTGGAAGCTGGCGCGCGGCGCCTACGCCCGGATGGAGCCGCGCCGGTCAGGCTCCATCCTGTTCATCAGCTCGATCGCCGGCCTCGGCGCGCTCGGCACGCCCCTGACCTATGGCACCGCCAAGGCGGCGGTGAACCACCTGACCAAGGAGCTGGCCCAGATCGCCGGCCGCAAGGGGGTGCGCATCAACGCCATCGCGCCGGGCAACATCGCCTTCCCCGGCGGCGAATGGGAAGAGCGCGCCTCTGGTCCGCGCGCCGAGAACTGGAACCGCTGGCTGCGCCGCGAGGTGCCGCTGCAGCGCTTCGGCACACCGGCCGAGATCGGTTCGATGGCCGCCTTCCTGATGAGCGACCAGGCCAGCTTCGTCCATGGGGCCGTAATCCCTGTCGACGGTGGCCAGACCAAATAGGAGTGACCCCGATGACTGCTACGAACAACGACGCCTCCTACGAGCATCTCGACATCCGGCTGGAGAACCAGACCGCCTGGGTGACGATGAACCGGCCCGACAGCCTGAACGCCCTCAACCGCAAGCTGGTCGAGGAACTGCGCGACTTCTTCGTCGGCCTCTACTGGCGCCGCGACGTGCGGGTGGTGGTGCTGCGCGGGGCGGGCAAGGCCTTCTGCGCCGGTCTCGACCTCAAGGAGCGCAGCAACAGCGAGGGTGGCCGGTCGATCGGCGCGGGCCTGACCGCCCAGCGTCGGATCAGCGAGATCGTCATCGCCATGCGCCGCTGTCCCCAGCCGATCATCGCCTGCGTCGACGGGGCGGCGGCCGGCGGCGGCTTCGCCCTGATGCTGGCCAGCGACGTGCGGGTCTGCACCCCGCGCCTCAAAGCCAACGCCGCCTTCATCCGCATCGGCCTGACCGCCTGTGACATCGGGGTCAGCTACTTCCTGCCGCGCATGGTCGGCAGCTCGGTCGCCGCCGAATACATGCTGACCGGCCGCTTCTTCACCGCCCAGCGCGCCTATGAACTGGGCATGGTCAGCCAGATCGTCGAGGCCGATGAGCTGGATCCAGTGGCGCAGGCGCTGGTCGACGACATGCTGCACGCGACGCCGCTTGGCCTGCGGCTGACCAAGGAGTGCCTCAACCACGCCATCGACGCGCAAGGGCTGGAGGCGGCCATCGCCATGGAAGACCGCAACCAGATCCTGGCCAGCTCGGACGGCGACTTCCAGGAAGGCGTGCGGGCCTTCCTGGAAAAACGCCGGCCGGTCTACGACACCCGGGAGGGCTAGAGGACGGGCACGGACCGCCGGGTCAGCAGGTGGAAGCGGAGGCACATGGCCACCGCCGCCACCGCCAGTCCGAAGGCCAGGCCGATCCAGATGCCCAGACCGCCCCAGCCGAGGGTGACCCCCAGCAGGATGCAGACCGGCGCCCCGGCCAGCCAGTAGCTGCCGCCGGCCAGGATCATCGGCCAGCGGGCGTCCTTCAGGCCGCGGAGGCTGAGCGCCCCCACCACCTGCAGGGCGTCGAACAGCTGGAAGGCTGCCGCCACCTTGAGGAACAGCGCCGCCAGGGCGATGACCTTCAGGTCTTCGGCCGTTCGCCCGGCAATGTAGAGCCCCGCGATCGTCTCGCCGGCCAGGGCCATGGCGACCCCGAACAGCAGCACGACGCCGCCGCCCGCGACCATGGCCACGAACCCGGCCCGCCGCGTGCCTGCGTGGTCGCCGGCCCCGGCATAGAGGCCGACACGGACGGTGGCCGCCATGGCGATGCCGAGCGGGACCATGAAGGTCACCGAGGCGAAGTTCAGGGCCACCTGGTGCGCCGCCAGGGTGGCGGCCCCGAAGGTGCCGGCCACCAGGGTCATGGCGTTGAACAGCATGGCCTCGAACAACATGGTCAGGCCGATCGGCACGCCCAGCCGGAACAGCTCCGAGAACCGGCCCCAGTCGGGCGTGCGGAAGTCCTGGAAGACCCCCACCCGGCGCAGCACCGGGTCCAGCCGGATGACGACGATCATCGCCAGGAAGGAAAAGACCGCCGACGCTGAGGTGGCGATCCCGGCCCCGACGATGCCCATCTTCGGCAGGCCCAGGTGTCCGAAGATCAGCGCCCAGGCCAGCACGAAGTTGAAGGCGATGGCCGCCAGCATGACGTACAGCGACGCTCTCGGCCGCTCCAGCGCGGTGGCGAAGTTGCGCAGCACCTGGAAGCCGAAGGTGAAGGGCAGGCCGAAGCAGAGCATGGCCGTGAACTTCCCGGCATCCCGCGCCAACGCCGGCTCCTGCCCCAGATGGCTAAGTATCCAGCCGGCCGACAGCAGGATGGGGAACAGCGCCACGGGGAGCACGATGGCCACCCACAGCCCCATCCGCGAAACGGCGCGGGGGCCGTCCACGTCGTCCGGATTGCGCCCCAGCATCTGGGCGATGATCGGGGCCACGGCCGCTGTCGGCCCGCCGCCCATCAGCCAGCAGAAGTAGTAGACCGCATTGCCGATGGCCGCCGCCGCCAGGGCGTGTGAGCTCAAACGGCCCAGCAGCACCACGTCGGTAGCCAGGATGGCCATCTGGGCCAGCTGGGTGATGATCAGCGGGCCGGACAGCCACAGCAGGGCCTTGGCCTCGGCGATCCATTCCGGCAGGCGGCCACCCGGACTGAGGCGGCTCGAGAAGGTCTGGGAAGTCAGATGCGTCATATCGGTCTCTCGGGTCTTTTGGCCCGGGCCCGACGCATGGATGGCGGATATAAAAAACCCCTCCGGAGCGTCGGGCTCGGGAGGGGGCGGTTGAGGTTTCAGATGAACTGAAGTCTCAGGCGAACTCCTCGCGAGCGCAGGCAGTCTGGCGACCGCCAACGGCGGACGGCACAGAGGTGCACTTGAAAAGGGTGGAGGCGTTCACGGGTACAAGCTCGCTGTTCTGGCCCGAGTTGGGCCGGTGGTGGCGGATGGGTATGCCGGGTCGGGCGGGAGGTCAACCCGCGGGCGAACGCGGTTTTGACACTGTTGCCGGTTGGCAACCCCGACCCGCCGGGTCGGACATCAGACCTTGTCCAGCTCGTAAGCCGCATGCAGCGCCCGCACGGCCAGCTCGGTGTAGGCGCTTTCAATCAGGACGCTGATCTTGATTTCCGAGGTCGAGATGACCTGGATGTTGACGCCCTTGTCGGCCAGGGCCTTGAACATGGTCTTGGCGACGCCGGCGTGGCTGCGCATGCCGACCCCGATCACCGAGACCTTGGCGACGTCCTCGTCCAGCGCCGCGCCCTCAAAGCCGAGCTCGGCCTGCAGGCTGTTGACCACGTCCATGGCCCGGGCCCCGTCGCGCTTGCCGACGGTGAATTCCATGTTGGCGGTGTCGGCCGTGCGGGCATGCGCCTGCACGATCATGTCGACGTTGACGTTGGCGTCGGCCAGCGCCCCGAAGATGCGCGACGACACGCCCGGATGGTCGGGCAGGCCGAACAGGGTGACCTTGGCCTCGTCGCGGCTGTAGGCCACGCCGCTCACGATCCGCTTTTCCACGATATCCTCCTCGTCGCACAGGATGGTGCCCTGGCCGGGCGCCTCTCCAGGCTCGACAAAACTCGACAGCACCCGCACCGGCACCCTGTGGGCCATGGCCATTTCCACCGACCGCGTCTGCAGCACCTTGGCGCCCAGCGAGGCCATCTCCAGCATTTCCTCGTAGGAGATGCGGGCCAGGCGGCGGGCCTTGCTCTCGATGCGGGGGTCGGTGGTGTAGACCCCGTCCACGTCGGTGTAGATGTCGCAGGCCGCCCCCAGCGAGGCGGCGATGGCCACGGCGCTGGTGTCCGAGCCGCCGCGGCCGAGGGTGGCGATGCGGCCATCTTTGGTCACGCCCTGGAAGCCGGCGATGACGGCGATCTGGCCGCCGTCCATGGCAGCGCCGAGCGCTTCGGGCGGAATCTCCTCGATCCGCGAGCGGCCGTGGGCGTCGTCGGCGATGATCGGAATCTGCCAGCCCATCCAGGAACGGGCGTTGAGGCCCATGTTGCGCAGGGTCATGGCCAGCAGGCCAGCGGTCACCTGTTCGCCGCTGGCGACGACCACGTCATACTCGTCGTCGGACGGGGGCAGCCCTTGCGCGGCGGCGCCGGCGCCGTCCGTCCAGGCGACCAGTTCGTTGGTCTTGCCGGCCATGGCCGAGACCACGACGGCGATGCTCTTGCCGGTCGCGACTTCAGCCGCCACCAGCCGCCCGACGCGGCGGATGCGCTCCAGGTCGGCCACCGAGGTGCCGCCGAACTTCATGACCAGCCGTGACAAGCTGAAATCCCCGATCGAGAACAAGTTCTTGCCCCGCGCGGCGATGGAATTCCATCATCCGCGCAAGGAGCCGCCTTCTAGCGAGCCAAACGCGGCGCCGCAATGCGCGGATCGTCAATTTGGCATGCAGACGGGACAAGCCGCGCCCATCGCACTAGATATGAGCCCATGGACAGCGTCGCCCCTACCCTGACCCACAGCATCGACCCGGAAGACGTCGAGCGCTTCAGCCGCATAGCCGCCGAATGGTGGGACCCGAAGGGCAAGTTCGCCCCGCTGCACAAGTTCAACCCCGTCCGGCTGTCCTTCATCCGTGACCTGGCCCTCAGCCATTTCAACCGCGACCCCTGCGCCCGACGCCCGTTCGAGGGGTTGAAGCTGCTCGACATCGGCTGCGGCGGCGGCCTGCTCAGCGAGCCGATGAGTCGGCTGGGCTTTTCGGTCATGGGCGTCGACGCCTCGCCCCGCAACATCGGCACGGCCAGCACCCACGCGGCCGAACAGGGCCTGACCATCGACTACCGCGCCAGCACCGCCGAACAGCTGGAGGCTGACGGCGCGGGTCCCTTCGATGTCATCCTCAATATGGAAGTCATCGAACACGTCGCCGACCCCGGCGAATTCCTGCGCACCTGCGCCCGCCTGCTGGCCCCGGAAGGGGTGATGATTGTCGCCACCCTGAACCGCACGCTCAAGGCGCTGGCCCTGGCCAAGGTCGGCGCCGAGTACGTCCTGCGCTGGGTCCCGGCCGGCACCCACGACTGGAACAAGTTCCTCAAGCCGCAGGAACTGTGCGGTTTCCTCGAAGGCCATCCGTTCGAGATCGAGGGGCCCTTCGGAGTGACCTACAATCCGCTGCCCGGCCGCTGGGACCGCTCGGCCGACAGCGACATCAACTACATGATGACGGTGACGCGCTCGGTGTGACGGCCGTCACGGGCTGATCCGCGACGTCGGGCCATGCTGGCCAGGTCGAAGGAAACAAGGCGAAACCGGACCAGGGTCTTCCCCGAGCCCTAGTTCAACTCTTCCTTCTTCGGGGGTGCGGGTGGCAAGGGGGCTACGCGCACCCCGTCTTCTATGAGGGCGGTGACTTCCTTGGGGGATGCCTCGCCGTAGATGCCGCGTTCCTCGGACTTGCCCTCGTGGATGGCGCGGGCCTCCCTGGCGAAGGTGTCGCCGACGTAGTCGAAGTTGTCCTCGACATGGGCGCGGACGGCCTGCTGCGCCTGCATCATCATCTCGCGCATCTGAGGATCGAGGTCGGACGAACCCTTCCGCTTCGTCCCCGACACGGCCGGCGCCATGATCTGCTTCTTCACATCGCGAGCGCCACAGACGGGGCAGTCCACCAGCCCGCGCGTGGCCTGGTCATCGTAATCGGACGACGAACCGAACCAGCCTTCGAACTCATGGCCGGTGGCGCATACGAGGGCGTATTTAATCATAAGTTGGGACCGGTGAAGGCGCGGGCGTTCTTCAGGGCCGGGATGGCGGCGCGGGCCTTGTCGGCCAGAGTGGGATCGATATCGACCAGCAGGACGCCGGGATCGTCGTGGTCGAGCTGGCCCAGTATTTCGCCCCAGGGGCCGACGGCGATCGAGTGACCCCAGGTGCCGCGGCCGTCCTCATGGAAGCCGCCCTGCGCGGCGGCGAGGATGAAGCTGCCGGTTTCGATGGCCCGGGCGCGAAGCAGGATCTCCCAATGCGCCTCGCCGGTCGGGCGGGTGAAGGCGGCCGGCACAGTGATGACCTTGACCCCGGCCGTGGCCAGGGCGCGGTACAGGGCCGGAAAGCGCATGTCGTAGCAGATGGTCAGACCGAGCGGACCGAAGGGGGTCTGCGCCGCCACCGCCCGGTCACCCGGCGTGTAGACTTCCGACTCCCGCGCCGTTTCGCCGGTCGGCAGGTCGACGTCGAACATGTGCAGCTTGTCGTAGGTAGAGACGACCGCCCCGTCCGGCCCGATCAGCATCTGACGGTTGGCGGCCTGGCCGTCCTCGCGCAGGACCAGGGCCGAGCCGATGGAGAGCCAGACGCCGAGTTCCTTCGCCAGATCGCGCAGGCCCTGGACGACAAGGTCGTCCTCGGGAGCCTTGAGCGCCGGCAGCAGGGTGGCGCGGTCCTTCTGCAGGACGTTGGTCCCCTCCGGTGTGATGATCAGCTGCGCGCCGCCCGCCGCCGCCTCGCGCACCAGCCGCGCGACATGGGCCAGGGCGGCCTCATGCGTCGCCGGCGTGCGGGTCTGTACCAGGGCGGCGCGAAAACTCATGCCTGCAGCATCGCGTCCAGCTTGCCGGCCCGGTCGAGGGCCATCAGGTCGTCACAGCCGCCGATGTGCTTTCCGTCGATGAAGATCTGCGGGAAGGTCGAGCGGCCCGACTTTTCCATCATCTCGTTGCGCAGCTTGGGATCCATGCCGGCTTCGATCTCGTCGAAGGCGACGTCCTTCTCGTTCAGCAGGGCGACGGCGCGGCTGCAGTAGCCGCAGAAGGGACGGGTGTAGATAACGACATCAGCCATGAGGGGTCCAATACGGGAAGTTTGGTTGGTTATGTAGTCTTCAGCGCCCTGGATTTCACCCGGGCGATCACCAGCAGCGACACCTGCGTCGCCCCGGCGGACTTCAGGGCCCGGGCGCAGGCGTCGGCGGTGGCCCCGGTGGTCAGGACGTCGTCGACCAGCAGGATGCGCCGGCCCTCGATCTGACGGCGGCGCGAGGGAGGAACAGCGAAGGCCCCCGCCACGTTCCGCCGCCGGCCGGACGCCGTGCGCCCGCCTTGAGTGGCAGTAGGGCGTGGCCGGGTCAGGGCGTCGGGCAGATAGGCGAGGCCCGTGTCACCGGCGAGGCGCCGCGCCATCTCGGCCGCCTGATTGTAGCGCCGCGACAGCAGCCGCCAGCGATGCAGCGGCACGGGGACCACAGCGTCGGCCTCGGCGATCAGCTCGCGCCCCGCCCGCGACAGCCAGCGGGCGAACAGCGGGGCCAGGTCCGTGCGGTCGCCGTGCTTGAGCTGCAGGATCGGCTCGCGGCTGTGTTCATCATAGAGGCAGGCGGCGCGGGCCCTGTGGAAGACATGGGGTTTTGCCTCGCAGGTCGGACAGCGGCCGATCATGGCGTACTCGGCCGGCATGCCGCAGCCATCACAGACCGGCTCCTAGACGAAGACGATGCGGCTCCAGGATTCGGCCGGGATGCCGCCGGACTGGGCCGGCGAGCCGTCCAGCGCTGTCGCCGGCAGAATGAGGTCGAGCGCGCGTCGGCCAAATGCGCTAAGGGCGGGACCGGGCCGCCACCTTGCCTTCGGACCTTCTACCGTCATGACCGCCCCGCCCGTCCTGTTCGACCGCGCCCTGCACCGCCGGCGCCTGGATCGCGCCGCCCTGTCCTACGACACGGCCGGCTTCCTGAAATCCCGCGCCGCCGCCGACGCTGTCGACCGCCTGGACGCCATCCTGCGACGGTTTCCGCTGGCCGTCGACCTCGGGGCCCGCACCGGCGCTTTCGCCGAGGCGCTGAAGGACAGCGAGGCGGC